>Ga0187780_10001234_pt1 | contig 19250 bp, 18 predicted proteins | sample 1015_Q2_SP10_20__FD_132429 | JGI IMG/M metagenome (GOLD analysis project Ga0187780, IMG submission 132429) | Tropical peat soil microbial communities from peatlands in Department of Meta, Colombia - 1015_Q2_SP10_20_MG | ecosystem: Environmental > Terrestrial > Soil > Wetlands > Peat | place...
AAGTGAGAGGCACGTTTATCACGCAAGATCGTAGGCCATACTGAGATAGTATGCTCCACAGCTTTGGGGCCTTAACATCGCGAGCGTTGAAGACTCGGCCGGTGGACGTCGTGAAATCGAAAATGCCATGTTTCCCAGGGTTGACGCCAGTCACGAGTGAGGTCCAGGCGGGTGCCGTAAGCGATGGGATTGTACTTTTCATCGTTCCATATGAGCCATTCTTGATGATGTCCGTCAATATGGGTAGCTGACCAGATTCAATCCAGGGCAAGAGGAGATCAAACGTGCAGCCATCTAAACCTATCATCAGCACTTTAGGACCCGACAACTTTCGCTCGTTGATTGACACGATCGTCACCTTGATACTGTTGTGAATCTAGGGAGGCGAATTATCACTGTTGAAATGAAAATTCTTAATCAAACGTCCGTTCCTATTAACGTGGGTGTCGCTAATCAAACGGACTATTGGCGCGCTCCATTTTGGACGAGTTCACCGATACTTAACCATTCTTGCTCAGCAATCGCCTTCCAATCCAATTCCAAGTGGTTTAGAACATCAAAGCCTCTCGCAACCATTCGCTTATGCAAGTCGGAATCTTGTAGAAGTTTCAGAACTTCCAATGAAAAACGCTCCGTGTTTCCCAAGGGTACAGTAGTGATTCCGTGCTTAAAGAGTCCATATGCTGGTAGATCGTAAGCCACAACTGGCACGCCGCATGCTAGCGCTTCTGTCACCGCAATTCCCCACCCTTCTTCGTAGCTTGGAAAGAGGAAACAGCGTGAGTCTCGAAGAATGTTGAATTTTGAAAGGTCGTCCACGTTCAATAAGATGGCCACATTTCGCCTGATTGTGCTCGAAAGGATGGTCTTCTTCAAGTCATATGCTGAGCTTCTGCTTGGAAGCCATTCTTCAGTGTGACCAACAATCGCGAGGGTCGCATCAGGAATGACCGCGGCAACTCGATGCCATATACGGACTAGATCCGCTGTCCCCTTCTCTATCGAGAGCCTGCCAACAAATGAACCACTAAAGCGCGTCTTAGATTCTTGAGATCTCGGGGCTGCCATTACGGATACCCCATTTCTTAGTTCTACAATCTGCGTTCTTGGAATCCAGGGTTTGAGTTTGGCGCGTTGGCCGTGTGGCGTAAAAACCAAGTCCGTCCGCCTCAGCACAAGCAGGAAAAGTATCAACTGGCTCAGCCAAAGGGCCGCGGACAAAAGTATCGAACGCGGTGTTCTGGATGGATTGGGAAATAAATGATGCACATATACGACCAATTTGGAACCGCGGAGCTTCGCCACAAGGAAAGCCGGAACCAGGTCCGAAATGTTGTGAGTGAGTGCGATGGTGATGTCGGGACGAGGGCTGCGAAGGCTAACCCACAGATTAGCGAATATCCTCAAAGTGGCGCTGCCGAAGTCTCCAAAGCGGCGTCTTGTTTCGAGACGCGGAACAATTGGAGCTCTATCCAACAGAGTGTGCTGAGGGTTCGCGTCCTGTACAATAATAAAACTAACGTGTGGATTGGTCAGCCACTGCTTCAAGCACTCGAACGAGTGTACGTCAGCGCCAACCGGTGGGAAGGATGCGGAAAACGAGATCAACAGAACGTTGAGTGTTGGTTTCTTGATAGAAGCCACCTCCAACCCCTAGGGTTTGGAAACGACACCTGAGCCCGGAAGCCATTCGCCAAAGTCATGCCGTCATGTCGCATCTGACCAGCATAAGTCTTGCTCAACGTACGAAAGCAAATTGTCCTGAGGCATCTGCCGAATGTAGCCCTATACTACGTGTTAACCAGAACTCAAAAGGTCCATACTTTCAGAAAAGGAGTCACAACAATCATGCCTTAATATTGTGTCGTAGCATGTTCATTAGTTGAATATACATCATTGTATATTCTGGGTGTTGAGATGACAAGTCGAGATTTGACCCTCGTTCTTCTGGTCTCTGGCCTGATTCTGGTATCGACAGCAATTTCGCGTCCGACAATTCCAGTTCAACTCAGTTACACGCCACTCGAATTGGATGGTATGACTGTCGAGGGAACGGGTGTTGCCGGTCTTGATTGGTTCATTCACAATGTTGTCACCGTAACATCTAGTTCGGGACCTCTCAACCCAATTCCCGTTCGTGTTCTGAATGTGGACTGGTCTGTGAAGGACGGAGAAAGCTATTCATTGTTGGGCGGTCCGGCAGCACTGCCAACTCTCAAGGAAATCTTGATAGCAAACGCGGAATATTTGTGGGTAGACTCATCGGGGAACGTGAAAGCACACAGCGACATTGGATGGGGAATCGACAACATATATGGAAATCACCTAGAACCATCATTTTCAGTCAACAAACTAACAAGTGATGCAATTACTGTTGCTTTGGCTGGTGTAACGATCTACACGATCCCTGCATCGAACTCCACGCAACAACAATGCTGCCTAGTTTTCGGATGGAACTCCGCAAATTCTGAACTGAAGAATATCATACCGCTAAACTACACATATCGAGGGGGCTGGACGCCACCAACCGACCTAATTTATGGGTCCCAATCAGGACCTCTCGCCCAAGCCGCAGCAAACACAGAGGTCGTCGAGCATCAGAATATTGCATGGAGTGGGAACGCGCCCGGAGACTTCTTACTTCCACTGTACTTTGCGAATGCAAACGATGACGCTCAGACGTATCTCATTATCGCTCAACTTCCATCAAACGCTCGATGCGACCAGTGTCCTCCATATGCCGATATTGGAGGCGCGCTCAAGCTAACAAGTAACCAGGGAACAGTGAATTTCTTCTTGACACGCCTCCACCCGTTTGCTTGGACTGTTTCTTACAGCGAAAGCATGTTAGCAGAACTCGCGCAAGGGGGAGCCTTGAACTCCGTGACGGGGTCTATGCCAACGATAGCAAGTTCCAACTCAACATTAAGCCGTGGTACGGTTTCGGTCTCGGAGCCATTTTCGGGCACAACTTCAACCTCGACTGTCGTTGTTACGTCTTCTGCTGAATACAAACGAATTCCAGGATTTTCCCTAGAAGTTATTGTAGTTGGGTTCATAGTAGGCTCCATGATTATCGGATTTACGCGAAATAGACAAATGAGCACAACTCGATTGAAGAAACAGAGAGCAGACTGATTTGGGAAACTTAGTCTCCTAAGACTAGATCGCAAAGACAAGGAACATTTCATGATGATTTTATCCTCCTTCGTACAGAATCCACAAGACCACCGTGATTAGAGTAGATTTCTCTTGAGTGGAAACCGGGTATCGGTGAAAGAGCAAGGAGTTGGTTCTCGCGTCTTTTGGCAGGACAAGAATGTCTTCATCACCGGAGCAACAGGGTTTGTTGGCAGGTGGCTCACGAAGGCTCTTCTAGATCTCGGAGCTAACCCGATTACAATTGCCCATGACATGACCTTGGGCTGTCTCAACCGCCTCTTGCCGTCCAACTACGCAAGCCGAATACAGTGCCTAGGCGGGGACATATGCGACCTGGAAAAAGTGGCTAGGGTTTTCTCACGTCACGAAATTCAGGTGTGTTTTCATTTAGCAGCTCAAACCATTGTCGGTGTTGCGAACCGATCTCCAGTGCAAACCTTTGAATCGAACATAAAGGGCACCTGGAATCTACTTGAGGCAGTAAGAAGATCCGAAGCCTGTCAAGCCACAATATTGGCTTCAACCGATAAGGTATACGGAGAACCTAAGTTGGTTCCGATACCTGAGGATCATCCTCTGTTAGGGGCTTACCCCTATGATTCATCAAAGATCTGTAGCGAAATAGTGACGCGGACGTTCTACAACACCTATGGACTGTCAGTTGCGATTGCGAGATGTTGCAACATCTATGGGGGAGGGGACGTAAACTATTCTCGAATCATACCAGGTTCGATGCGGTCCGTTATACTCGGTAAGAATCCGATCATAAGAGGCGACGGCAAATCCGTCAGAGATTTCCTCTTTGTTCAGGATGCCGTAAATGCGTATCTACTCCTGGCTGAGAAATTTGATGAAGTTGGATTGAAAGGAGAGGCAGTCAATTTCGGCACGGCAATTCCGATAACAGTGATTGAACTCGTCGATAGGATCATTAGAGTATCTGGAAAGCCGCACCTGCAACCTGAGATATTGGGAATTCGAGGCAAAGAAATTCAAGTTCAGTACTTGGATTCAACCAAAGCAAGAACCAGACTACATTGGGAACCTCGAGTCACTCTAGATGAAGGCCTTTCGAGAACTTTCGAATGGTATACAGAGAACCTGAACTATCCAATCCAATGACAGTGATCGCAAAATGAAGGCGATGATACTCGCTGGAGGCAGGGCGACGCGACTCTATCCACTCACGCTACACATGCCCAAGCATCTCCTCATGATAAATGGTTATCCAATAATCTCTTACATATTTGACCACTGCGCAGAAAACGGACTGAAGGACCTCGTACTCTGTGTCTCCAAAGACCACTACCAGGATTTCAGAAATGCACTGGGAACCGGCACAAGGTCAGGAATTCGCCTAAAGTATTCTTCAGGGCCCCAACGGCTTGGTACGGGCGGCCGTGTTCTCAGGGCAAGGTCAGCACTCGGAGGTGATGCTCACTTCGTAGTCTACTACGGTGATATAATAACCTCATTCGACCTACGAGCTTTGATCAATGAACACATGGAAGGCTTTCCTCAAGACGGAAGAATGGCAACACTTGCACTCAGTAGTGCTGCAAGGTTGATCTCCGGAGTCGCAAAGACCAATGAGCAAGGACGAATTCTAGACTTCTCGGAGAAACCTATGATATCTGAAGTTTCTCCCTACCAAATGAATGTCGGGATAGGAGTCTTCAGCAGGCGAATCCTGAGATACTGCAAACCGCAAAACGACCTTTTCCGCAACGTCATACCGCTGGTTTTGCAGAAAGGTTTTCCTGTCTTCGGGCACATCTTCCACTCGCAGTTTTTCGATGTGGGGACTTTTGCGAGCTTTGAAAGATTGCTCGGTTTTCTTCCAAGAAGAAGGTCGCCATTGAAGTAGCGGGGACTGTCAAGCGATAGATGCGAATAGCCATTCTGGACTGTTGGTTTCACTGGCCACCGGGTGGCGGTGGAGTTAGGGCTATCAAGGAAATCGCTGACGGCTTGTCCAAGCACGATGAGGTTCGCTTGATTGTGCCATCACATGGCTTTCGTGGAAAAACGTGTCCTGGCGAACGCTTCGATTTCGAGCTTGAACAAGTTAACTCAACTGGGATTCGATACAATGGAGTCAACGTCTATCTTGCGGTAAGAAGAGCCCTGAGGCGATTTGAGCCGGACTTAGTGATTGTAGGAAACGGCAATCTATTCAAACCGTATCTGATTCACGCCGCAAATCCCTATCCTACCCTTGTTATCGCGTTCACGTACGACCTTATCTGTCCAATGTCGGTGGGGCTGTTGTTCCGAAATCACAAAGTGTGCCGCTACAATGCCCTCAACCATCCGGGACAATGCGCGACCTGCCCTGATGACAAACTGAGAATACTCCGTAACGTGAGTCCCCACGATCGCGAGGAATTCGTTAGGAGTTTTCGCTTTTTCTACCCGCTTTATCACAGAATTCTTAGGAGTAGTCTGAGAAGTCCTCTCAAATTCGTCGTAGCATCGGATTTTGCTAGAAGCCGTTTCGCCCAGGCAGTTCCAGCAGAACTAATCTCGGTAATCCCATACGGCGTCGATACTCAGACCTTTCGGCCTGCTTCCAACAGGAGAGACCGTCTTTTCAGGATCTTCCTACCAGGCCGAGCTTACGACCCAATGAAAGGCCTGGTGGTGCTTCTCCAGGCTGGAAGAATCCTTCATCGGATTCATCAGAATTTCGAGATAGTTGTCGAGGGGGCTTTACCCGCGAGCGTGAATACAGCACGGTATCCATTCCTAAGGCGCGTTCCATGGGGAGCCGATTTGGAACTTTCAAGCCATTACTCTAGCAGCGATGTTGTAGTAGTGCCCTCAATTTGGGCCGAACCCTTTGGCCTGACAGCTATAGAGGCGATGAGCTCCGGCGTCCCTGTGATAGCATCAAATATCGGAGGTCTGAAGGAAACAATAGTTGATGGGAACACGGGATTTCTTGTCAGACCGGGGCATTCACAAGATATTGCCGAAAAGCTGGGGATATTGATGGGTGAGACAAGCTTGCGACGTAGAATGGGGGAGAACGCTAGAGCAAGGGTGCTGGAACGATACACCTGGCCTCGCGTGGTCCGAGACTATCGAGCGCTCATACAATCGCTATCTCTCACGGTACCCAGAAGAAACAGGTGAACTATATCAATCGTTCATCGCAATACAAGTCGCCATATCGCACAGCCGAATCCAAAAGATCGATCCGGACACCAATCTTGTGGTTCTGCCAAATTTCGACACGACAGCCTCGAGATTTCGACCTCGATTAAAAGACTATGACCAAAGAACTTGTTTCAAGCCAGGTCAAGGCGTTAATTGCATTTCTAACGCGTACCTCCGGGAGGGTAAGGTGAAGTTTACGGTCGAAAGAATACGCTGTGAAATTCCGCTTGACGGCAGAGCGAGTGCGAAGAAGAGGAACTAGACTCGAAGTTCCAATAAAGAAACCCGAATAAGGTAACCCGAGCCGTAACATTCCTCCGTAATGCTGAAACACCAACGCTGCCAGTTATGATTGCAACTGAATTCTCTAACGCTCTGAATCATGCTTGGCTCTCTTCTTTGTAGCATTGGTGTTGGAGTCGACTATTTGTCTTTCACTCAAACCGTGATACCCGCGGTCTCGCTCGGTTTCCGTCCATTTAGAGCTTCGTCTTCTGGCTTTATCGAGTGGCGAATAGGCAAGTTAGTTTTAATAGAACTTAGCGACGCAGGAAGCCTATTGATTGAAGCGGCCAATCTCTCGAATCACATATGCGGAGGCAACCAGAGTAATCCATATTGCAACGGTGCACTTCCAATCTGACAAATGGATGCACATTCAACTACGGTACCTAAGAAAACACTTGAAAGATGAATTCCGAGTCTACGCGTGCGTCCCGACACCAGCCGAAAAATACTCTGACCTCTATTACTTTTCCTCCAACTACGAACCTCAGTTTAGCCTTCTGGAAAAACTCCGTCGAAATTTCCTCATCTCGACTCACGCTGAAAAACTCGATTATTTGGTTCGAAGCCTTTGCAAAGATGCCCAAGACCAAGATCTGTTGATATTCATGGATGGTGACGCATTTCCTATCTCTGATTTTCTGCCATTCGTGCGAGATAAGATACAGAACCATAAGTTAGTCGCTATTCGCAGAGACGAAAACAATGGAGACATACAGCCACATCCCTCCTTCTGCGCGACAACCGTCGGATTTTGGAAGCATATCAAAGGCGATTGGCGTCCCGGATATTGCTGGAGGAATCACGAAGGTGAGGTAGTCACTGACATAGGGGCGAATTTGTTGCCAAAACTGCGAAACTCATGTGACTGGTATCCTCTGCTTAGGACCAATAAGTCGAACCCGCATCCACTTTGGTTTGGGGTGTATGGAGACATCATTTACCATCACGGGGCTGGTTTTCGACCACCCGTATCAAGATTCGATTTTCACAAAGCTGGTTTGTATTGGCCTAAGGTGAAATGGGCGTTTCCTTTGGCGTGGCCAGTAGTAAGCAGTAGACTTGCGAACAACGTGAAGCATTACATGGCCACGCCCGAGTATCAGGCTACCACTCATCTAATGGAAGAAATGTTCAACAAGATAAGGACGGACGAGAACTTCTACCTCGAACTCACGACAGAGCAATAGGATGCTCGATCGGTCGAACTGTTAACAAACTATGTGCTACCTTATGGACGATACATCATTTGGGAATCAAATGACCGAAAGATGCTTACCTGAATCACTGACCTGCGGCCATTCAAATGCTGATCATAAGAAGTAGGGCCAGGTGAAGTGACTTCTCCGAGACAACCGCTATTACCGCAGCCAGAGGCGCATCCTACTTAGCTTTACAGAATCTTGTTTGCCTTGCTGTACAGATGATCGCTTTTGCTATCCTGGCCCGCATGATTAGCGTGGCAGAAATGGGCTTGGTGACAATACTAACTACCGCTATAGCTGCAGCCCAAGTGGTGGTAAACTTGGGCCTCCCGGGGATTATTGCAAAGCTTGTTGCCGAAAATGTAGCTCAGGGAAAGATCAGGATTGGTGCTGCCGTCTTCTACATTTCATTTTTCCTGAATGTTTTGGTGTCGCTCGTTGTGGCAGCAGTGATCTTGTTTACGAGATTTCCGGCGGGGGTTTCGGGTATTTCGAGTTCTAAGGCTGTCTCCGCTATCTCTGTGTTCTTGGCCTTAGACATACTTGTTGGATACGGCATTATAACTGCGGCCACAATCGCAGGCCTGCAGAAGTTCAGAGACTTAGCGATTTTCCTCACTGTATTGACGATAGTGAGGCAAGGGCTCATTCTCTACCTTGTCTTTTTCTTCCAGTCGTTGGTTGGGTGGATAGCAGCAACGACAATCAGCGATCTCCTCTTGACGCTGGCTACGTTTGCCTATTTGATCAAACATATTGGACCACCAAATTTCAACTTTAGCACGAAGCGTCTGCTCAAACTGTCAGCACCCTTGTTCTTAAGCACCGTATGGTTATTCGGCTACAATTGGTTCGACCGAGTCTTTCTAATAGGGTTCGTCGATCTAACCATGCTTGGAATCTATGGCGCCGCGACTCAAGCCTTCGGTGCCTATCTGGGTCTCATCGGAGTATTGCCTACCGTTCTGATACCTACATTCGCAAAGAACTATGGCACTAAGGGCCCGGAAAGTTTGCGTTACGCCGTTAGATCCGCGTCCAAGTACGTTTCATTTACGTTTGTTCCCATGGCTTTCGTGCTGCTAGCCGCAGCCAGGCCTGCGATTACGATATTTGTGGGTGGGCAGTACGAAGGAGGGGCGTTCCCTCTAGGAGAACTAGCAGCATTTTCAGTCGCGGCAATCTTGGTGTACCCTCTTAGTTCGGTTCTGATAGTATTGAATGAAACAACGCTTTACTCTCTCACAATAATTCTGCCTCTCATAGCAGGCATTGGCATTGGTTTCATGACCATCTCATCTCTGGGAGTGGTCGCTATGGCTACTGCCCGCGGCCTGGCGATGGTGTTCAATCTTATTCTCACCGTTATTTTGCTCCGAAGAAAACTACCCGTCACCTTTGATATGAAAGCTGTTGGAAAGAGCGTCGTGGGGGGCACGGCGATGGCTTTGGTGATGTGGCTGGTACAAATCGTATGGTACAAGCCTCTACTTTTGCCATTGTACATATTCTGCGGTGGAGTCACGTACTTGGTAGTTTTGAGAATTTTGGGAGCCGTATCCGAAGATGATATTGACTTTCTTTCGAAGGTTTTGGGACCGCGATTCGGAGGGGTAGTCAGGCTTATGTCTCATGTTCTGGTATCATGAGTGGGCCCTCTTCATGTATTGGCCTGTAATCGTTGTGAAGCTGTGTCAGCGAGGTGCCCAACTACTGCTTCTCCTCTTTTGAGTTGGGAGTGCTTAACTTGTTTCGATCTCTAAGGGGGGCGGAGTGGTAAAGCATTGCTCATCCAATCCATTCTGATATGATAGAACTAGAACTACGAAAAGGAGGACCAGAACACCGTTCGCCCAATCTCTCCGAAAGGCTGGTAATCTAAGAAGAGGGGGTGAAGAACGCAGTCAGATATGCGATTACGACTACTGGTGAAGGAAACCTGCGAATGCATAACTTTGGTCCTTACTCGTCGGTTCATGTCTCCTTCAACTGAAGTTCACGCAACAGGTTTTGTAATTATTACGATTCCAGTCCCGCTTGCCCGAATTGTTCCGTGTTGCGTGCGATCATGGTTTCGTAAGTAGGACATAGTGGTGGTGAGCCAGCCAAGATCGAATCCACATCGGCGAGTTCTCAAAAAAGCTCTTCCGCAAATTCTTGTCATTCGTCCCGACATCGAAGATAAGCTTTCGAAGGAACTTGCCGGATTCATACACGTCCAAAATGAACCAAGGAGCGTCAAAAGCCCCGGTTGCGAGGATCTTCAATTGCCTATTTACCTTGGATTTGACCGCGTTGTAAGACATACGTGCAAGTATTCCGTGATCCCATCGCTTTCTCTTTAGCACATGATAGAGGCGATGGATGAGGACGCCGGGGTTGCGAATATTCTGTGTGACGATGAGAACGTACTTAGCAGAAAGCTCAACGCACTGCTCTATCAATCTGTCAGGGTCCTCAGCTTGTTCGAACTCACAGAAATTCCAGACCAAATCGAACCTCCTGCCTACCTTAACGCCGCCTTTCAGTCGGACTATTTCGCAACCACTGAACACGTCGCTGTTATTGCCCATGAGATTGTTTGCCGGGTATTCACAGACAGTCCTGAGGCCAAGATCCTTGATTAGTCTCGATGCTACTTCCGAGAAAACGAGCTTCTCGTAAACTAGGCCGAAACCCGCATAGACTCCTTCTTTCGCTATTCTTTCAGTCAAACCAGTTGTTTGTCTTTCATCCATTCGACAGCCGTCCTCAATCCACTAGTTGTCTGTATATGTGGATTATACCCCAACGCTCGAGCCTTCGATATGTCGTAACACCTGTCTCGAGTAAGCAGGTCAACTCTCATCGGAGTGAGCTTAGATTCCTCCGCGTCGGCACTAGCTGAACCGAGCTTACCAGTCGTGACAGCAAGCAATTTAGCGAGCCGTGTCGGCAGTCTGAACATTGGCGGATTCACCTTGAGTGTGTCGCATATTACGTTAACTAGATGATTCATTGGTATTGGAGTTGGGTCGGCGATAATGAACGTCTCTCCAACCGAACCCTTGTTTCCAATGACAGCTCCAAAACCTTGGATTAGATTTTCTATGGCAACTAGGTGAACGCGGTTTGCTGCTCTTCCAATCCAAATGAATCGCCTCCTTCGCAACAATCGCGTCAACTTGAAGACCATGCCATCGATGTCTCCCGCCCCATATGTAATCACGGGGCGGACGATTGTTCCTTCAATTGAACTTCGTACTGTGTACTCTCTGACAAGCTCCTCAGCTCTTGCTTTGGTCACATGGTATGCACCTGTTGGATTGAGCGGGCGACTTTCGTCGGCAGGTGGATTCTTGATCCACCCCATCACTCCGACGGTGCTGCAGTAGATGAAACGCCGTACACCTTCGACTCGACAGGCTTCCACAAGATTGGCCGTTCCGGAAACGTTCACGTCCCAGTACGACTGCATTGGGACTGGTTTTTCGCCCCTGATTGCTGCTAAGTGAACTACAATATTCACCCCGCGTACGGCCTTGGAGAGAGTCTCTTTCTGAGTCACATCGCCGTAACATATCTCGTCAAAACTCAAGCGGCGATTCATATTGCCGGTCTTGTGAACTAGGCATCTGACTGTGTAACCTCTACTCTTCAGGTGTCCTGAGAGATGCGAACCGATAAAGCCGCTTCCGCCAGTAAGCAGGATCCGTGTCAACGCGTCTCTCACACATTTAACTGGCTTGTGATAGTTGCAAACACCTTGAATAAGGCATAGTTCAGAGCCCGGCATCGCTGCACCCAGCGCAATCCGGACAAAAGATCGCCCTTCCGGCTAGACGCGGTTCAAGCATACGACGGGGTCAGTCGAATTCGGCCGCCCTCATCGCATCACAACTCCTCAACCGCTCCTAAGAACTACGCAAAATCATACTTACCGGGAATACGGTTGAACCACCCAAAATAAGGGAGCTAGGAAAGAGAAACTCGTACCGTTAACTGTCGACGCTACGTCAGTAGATGCTGTCCATTTCACGAGCTTAATGTTGAAGTTGGAGCTTAGATAGGGATGAATTGGTCGAATCGGCTTTGCGGTGACGCGCAGATGAGATTACTTGTTACAGGTGGTATGGGTTTCATTGGTTCAAACTTCATACGCTCCATAGTCGCGAGCCATAACGATGCTGACATAGTTAATGTAGATAGACTTTCATACGGCTCTAATCCCGCCAATTTGGTTGCGATAGAACGGACGGGCCGGTACAGATTCGTTCAAGGGGACATTAACGATATCGAACTGCTCAAGAACCTGACCAAAGATAGAGAAGCAGTCGTGAATTTTGCTGCTGAAACCCACGTGGACAGAAGTATAACAAACCCGAGTACGTTCCACCAATCAAACACGGCTGGTGTGGTTGCGCTGCTTGAGGTCTGCAGGTTACGTGACTTGAGACTCGTGCAGGTTTCAACTGACGAGGTCTACGGCTCTGCTCCAGTAGAACATGCTTTCTCGGAGGACGACAAACTCGAGCCCTCCTCTCCGTACTCTGCTTCAAAAGCAGCAGCGGACCTCTTCGTAATTGCTAGCCACAAAACCTACGGCTTAACAACATGCATAGCGAGGTCAAGCAACAATTTCGGGCCGTGCCAGTTCCCTGAGAAGTTAATACCCAAGACCATCATTCGGGCCTTGTTTGGCCTTCGAGTTCCGGTATACGGATCTGGGCACCAGGTTCGGGACTGGATTTACGTGAAGGATAACTGCGAAGCACTCAAGCTGATCTTGCAGAAAGGACGGCAAGGGGAGATCTACAATGTTGCTGGTGGAAATCGGCTGGAGAACCTCGAAGTCGTCGAAAAGGTGCTGCATATTCTTCAGAAGCCGCGGGCTCTGATCGAGCACGTCGAGGACCGACCAGGGCATGATTTCAGGTACAGTCTAAACGCATCCAAGCTGGAAGCTCTTGGTTGGAGACCTATACACCACTTTGACAGCGCTTTGGCACAAACAGTGGCATGGTATGTTGAGAATGAGTCCTGGTGGCGTCTCCTGATCAACGACAAGGTCTTGAGCCCAGTACCTTGGAAAGAGACCTGGTAGCTTGAAATTTCTCATCACCGGCGCAAGCGGTCTGCTAGGAAGCAAACTCGTGACGATTGCATCAGCCTCAGGTCATACTGTTCACTCCATCGTCCATGAACATCCCACGCCAGACGCACGCGCTCAGCTGGACATTACAGATCAAGCCGCAGTAGAGAAGACCATAGCCGATGATTCGCCTGAAGTTGTGATTCACGCGGCGTCGATCACCGACCTCGACCTCTGCGAACGAAACCCTGAACTGGCGTACAACGTGAACGCAGCCGCGACAGGTTTCTTGGCGGACGCCTGTCGGAAGCAGGGAAGCTTTCTCATCTATGTGTCAACCGACTATGTTTTCGATGGGGAACGCGGAAATTACGGGGAACATGATCAGGGGAATCCTGTTAATGTGTACGGCAGATCCAAACTTCTGGGAGAGGAAGAAGTCGCGAAGAAAGCCGGGAGATTCTGCATCGCAAGGACCAGCGTCGTGTTCGGGTGGGGACGCAAATATCGTCCGAATTTTGCAACATGGGTGTACGAGAAGTTACGTGTGGGTGAGAAAATCAACGTTGTCACAGATCAGTATGCCACTCCAACGCTTAGCAGTGACCTTGCACGAATGCTGGTGGAGGTCGCCGAGCGACGAATGAACGGAACCTATCACCTCTCAGGGTCGACAAGGATCAATAGATATGAGTTTGCGGTCCTCTTGGCTCGCAAGTTCGGCCTCAATGAGAAACTCCTGACCCCGGTCAAAGCGGATGCGCTGTCATGGATAGCCAAGAGGCCATTCGACTCGTCCCTCAACGTAGCCAAGGCCCAGGAAGCTCTCCACAACAAACCCAGCACGTTTAACGAAGCCTTGGACGAGTTCGCAGCTGAAGCAGGCAGGTAACTCGCAGAGATTTACAGGGGAGCCTTCTTCAACGAGAAGTTGTTGTCAGCATCTTTGAGGAGTGGTGCCTCAGTATCCTTCCTTGACAGTATCGGGTTCTGGACGGGCCATTTAATCCCAATAGCCGGGTCGTTCCAACGTATCCCACGATCATGCTCGCTATTGTACTCGGCGGTGACTTTGTACTCAACCTCGGTTATCTCGGTGATTGTCTGGAAACCATGCGCGAATCCCACGGGAATCCAAATCATCCGACGATTCTCCGTTGATAGGGTCGCGGATACCCATCTGCTGTACGTCGGCGACCCTTTCCGTATGTCTACGGCCACATCGAAGATTTCCCCGATAACGCACCGAACAAGCTTTCCCTGTGCAGCCGGTTGCTTCTGAAAGTGGAGTCCCCTCAAAACGCCCTTACCTGTCGAATAAGAATGGTTGTCTTGAAGGAAATCTTCTGTTATTCCTTGATTTGCGAATTCGCTCTTTCTGTAAGTTTCGATGAACCAGCCACGTTCATCATCGATTACCTGTGGCTCAACGGCTATGACTTCGGGGATGTCATCGAATCGTCTGAGCCTAAAGGGCAAATTACCGCTCTCCAGTTCATTGTCGCGGCTCGGAAGCAACTGACAGCAAGTATTCACGGTAGTCTCCGACGTAGTTCTCAGCAAGCTTTGCTACCTGCTGTGCATCAACGTAACCCATGCGGTATGCAACCTCTTCCAGGCAGGCGACCTTCAAGCCCTGCCGGTGTTCAATTGCAGCGAAATACTGCGCCGTCTCAAGCAGTGATTCAGCGGTGCCTGTGTCAAGCCAGGCGAATCCGCGACCGAGCTTCAACAACTTTAACCTGCCTCGACGAAGATACCTCCTGTTCACGTCAGTGATCTCAAGTTCCCCTCGGTCGGAAGGCTTCAGGCCCGCTGCGATGTCTAACACTTCGTTGTCATAGAAATACAGCCCAGTAATCGCATAGTTAGATTTCGGACGCTTGGGCTTCTCTTCAATCCCAACCACAAGCCCATCACGATCGAATTCGGCAACGCCGTATCTTTCAGGATCCTTCACAGCATATCCGAAAATTGTTGCTCCAGCATTCTCAATGAGCGCTTTCTGGAGGAAGCCCGAAAGGCCTTGACCATAGAAAATGTTGTCACCCAATATTAGTGCGACTGAGTCGGATCCAACAAATTCGCGCCCGATTAGGAAGGCTTGGGCGATTCCGCCAGGCGTTGGCTGCTCTGCATAGGAAAGCGATAGCCCAAGGTCTCTACCGTCTCCGAAAAGCCTCCTGTATGATGAGATGTCTTGGGGCGTGCTAAGTAGAAGGATATCTCTGATCCCTCCCAGCATTAGTGTGCTCATAGGGTAATAGACCATAGGCTTATCGTAGATTGGAAGCAGATGCTTACTAATGATACGAGTCATCGGGTAAAGACGCGTGCCAAACCCGCCCGCTAGTAGGATACCCTTCATGCGTTCACCTGCGTGTTAGATCAGATTTTCCGTCACCCTCTTAGTCGCCCAGGAGAACAATAACATTTGCGAAGACCATCAAACGGTGAATCTGTACAGTACGATTCCATTTCTTCGGTCGGCAACACCGTTGAAGATAGTCTTCAATTCCACTCCGGCTATATGTGATAGCGAGGCGACTAAGAACACTTAAATGCCTACAATCGTTACTTCAAACATCGGTGTGCACGTCGTTTGGCACAAGCATGCCAACCAGAATTGTCGGTTCTGATTCCTGCGCACAATGAGGAGGGTCGTATCGGGCAATGTTTACAACGGTTGTCATTGTTTCTCTCGAACAATCACCCATCCTCCGAGATACTTGTAAGCGAGGATGGTAGCTCGGATGGAACCTTAGAAATTGTAAGGGAATTCGAACGAGAAAATGGCGAGAGAATTCCGATACGTCTTCTCGATGGGCCACGGCGGCTTGGTAAAGGAGCGGGGCTCAAGCGTGGTATCAATGCTGCTAGAGGGACCTATACCGCATTCATAGATGTGGATCTCCCGGTTCAGCTTGGCTCCATCACGTCCGCACTTCAGCTTTTGAAATCGGGTGCCGATGTGGTGGCGGGAAGTCGCTGCCTTACGGGAAGCACCAGAGATGACCCATTTAGGCGAAGGGTCCTGAGCCACGGATACCGTTTCCTAGCCAAACTGTTGCTGGGTTTGCCCTGGGATTCCCAATGTGGATTCAAGGCCTTCCGGACGGAAGTAGGATGCAAAGCGTTCGCCATGACCGGCAACTCAGGTTTTGGTTTTGACGTAGACTTTCTTCTTCAGGCCCGACGGATCGGAGCAAATATCGTCGAGCTTCCAGTCAACTGGACCCATCAAGATGGCTCATCATTGAGTTTGTCCAGAGACATGATGGGAATGGGCTGTGAACTACTTGATGTTTTTCTGCGTGAGATGACTGTACGTTCCGAACGGTTGTGGCATGGATGGGACCAAGAACAGGATTTGACGGGTCCAGGGTTGTTGGACATTAAGTTAGATCGATAGTATATTCGGGGTAGAAGGAATTCTCATCGAATCTGACGAGCATGAGCTCTGCCGGCTAATGCCGATTGAGAAAACCTACGACGCGGGGCAATATAGAACGCTTCTTCCAGACCTTCGAGCATTAGTACCCGGGATTCAACGACCGAGACCACTTCAGAGAAGTCTGCAATCACAAAACCGTATCGAGGCCTTGATTACAAAACACCAGCGAAAAACTACTTCAACTAGTCGTCCGCAATTTCATTGACCACCGCATAGAAAGGCGGGCTAAAACAATTCTTAATAGTCGAAGTCCGAATGTCGTCTGCCCTCTCGAAGGTTAACGCGTTGAAATTGAAACTAGAAGTTAACTTCGACTTGGATTCAATCTGGCGTTCCATCTCCGGCGCCGTTCACTCAAGTCCTTGGATATTCATCTTTCTTGCCTTGTTGTTTGCTGCGCATATGATGCAGATACCATTCCCACCACGCGATACAATATTTGACGAAACTTACTACATACCGGCAAGCCAAATGACACTTCAAGGAATAGGTGTCAACCCGGAACACATGCCCCTACCTAAGATCATCGGTGCAATCGGTATTGCTTTGTTAGGTAACAATTGGTTCGGCTATCGTTTCCCACAGGTTGTAATGCAGATCATCGCCCTATACCTGTTCTACCTCCTAGCAAGACGTTTTCTCGGAGATCCCTGGGGCCTGGGCGCCACGATGCTTCTCGGTTTTGACACGGTGTTTTTCATCCATGGCGGAGCGCTTTTGCTCGACATGCCAGTCTTTGTATTCGCACTTCTGGCTTTCGAATTATATTTCAGGAACCATTACCGGGCTTCCGCAGTTGCTATGGGCCTGGCTCTCTTTTCACGTGAGACCGGCATATTGTACTTTATCCCACTTGCGATTTATCATGTCTATCACTACTATCATGCGGATAACAAAGCGCTGAAGCGCGCTCTCATAATTGGAGTGAGGTACACTTTGGTAGCTCTGTTAGTCTTCATGAGTCTGCTAATGGTCTACGACGCTGCATTTCATCCTGTGATCGGCAACACGTACACAACTATATACACAACCGTTTACGTGTGGGGAGGCAACGCCACGGCACGGCACGTCGTATCAACCTACGTCTCCACGTCGGTGAGCGAAAGCAACCAAACAATCACTAACCCTGTCGAGCACATATCCTGGCTTCTTAGTTACCATACATCATTCGCGCCGGGGGGGGCGTCCTACGCTCCGTACGATTACGCCTATAATTGGATTAGCCCTATTGACCTAAACGGAAACCATACCCTCATCATGTTCAACACCGCGTACTATTACCGATATGATATCTTCGTGACCTACAGAGGGACCACTACCGATTACGCTCCAATTTGGTATAACGAGCAGGGCAACTTGGCCCTCTGGTATGGCATATGGCCCGCCATGGGCTTTCTCGTCTATGAGCTCATCAAGAAACCCCAGGATCGGCAAACCGCACTCTTCATTATGACTGGTATTCTGGCTACTTATCTTCCGTGGGTCGTCTGGACCATCACGGGCAGGGGCCTCCAATTCAATTACTACATGATCTGGTCTCTACCATTCATAGCGATGGGGTTGGCTTACGCTTGGAAACAGTTGCCCGAGAAGTACGGCAAAGATGTCCTTGCCTTGAACGTGTTCCTCGCGCTTCTATTTTTCCTATGGTTCTTTCCTATCAGATCGCCCTTCCCATGAAACTTGAGGAGGCTTCGAAATCTGCCGCCTCAACTGAGGTGCTTAGTGGACGTAGCGATGGTCCAAAGAGGCGCTACCTTCGCTGCGCGATAGTACAACTTGCTCCAAACGACAAGCGTCGTCGCAATGATAAGGCTTAGGGGATCTCCCAGTCCTTCCTTCAACGTGCATGTAACGAGCATATTCCTCGGAATGGCTAGCTCCGTGCTGGCCAGATTTCCAAAGATCACCATGAGTTGAGTAAGGTTACGCTCGTACCTATATCGTCTAATCAGGTAGTCATGAATGTTTTGAGTCTCCTTGTAATAGACGACGGCACTAGAGACAAAGTGCACCCTCTTGCCCATCCTCACGCAAGAAAGATAGATGTACGCATCATCCCCAATAGTTCCAGTAGGTATTCTTACCCTGCGACCGATCACGGGGGACACCGCCATGATCTTTCCGTGAACGGAAAAGAAGTTTGAACCCCCTTTCAGTGTTCTCCTTACATCATCCCAGACCTTGAAGGTGAAATACCCGACGCGTCCCATGAGATTCTTTGTCTCAAGAGCGCAGGGGGCTCCTGCACATACTCCGATTGTAGGATTTCTCAACATTGGGCTTACAAGTCTCACAACGACCTGGTCGTCAGCCGGCAGCACATCCGCGTCGAAAAGGACAACAATCTTTCCCCTAGAGTGCTCGAAAATCTCATTCACGGCAGCGCTTTTCCCTTGACGCGACGAATGATGCAGCACCCTAATTCTACGGTCTCGGCGTGTCCACTTCTTTACGAGTGTTTCGGTTCCGTCGCTACTATCGTCCGACACGATAATCTGAACTATCTTGATTTCGTCGTTGCCCTTCTGGGCTACCAAAGCATCGAGAATATTGTTGATGTTCTGGGCTTCGTTGAAAGAGGCGATGCCTAATGCTACGTCAACCAATTCTGTTCCGCGCCTGCGGTAGAAACAATCTCTGGCCGGGATGGCCATCGGTAGAATCTAGAGGATCTTTGGCACAGTTTAGCAGGATTTCAATGCTCGTTTGTTTTCCATCCAGATCCTGGTTCTGTTCTTTTTTTGCGACTGACAAATGTACGTGGCTAGCTCATATTCGGTTCTGTACAATCCGAAAGACCCATGTTTACAAACTTTTTCTTGACATTAACACGGCTTTCTTCGGTTTTGGTTTAGCTCAACTACGGGTCGTCTTCGTTGTGTGCAAGATTTTATGGGATAACAGAGCT
>Ga0187780_10001236_pt1 | contig 19239 bp, 17 predicted proteins | sample 1015_Q2_SP10_20__FD_132429 | JGI IMG/M metagenome (GOLD analysis project Ga0187780, IMG submission 132429) | Tropical peat soil microbial communities from peatlands in Department of Meta, Colombia - 1015_Q2_SP10_20_MG | ecosystem: Environmental > Terrestrial > Soil > Wetlands > Peat | place...
CCTCCTACCTGAACGAGCACATCCAGGATGTCCCCGTCCACGTGATACCGTGTATTTCCGGTCGCACCGACGGCGCCCCCGTTCCTGCCCAGGCGGCACGCTGGGGCTCGATATTCCCAGCAGCGTGGAGTTTCATGCTCGCCGGTCGAGCCAGGGGCCTCGGAACAACCTTTACGAGCTTTCACCTGCTCTGCGAGGAGGAAGCGGCAGACCTGCTCGGCATACCCTTCAAGGAAGTCATGCAGGCGGGCCTGCTTCCTGTGGCATACACCAAGGGGTCCAAGTTCAGGCCAGCCTCGAGGCCCCCACTCGCCGAGTTGGTCCACTGGGACGGGTGGTGAACAGGAATCGCACCTAAGCCTGCAGTAAGGAAGGGTTTAGCGCGCTGCGTCCCCGTCGAACAGGATACGCATCATGTCTAACGGAACAACGAGTAGGATTCGCTTGATTTTCTAAGCACATCCCACCAGGCCCGTTAAGAAATAGCTCAGACCTTCCCCTATTGGCCAAACGGAGCACATTCCGAGCTGTTTCGCGATGCGCGCCATTGACCGATTCCAAATACCTGAATTGAGAAGACTGCTCTCCAGTTCAATCGAACCTGTAGGTTGTTCTTTTGCGTAGAGCTATACTCCCCTTAGGGTTAGCCCTTAGGCATGCCACGGCGAAACTCGTTTGTTGTCCCCGCGCTCATCGTCGTAGCCCTGCTAGCCGTGGGATTCGCCGGGTACTACGCATACAGTGGTGGCCTGAGGAACACCTACGTGTCGTGCACGATTTCGGCGGGTGGGTTCGAGTTTCGAGTCGTATCCGATTCTACGGGCGCACCTATTACGGGAGACACGATAGAGGCTGTAGATCGACTTGGATGCAATGGGCAATTTCAAACCGTGTATCTTGATAGTTTCTCCTCACCTGTGTACTGCTGCCACTTCAACGAAACTGACGGAGGTTGGCTCGTCCCGAACTTCCCCGCTCAAGCGACATGGGGAGGCGAACTGAGCTTCACCATCACCTACCAAGGGAAGACTTACGACCTCAGTACTACTGGCATTCCGCCTGTCGGAACGAACTGTGTGACTTTCAAGATTCCTTCAGGAACAATGAACAGCACGACAGTCATGAACGGAACCGGTTCCTACTGTTGATAGCTAGGTTGAAGCTGCACCTTAGCATCGAGTCGTAGGATTGAACTCAATCTCAGATTCGAACCCATTATAGGTCCGGACCCCTCCGGGCCCGCGTAGAATAAGCTCAGAATGAACTCCACCCGGCAAACGGGGCTTGATTCTAGCTATTCTGACCCCAATGGGCCGGTCCGAATTGGCGGAAACTATGGTTCGTCCCGCCCTACTCCTTCCGTTCGATGATTAACGTCGATTCTGGGCTCTCAGCAGGATGGAAGGATCTTCGGACTGGAGGACGTGTAGACATTCCCACACCAGTGGTCGTTACTCCCGCTTCCGTCCCAGTAGATGTCGTAGGTGCCGCTGTTGCGCACAACATTTCCTGTGACGGAGTCGTTGCTGGACGGCGTTGTCGCTGAAGATCCTGCTTCGTTGGAGCTGGTCAAGGCGATGCCATACTCCACGCTGTTCGTAATCGTGTTGTTTGCCACACGGACGCCGCTAGCCTCGTCCAGCCACACGCCTGTGTAAGCTCCCGTGATGTTGTTCCCGGTGACCACCCCCGTTCCGCCGTTTAGGTAGATCCCAGGCGCTCCTCCGGCTGCGATGGTGTTTGCCGTTATGTTGATCGACCTGAGGTTTACACTCGCGATTACAGAGTCGCCCCAGTCGTTCGAGGAGTAGTTATTCCGGAATACATTCCCCGACACCACCGCGCTCAAGGAAGGCGTTGGTTCATGGTCGTATAGGATCACCGCGTTGGCGGCCTGGCTAACGTTGAAACTGTTGTCCGTGACGTACACGGTGGACGCCACTGGCCCGCTCGTGGGCGGTGGATGGTAAACGTCTTGTTTTATTCCCATAGCAGCCCCGCCCCCGTTACCTGGACCGCTGTTTCCGCAGAAGGTTAGCTTGCTGTTGTACGCGTCAAAGAAGCCGTAGGTGTATGGAACGCTAGCCGGGACCTTGTTGTAGCAGACAGTGACTGTCGCACCGACGATGTTCTCTATCCAAACCCCAGACCATGTAAACACGCTGTTGGTCATGGTGAAGGTACCCGAAAGCGGGGTCAGTTCAGCCGGAGTGTCCCCGGGGGACCCAAGTATGCCACTATACGCTATCCCGCCAATCATGTTTGGCCCAAGGTCGGACATGATGCCAGTGACAGTCACATGGTCGACCGAAGCGTGGGCTTGTGTGCCGGTTATGAAAATCGCGCTGGCAAGAGCCGTGCTCGGGGTCGTCGCCGGCAAGTCGTACCATCCTGGACTGGCAATTGGCGCGTCATTCGTGTCCGTGATTGTCATCCCAGAAATCGCGAAAGTCCCGTTCACGAAGCTGATTAGGATCGGCCAGGGATTCGAAGGCCCAGGTGGTGCCATGCTAGACGTCAACCCGTCTGGATACTTGGCCGAGGGTGCCTGATTGTAGGCAGGATTGGGGTCTGGTAGATTTGGAAGGCCCTGGATGATTGTTACACCCTGACCCATCCCGACAAACCTTCCTTGGAACCCTGTCACAGCAATCTGCGAAATGTGGTAAGTACCTGCCACCAACTGGACTGTGCATCCTGGACTCGTTCCGCACGCATTGAACGCAGCTTGGATGTCCGCAGTGTCGTCCACTCCGTTTGGCTTGACAGTCGAATTTGTCGAAGTTGTCGTCTGCGTGGATGTTGTCGAGGGGGTCGTCGTCTGGGCGGTCGTCGAACTCGTGGTTGGAACGCTCGTGCTGGTTGTTGCCAGAGTGCTCGAACTGGTTGTGGTAGAGGACACCTTAGCTGCAGGAAGCGTCGTAAAGTAGTAGACGGCAGCGGCCCCGGCGATGATGACTATGAGTATGACCACGACAGCAACGGTGCCGATGCCGACGAGAACATGTTCTCTCTCAAGTCTTCTAGAACCGACAATACGCCTTGTCACGCCGGTCGAAAGAAAATGGAAGTCTGGAGTGTCTCTTATTCGGGGGGACGATTCTCGCGTCTGAGAACCAAATCGGGTCTTACCCTACAGGTTAGGGCTGAACTCGCAGACAGACGACTGGTTGCAGATTCGAACCCATTATGGGTCCGGACCCATCCGGGCCCGCCAAGAACAGTGTGGACTACTCTTCCTGGAACGGGACTCCGAGTGCGTTTGCCATTATCCTGCGTTCGGCGCTGCGGAGTATCTCGCTCAAGGTCGATGGTTTGACTCCGACGAGCTCGCTCAGCCCCGTGAGGCTGATCTTCCTGGGGAACTCGAAGTACCCCTGAGCGACGGCTGTGGCCATTATCTCCTTCTGCCTCCCGGTCAGAGTCGCTTTCCGCTCGAGTGGGGCGACGTCCTCTATCCGAGTCTCGATACCTTCCCTCGAGAGCCTGGTCAATACCTGCCTGAAGTCGCTGGTCTTCCGTGCGATGAACCTCCAGGAAGCCGGCTGGACCTCGGAGTTGAGCGGACAGTCGAGGCAGACGATGGCCACGTCGTTGGACGCGCGGCATATGGCAGGCCTGTCAAGCACGACCAGTAGTGGAATGGCATCCCCCGGTCCCTCTCCCTCGATGACCTGTCTAACTCCGTCGAGGTGCCTGATGGCAGTGGTGGCGGCACGGACATCCTGTTCGGTCCCCCTTAGCTCCATCAGCAGGGACATTCCAGTCTTGTTGAAGGACTTGCAGTCGACGATATTCAGCTTGGCCCCATGCAGCCTAGCTGTGTCCTGCAACCTGTTCTCGGTCCTCACCTGAAGCGCGATCTGTCGGAGCATCTCTGAACAGGTTAGGGTAAGTGTCGTGTATATAACGCGGGAAGACGATTCTCAGACTTGGAAATCGCATTCGCGCCGTCGTCTCCCCTAACAACTTAGGGGGGGCCGCTATACCAACTGCCGCCCCTTCTATCCGTTCACGGCCTCGGTGGCGGAGGGAAACTGAGGACAAAGATGAGTCCTTCTGGCGCGAATTCCCGGGGATGACTGATTACTTCGCACCAGGTATTGTCCCGTTCCTAAGGTACCTGTGGCTCGACTCAAAGCAGGTAACGCACGAACTCGGGGACCAGGTGGGGAGAAAGGCAGCTGCTAAAATGCCCGACGAATTCGCCAGGGTCTGGCAGGCTAGCAGTATTGGCACTCTCGCCGTCGAAAGCCGCAACCCGATAGTCATTCAGATCTCGAACTGCACCGTGTGCGGCCAGCTCGATGGGACGGGGGGATGTTCGAAAGCGCCTTCCACGAGGGGTTCTTCCAGGGTGCCCTGAGCGCACGCCTGGGGAAGCTCGTGAAGGTAAGCCAGGAGACCAACTACGCGGGTGAGGCCGGTACCAGGTGCAGGCGCCTCGCAGTGGACGTGCTAGGGCACGTTCAGGTGGCTTCGGCAAACCGCCAGAGGAGGCTCTATCCCGAGGCTGCCGCGGAATAGACCGCGAGCTCCTCGAAGAACACCCTACGGGCAGCCAAGCGCGTCAACACGAACGACTTTTCGGTGCACATCTCTTCGAACCTACATGCGTCTGCTTCGTCGTTGAGGAGGAAGACAATCTTCCCCGTCCGTTTCACGGTCCGAAGCGCCTCGCGGAGAAACGCCTTCGGGATCTCGAGTCCCTCTCCCCCCTCTACTGCCCGGTCGTCGGAGACTTCCGCAGCAAGATACGGGGGGTTAAACGCCACCAGGTCGAATGTACCGGGCCTGAGGCAGGACGCCGCGTCCGTGAGCACAAATTCGATCCCCTTCCCTCTCCAGTCGGAGGTCGCCGGCCTGACCAGGTCGGTCCCAACGACCAGGTCGAACCCCTTTCTCAGCTCAATGAGGTTGCCGCAGTTCCCCGCACCTATCTCCAGGCAGCTCCCCCCTGACAGCCCCTGGAGCGCACTCCTCAGGAAGGCCGAGTCTTCGGAAGAGATGTAGGTCTCTCCGCTCATTCAGGGATGTCGTCGCCCTTGAAGGACTTGTACTCGCCCGGGGTGAGAACCTGTGTTATGTTCTGGGTCTGATAGAAATACGCTGGCGTCCCGTCGGGCGAGAACGCAGGGCTGTTGTCAGGGTTCTGCAGCCTGTACACCTTCACAACGGCCGGCTTGATGCCGAGGACAGTTCCGTCGTCCAGGGCGTAGTAGCTGAACCTCTCCTGGAGCGGCTTGAAACCCACGAGCTTCCCCTTGGGCTGAGGTGAAGGAATCATGGTCAACCGTCCGCCGGGGGCGTTAAAAGCGTGAACTGACCACCAGCTTTTGGACACCTGAGCTGTACTGGGCGGCCTTCTTGGGGGCGTTCGCCACCTTCTCCGGCACTCCTAGGACCAGAGCAGCCCTCCTGAGCACAGCCTTCCTTTCTCCACCGCGAATCTTGTAAGTGATTGGCAGCGAGACGACGAACTCGACCAGCTCCCTGCTCTCGAAGGGGAGCCTGGGCTCCACAAATCCTCGGCACGCCGCCACATCGCGAACCCTTCCCCTGGACGCATACTCCCTGAGGTCAGTGCTCATCATCGATTCCGCCGCTTTTTCGCCCCGCAGCTTCATGGCCTCGGCGTACTTCGCGTATCCCCCGAACAGCTCGTCCGCGAGCTGCCCCAGCAGCATGACCTTCGCCCCCGACCTATTTGCCGTTCTTGAGACTGCTGTGTAAAGGCACCAGAGGCTGCTGTCCATCAGAGAAGGCGCGAAGGGGAGGTCCAGGGCTGACAGCGCGGCGACCACATCTTCCTTTGTCAGCTCACATGCGACCAGGGGGAGTCCCATTGCTTCGGCCGCATCTCGCGCCCTTGTGATGTCCCCTGAGTGTCTGGCATAGGCCGTGCAGGCGACAACCTCTGTGTGGTTCGTCGCGCTCTTGGCGATGACTGAGCTATCGAGGCCCCCCGAGAAAGCTACCGCGACCTTCTCCTGTCCTCCCACTGCTACCGCAACGGAGCGCTCGATGAGCCCTGCGACCTCTGCTGCAGCCGCCTCGAAGTCCCCTGTGAAGGGGCTCAGTGCTTCGACACCTGTTCCTTAATCTTCTTCGCGACAGCGGCCCCCACTTTGTCGACCAGCGCCAGCCTGTCTGCCGGCGCTTCCTTGATGTCCTCGAGCGTCCTGAATCCGGCCGTGTAGAGGGCTCTCGCCCTCACCCGCCCCACGCCCTGAAGCGTGGTGAGCTCGACCAGCTCTTCGCTCACGCCGCTCGCCACCCTCATCCTCAGATTCTCCGCCTGCCTTACCATCTCTGGCATCCTGAACAGCCTGGCCAGCTCGCCGAGAGAATGCAGCAGCCAGTCGGCGTTGTCCACTGCGCGGTGCATGTCCCAGGCTCCACGCCCAGCCTCGAAAGGAGCTGCTCCTCCCTCCACTCGTCAATCCAGCCGTGGAGCGCCATCACACTCCTCATGTCCTGGAGGACTCTGTCGTAATCCGCGAAGGTCCTCGACGTGTGCCTTTCGAGCATCTCGGACGAATGCTCCTCCAAGAACGCCATCGCCTGGTCGTAGTCCTTGCTTCTGAGCGGGAACTTGGGCTCGAAGTCCGGAGATGCGGCAACCAGATGCAGCATCCCGGCCAAGTAATTCCTCCCTGGCTCAGCGTGCCTCACGCTGTCCCTGAACATGACCCCTGTCACCGGGTCGATGTAGAGCATCGAGACCCTCCTCCCGAATTCGGTTGCGTAGAACAGGTTCCCATGCGACTCTAACAGTCTCTCCCCGAGGAGGTATCCGAGGGCTTTCTCCGTGAGCCTCCCTGTCTCCTTGGCCCCCACCTGCATTGCGAGAAGCGTCTTCCCGAACAGACTGTCCAGGTCTGCCTTCGATATTCCGCTGCCAGTCGCCACGGTGGCAAGGGTGTGGGACCGCATTGCTGACTCGTCGGAGAGCCGCGACTGGATAGGTTCGGGAGGTTCTTTCGCGTAGTGCTCGAGGAGGTCTGCCGAAGGGGCTGACGGAGGGGGAATCATCACCGTCTCTCCATGGTCATCGTACTGTGGGCGCCCTGCCCTCCCTGCCATCTGCCTGTACTCGAGAACCGAGATTTCCGAATTTCCGCCGTGTTCGGCATCGTAGCGGGTCATGTCTGCAATCACGACCCTTCTTGCAGGCATGTTGATTCCTGCTGCGAGCGTGGGTGTCGCAGCCAGTAGCTTGATTGCTCTCGCCCTGTAGTAGTCTTCGACAATTCTCCTGTGTTCAGCCTCAAGCCCTGCATGGTGGAACGCTGACCCCTTTGCCACGATTTCCGCCAGCAGCCTGCTGAGGCTCGTCTCCTCACCCGAAGCCAGGATGCGCCTCGAAGCCTCCGAGGTAGCCTTCTTCTCTTCGGGGCTCAGCTGCCTTTGGGTCAGCTCGGCCGCCCTGGTCGCCAGGCTCACGGCCCTCCTCCGCGTGTTTGCGAAGATCAATGACTGGCCCCCCTCTTTGACCGTTTCCATTGCCACGTCGATGGGGGGGCCGTATGTGGACCTGGGGACCTGGTGCTCTCCCCCGTCAGTGAAGAGAATCCTGTTGTAGTCGTAGACCCCCTCCCGAAGAGGCACCGGGCGCCAGTCGAGCTCCACCGGTATCGCATGTAGCCATTCTGCCAGGGTTTTGGCATTACTGATGGTGGCGGAAAGGGCAAGCAACTGGGCGTCCAGCCCAAGGTGGAGCGCCTTCGTGAGAATCATCTCGAGCGTGGGCCCCCTGCTGTCGTTCCCCGCGAGGTGTACTTCGTCCGCGATGAACAATCCCACCGAATTCAGCCAGGAGACTCTATGCCTCATGACGGAGTCGAACCTCTCGTTTGTCAGCACTATCACGTCCGCCCTCCCAAGCGACTCACCGCTAGAATCGTAGTCGCCCGTGGAAATGTTGGTGTATATGCCGAAGCGAGTCATCTCCGAGAACTCGGCGTACTTCTCTGACGCCAGGGCCCTGAGGGGTGCCAGGTACACCACCTTCCTCCTCTGTACCTTCACCTTCCTATATGCCGCCAGAAGCGCCAGCAAGGTCTTTCCTGATGCCGTTGGACTCGTCACAACGAGGCTCTTCCCGTCGAGGAGGCCCGCCCTGATGGCCAGCTCCTGTGGCGGGTAGAGCTCCGAAATCCCCTTTGTCCTGAAGAACTGGACCAGCTCCTCAGGCACGCTGGCTTCTTCTAGCCTCAACTGGCGGCCCCTCTTGGCCTAACCGCCCAGACGCCTGAGAAATCCGGGTTTTGACTCGTAAACCATCCCTTCCCTGAACATCGTCCGAATCATTTTCTCAGCGTCCTCGTCGGAGAACTTCGCTTTGACCAACTCCTCTTTGAACTGCCGCCGTTCGACGGGCTTCTTGTCGGCCCCCTCCAGATTCTTCAGAATCTCCAGGGCAGCCCTCATGTTCCTGGTTTCACCGGCAGGCTTCCCGAACTGGATTCCAAAGTCCGTCTTCTTCGTGGTCGCGTCGGTGAGGACGTCCTCCACCATCCTGTTCATGAGCGCTATAGCGGCGAGCGCGTCCTCCTCGGCGACCGAGTCCTTCAGCAGTACTTTCGCCCTCGCCGTTGAAAGCCTGATGAGCGCCTCCAGCGTCCTGGGGGTTGGGGGTATGGAGTCCTCCGCTCCTCCTGACTTCCTCAGCTGAAGGTAGAACTCCTTCAGCCTCTCCATCGCTTCCTTCGTCAGCTCAGGGGACTGCCTCTTCGCGTAAGTCAGGTATTTCTTCAGAAGGCTGAATTCTATGGGAGGCGGGGTGGCGTATGTCCTCTTCGAATGGACTGCGAGTATATGGCTTGCGAGCCTCTCGTCCTCGGCTGGCGTTGGCTGATCCCTGAAAACGAAGATAAGATCGAAACGTGAAAGCAGGGGCAGGGGCAGCGTACCTATGTTCTCCGTGATGTTCTGGAATGGGTTGTACCTCCCAAGGACGGGGTTGCACGCTGCCAGTATTGCGGTCCTGGCATTCAACGTCGCGTATATCCCCCCCTTGGCGACGGTCACTGTCTGCTGTTCCATCATCTCGTGCAAAGCCGTTCTGTCTTCAGGTTTCATCTTCTCGAACTCGTCGATCGCAGCAATCCCAAGATCGGCCAAAACCACGACTCCTGCTTCCAACATGAGCACGTTCTTTTCCCTAATGACGGCCGCCGAAAGCCCAGCAGCAGTCGTGCCCCGTCCAGATGCGTACAGGCCTCGTGGAGCGACCTGAGAGGCGAACTTGAGCAGCTCGCTCTTACCAGTTCCAGGGTCGCCCACGAATAAGGCATTGACGTCTCCCCTGAGCTTTGTGCCATCAGGTAGTACGGTTGCGCTCCCCCCGGTCAAGAGAAGGAGTATTGCCTCCTTCTCTGGCTGGTGCCCCAATATCACCGGCGCAATCGAGTTGACGAGTCTTTCGTACGCGTCGGGAAAGGCAGCGATCTTCCTGATGAGCTCCTCGTCCTCCCTGCTGATCTGTAACTGCTCCGGTTCCTTGCCCCTGACCTCCACGTGGTTGCAGTCTATCTGCGACCTGAACAGCCTTGTCTTCACCTGTCCGAGGGTGTAATCGGGGACGGCCCTCACCACTCCGGTGAGAACTACTCTGTCCCCCGGCCTCGCCGAATTCACAATGTCTCCTTCGACGTTCACGTCGAAGAACTGCGGAAGCTGCCCCGGGGGGAGCTCTTCGGGAAGCTCCTGGACCCTGACGACCTGGAAATCGATGAACCGGCTATGCCTCCTGTCCAGCTCGAAATTCCTCACCTCGCCGCAGAGCTCGCACTTCGGCGGACGCTTCAGGGCCAGGTCATCCTGCATCTCGTAAGTCAAGTGCCCACTGGGGCAGAGCCAGGCGGCCTCGGTCATCATGGGCCTGAGCTCAGACGTCCTCACGACCATCCCCGAGATGGCGATCATGTGGTCAATGTACGAAGTATCCACTTTCCTCAACGGTACTAGATCGGTGAGGCCCCGCAACCTGACCGTGAGCTCGCGCTTCACCCTGTCGGCGTAGAGCGCGTTCTCGCTCCTCATGGTTTCGAACGCCGCAATTCTGAAAGACCCTAGGGAGGAGTCTGGCTCGAGGAGAACCCTGTTCGCAAGGTCGCTATTGTATTTCAGCAGGTCGCCGAAGTCGACCAAAAGCGATTTCCCTTCGTTTGAAACGAGCTGCGAAATCTTCGACCTGTAAGTCGGGTTCCCGTTCCTATCGGTCACTGACTTCAGGAAATCCTCGAACTGCTCCGACAACTTCCCACTCGCAAGTGTTGCCAGTTACTTTCCCCCTCCCAGGAGCCCAGTCTTCCACTCCTTGGAGAGTGACTGGGAGATGGCGAAGAACGCTGACTCTTCCGGGGTGAGCTTCTCGGCGAGGGACAACGCGGGGGCGGACGAGCTCGATAGCGAGAGCAGCTTGCTGAGCCTGATTCCAACCAGGTCGTAGCACACGGCCCTGAACCTCTCCAAGTCCTCCCTCCTCGACTTTCCCTCGGACACGGCGGCGGAAAGCGCCCCCAGCTTTCTCCTCATCTTCACGTAGAAGTCGGCCGGGAGTCCCGAGAGCTGCAGGGGGCCCATCATCTTCTCCCTGCTCAATGCCCCCAAGATCTCGTTCTCAAAAGGGGCTTCGGACGATTCTGCCATCCCTTGGGCGACGAGTTCATCGACGACATACCTCGGGAGCTCCACGGATTCCCCCTCGGCTATCCTTTCTACGTGGAAGTCTCCGATGTCCATGTTCTCCACGGAAGAACGCATCCTAACCCTAGTTGATCCCAGGAGGTACTCTCTTTCCCTCCGTTCGAGGATCTGCCTTAGGGCGACTTGTTCCTCCGACAAAGCGGGGGGCGAGGGCCCCTGTCTCGATAATAAACACTTGGGCTAGCGTTTACGGTTTTTGCATGAATAGCTGTCAGCGTGCGTCTTGTTGCTTACCTTCGATAAGTGGGGTTGCGGCAGGCTCCGGTCCCTTGCGCACGATTCTATCGGCAATCTTCCGCAGCTTCGCCTTTGACATTGTGAAGGCCGGGCTTTCCTTGATCAGTCCCTCCGGCCTCACCAGGAGGACTGCGAGTAGCAGCCCACCGATGATGAAGTACTGAAGAGAGTTTACAAAATCGTCCAGCAGGCTGGCTGGGACCCCTGGTATCTGGAGGGTCTCAACGAGGCTAGGGAGTGAAACGGTGGTGCCAACATACACAGCCGTCAGGGTGACCGCGCCAATGATGACACCGATGTTACTGGCTATTCCTCCGAGTATAACAATGGTGAAGGGATAGTATGTGTAGAGCAACCTTGGAAACGTGCCACCCACGTCTCCCCCAACCAGCCCCCCCTCCTGTGACCAGTAGATCACCCACAGGGCACCAGCTACACCGCTTAGCATCGATGCGATTACCAGCATCTTGCGCCTTACATTCACGTTGTCCTTTCCCAGAGCGCTGGATGCTACCTCATTATCCCTCACCGCCTTGAGTGTCCTCCCCAGGGGTGACCTGAGGACCCGCTCGGAATAGAGGAAGACAATCGCGGCGAAAACAGCGAGTATGACCAGCATTACATACTGTTCGTTGCTTCCGAACGCTACAAGCACGTTGGGGATTACAACATTCTCGGGGCCGCCCACCACCGGTGTATAGAAGGCCGTAATGGAACTAAAGAGAACGCCGCAACCGAGAAGGAGCATCCCGAGATAGTCCTCCCTTAGCCTGATTGCTGGGTAAGAAGCGGCGTATCCAAGGGCACCTGCGGTCAGTGCGCCTACCACAATCAGGATAATTCCAAGCTCGAGGGCAACAAGGGGGTCGTTCGCAAGCTGAAGCTGTATCTTTTCGGAAAAGATTGGGCTGGATTCGAATATGTCATTGGAGTGCATCCCATAGATATAGAGCGCCGCCCTGTACATGACACTGGCTCCCAGCATTCCCCCGGATGCCACGAAAAGCACCTTCCCGAAGTTAGGAATTCCCGTAAGGCCAAACTCAAGGTTCAACGTCAAACTGATGGATACATAGGTGAAGAACACAATGAGGCCGAGGATGAATAGGTCTAGGTATCCCAAGCCAACTCACCTTCTCCACAGCGCGAATTTCTTCCAGTTCACCCCGACCAGCCCCCTGGGTGCGACTAACAACGTGATGATGAGAATTATCATGGAGGATCCCCCCACTTCGAGCACGCCAAGTTGGGGGTTCACGTTTATGGCGAGTTGCGGGATAATGTAGCTCTCTCCAAATGAAACGAGCATGCCGCCGATGACCGCTCCGTATATGCTGCTAAGGCCTCCGAGGACGCTTCCAGCGAAACAATCAAGAATCAGCACGTTTTCGATGTTAAGGCTATAACCCGACCCGATGGCGTAAAGGCAACCCGCGAGGCCCCCCAGCCCTCCCGCGATGAACCAGGACACGAGGTAGACGCGGTCCACATTGATTCCGGCTATCCTTGCAAGGGATGGGTTCTCGATTGACGCTCTCATGGCTATTCCGAACTTCGACTTTGTCAGAAGAATGAACATGAGGGCCGTCGTAATAATCAACGCAACCGGGGATATGATGAGCAGCCCGCAGGTCTGGGGGGCTCCGCAGACCCCTGGAACTGCGAAGTCAGGGAGGGGGGGCGCATAAACCAACGTCGGGAACCCACGGTGAAGGAATGCATTCGCGAAAGGGGTGACCCCGATATTTACAATATCCGCGGCCACTCCCGTGAAGAAGATGTCCACTGCCAGTGAAGCAACCATGAGGATGATGATGCTCGAACCTCTCTTGATCATCGGTTTCATTACTGTCAGATACATGACGACCGAGAAGGCGCCTCCGGCTAGAAATGCAATGGGAATCGCGAAGTACGGGTTGGCTAGGTTCAACAGGACGTAGGCAAAGTACGAGGAAAGCATCCCGGCCACCGCATAGTCCGCAAACGCGAAGTTCGGGACTTTTGTAGTCTGATACGTTACTGTGAGGCCAATGCACATGATGGACAACATCCCTCCATACTCGATGGTCGTAACCACTAGGGGGTCTATCAACAGGACTCGATTGCGAGCACAGGACCCGCCTCAACCATTAAATACCTTTCCTAGCATGAGACGGAATGAAGAAATCGTGCAACGACCAGGTGCATCAACTTCCGTTGTTGCAGGTCTATTCATTGTGGGTCTTCTAATCGGGGCAGGAGTCGTCTACTTACTTGCTCCTTCAATAGTCTCGCCATCAACAACTACAGTCAGCGGAGGCACGGCGACCGTCACTTCAACAGTAACAGGGACCGGTGTGCCAACCCTAGGGACAGTAACCATAGGGGTGCTGACCGAACTCACCGGTAGTCTGTCCAGTGAAGGACTTAGGGTCCAAGCATACTCAAACCAGGCCGTCAAAGACATCAACGCATGGATAGCGTCAACGCAGTGGGCCGGGAAGGTCACCTTCCAGACCGACGTCGTTGACTATGCGGGCTCGCCCACGACGGCCGACCAGGAAGTGAAAACTTTCTCAGCCAACGGCGTCGCGGCAGTAGTGGGACCCCTCAACAGTGGTTCACTCATCGCAATCTATGGTGATGCTACGAACGGCCACGTGGTACTGATCAGCCCCTCCTCCACCTCTCCTGCGCTTGCAGGAGTCAGCCCCTATGTCTACAGGACCGCTCCCAACGACGTGTACCAAGGGGCGGCTCTTTCAGCAGAGCTGATCGGCCAAGGGGTAAAGGGAGTGATAATCACCTACATAGATGACACATACGGCAGCGGGCTCTACAACTACACTTCAGCAGACTTCTCGACTGCGGGAGGCTCGGGAGTCACTGTTGATTCTGTACCATACTCGCCCACCCTAGCGGGTGTTCAAGCGTTCAACGGTGTCGCGTCCACCATCAACTCGGACTATTCATCATTAACCGCAAAGTATGGAGCCAGCGCCGTCGCTATTCTGGCGATCTCCTTCGAGGAACTGGGTTACCTTCTAAAGGCAGCCCAGGCCAGCTACCCAACTCTCCTTACCACGCCGCAGCCATGGTATGGGACCGATGGGGAGCAAGGAGACACGGCTCTGACCAACTCGACCTACGGACCGCTAATGCTACAAGTCAGAATGCCGGCCACAGTCTTCGGTTATACCAACAGCAGCAAGAGCGCAGCGCTCTGCACAGAATTCGCTTCCAACCCCAACCTCTCGTGCGACTCGTACGCTCTGGGCGGATACGACGACACTTGGTTGGCGGCCCTGTCCATATTGGACTGCGGTGCCAGCAGTGGGCAGTGCGTATCGAAGGTCTTCACGTCGGTGGCTGACCAATACTTCGGAGTCACAGGCTGGACGCAGCTCGCCACTCCAACGGGCGTGGGAGGCGACAGATCCGGAGGACCGTACCAGATCTGGTGCGTCCTCAACCAGCCCGCTCTCGGCGATTGGGTGCTGTGCGGCCAACTGAACGCCAATCCGGCGGCTCCCACATCGTACTCAGTCACCTGGCTACCACACCTGCAACCTTCTACATAAGGAGCCTATAGGGCTCCCTTCCCTTTTTTGTGGTCTAAATGGGAAACGTACTCGAAGTCAAAAACATCAGGATGCACTTCGGGAATCTTCATGCACTGGACGACATCTCGTTTGGCGTAGAAGATAGAAAGGTTACGATTCTCATTGGGCCGAATGGATCGGGCAAGACGACACTCATCAACGTGGCGAGCGGCCTCTACAAGCCCACTGCGGGGACCATAGTCTACAACGGAAAGGACATCACTGGCCTGGAGCCCTTCAAGGTCTACAGGCGAGGTCTTGTCAGGACCTTTCAGATTCCGACCCTGTTCCAAAAGTTGGCCGTACTGGAAAACGTGATGGTCGCAAAGAAGGACAATCCGGGCGAAGCTTTCGTAAAATCGGTGTTCAAACCCTCCTGGGCCAAGGCCGAAGAGGAAACGGCGGAGCAGGCTTTTCGAATTCTGGAGACCGTGGGCATGATGAACATGTGGGACCAACCCGCAAGCACCCTCAGCGGGGGGCAGATGAAGCTCCTAGAGATAGCGAGGGCGCTCATGAGCGGTGCACAGACGATGCTGCTTGACGAGCCAATATCGGGGGTGAACCCTACCCTTGCCCACGAAATCTTCCAGAAGATCCTGAATCTTAGGGATGAGCTGGGCCTGACGTTCCTCATTGTGGAGCACCGGCTGGACATTGCTCTGACCTATGTGGATTCAGTAGTCGCGATGGCGTATGGCAAGCTCCTCGCCATGGGGAAGCCGGAACCTGTCATGAAAGACCCAAGAGTCATCGACGCTTATCTAGGTGGTTAGATGCTTCAAGCAAAAGGCGTCTCGTCAGGGTACGGAAAGCTACAGATACTGAACGACGTTTCGCTTCGTGCGGAAGCGGGGGAGGTTACTGCCATCGTTGGGCCCAACGGTTCGGGAAAGAGCACACTTCTGAAGACGATTGCGGGGCTGACTAACCTGTTCAACGGAGAAATATTCCTCGACAGCACTCCATTGTCCAGGATGCCTCCGCACATCATCGCACGCCATGGGTTGGCATATCTTCCCCAAACTGAGAGCGTTTTCGTTCAGTTGACCGTCGAAGAAAACATCAAAATGGCAGCGTACACCGTAAGCACGGCAGACTACCCCGCCAGGCTCGAAGGTTCCCTCCAGTTGTTCCCCCAGATCAAGCAGTACATGGGGTCAAAGGTCCAGAACCTGAGCGGTGGAGAGAGGCAAATGGTGGCGATGACGATGGCGATGATGAGGGAGCCGAAGGTAGTCATGTTCGACGAGCCGACGGCCAACCTTTCTCCGAAGCTGGCTACCCTCGTCCTGGACACCGTAAAGTCCCTAGCCAAAGAAAGGCATCTTACGGTCGTACTGGTCGAACAAAACGCGAGGAAGGCCCTCCAGATGGCCGACAGGGCCTACCTCCTGGTTGGAGGTCGGAACGCATTCGAGGGAGGCGGGAACGAGCTTCTCTCCCACGCTGAGCTCGCCAGGATGTACCTTGGCCTTCGCGCCTCATAGTCCTTCCGCGAGCGTCCGCCGCAGATTGCTGCAGGTTGTCGAGCGACTTGGGCCAGACCTTGTAAAATTCACCCGTGAGCTGGTCAGGGCGAAGAGCATCACTGGGGAGGAGGGGGTCGCCCAGGGGCTCGCGAGGGACAAGCTGAAGGCCCTGGGGGGCAAGGTCGACTTCTGGAGCCCCCGACCCAGGGACTTCCGCGGCTATGAGCCCTTCATATCCCAGGAGAGAAACGTCGGGGCTAGGCCCAACGTCGTTGCCCGTTTCAGGGGCCGGGACTCGAAGAAGGTCCTCGCCTTCAATGGGCACATGGACGTGGTCCCCGAAGGGGACCCGGCACTGTGGAAGCACCCTCCCTACGGTGGGGAGGTGGCAGAGGGGAAGCTCTTCGGGAGGGGCGCCTGTGACATGAAGGCAGGACTGGCTGCGACCATCTTCGCCGTCGAGTCCCTCCTTGACGCGGACATCCCCATCGAGAACGACCTGTTAGTGGAGAGCGTAATCGGGGAAGAGAGCGGGGGGATGGGGACCCTAGCAACTATACTGAGGGGGTACGTCCCCGACGCCACGGTGATAGCCGAGCCCACCAACTTCGAGCTTACCATTGCCCAAGCCGGGTGCCTCATGTTCAGGCTCGGGGTCAGGGGGAAAGCAGCACACGGCGCCTCGAGGTACATGGGGGTCAGCGCAGTGGAAAAGTTCCAGCCTGTCCTGAACGCGCTGCTTCGGCTCGAGAAGCGGAGGGCGACCATGAAAAGCAACCCCCTCTTCGCGGGGGTGCCCAACCCCGTCACCCTAAGCATAGGCACGGTTCACGCCGGAAACTGGGACTCCACTGTCCCCGAGAGCCTGGTCGCGGAGGGGCGCTACGGGGTCTGGCCGGGGGAGACCCTGGACCAGGCAAGGTCGATGTTCGAGCAGGCAGTCGCGAAGGCGTCCGCCGAGGACGACTGGCTCTCCGAGAACCCACCTTCGATAAGCTGGTTCGGCCCTCAGTGGGAATCGGCCGAGCTGTCCCCGTCGCACTGGCTTACGAGGCTTATGAAAGACTCCGTCGTCGCGTCCCTGGGCTTCGTCCCCAAGCTTTCGGGGATTCCGGGTGGGACCGACATGAGGCTGTTCACCGGCGTGGCCAAGAAGCCGGCAATCATCTTCGGGCCGGGGGACGACGCCACAGCCCACTTCAGCAACGAGCGCATAGACACCAAGGACATAATCCGCGCGTGCAAGGTGTATTCGATGGCCGCCCTCGCCTGGAACGAATAAATACGAACAGGTCTCAACTTTATCGAGAGTCCGTCTCGCAGACTTTGGTGCCTTGAAAGCTTGCCAATAGAAGACCTGATGTGGGTAGAGAAGTACAGACCACTAGACCTGAACGGTCTGGTGGACCAGGAGACAATCAAGCAGAGACTCATAGCACTGCTCCAGAAGAAAGAGCAGCTCCCCCACCTGCTTTTCGCCGGCCCCCCGGGGTCGGGGAAGACAACCACCGCGATGATTCTCGCGCGGCAGATACTCGGGGAGCACTGGCAGGACTACACCCTGGTGCTGAACGCCAGCGACGAGCGTGGGATAGATGTGGTCAGAGAGAGGATCAAGACCTTCGCCCGGTTTGCCGACAGGAGAGAGGGGGTCCCCTACCGCCTGGTGGTGCTTGACGAGTGTGACGAGACCACGTCAGACGCTCAGACCGCCCTCAGGAGGATCATGGAAGAGAACTCGGAGCACACTAGGTTCATTCTCATCGCAAACTATTCCTCGGGCATCATTGAGCCCCTCCAGAGCAGGTGCGCCATCTTCAGGTTCCGGAGGCTTGACGAGGCGGCTGTAACCGAGCACCTGAAGTTCATCGCCAGGAAGGAGAAGCTCAAGCACTCCGGGGACGCCGTCTTCGGCGCCATCTACGAAGCATCGCAGGGGGACCTGAGGCAGGCGATCAATCTCATGCAGGCCGCATCGGCCTCCGGGGAGATAACTTCAGACTCCGTAAAGTCGGTCTCTGGGGCTGCAGTAAAGGGGCGCGTCGCCGAAATAATGGAGTCAGCTCTGCAGGGGGACTTCGAGGGGGCCCGGACGAAGATGGTGGAGCTCACGAGAGTCTACGGGGTCCCGGAGAGGGATTTCCTGAGGTTCGCGAACGAAGCGCTGGGATCCTTGAAGGTCCCGGACATGGCAAAGGCGATATCGATACTCGCAGAGTACGACTTCCGGCTTGTGCAGGGCTCCCAGCCCGAGCTGCAGTTGACGGCCATGCTCGCCCAGCTCTCCTCCCTCAGGGAGAAGGCTGACTGAATTGGACCTTTCTCTCCCCAGGGGCGTCGACGACGTGGAGCCCGGGCGCTACGCCCGCCAGGATCGGGTGCGCAGGGCCTTCGAAGAGGCCTCTAGGCTCTACAACTTCAGGGTGATGGAGCCCGCATCGCTTGAGCACCTTGGCACGCTGAGGGCGAAGAGCGGCGAGGACGTAGACAAGGAGATCTACTCCTTCAAAGACAAGGGGGGGAGGGAGCTCGGACTCCGCTTCGACCTTACTGTCGGAATCACGCGCTACGTATGCTCTCGCAAGGACCTCAAGCTCCCTGTGAAGCTCGCAGCCTGCGGCGCGATTTGGCGCTACGACGAGCCGCAGTACGGGCGATACAGGTGGTCACACCAGTGGGACCTCGAGGTGTTCGGGCCGCCGTCCGTAGGCGCGGACGCGGAGGTAATCGACGCGAGCGCGGCCGTCCTGCGGAAGTCAGGGCTCTCGGATTTCACAGTGAAGATAGGCGACAGACGGGTCGTGGAGGACTACGTACGCAAACGGCTAGGGATCCGAGAGCAGGAGAGAATTGTAGAGTTGATGCGCGCCCTGGACAAGGTGGAAAAGAAGACCTCCGCGGAGCTTCGTTCCGAATACACGGCGAAGGGCTTCGAACCGAAACAGGTGGAGGAAGTGCTCGACTTCGGCCGTCTTCGGGGAACCCCGGACGAGGTCCTGGCGAAGGCGTCCGAGCTGAAACTGGAGTCTGTCAGCGAGCTGAGAGCCCTGGCAGACGACCTCGACTCCAGGGGGCTGAGGAACGTGGAGTACAACATGAGCATCGTCAGGGGGATAGACTACTACACGGGGATAGTGTTCGAGGCCGCTGACGCCAAGAACCCCAGACTCGGTTCCCTGTTCGGAGGCGGCAGGTACGACGCGCTGCCAAGGATATTCGGGAGGCCAGAGCTGTCC
>Ga0187780_10001237_pt1 | contig 19236 bp, 18 predicted proteins | sample 1015_Q2_SP10_20__FD_132429 | JGI IMG/M metagenome (GOLD analysis project Ga0187780, IMG submission 132429) | Tropical peat soil microbial communities from peatlands in Department of Meta, Colombia - 1015_Q2_SP10_20_MG | ecosystem: Environmental > Terrestrial > Soil > Wetlands > Peat | place...
AACCGCCCGTCTGGCGCTACGTCATACTGAAACAAAACAAACGTCGGCCCCACAATGTGCGTCTGGAAAAGCACTCTCGGCGTTCCCGCCGTTTTCTTCACCGGATCAAACGTCGCGCTCATCAGCTTCCTGTCCGGCCCGAGGTAGTAAATTTCCCTTCCGTCTTTCCTCCAGACCGCCTGCGCGCCTCCGCCTTGCGAAATCTGTATCCGTCCTCCCGTCCCCGACGACGGCTGCACGAAAATCTCCTGATACCGTGTTCGCGGTTCAATCCGCGCAATCCATTTCCCGTCGGGAGACACGCGCGCTTCCGCCCCAATCCCGATCTCGCTCGCTTTCCCATCTGCTTCCGAGTACACCCCCAGGTACGGCAGGCCTCTTCCAAAATCCATGTAAATAATTCGCCCATCCGGCGACCAGTCGTTCACCAGTTTCTGCGCTCCCTTCACCAGCAGCTTCGGTGTCCCCGATCCATCCGTCGGAATCTCATACAGCGCCGTCGAGTTCTCCTCCCCTCCGACATACGCGATGCGCTTCCCGTCGCTCGACCACACCGGCGTCCCTTCTCTCCCTTCATCCGACAACCGCGTGGACCTCCCACTCTCCAGATCAATCACGTGGACGTAGTATCTTCCATTCCGCGCATCGTCTGACGCGACTGCCAGCAATCTTCCGTCCGGCGACAATCGCGGCCACCAGTAACCTTCACCCGGAACCTGTCCGATCTCCTTTCCCCTCCCGTCATACCACAGCAGCCGCGTCGCAAACGCCGTGGACGACTGGATGACTACGACACCGTTTTGCGAAACTGAAAACCCTCCATGGTGAAATCCTGCGTTGTCTTGGATCACCTCTTGCTCGGCGATGATGACTGCCTGCCCTGTGAACGCCAGCCTCTCAGCGTCGAATGGCTGCGCCATCAGGCTTCGATCCCGCACATAAAGCAGCCGTCCCGCGGCGTACTCCACGTTTCCCACCAACTCCGCAGAAAGCAGTTTCGCCGCGCCTCCGTCCACCGAGCCTATGTAAATTCCATTCCCCTGCGGATCCCCCGGGGTGTTCCAATCGGAAAAGTAAATGAAGTGCTTTTGATCCGGCAGAAAATAGGGCCAGCGGTACCCGTGCCCGCTCCCCGGGCTCAGCGTTTGCGACAACTGCACCGGCTCGCCTCCGGTTTCCGGAATGCGGCTCAGCGGCACTGCTATGCTCGGCGAGAACACAATTGTCCCGTCCCGGTTCCACGTACCTCCGCGCCCAACCGGCGCCTCGCACAACATTTTGACCCCACCACCCGTCGTGTCCACGGTCTTCAGCTTGCCTTCCGCAAAAAATCCCACGCGTCGGCTGTCCGGTGCCCAGAAGGGATAAATCGCATCTTCCGTGCCGCTGATTTCCTGCGCGCTCGACGCGGCGAGAACGCGCACCCACAAATGATTCATCCCGTCGGGGCCTACTGCGGCGAATGCCAATCGTGTCCCATCCGGCGAAAGCGCGAAATTGTAAGGCGTAAAGGAACTCTGCGCCGGCGGCAGCAGCGCAGATCTCACAACTTGTACTCTCGGCGCCGCGCTCCGCCAGTGCACGAACCCAAATGCCAACGCCACCATCGCAAGTACCGCCGCGATTCCCCACGCCCCCCGCTCCCGAAAGGACGCGGCACGTCCGCTCACGGCTGTCGCGGCTTCTGTCTCTCTGCTCTCCGTGATCCAGCCCAATTGCATTTTCAGGTCGTGCGCCGACTGCCACCGATCCTCCGCCGTTTTGGCCAGACACACTTTCACCACGCGGTCCAACGCCGGCGGCGCCAGCGGCACCAGGCTCGTGATCGGCGGTGGGGTGCGCTCCAAAATCGCCGCCACAACGCTTGCTTGCGTCTTTCCTTCAAACGCCCGCCGCCCCGTCACCATCTCATACAGCACTGCCCCAAACGAGAAGATGTCGCTCCGCGCGTCCACCTCTTTCCCTTCAATCTGCTCCGGCGACATGTATTGAAACGTTCCGACGATCGTTCCTTCCTGCGTGACCGGCGAGTGCACCGGCACAGCCGCCGTGAGCGTCATCACACCCGTCGCCGCGGTAGGCTTGGCCAATCCAAAGTCCAGCAGCTTCGCACCAGTGGACGTCAGCATGATATTTCCGGGTTTCAAGTCACGGTGAACCACCCCGCTTCGGTGCGCCTTGTCCAAAGCGTCGGCGATCTGCGCCCCATACTTCAGCACTTGCTCCAGCGGCAGCGATCCCCTCTCCAGCCGCTTCGCCAGCGTTTCTCCTTCCACGCACTCCATCACCAGGTAGTCCACTCCATCCTGGCTACCCACGTCGTACAGCGTGCAAATGTTCGGGTGATTTAATCCGGAGATGGTTTTTGCTTCCGTTTCAAACCGCTGCTTCCTCACCGCATTCCCCGACATCTCCTTCGGCAAAATCTTCACCGCCACATCCCGCCCCAGCCGTGTATCCTTCGCGCGATACACTTCCCCCATCCCGCCGGCGCCTAGCGCCGACGTAATCTCATATGGTCCCAGCTTTGTACCTGGTCCGAGCGGCATAAGTGCCCGGATTATAACCCAGTCCATGCGCAAGGGTGCGCGTAGGTCGGCCAGCTCGCGCCTTTCGTGAATACTCTCAATCTTACAGTTGACGCAAACGAACCCCTGCGCTTCCTTGGCCCTGTCTGAATCCAATTACCCTGCAGGATGTGCTTCAGTCTTAGCCTGCTGCGCGTTTTGCTCCGGGCCCTGCCCCTACTCGTACCTTCCCTCTCTTGCCCACAACTTGATCTCTTCTTCCACCGAAAACGGTTTCTTCGGAGCGCTCATGAACCGCTCCTCTAATTTGAACGCCTGCTCTTCCAATGGAATGCGCGTCCATGCGCGAGCCTTCAGGAACGCGCGAAGGTACAGTCCGGTATACGGCTCCAGCCCCAAAATCGCAAATTGCTGCGCGTGCACTAGCCCGTGAAACAGCAACCGCGGCTTGATCGTTTCGTTAAACACGATGACGTCAATATATGTGACCGAAGCGAGGTGCACGAAATCGGGGAAATTACCCCCGCTCAGCGCTACCGCCTCCGCGTAGAAATGAGGTGGCGGGATGCGCACGCCCCGGGGCAACTCGACTGTCCTTATGGTGTCGAGAAATCCTCTCGTGAAGTACTGCTCGACGCTGCTCCTCCACTTCGCCGCCAGCGCCTCGCTCGTCGGCAGGTAAAGCTCTCTCTCCTCTCGCATGTACTTCACGATCGCGGCTACCATCTCCACTACGCGGGCTTCAGAGATCTCCGATGGATCCATCTTCGTGCGCCTTTCTCGATGAATCGTCTGGAACAGGAGTTGTTGCTGGCAAGAGTGGGCGGCGTGGTACTTCGACCTGGAGTTCCGTCTTGCCTCGGCTTTACTGGATTATTTCCTCCCTCTCCTCCCAAAATCAACTCAGTCTCTCTTTCGTGAACTATCTCACTCGCCACGCGGCCAGTCGTCTCCTTCTTGTCCAACTGACCTCCCCCACCCAAGCTACTACCAGCCTCATCCTCCATGAGTTGACACTCTTATCTGCTTGTTCTAACTTCGCTGCGTCTTTTCAATCACACATTTGTTCGAGCGCTTCCAATAGAAGCTCGCCGCTTCGTATTTCTGAGCGCCACTCCCTCACGGGAGCGCCCAGACTGGAGCAACCCATGCGCCTAACACTCCGGCTTCTTGTCATGATCTGTTTGGCCGGCGCGGCCACCGTCGCCCACGCGCAGACAAACTGCAACGCGCCTGCTGCCCAGCCCATCACCTATGTTGAGTTTCCCTCCCACCCATTCGGTATCGTCCCCTCTGCCGACGGCTGCTGGCTCTTTGTGTCGCTGAGCAGCGCAAATCCGCGCTCTCCCAACGGTGTCGCCGTCCTGAAGCGTTCCGGCGGCGCCATTCAGTTGCAGCGTATTGTGCCGGTTGAAAACGGGCCCTCCGGAATGGTCCTGACGCACGATGGCCAATTGCTCATCGCTGCCGACGACGAATTCGTGGTCTTCCTGGACGCCAACAAACTCCGCACCGGCGACGGCGATCCCGTCTTGGGCTACATGCGCGATGGAAAGTATTCGGGAAGCACTTACGTCAACGTGGACGCCGACGACAAGTACCTGTTCGTCAGCGACGAGGACGCCGGAACGATAACGGTCACGGATCTCGAAAAGGCAAGGCGCAGCGGCTTCAACGCCGATTCCATCGTGGGCAGAATCCCAACTGGCCAGGCGCCTATTGCGTTGACATTTTCACTTGATGGAAAGCTGCTTTACACGACCAGTGAAGCGGCTCAGGACGATTGGAAATGGCCGGTGGCCTGCAAGACCGAAGACGGAGATCCCGCTGACACTACCCCCAAGTATCCTGACGGAGCCGTCGTCGTCGTGGACGTGGAAAAAGCCAGGACGGATCCCGCGCACGCCGTGATTTCCCGAGTGCCCGCTGGCTGCAGCCCTGTCCGGCTCGCGATTATGCCCGACGGCAAAACTGTCTGGGTCACTGTCCGCAACAACAACGCCGTGGCGGTCTTCGACGCGGCAAAACTGGTCACCGATCCGCAAAAAGCGCGCATCGCGACGGTTCCCGTCGGCCAATCTCCGGTTGGAATCATCATCGTTGATTCTGGCAAGCGCGTCATTGCCACAAACTCCAACCGCTTCGCCGCCAATCAGAACGTGAATCAGACCCTCAACGTCCTCGACCCGGAAAGACTCGCCCAGGGCGCGGCGGCGGTCCTCGGCACCATTCCCGCAGGCCTATTCCCCCGCGAACTTGCCCCCTCCGCCGACGGCAAAACGCTCTTCCTTTCCAACTACAATTCCAACAACATCGAGGTCATCGACCTCGCCCGCCTCCTGGTCCAATCTCCGGAGAAGAATTAGGTCTACTTCCCCGCCCCCATCCGAATCGCGCCGCGCAACAATCCTGCGCATTTTAGTTGAGATTGAATTTTGTCAAGGCTCCCATATGGAAATGGAGCCGCACCAAGGATCGCTACAGTTCTTTCGGTTTCGCGTGACTATCCATCGAGCTCAGAATCCACTTCTGCAACACTCTTCGGAACTGCGGTTCGACCTCTCCGAACAATAACCCCACTCCCCCGGGCCTTACATACATCACTTGCGCCAACGCTTCGAACCTTTCGTCCTGACGCACGATCTTCACGTGCACCCGCTGTTGTTTCTCCAGCGCGGCGGAAGTCTCGACGAAGCACCCTCGAAAGCTCATCTCCGTCACGCGGCCGCGAACGCTCCCAGCAGTGCTCTGCGACACGATCTCGGCGTCGGCCTGGAACGCAAACCGCAGTCCCCGTTTGTCTTGCAGCCCGCTTTGCTCCTGGTTCATGGCCCACAGCATATCATCCCTCCGCCTCGCCCTGACTCGCTCCCGCACCCCGCGTTCCCTCCTGATAAACGCTGCCCCCCAAATAGAAGCCGAGCCAGGCTCGCCCCTCGACAACGCCACCCAAATCAGCTTAACTATTTGACCGTCTCAATTACGGGAGCAAAATCGTATGCGCAAAATCACTCCACATCTCTGGTTTGACAAACACGCAAAAGCCGCGGCCGAGCTTTACACCTCTCTTATTCCCAACTCCAAAATCACCAACGTAACTACGCTTCACAACACCCCTTCCGGCGATTGCGACATTGTCTCCTTCGAACTTTCGGGACAGCCCTTTATGGCCATCAGCGCCGGTCCCCTTTTCAAATTCAATCCCTCGGTTTCATTTCACGTGAAGTGCAAAACAAAAGACGAAGTGGACTCCCTCTTCAACAAGCTTTCTGAAGGTGGAAAAGTTCTCATGCCTCTCGACACCTACCCCTTCAGCGAGCGCTATGGCTGGCTGGAAGACAGGTACAGCCTCTCCTGGCAGGTGATTTTGGCGAACGAGCCTGAGATCAAGCAGCGCATCGTCCCCGCGCTCCTGTTTGTAGGCGCGGTCTGCGGCAAGACCGAAGAAGCAATGACTCTCTACGCCGACATTTTCAATAATTCACCCGCCGGCTCTGCTGACAGCACTAACGTCAATGTACTCGCCCGTTATGGAAAGGGTCAGGAACCCGACAAAGAAGGCACAGTAACCTACGCAATGTTCTCTCTTCTCGGTCAGGAGTTTGCAGCCATGGACTCCGCCCACGACCATAAGTTCGCTTTCAATGAAGCGATCTCGTTCATGGTGCCCTGCGATTTACAGGCCGAAATCGATTACTTCTGGCAAAAGCTTTCCGCCGATCCGAACGCCGGACAATGTGGCTGGCTCAAGGACAAGTTCGGCCTCTCCTGGCAGATTACGCCCACGGCTCTGGGCGACCTGCTTGCCGGTACCGATAGGGACCGCACGGCACGCGTGACCCAGGCGTTCCTCAAAATGAAAAAGTTCGATCTCGCCGCTCTGCAGCGCGCCTACGACGGAAAATAGTGCAAAGCCACGCCCCCAGACCGCCATGTAAACCTCGAACACAAGTGATTCCAATTTAATACCGCAACCCCTTCCCGAATTTGCCTTTACATCAAATTCACCCAAGTTGGAAAATGGTTCTACTACCAGGGTCTGCAGTTTCAGCACTGGCGATTCCCTTTTTGTCGTCTACATCTTTCCGGGTTCTCAAGGAGGCCCATGGAGCCGGACGGCGCAAAGCCCGCGAGCGGTCCTCTCGCCGCTCGCTTGCTCTTTGGCAAAAACTTCTGGGTCGCCCCCGTGGCGATTCTTTTTGTTGCGCAGATCTGCGTCCTCACTCTGCTGGGCACCAGGAGGCCCGGCCCTGCCCTTGCCGACAGCATCGAACTGGCTCTCTATCTCCTCTCCTTCTATGCATACCTGCGAGCCGCTCGCAGTTCCCGTTCTCTTGCTCGGTACTTCTGGTACGTCGCTGCATTCTCCTCCCTCGTGTTCACCGTCGGCGTGTTGATGGAACTCTACGTCCTGGTCATCTCGCCTTCTCCTTTCGTCGCCAGCATTGCCGACGTCATCTCCGTCTTTTGGTTTGGCCCCGTCAGTCTCACCCTCTTCCTCGAGCCCGGCTTCGAACTCCGCCGCTTCGACAAAATCCACCTTCTGGATTTCCTCCAGGTCGTTCTTCTCTGGGTTGTCATCTATTTCTTCTTCCTCTACATGCCCTCGCGTGAGACTGCCAGCTCTCCCTTTGCTCACACTTGGTTGCGTGATACCTGGGCTGGCTCTTCGATTTACGACGGTGTCATGGCCGGAACGTTTCTCTTGCGCGCCGTCCTCGCGGACTCCCGCATCGTCCGCGCCTTGTTCGGCCGTGTCGGAGTCTTCCTTCTTGTCTGCGGTGCCGGTGACTTCTATTACGACTATCTCGGCGCGACTCTCCAAACCGGCTCCTGGTTTGAAATCATTTGGACCATCCTCGCTATCGTGCCAATCGTGATTGCTGCCACTTGGGACGAATCCAAGCTCGAACTCACCGCTGTTCCTCGGCCCATCGGCAGTCTGATTGACAAGCGTCTCTTCCCTCCCCTCTTTGCCTTGCTGGTTCTCTTTCTGTCCTTGATGATCGTCCGCGTTCACACTACCTTCGGAATCATCGTTGTCGCCATTTCCTTTGCCTGCTCCACCCTTCGCCTCATCATCGTGCAACAGCGCCAGGACCGCACTCAGGCAGAATTGCGCTCCCAGATAGCCGAACGCGAGCGCGTCGAACGCCAGCTTCGCGAAAACGAGGAACATCTGGAAGAGCAGGTCGCCGAGCGCACCGCAAAACTTGAGGAATCCAGCGCCCAGCTCCGCCAGGCGCAGAAAATGGAAGCCATCGGCCGCCTCGCCGGCGGCGTGGCCCACGATTTCAACAATTTGCTGATGGTCATCCGGGGCTACGGCCAGTTAATCATTGATCGCGCCCCCAGTCCGGAACTCCGCGCCAATGCGCAACGGATTGACGAAGCCGCTGTCCGCGCCACTTCCCTTACCAGCCAACTTCTGGCCTTTAGCCGCCGTCAAGTCCTGCAGCCGACTGTCTTCAACCTCAACTCGCTCGTCCGGAATCTCGAAAAAATGCTCCACCGCCTCATTGGCGAGGACATCGACCTCACCACCAGCCTGGCCCCGGACCTGGGCCTGATCCGCGCCGACCACGGCCAGATCGAGCAAGTCATCATGAACCTGGTCGTGAATGCCCGCGACGCCATGCCCACGGGCGGCCAGCTCACCATTGAAACCGCCAATGCTTATCTCGATGAAGCCTATCTCCAGCATCACCCAACGGCCCAACAAGGGCCTCACGTCCTGCTGGCCGTGAGTGACACCGGCATCGGTATCGATCCCGACACTCTTACGAAAATCTTTGAGCCTTTCTTCACCACCAAGGGCCCCGGTCACGGAACCGGTCTCGGCCTCTCCATGGTCTACGGCATCGTCAAGCAGAGTGGCGGCAACGTCTGGGTCTACAGTGAGCCCGGCAAGGGCACTTCCTTCAAAATCTATCTCCCAACTGTGGACGCCGCTCCCGAGTCACTCCTTGCCGAACCGCGTGCCGTCGCCAATCTTCGCGGCACCGAAACCATCCTCTTGGTCGAAGACGACCAGCAGGTTCGCGAACTCGTGCGCACCGTTCTTGTCGCCTGTGGTTATTCCCTGCTTACTGCGGACAATCCGGCTGCGGCTATCTCACTTTGCCGCGACAATTCCGGCGAGATTCACCTCTTGCTCACCGACGTCGTCATGCCGGGAATGAGCGGCCGCGATCTCGCCAAACAAGTGGCTGTCCTCCGCCCCAATATGAAAGTCCTTTTTATGTCCGGATACACCACCAACGCCATCGTTCATCACGGCGTCCTCGACCCGGGCGTTTCTTTCCTCCAGAAGCCCTTCACCCTCGCTTCTCTCGCCGCCAAAGTCCGCGAACTTCTGGACTCGCCCTCTTCCCCGCTGTCCTCAGACGCTCCAGGCTGACACCCAACCCATTAGAGTTCCCTTGAAGGAAGAATCCTCGGGTCCTCGCTAATCGCAAGCCCGCCCTCATCCGGGCAGTCCTTTCCCTTGGGTAGAAGCGTCACACTTGTCACTTTTTTCAGGAACACGGATGCGAGGCCGCCGGTCAGCGGCCGACCCTGTTGTTTGGATGCTCGCTACGAATTCGCCTTACTGGATGGGCGTGCCCGTTCCCGGCGTGCAGGTGTTGGGCGCCAAGTAGTAAATCACGCCCGACTCATCGCTGCAGAACGCCCGCGATCCCGTGTTCGGTGAAAGCGGTTCTGCATCTACGGAATAACTCACGGCAGGGCTTCCAGCCACGGTCACTGTGAAGTTAAATCCGTCCTTGCCTCCCCCGCCGCCGTTCGATGCCAGGTTATTGTCAATGTAGCAGGCGTTGTTCACGGACGGGCCGGCCGCGCAGTCCGCCGCTGATCCCCCGAGGTTTGCCAGCGGCCCAAAGCCGGTGTCGGGATACGCAGAGGCATAGCTCGCTTCGGCCGTATTGATCGCGCGCAAAGACGCGACGGCCGAGGATTCGTTCGCCGACATTCTTGCCCGCATGAAGTTGGGTATGGCTATCGCCGCGATGACCAGTATGATCGCCACGACGACCAACAATTCGATTAGAGAGAAGCCCTTTTGTTCCTTGCGCATGTGCGATTATTCCCTCTGACTTCCGGAATCTGTATCCCCCCAGGGTCCGGGATTTTAAAGAACCATAAGGTTCCCACCTTGTCAAGGACATAGACTCCCTCCCCACCGTCGTCCATACCAAATCCTCTCAACCGGGTACTAGGAGAAACATACCCCCTTCTCTCCACATCGTGTCTTCTCTGGAAGCCACTCGGCGATGCCCTCGCCGCTCTTTTGACCGGCCCCTAATAAAAGCACGCGCCATTCGGGCGACGGAGACCCTGCCTCACGAAGTCTCACTGAGTCTTGCGCTATACTTGGCTTCTTGCGGAAGAGCGAAATAGACAATCTGCATGCCTGCCACCTACAAAGTCGATCAAGAGCAACGCTGGGTTCATACCATGATGTGGGGATCGTTGACTCGAGGAGATATACGCTCCGCCTTGGATAGAGCCTTGATGGACGCAGAGCTTGACCCCAGCTTTGCCGAAATCATCGACCTGACGGAAGTCACGAAGGTGGACCTGTCTGCCGAGGAAGTCCGCGAGTTGGCGCTACAAAGCGCTTTTTCCCCGCATTCCCGCCGCGCCTTCGTTGTGCCAGACAGTGTTCAGGTTTTCGGACTCGTTCGAATGTACGAGACTCTGCGCGAACTCCAGGGTGAAACGGGCATCCGTATCTTTCGCACTCTCGATGAAGCTCTGGCCTGGGTCGCCCCCAAATAACTCAGCTCCCCCTTGAACATTCCCGCCCCTCCGCCAAGTCCTGAGTGGCGCTGTCAATCAGCGGAATGAACTGTCTCGGCTGACATCAGAACGAGGCTACAAGCGTTGAAGGCGTTCAAGCAAGTTAGCTTGCTCCGTCGGAGAAGTCTCATTTCCGTTTTGTCAGGAAAGAAGTCTGGCAACATCACTGTTTGCAACTCGTTCGTGAATGGTCGCAAGGGCTGGTCACCCGTGATAAATTTCACGGCGCTAACCTTTGGCCCAGGAACTAGCAAAAGCCAAAACTCAGCCATGCCCACAGCGTCGTGCGTGTTCTTGATCTCAAAAGTATGGCTTTTTGCGAGACGGGCGCGCGCCTCCTCGGTCAGACGGTCCACATCCTTATCGTTGCCTCGCAGTGCTACAAGCCGCGCACTCGTCTCAGGCACCGGGTACGGCGCGGCGAGAGCCATCGCATAAAACTCCATCGCCTCTGCTCTGCGGTCCTCATTCTCGTAGATTTGGCCAAGGTGATCTCCGATTACGCCAATGCTCCGGATCTGCCATGCACAACGCACGTACCTTTCTGCGTCGGGGATCTTTCCTTGTTGGAACTTCACCCAACCCAACGTGTCCCAGTAGGCGCCCAGGGAGGAAGGCACCCGGACGTCCTCATTTGAAAGGCCATCGAGTGAGACACCCCTCGTTTGACTCACAGCATGCTCGATCGCCAAGTCAACAAACTTCTCTGCCTGCTCCAGCTCCAGCCTATTCAGGGCCATTTCATATGCCACCGAATTCTCCCTTTCCGCTGTCGGCTCAAGCTCAACCGAGTGATTGAACGCCTGTCCGGCTTTCTCTGGTTGGTTGGTCTTCGCATAGGCGACCCCTAAATTGAATTGCACGGCGGGGTCGCTCGGCGTGATGGTGGCGGCAGTTTCCAATTCCGGTATGGCCTTTTCGAACTGCTTCAATATCACGTACGTGCGGCCTAGGTTGGCGTGTGCCCACTTGTCTTTCGCATCGATCTTGATCGCCTTCTCGTATTCTGGGATCGCTTCCCCGTATTTCTTCTGTTGCTCCAGCGCGAACCCCAGATTGTTGTGCGCAAACTTCGCTTGTGGTTCTAATTCCAGTGCTTTCCGCAGGGCCGCCTCTGCCTTTTCGTAACGTTTCAACTGGTTGTACGTCCACCCAAGCGAATTCCAGGCCTCCTTGTATTTCGGGTCGCTTGCCACTGCCTGTTCATATAACTGGGCACTGATTGCGTAATCTCGATTGCCCGATGCCCGTTGCGCAGAATCGTAGAGCGGCTTCGCTGGGCTAACCGGGGGCTCCGGCGCTTTGGCGGCCAAGGCTCCAGTGCTAGGTACCTGTCCGCCCATAATTCCCCCGATAACCTTGGGCGGGCTGGTGGCTGTCGCAGACACAGAGCCAGTGTCGGAAGGATTATTCTTGCTGACAAAGATGTAGCGGCGCGAAGTCTCGTCAATCTTCCTGGCGAAGCCGCTGTACTCAGCGCGTTCGGAACCCGAAATTTCACGCTCGAGCGTCTTTAGCTGAAAGACTCCTCGAAGCGTGCCTTTCTCAAGTGAGTACGTCGCGGTGAACTCCGCGAAATCGGTCTTCTGCTCGACCTTTTCTGGAGCTAAGACTAAGTATCCCTCCGGGAACTTCATCGTCACATCGTGAGTGATGTCCTGAAGTGGGCCCAATGGCAATGGATCTTTGGAGACTTTTTGTTCCTCATTTAGGCTCAGCATGAAAATAGGCGCTGCTGGAAGTGTGACCCGATGCTCCTTCCAGTCCGGATAATCCGTGCGATGACAGGAGAAGCTTATCGAAAAGGGCTTTCCAGTCTCTTCTGGCTGCGTAACGTGCACGTCGCTAACGCTGCCGCCGCAACCCAGAAACGTGGCGGTTCTCTCTGTCAGTTCTTGCCACCGATTTTGCGGAGTCGAGCGGAAAAGCAGCCGGAAGATGAGCTCAGAATCACCGCGAACTTCGAGACTGATCTTGGCGTCGAGCGTGCCGTTTGCATCAATGGAGGAGTCTATGCGCAGACGTTCCACAGAAGGAAATGGCGGGTCTGCGGGAGTGGTAAGGAGGTAAGCGGGAGAGTTAGCAGGAATCACCAACGACTGACGATCGCGAAGGTTTTGCGCGAGGAGGCCAAAAGGAGCTACTTCCGGGGTAGTGTCAAGAAACTGATAGGAGTCGCCCCGGGGAATTGCTGTGATGACGTGGTCGAAAAGACTCATCGTTGCGAACGATGGATCCAGACGATGTTTGGAGCTAATGAGAGCCGGATAGGAAATGATGCCGACGGCTTGAAGTAGGGCGGCAAAAAGAGTGTGCTTGTCCTTGCAATCGCCGTAGCGGTTTATGAGCACGTCAGGGGCGGCGTGGGGTGTATAGCGCCCGATACCCAAGTCAATCCCAATGTAGCGGAAGTGAGTCGAGACGAAATCGTAGAGGACGCGAAGTTTTTCCTCGTCAGAATCTTTGCCCCTTGTTAATTCCTCAGCCTTTGCCTTGATTTCCGGGGTTACAGCGACTTTGGGTCGCTCCAGCGAGCCGAACCACTTGCCGACTTCCTCCCAGGACGAAAACGACGTCATCTGAACGTCCGGCAGCGGAGCGCCACGAAAGTTTCGCTCCCACAGAGGGATCTTGGATTCTTCATACTTCTTAAGATTTGAAGTCTTGAAATTGTACAGGACGCGTCCATTCTCCGAGCTGACGGATGGTTTGGGTTCGCCATTCCGGAGCTTTACCCCGACGTTTGCAGGAACATCAATCTGAAGAATCTCCTCGAGACAGATTCCCGAACGGAAATAGGAGTGGTCGAACCAGAAATATCCCGGCGCTATCGGGTCATGGATGGTCCAGCGTAGATGAGCTTCCAGGATGTCGCCGATGGCGAGAGATTTGACTGCAATGTGCTTCTCTCGTTGGTCGGTATACATTGGTGCCTCACGGCTAACGGCGCTATCAAGTTCTTGAATATCCGATGAGGGTGTTTCCAGGACGGTGCCGTCTGGTTTGCGCACCCGAACGTAGACAACGTCGAGAGTTTCAAAACTCGAAGCATAGGGATAGACGAGCAGACCGAATTCGTGGACGCCTGAATCCGATTGGATCCGGGCTCTGAAAATGTGATCGCGCTGGCCCCTCCCGTCGGGTTCAAAGCGAACGCGTTCTCTCCTAAATTCGAGGACATAGGGCTCCTGGGAATTGAGACCGTCTGAGGGGCCATTTGAGGCTCTGGTCTGAGACACAGCAGGGGGCTTAGTACCCTGAGCCCCATTGATTCGAGATAAACCAACGAAGAGAAATGCAACGACAAAAGCCAAACGGCGGGCGCGCATGCAGTGTGATCCCGACAAATGTGATGCTTGAACGTTATCATACTTCGAAGTGACGAGCTTGGAATTTGGGAGTACACACTCTCGTTTCAGGCCTGGTCCGTAACTAGGGACCCCTTCCTTCTAGCACTCCGCTCTGCATACCTTGGCCCAAATCCAGCCTCGCGAGCACTCGCAAACCCGCAATCAATCCTCACTAGCTCTTTGGATTCCCCCAAACAACGTGAACGTCACCGCGGCCGCGTGAACCCGCACTGCCTCCAAAGTCTTTCCCAATTCCAGATTTCGTAACCGGCCTTGACCCGGTAACCCATCTGATGCGCCAACATGCAGATTTGCCCGCGATGATGGGCCTCATGCACCGCCATGTAGGCAGCCATGGCCGCGCCCGCGGGCCACGGCCTGGCCCAACCGTCGCGAACGAATTGCCTGACCCCACCTTCCTGGCCAGCAAGTGCTTCTTCGAGCATCTCTTTGCAACGCTGCCCGCTTTCCGCCAGCGCAGCGCGGGCCTCCCGCTGCGTGCACCGGGTGCGTTCGAGCTCCGCGGGCAGCTTGAGATGCGGCGCCGACAGCCTAAGCCACTTCCGGCGGATGTTGTGCATGTGCGCGAATATTGCCGCGATCGTCCGTGTATTTCGTCCCGGAGGATTTGCCCGCCACGCGCGCGGATCCAGCCGCTCGAGAATGAGCTGGTTCATCCGCTCGTTCACGCTCCAGGTCTCGACCCGTACCTCGCGAGAATCCGTGTTTGGCACTTTCCTCGCGCGACCCATGGCATCTCCTCGATCCACCCTTTCGCCAAGTGGGCCTATTCCTTACATCCGCTCTCTCCTCGCGTCAAGCCGCCGCTTTCAAACCCAATTAAGCCTTCTTCCTGCCGTCGCCTTTGGATTTCGTTCCCTACGCCTTGTCGGACTTCGGCACCGGCGAGGAAACGCCCGTATTTCCTTCCCCTTTAGGGCAACAGTCATTAACGGTTAGGTCGCTGCCGGCATCAACTTTTGTGCGTTGATTGCGTGCCGTTACTTCGATTTGGAGTTACTATCTAGGGCGACAGGAGAAGAGCCGTGCCCACCCGCCCCATCCCTGAGCGCCGGCGCTCGAAGCGAACTGTCCTGAAGAGCCGCGCCAGTTTAATCATCAAGCGTGGCCAACAAGCTCACAGGGTTCCCTGCCTCATCCTCGATCAGTCACAGGACGGTTTCAGGATCGGAGGAACATTCCGCCTCAAACGCGGCGAACATGTCGAGCTCATTGTGGACGAACTCACCTCTGACACGGTGAAGTGCCGCGTCATGTGGGTTGGTTCGCCTGCCTCCAAGCAAGGTGGCGAGGCCGGCCTCCGCATCAAGACTGCCACTGCCTGATCTACGTCCTCCACGCCAAACTCTGCCCCCGGCCGCCTCTTCATCCGTAACCGCACTTTCGGGAATCTCGCGGACCAACAAGTCCCTCTTTCCCTGCGCCATCCGTCTCTGTCCTGTGCTAAGATTCCACGCCAATTTGTGGCCCTACAGGACCAACTCTTCCTATGCGTGCAATTGTGATCGGCGCTAGCGTTGCGGGATTGCTGGCGGCGCGTGCTCTTTCTGATTTCGCGGACGAAGTCTCCATCGTGGATCGCGACGTGCCTCCTGACACTCCTGTGTCTCGCAAAGGCGTGCCACAGGGGCGGCACCTTCACGGTCTCCTCGCGGGCGGCCTCGACGCTCTGATGTCATTTTTCCCTGGAATCCTCGAAGACTTGACCTCTCAAGGCTCTCGGGTCACCGATACCGGACAGGACGTCCTCTGGTTCAATAACGGCGGCTGGCGATTGCGCTCCAAAGTCGGCGTGACCGGTTGCATCCAGACGCGACCCTTCCTCGAGCTACAAATCCGAAGACGCATTGCGAAGCTCTCCAACGTGCGTCAGCTCTTCGCCGCTTCGGTGACAGGACTAGAGATGGACGCAACCAACTCCCACGTCACCGGTGTCCGCGTTTCCGAAGACGCCGGCCCCGAGAAAGTCCTTCCTGCCGATCTGGTCGTGGATTGCTCCGGTCGAGGAAGCAAGACGCCCTCGTGGCTGGACGCCGCCGGGATTGGCAAACCTCCCATCACCAGCGTCACCGTGAACGTCGGCTACTCTACCCGCTATTTCCGTGTTCCGGAAAAGCCGGCTTTCGATTGGCTGGCCATGTTGATTCTGAACCGCCCGCCTGACCGTACGCGCCTTGGTGCTGCATCTTTTGTCGAATCCGGCGAACTGCAAGTCACCCTCGGCGGCGAGTTTCGCGACTATCCCCCGGATGACGAGGCGGGATTCCTGAAATTTGCGGAGAGCCTCGAACATCCCGCGCTTTTTCAGGCCATTCAAGATGCGGTTCCCACTTCCCCTATCGTGACCTATCGTTTCCCTGCGCATGTCTGGAATCATTACGACCGTTTGAAAGACCCTCCGGCAAACTTGTTCGTGCTCGGAGACGCGCTCTGCAGTTTCAATCCGATTTATGGCCAGGGCATGACCGTGGCCGCCCAGGAGGCCCAGGTCCTGCATAAGTGTCTCGCGGAAACCAACCCCAGCCGGGATGAAATAGTCAAAGTGCATAAGGACTATTTCCATGGCATCTCCGGAATTGTGAAGGCGGCTTGGGCCATGGCCACTGGCGCTGACCTTGCCTATCCCCAAGCCGAAGCCGCGAGACCGTTCGGGCACGGTGCGGTCAATCGCTATCTGAATCACGTGATTTCGATGACCTGTTATGACCGCAAAGTTCTGACCGTTTGGAACCAGGTCACCAACATGCAGCGCCCGCTCTCCGCCCTCTTTGCTCTGCCTATCATGGCGCGCGTGGTTCGTCGCGCCTTGGCGGGCGGTCCGCCCTTAAACACACAGCTACCGTGACCCTTCATTTGGAGGACCCGCTATGATGCATCTCACTCCCTTTCTGCTTTTTGATGGCAACTGTGCCGAAGCGATGGCCTTTTACCAATCTTCCCTGGCCGGCGACCTGACCATCACCCGGGTTGGTGACACGCCGATGAAGGGCCAGATTCCGCCCGCGCAGCATCACAAAGTGGCTCATGCCCTCCTGAAAAGCAGCGCCATCGAATTCTCGGCCGCCGACTGGCTCCACCCCACGCGAACTCCGAGACAAGGCAATACCGTCGCCATGTATGTCACTGGCGCGAAGTATAACGAGCTGAGAGCAATCTTCGACAAGCTGGCAGTAGGAGCAAACAAGGATCTACTCGATGATCTCCGCGATATGTCGTTCGGAAGCTACGGACACCTTGCCGATAAATTTGGCGTCCATTGGTTCTTCCAAGGGGACAAAGCGGCTACATGACTTCCCCTCTAACTTAAAACAACCTCGGTGCGATTTTGCTCAAAAGCGATCTCATAAATAGGGGCAAGAAGAATCGGAGCCTCAGCTCCGGCATTTTCGCCGCCTCCGCTTTGCGCTCGTCGCCCCTGCGGCCCCCGCCTTTATATGCCTTGACACGTATATGCCAGTTGGGGTATATGAAGGACATGGAATCGCTCTTCGAAATCATTGCCGAGCCTAACCGCCGCGCCATCTTGAGCCTCCTGCTCTCTTCACAACACTCCGTCGGAGAGATCGAGCGTCAACTTCGTATCCCGCAGCCCACCGTCTCAAAGCACCTTCGCGTGCTCCGAGACGCCGGTTTCGTGGAATCCATGGTGGACGCACAGCGCCGTCTCTACCGTCTCAAACCTGAACCTCTCCAGGAGCTGGATGCCTGGCTGGCTCAGTTCCGCCGTTTCTGGTCCGCTCACGTAGATGCTCTTGAACGCCACCTCAACCGCATGGATCAATCAGCACCAACGAAAAGGAAGACAAGGGGAAGTCGCCGCGGCCCACACCGCGATCGTGACAAAGGAGAAACGAAATGAAGATCAAAGTGACCAGCGTGTACGTGGACGACCAGGACAAGGCCCTGCGCTTCTATACTCAGGTCCTGGGCTTTGCTAAGAAGACCGATTTCAGCAACGGCCCGTATCGCTGGCTGACCGTGGCCTCGCCCGAGGAGCCGGACGGCACGGAGCTGCAGCTCGCGCTGAACAACAACCCTGCGGCCAAAGCGTATCAGCAGGCCATCTTTCAACAAGGCCAGCCCGCGGCCATGTTCTTTACCGGCGACCTCAAGGGCGACTACGAGCGCATCAAGTCCCGCGGCGCCGAGTTCACCATGCCTCCCACCGACGTGCCCGGCTCGACCATTGCGATGCTCAACGACACCTGCGGTAACCTCATCCAGCTCACTCAGCTCAAACGCTATTCCCAGTAAGGAGAACAGATGATGATCGATCCCGAGCCGTACACTCCGGGTCCGGCCAACCTCGCGCAGGTGCAAAAGGGCAGAGAGAGGTGGACTCTCATCCTCGTCAAAGAACTCCGCCACTCGCCGGAAAAAGTCTGGCAGGCCTTACCGACCCAGCGCATCTGCGCGAGTGGGCGCCTTTTGAGGTGGATGGGAATCTGGGCACGGCTGCAACGGTCAAGCTCACCTGGGTGGGAAATCCCACGCCAATCGAAACAAAAGTGACGCGGGCCGATGCTCCCAGGCTGCTTGAGTACGGCGACATCCGGTGGGAGCTCGAAGCCCTCGGCGGCGGCACGCGCTTGACGCTCTGGACCAACATTGACCGCCGCTTCGTCTCTATGGGTGCTGCCGGATGGCACGTTGCTTTCGATTCATTGGATTATCTTCTCAGCGGAACTCCCATCGGCCGCATCGCTGGCGCTGACGCGATGAAGTTTGCCGGCTGGCAGCGCTTGAACGCCGAGTACGCCGAGCAGTTCGGCGTTAAACCTCCCAACTGGCCGCCCAAGGCGGCGCAAAAGTCGTGAATCCGGATTTTAGGGATTGTAGTTACACATACTCAGTCGAAAGAGGGAGCCGCAAAACAATGCACCAACCACTTAAGAGCAAAAAAAAGGAGTTGTCCTCAGAGCGGCGTAAAGAATTGCTCGCAACATTGAAATCCCGCTTTGAGAAAAACAGGAACCGCCATACTGGTCTTGATTGGGCCCCCATCCAGGCAAAGCTGGAAGCCAATGCCGAAAAATTGTGCTCACTGAATGAAATGGAAAGAACTGGCGGTGAACCGGACGTTGTCGGTCATGATAAAAACACGGGCGAATACGTTTTTTGTGATTGTTCCGCGGAGAGTCCGAAAGACCGCAGAAGTCTTTGCTACGACCGTGACGCACTCAAGTCCAGGAAAGAAGCCAAACCAAAATACAGCGCTATGGATATGGCCGCTGCCATGGGCATTGAGCTCTTAACCGAAGAACAATATCGAGAGTTGCAGAAACTCGGAGATTTCGATACGAAAACCTCCAGCTGGGTGAAAACACCTTCCGACATCAGAAAACTCGGTGGCGCCCTCTTTTGTGATCGCCGCTTCAACACTGTTTTCGTGTATCACAATGGCGCGGAATGCTACTTCGCCGCCAGGGGATTCCGCGGCTTGCTAACGGTCTAAGTGCATGTTGAAAAACTAAACGAACATGTCATTCCGAGGAGTGAAGCGACGAGGAATCTGTTTTTTCTTTGAAGCTAGG
>Ga0187780_10001238_pt1 | contig 19236 bp, 14 predicted proteins | sample 1015_Q2_SP10_20__FD_132429 | JGI IMG/M metagenome (GOLD analysis project Ga0187780, IMG submission 132429) | Tropical peat soil microbial communities from peatlands in Department of Meta, Colombia - 1015_Q2_SP10_20_MG | ecosystem: Environmental > Terrestrial > Soil > Wetlands > Peat | place...
ACGCCGAGGTCGAGGCCGCGTTCTCGCTGGGCGCGGAGGACTGACGCGCGCGGGCGAAATTGCCGCGCGATTTCGTCCCGCCGATCGACGAGCTCGCCCCGCCGCTCCCACCATCGATCCCGCCGCGCTTGCCGGCGCTCTTTCTCCGACTAGCATGGTGCCGGGTCAGACACGTTGCCGGAGGCGTTTACGTCCGCGGCAGAACTTCAGACCGGCTTGACCACCCTGCGCGTCGTGATCGCCGACGCCGACCGCCGGGCGCGCACCGCCTTGCGCGAGCGCCTGACGCGCATGTCCGAGGTGGCAGTACTCGCGGACTGTGCGCAGGGCCGCGAAGCGCACGCGGCAGTGGAACAGCTGGTGCCCCAGGTGCTGTTCGTCGCGACCGAACTTGCCGACATGAACGGCCTGAGCCTGGTGCGCGAGCTGCCGCCGGCGGCGCCCGCGGTTGTGATCACGAGCGCCGACTGCAACCAGGCCGCCACCGCCTTCGAAGTGCGGGCGCTTGATTACCTCGTGACCCCGGTGGCGGAGTTCCGCCTGGCGCAAACATTGGCGCGCGCCCGCGAAGCGCTGGACGCTTCCCGTGACCGCGCGCTTGGGCAGCGTCTGGCCCGAGCGGTGGCCGGCCTGAGGCCGGATCCGAACCCGTCGAACTGCAGCCGCCTCGCCGTGCGCGTCGGCGAGCGGATCCGGGTACTCAAGGTGGCGGACATCGACTGGGTCGGCGCCGACGGCGATTACGTCACGCTGCACGGATCGGGTGAAACCTGGTCGTTGCGAGCGGCGCTCGCCGCGCTCGAGGTGCGCCTCGCGGGCCAGGGATTTGCGCGCATCCATCGTTCGACGCTCGTGAACGTCGACCGTGTGCGCGAGGTGCGTCCGCTGCCCACCGGCGACCACGTGGTGTCGCTCGTGGACGGCACCGAGCTCAAGCTCAGCCGCTCGTACCGTGCGCTGCTGCCGGTTCTGACGGGAGCGACCTGAACTGTCAGTAGCTCGCGCCGTCCTTGTGCGTCAGCCGCCAGCGGCCGTCAACCAACACCGCGACCAGATCATCGTCCGGGTACTCGACCTGGTCACCGGCGGTGCGATCGCCGATCTCGAGGTACACCGCATCACCCGGCCCGCGATTGACCAGCTGGTGAGCAACGCCGCCGGCGGGAAAACCGGCGCAGGAACCCGGCGCGAGCACGGTCTCGCCGCGGTCGGTGACCAGGACCGGCGTGCCCTCCAGCACATAGACCATTTCGTCCTGCTTGGCGTGGCGGTGGCGCAGCGAGGAGACCGCGCCGACCGGCAGCCGCGTGAGGTTGACGCCGAAGTTCTTGAGCCCGAACGCCTGACCCAGCCGGCGCTTTTCGCGGCCCGCGACCCGCGCGCTGAAAGGCGCGGGATACACGGTGCCGGTCTCGACCGGAACCGAGACCGCCGGGATCGCATCGGGCCGAGTGTCGCTCATCGTTTTTGCTCCACCTCGCCACGGGCGAGGCGCGCCGCGACCCGGGCGTAGGCCTCGCGAAACGGAATCCCTTCCCGGATCACGAGCGCGTAGGCCTCCTCGGCCGAATGAATGGCGGGGTCGAGGTGAATGTTTTCCGGACGGAACTTGAGACCGGCGATGGCCGCCGGCAACAGCTCCAGCGTCTGTCCGCACAGGTCGATGGCGCGAAACAAGGGCGCCTTGATCAGCTGCAGGTCGCGCTGGTAGCCGGACGGGAGCTTGGCCGTCAGTCCGAGGATTTCGGCGAGGCACGCCTGGACTGTCACCGAGCGTCCGCGCACCAGCTCAAGAATGTCCGGGTTGCGCTTGTGCGGCATGATCGATGAGCCGGTCGTGAATGCATCCGGCAGCGCCACGAATCCGAACTCCTGGCTCGCGAACAGCAAGAGATCGGTCGCCAGGCGCCCGAGCCCGGTCATCAGGAGCGCGATCTCGAACACCACGCCCGCCTCGGCCTTGCCACGTGACAGCTGCACGGCCGTGACCGGTTCCTGCGCCGCCGCGAATCCGAGTCGCTGCGCAGTCCGGTTGCGGTCGAGGGCCAGGCCGGGCGTGCCGTAACCGGCCGCGGAGCCGAGCGGACTGAAGTCCAGCCGCCGCCCGGCGCCCTGCAAGCCCGCGGCATCATCCCTGAGCTCGGCCGCGTATCCGCCGGCCCACAGTGCCACCGAGCTCGGCATGGCCTGCTGCATATGGGTGTAGCCGGGCAGTGCGATCCGGCCCTGGGATTGAGCGAGCGCATCGAGTGCCCCGGCCAGGCCGAGCGCCGCTTGCGTGAGTACCGCGATCGCGTCTTTGAGATACAGGCGCAGCGCCACCAGCACCTGGTCGTTGCGCGACCGGCCGGCGTGAATCTTCCCGCCCAGATCGCCCAAGCGCTCGGTGAGCCGGCTCTCGAGCGCGGTCTGGCCGTCCTCGAGCTCGAGCGCAATGCGCCACTCGCCACGGGCGTGCGCAGCGCCGATGTCGCTGAGCGCAGCGGTCAAGCTGGCGAGCTCCGCGGACGAGAGTATTCCGGCCGCGGCCAGCGTCTCGGCGTGGGCGATCGAGGCACGCACGTCGTAGGCGACCAGGCGCTCATCGAGCGCGTGATCCTCGCCTGCGGTGAAGGCCAGGACCCGCGCATCCAGCGGCGCACCCTTATCCCACAGCCGCGGCACCTCAGCGCCCTCCGCCCTGTTGCTCGGCCGCGGTCAGCGCCTTGATGTCCTCGACGATCAGGGTTCCGGTGCCCTCGTTGGTGAACACCTCGGCCAGGAGCGCGTCCGGCGATTTGTACGAGATCACGTGCACGCGCTTGACGCCGCCCCGGATCGCGGTGTCGATGGCTGCCGCCTTGGGCAGCATGCCCCCGCTCAGTTGTCCCGCGTCCCTGAGGCGAGCGAGCCCGGCGAGATCGGTGTAGGAGACGAGCGAGGTCGGATCGTCGAGTCGCCCGAGGATGCCGGGCATCCCGGTGCAGAGCACGAGCTTCGCGGCACCGAGCGCGGCGGCGACGGTGGCGGCGACCGTATCGGCGTTGATGTTGAGCAGAGCGCCTTTCTCGTCGCAGGACACCGGACTCAGCACCGGCATGTAGCCCGAATCCAGTGCCTTGCTCAGGATGTCGGGATCGACGCCAATGACATCGCCCACCAGGCCGTAGTCGACCAGCTCGCCACTCGCCGCACGCACCGGCGCCCGGCGCTGGGCGCGGATCAGGCCGCCGTCGACGCCGGACAGACCGAGCGCCGGGATGTCGAGCTCGCGGCACAGCGCGAGCAGGCGCGTGTTGATCAGGCCGTTTAGCACCATCACCGTCAGATCGAGACTCTTGGCGTCGGTGACGCGCCGGCCGTCGACCAGTTTGGGCTCGAGGCCCAATGCCTGCTGCATGTCGGTGAGCTGCGGCCCGCCGCCGTGGACCAGCACCGCGCGGATGCCGACCTGATGCAGGATCGTCACCTGCTGCACGAACGCGCGCGTCTGCGCCGGATCGCCGAACAGCTCGCCGCCCACCTTCACCACGAACACCTTGCCCTTGTAGAGCCGGATGTAGGGCGCCGCGTTTCTCAGCGCAGCGGCAGCGGTCGCGGTGGCGGGCTCGGGTCGATAGCTCATGGGAGACTCCGTAAGGGCGCCGGCATCACGCGCTCGCCAGCAGCCGGTACAGGACTGCGATCTGGACCGTGAGCCGGTTGCGGGCTTCCGCGAGCACTACGCTGCGCGGCCCGTCGAGAACTTCATCGGCGATCGCAACGTTGCGACGCACGGGCAAGCAGTGCATGACCCGGCAATCGCTGGCGCAGCGCTTCAGTGTCTGATCGGTGAGCTGCCAGTGCTTGAACCTCGCGCGCAGGGCCGCATCGGCGTCCGCGTCGCCATAGTGACGGGTGGACCCCCACTCCTTGGCGTAGACGATGCGCGCACCCTCGAGCGCGGCCGGATCTTCGGTCTCGGTCACCGAGCCGCCCGACTCGGCGGCGACCGCGCGCGCTTTGGTCATCAGGGCGCCAGGCAGCGCGAAGCCGTCCGGTCGCAGCACGACCACCTCGTGACCGCGCCGGGCCGCCATGTCCAGGATCGCGGCCGGCACCGCGAGCGGCAGTGCCCGCGGATGCGGTACCCACGACAGCACGAACCGGGAGTGCTCCGGTACGGCGAGATCGTCGAGCGTCTTCCAGTCGGCGAGCGCCTGGCACGGATGGTTGATCGCGGACTCGAGGTTGACGACCGGCTTGTCGCTCAAGGCCTGCATCGCCAGGAACTGGCGATCGGCGAGATCCGCCGCGAGGTCGCGGCCCTCGGCGAAGGCGCGGATGCCGAGCACGTCGCAGTAGCTCGACAGCACCGGAATGCCCTCGCGCACGTGCTCGGCGGCAGACCCGTCCATGGGAATTCCGTCGCGCGTCTCGAACTGCCAGGTACCGTGCCCTGGAGTCACCACGAACGAGCTGCCGCCGAGGCGCGCCATGGCCGCCTGGAATGAGCTCAAGGTGCGCAGTGACGGGTTGAGAAACAAAAGGCCCAGGATCTTGCCGGTGAGCGCCCGTGGCTCGGGCCGCGCCTCGAGGCGTCGCGCGAGCGTGAGCAGCTCGGCGATCTCACCGCGCTTGAGCTGCGCGAGATCGAGGAAGTGCTTCACGGGGCAATCTCGGACAGCGCTTGGGCGAGCAGCGCCACGTGCGCTTCGCCGAAGGTGTAGGCGGGCAGGAGCCTGAGAATGTTCGGGTCGGCCGCGCCACCGGCGAAGATGCCGCGGCTCAAGAGCTCGCGCTGCACCTCGCGCGCCGGGCGCGTGAGTTTCAAGCCGAGCAGGAAGCCCTCGCCCTGAATGCCGGTCACCGGGCCGACCTGGCAGGTCCGGGCGATGTAGTCGGAGACCCGCACCACGTTCTCGAGCAGCTGCTCGCTCTCGATCACGTCGATGACAGTCTCGACCAGCGCGCAGGCGAGCGGCCCGCCGCCGAAGGTGGTACCGAGCTGCTCGAGCTTGAGCCGATCGGCAACCGCCGGTGCCAGCAGCAGCGCCGCCACAGGAAATCCGGCGCCGAGTGCCTTGGCGGTCGTGATCATGTCGGGCGTGATGCCTGCGCGTAGTGCGGCGAACGGCAATCCCGTGCGGCCCACCCCGCACTGCACCTCATCGAAGATCAGGAGCGCACCGTGCTCCGTGCAGCGCCTGCGCAGTGCCGAGAGCAACGGGGTTGGCACCGGATACGCGCCGGCCAGGCCCTGCACGGGTTCCACGATCACGCACGCCGTGCGCTCGCTGATGGCCTCGGCCGCGGTCGGGTCGCTGCGCGAAATGAAGCGCACGTCGAACGGAGTTCGCGGAAATCCGTACCACTTGTCGCGCGCCCCCCAGGTGACGGCTGCGGCCGCGGCGGTGCGCCCATGCCAGCCGTGCTCGAGTGCCAGGACTTCCGTGCGGCCGGTCTGCAGGCAGGCGAGCTTGAGTGCGTTCTCGTTGGCCTCGGCGCCGGAGTTGACGAAGAACACGGTGTCGAGCGCCAGCCCCGAGAACTCGACCAGGCGCCGGGCGGCGCGCTCGCGCACCGCCATCGGCACGGCGTTGGTCTGAAACGCGATGCTGCGCGCCTGCCGCTCCAGAGCGCCGAGCCAGCGCGGGTGTCCGTAGCCGAGCGCCGCGACCGCGTGGCCGCCGTAGCAGTCGAGGATGCGCCGGCCATCGCCGGTGCTGATCCACACGTCCTCACCGCTCAGCACCTCGAACGGATACTGCGCGAACACCTGCGCCAGGTGGCCGCGGGCGGCGGGCATGACGGCGGTATTCATGATCAGGTCCAGCCCGCCGCGGGCGCGGTCAGGCCGAGCGTGCTGTCCCAGCCTTTGAGCCGGTTCATCCACTGCACCGCGCCCCCGGCTGCGCCTTTGGTGAGGTTGTCGAGCACCACCAGCGCGGCCACGGTGTCGCCGTTGACCGCGGCACCGATGCGCGCGTAGTTGCTGGCCACGACCTCCTTGAGCCGCGGCGGCTCGGCGCGCACCTGCACGAACGGCTGCGCGGCGTAGAAGCCCGAGAGGCGCGCCAGCAGCTCGGGTTCGGAGATCGGCCGCGCGAGCCGCCCCTGAACGGTCACATGAATGCCGCGTGCGAACGGACCGGAGTGGGCGACGAAGTGCAGTGCCGGCGCAACGCCCGCCTGCGCCTTGACTATCGCTACCACTTCCGGCGCGTGGCGGTGCTTGAGCGCGCTGTAACTGTAGAGATCGGCATGGCGCAGCGGATGGTGCGTGGTCGTGGACGGTGTACGTCCCGACCCGGTGCTGCCGGTGATGCCGGCGACGAACACCTCCGGCTCGATGAGCTCGAGCTTCAGCAGCGGCACCAGCGCCAGGAGCATCGCGCTGGCGAAGCACCCGGGGTGCGCCACGTGCGGAGTCGCCAGCGACTCGAGATGCTCGGGCAGCGCGCAGGTGAACTCCTTGAGCCGATCGGGCGCCGGGTGCGGGTGGCCGTATACGCTTTGATACCGGGCCGGATCCGCGAACCTGAAGTCGGCGGAGATGTCGACCACGCGCGGTCGGGTTCCGGCCGTGGCTGCCGCGGTCAGCAGCCGGTCGAGTGCCGGCGCAGCGCTGCCGTGCGGTGCCGCGCAGAACACCGCGCTGTCACGCGTCCGGGAAACGAGCTCGACGGCCGCGTCCAGCGCCGCAAAGCGGGTGTCTCCATAGCAGGGTGCCAGGTGCGGAAAGGATTCCGCTACCGATGCGCCGGGTTTCGAGTCGGACACCACTGCCGCCAGGCTCAGGCGCGGATGTGCGGCGATCAGGCGCAGCAGCTCACCGGCGACGTAGCCGGTACCTCCGAGCACGACCGTGGGCAGCGACTCGCTCACGCCGCGGCGTCCGCAGCCGGGAAGCGATCGGCTAGGCCCACGATCGCGAGCGCATGGTCGCCGAGCGCCGCGCCGCTCGTCAGTGCGTTGATGGCGCGCACCGAGAGCTGCTGTTCGATGATGTCGACGCCCACCTGATTGTCGGTGGCGGGTCCGGTGACCACGCACGGCTCAATGCCGAACCGTTCGCGCAGCAGGCTGACGCCGCCCCAGGCGGCGACCGGATCGTTGGCGGACAGCACCACGCCGGTGAGGCACTGGCGGACATCGGGTGCAGCCAGGATCGCTTCCACGCCGTAGCCGCCCAGGATGCCGTCGCCGAGTTCGAACACGATCACGTCGGGACCGCCCTGCGCCATGTCGGTCAGCATGGTGCGGGTGAGCGCCGGGCCGACCCGGGCGGTGGTGGTGACGACACCGAAGTCGGTGAAGATCAGGCTGCGGCGCGCGCCGGCATCTTCCATCGCCAGAATGTCCCGGCGCAGCGACACGCCGGTCGCCTTGAAGGCGTGCACGTTGACTCCGCGGTGGCGCATGCGGGCGACGATGGCGCAGGCGGCCGCGGTTTTACCGGCCTCCATGCAGGTGCCGGCTAGCGCGATCACGGGCACGCCGCGCGTGTCCAGGCGTGCATCGAGATCGAGCTTCTGATAACCGACGCGCGCCGGAACCCCGATCCGCTCGCCGAGATAGGGGAACTGCAGCACCACGCCCAGCACCCGGCAGTCGAACGGCCGACCCTTGTCGGGGTTGATCGAATCGCATACGCCGAGCACGCCGCCCACGTTCAGCATCTGGATCACGTCGCCGACCTGAACCCGATCGGGCACGTGGCCGGAGTAGCCAAACAAGGCGCGGCGGTGACCGAGCGCGCCGACCACCACGTCGCCCTTGGACACCTTGGCCATGCGGCCGCTGGTGAGCTCAAGCGTGTTGTAGGTGCTCTTGTTCGTGAGTACCTCGACCACCAGCACCACGCCTTCCTCGCACGGCATGTCGGCGCTGATTCTGAGCTCGTGGCCCAGGGCGCAGGCCTGAGTCACTGAGGCGATCTTGTCGACGACCACCGTTCTCATGGGGCGCGCTCACCGGCCCGGGTGTAGAAGGTGCCGGACAGGGACAGCATCTTGGAGTAGCCGAGCGCATCGGCGGCCGACCATTCCCCGGCCGACTCGCCGTAGACGCCCTTGGAGGCGGCGAGCAGCGAGTAGCGCGAGGTCACGCCCTCGACGAAAACGCTCCCTGGGCGCAGCAGGATCCGGACTTCACCGCTGACCCGGGCCTGGGACGAGGCGAGCAGCGCCTCGATGTCGCGGCATACGGGATCGAGATGCTGGCCCTCGTGCACTAGATCGCCGTAGGTCGCGGCGACCAGATCCTTGACGCGCGCTTGGCGCGCAGTGAGCACCAGCTTCTCCAGTTCGCGATGGGCGGTGATGAGCACCTCGGCCGCGGGCGCCTCGAACGCCACCCGGCCTTTGGTGCCGATGATCGTGTCGCCCAGGTGAATGCCGCGGCCGACTCCGAAGGCCCCGGCCAGCGCCTCGAGCCGCTCGATCAGGGGCACGGGCGCGAGCGCCGCGCCGTCCAGTGCGCTCGGCACGCCGCGCTCGAACGCGATGCTGTGGCGCTCCGGCCCGCGCGGGTCGAAGAAGGCGCTCCTGGTCAGCACCCACGCCTGATCCGGAATGCTGTCACTCGAGGTCAGCGTTTCCTTGCCACCGATGGTCACGCCCCACAGTCCGCGATTCACGGAGTAGGCCGCGCCGTGCGGCGGGACCGGCAGGCCGCGCGCTTCCAGGTAGGCGAGCTGGTCCGGCCGCTTGAAGGCGCGATCCCGCACCGGCGCCAGGATCTCGAGGCCAGGCGCCAGGGTTCTGAGTGCCACCTCGAAGCGCACCTGGTCGTTGCCCGCGGCCGTGCAGCCGTGCGCGACCGTCGAGCTGCCGAGCTTCTCGGCCATGAGCGCAATGGTCTGCGCCTGCAGCACGCGTTCCGCCCCGACGCAGTACGGATACAGCTGGCCACGGCGCGCATTGCCCATCAGCAGGTACTTCAATACGCGCTCGAAGTAGTCCTCGCGTGCCGGTATCAGGTGGTGAGCCACCGCGCCCAGCGCTTGGGAGCGCTCCGCGAGCGCGCGCGCCGCGCTGGCGTCCAGGCCGCCGGTGTCCACGGTCACGGTCACCACCGGGCGCCGGTAGGTTTCGGCGAGCCAGGGCACGCAGAACGAGGTGTCGAGCCCGCCGGAGAAAGCCAACAGGATCGGGCCAGTGCCCGTCGATTGCGTCATCGGTCGCCCCGTGCTCAGGTTTGAAAGATGGCGCGCAGCCGCTCGGACACGCGTCGTTGCGCGCGTCGGTCTTCGGTGGCGATGAAGATCGTATCGTCACCGGAGATCGTGCCGACCACCTCCGGCCAGCGGACGCGGTCGATGGCGACCGCGACACTCTGAGCCGCTCCGACCGCGGTCCGCAGCACCGTCAGGCACGGACCGGCGGCGCGCATCTCGCGCACGAACCCCGCGAGCGCGGCCCAGTCGGCGCTGGCCCCGGCCGCGGCATCCTCGGCCAAGAGGTAGCGATCGCCAACCTTGGCGACCCCCAAGTCACGCAGGTCGCGACTCACGCTCGACTGGGTGACGTCGTAGCCGGCGCGGCGCAGGCGCCGCACCAGCTCCGACTGCCGGCGTGCGCCGCCGTCGCGCAGGATGCGCCGGAGCGCCTCGCGGCGCTCCGGCGCCAGGGAATGGGCCTGATGACTCTGCATAAAAGTGCGCAGAGTCTGCATAAATATGCAACTGCAGTCAAGGACCTGCGCGTGCGCCCCGGTGCTTGACCGGCCAACTGGCGCGAATTGCCGACAGCAACAGCGGTTCCGCCGCAGGGCTGCAATAGGCAAATTGCGGCCAGCGCCTTATCCGCCTAGGATCGCGCTAAATCAGGCGGCGCGAGCAGGCACGATGCGGCGCTCATCGACGGGAGTTGCATTGCTGTTTGTTGTCATTGCCGCCGGGTGTTCCGGTGGCAGGGGCAGCGGCGGCACGAATGGCACTCCGCCGCCCAGCCGGCCCTCGATCAGCTATGGCGCGACTGATTTCGTGTTCACGACGAAGTCGGCCACGACGTTGATTCCGACGAATACCGGAGGCGCCGCGACGGTCTGGTCGGTCAGTCCGGCGCTCCCAGCTGGACTTAGCTTCGATACTGCGACCGGGGCAATCACCGGCATCGCCGCTATGTCGGCAGCACCGGCGACGTACAGCGTGACCGCGCAGAACGCCGGGGGGTCTGAGACGGTCAAGCTGACGCTCGGGGTCCAATCGGTTTTGGTTGACCTGGTGGACGCCGACAGCTTCCAGAGCGCCGCAATGTCCGGATCGGCGATCCTCACTGAGGACAATGGCGCCCACTGGGTGATCTGGGACTACACGACCGGCGCCGTCATTCAGCAAGGGACCGTTCCCTGCACGCCGGCGACCTGCAATGGCCCGGTACTGCATGTCGAGCTTGGCGGGCAAACGGCCGTAATCCAGATGCCGAGCACGCTGGCCGTTTATTCTGCCGCGACGGGTGCCACGCTGGGCGTCGTCCCTGCGATTCCAACTTGGTGGCACGTGGCCTCAGATGGCAGCTACGTCTGCGGGGCGACGTCCAGCGCCATCACGGCCTGGTCTTCGTCTGGCAGCGTCATCGCATCGCGCGCTGGCGATTACTCGAGGGCGAAGGTCTTTTGTAAAGCCGGTGCGATGCTGGTCGCTGCTGGGCCCGCCGGTGCGACAGTCATTGAGACCCTGTCTTTGCCCACGTTGACTTCCTCAGTGGGGCCGGACTTTCAGGGTGTATTTAACTCGTGGTTCATCGATGGATCCGCCTTCCTGACGAACGTCGGAACTACGGTCTGGGTGTATTCGGACGCAACCGCCCAGCTGGACTTCGCATCGCTGACTACCGTTGCCAGCTTGACCGGGCAGGGCTCGTGGTACTGGACCAACGATTACACGCAAGCGGGCGTGGGGACGGTCACGATTTACAAGATTGGATCGGCCGGAACCGCCGCCGCGACCTACACGTTTCCGGTGCGCAGCGTATATGCGACCGGTTCGGGAACAACGCTCGGGATCAATGATTACAGCATGGGCATCATGCACGTGATCGATCTGTCCGGTGCCGCGCCCACCGACACGCAATACACCATGCCCTCAACAGAAGGAGAGAGTTACGCCGCGGTGTCAAGCGCCCAGTGGGTGGCGGGAAATGGTTATGGGGTGCTGGTGGACGGCGCGAGTCTGGGTGGCACACCGCGCTGTTTCAACTACGGTCAGGCGTGGAGCATCGCCGGGGGTGCTACACGCGTCGCCGTGGCGACGGCCTCGGGCCGAACCCTGATTTTCGATGCGAGTTCCGGAAACCTCGTGCAGACGCTCAATTCGTCCAGCTCCCAGATTGCACTGTCATCGGATGGCACGGTGCTGGCTGCACGAGCGTCCGGTGACAAGCTATCCACGGACCTCGATGCGTCGGTGACAGTCTTCTCGCTCCCGTCGGGCACCGTCATCAACACTTGGCCATACACGTTTAAGACGATTCCTTGGCCCATGGACATCACGCTGTCGCAGTCGGGCAAGCTGCTCGGGCAAGTGATCTATTCAAACAAATTCTCATCCAGCTATGCGCGGCAAGTTACTGCAAGTTCCGGTGGCCCAACACTCTGGTCGGACACCATCGTCAGCCTCGCGGATCCGTTCCTTCCGTCAGTGTGGGCCGCCCCAATACTTCTGTCCGCCGACGACACGCTGATCGCAGTTTGGACGCCCGCGGGTAACAGTGGAGGAACGAATATTTACCTGAACAATGTGCTCGCGACTGCGGTGCCCGGCGGGGCGGTCAGTTGGTTGCCGAACAACGATATTCTTCAGGATCTCTCCAACGGCGAGGCGCCTTTGACCTACGCGATCTACGACTCCGGCGGAATTAAGCAAAGCGCATCGCCGTTATCCGTGGATCTTGGGAGAGTTCAAGCGTTGACCGCGGACTCGGTTTATGACCCCGGCACCAACTCAATCTATTCGTTGACAACTGGCTCGGTGACGTGGCGTAGCACGAATCAATCAACGGGCGTTGGGGCAGTGGCCGGTTCCAACGTCGTGTTCGCAACCGGCAGCGTGGTTGTGATGCAGCCGAACTAGACAGCGCGCTGGTCTCATGGCTCAGGCGCGGCACCGCCCGGCGCATCCCGCGCTCAGTATTCAATCTGGTAGGAAATGCCGATGTTGTTGCCCGGATCATTGTCCGGGGTGGCGCCCTGGGCGCTGTCGTTGCCAGTGCCGAGCGCGGTCGTGACCTTGAGATGCTTAGTGACGTCGATCTGTACGACTGCCTGCGTGCTGCCGACCGTGCTCTGGCGCGCGCCCACGTAGACGCGGCTGGACACGTAGCGGCCGGCCTCGACGGTGGTCGTGCTGGTGGTGGCGGTGCTGGTGCTCATGACCGAGAGGCGGTCCAGCCCGAGCGTGTGCTGCACGCTGGCGAGCGGGTCCATGCCGTTGCCACCCACGCCGCTGATGCTCGCCAGCGCCGATCCGATCTGCGCCACCTGCAGCGCGCTTAGCTGCTGCGGGCTGACCTGTCCGAACATCAGCAACCCCAGGATTTGGTCGGGTGGCAGCTCCGGTGTGCTTGAGAGCGTGACGGTCGGGGCATCGACGAAGCCGCCGATCTTGACGGTGGCGGTGTAACCGCCCGCGGTACTGGTCGCGACCAGATCCAGGCTCGGGTCCAGGCGCTTGGCGAGTCCCTGGCCGGTGAACGTCACGCGTCCGGAGCTGAATCGCAGCGGCGCACCGCCCAGGTTGAACGTGCCCTGGCGCAGGTCGAAGCCGCCGGCGACCTGCGGGTCGCGCCGGGTGCCAGTGATCTGCAGGCTGCCGCCGAGCTCCGCATCCACGCCGCGGCCGCGCACGAACACTGCGCTCTGCGCGTCGACCGTGAGGTCGACTGCAAAATCATGCGGCGGCGGCGGTGGCTCGGCCGCGGTCTGCCCCGGCCGGCGCACGTCTAGGACCGCCACCGTCGGCGGTAGCCGGTTGGGCAGCGTGATGTCCGCGCGCAGCACGTGCACGCGCCCGGCGATCTTGAACTGCTCCTTGAGCGGGCCGGTGAGCCGGATGTCGGCATCGGCGTTGGCCGTCACCAGATCGCTGCTAAGTGCGCGCGCGCCGCGCGCGTTGGCGGTGAGCTCGGCCGGCCATCCGTCATGAACGAGGTCGATCGTGCCGGCGAGCGACACCGTTCCGGGTCCGGCGCGTGCCGTGAAGCGCACGATGCGAATCAGACTGCCGTCGCCGTCGAATTCGGCTGCGAGCTCGGTGAGATGGATGCCGTTGGCGAAGTCGTGCAGCTCGCCATGCTCGATGGTCAGCGCGCCGCTGAGTTCCGGTGCGGCGCGCGATCCGCCCACGGTCGCCTGGGCGGTCAGCTGGCCGGTCAGGCGCCGGCCGTTCTGCTCGAGCACCGGATTCAATAACGCCAGATCGGCTTTGGCGGCGAGTTTGACCGCCACCGGACCGTCGACCGGCAACGCCAGACTGCCTTTAACGCTCGCATCCAGCGCGGCACCGGCATTGGCCTGCGCGTCGACGTGCGCAGCCCGGCCGTCCAGATCTGCGCGGAAGTTGGCTGTCACGGCCGGCAGGCCGCGTCCGCTGCCCTGGCTCATGCGCAGGCCGCTGATCGAGGCCCGGATCGATCCGGTCGGCGCCGCCGTCGGTCCGGAGAATGAAAACTCGGCCTCGGCCGTACCCTCGGCGGCAATGCCGCCGTCAAACGGCGCGAGCAGCGCCGGGGTCACGTTCTTGATGACCCCTTTGACCGAGAGCGCAGGCGACAGCTGGCCCGCTACCGAAAGCCGCGCCGACCCGACACTCAGTTCTAAGTCATCGATTGCGACCGTCTCCGCCAGCGACAGGTACGCCGGCCGGATCAGATGCGCCGTCCGGTCGCGGTAGTGGGCGTCGAGCGCCGACAGCAGTACCTGTCGGTGAGGGACGTCCGCGCTGGCGGCGGCGGTTAACGTCAGCGGTGTGTCATAGACCGAGAGCCTGGAATCCAATCGCAACCCCAGCGCGCGCAGCGGCCCGCGGGCGCTCAGGTGCGCGCGGCCGGCAGCGTGCGGCAGCGCCAATTCCTCGCCCGTGACCTCGGCGGTCACGACCGCTTCGCGATCGAGGTGGTCCATGTGTCCGACCAGTCGCAGGGCCGAGGCCCGGACTGACCCGACACTACCATCGTGTACGGCGAGCTCGACATCGGCGCGTGACCGGGCACCGACCAGCGAGAGAGATCCGTCGAGACTGCCGGACAGGTTCTGGTTCAGGAGACGGTCGAGATCGGCGAGGGCGCCGACCCGGACTTGAAACTCGCCGGAAGCGGCATGCCCACCGGTCGGCAACGACACCGAGCCCGTGAGACGGGTGCTGCGCCACTGGCCACGCGTCACCGTGGCGCGCAGGCCGCCCTCTGAACCGGGCTCCATACGTGCGGCAAGCACGAGCGGCGCTTCGTCGAGTTCACCGCCAACTTCGAGGGTTCCGAGCGGCTGGTGGGGCCAGCCGGCGCTGCGCAGGGTGACCGTGATCGGACCACGGGCAGCGGACTTAACTCCGAGTTCGCCGCTCGCCTGCGCATCGAGCGCAAAGGAATCCTTGCCGCCGCTCAAACGGCCGGAGGCCTTGAGCTGCCCGTTGATCTGCGGCGCCAGCGCGCCAAGATCAGGCAGGTTGGCGCTGAACTGCAGGTCGAGTCGCCCGGAGCGTGCGCCGCCGCTCGCGGCGGCAGTCAGGGAGCGAGCGGAAAGCTCGGCGCGCTCGAGAGTGAAGGTCGAGCCATCGACCGTGAGCGCTGCGCGCAGCCCGGCTTCCGGTCCGAGCAGGGCGCGCAGCTGCGCCGGACCCGAGTCGAGGGCCAGGTTGCCGGACAGGCTTAGCCGATGGGCCGTGCCGCGACTGGCGAGGGTCGCGTCGAGCTCGGCCCGCCCATCGGCCTCGAGGCCTGCGTGTCGCGCGAGTGGGGCGAGCGAGCGCAGGGTCAGCGTCGTCTGGCCCGACAGCGGGCCGGCCGCAGTGATCCGACCCTGCGCGCTTGCGAGTCCGTGGGACAGAGAGAAGTTGACGGGGTGCTGGGGCTGGTCCAGGCGCAGATCGGCGCGCAGCTCGAGCGGGCCGCTGAGCTCGCGCGGCGTCAGACCCGGGGCGGTCAGATCCGAGGCCGTGGCGGTCACCGCCAGCGCCCCGCGCTGCCCTGAGACCGTGGCGCGCACCGACCTCGCTCCGTAGTCCGAATAGGACAGGCCGGTCAGCTCCATGCGGGCATCGGCACTGGCGGCGGCGATGGTGCCACGGGCGCTGCCGCTCAACGCCAGGCCCTGCCAGCGCAGATCCGGCCGCGGATTCATGGCGCCGGAGCGCACTGCGAAGTTGAGGTCGGCCGAGGCGGCCATCAGATCCAGGGTGCCTTCGAGCGAAGCGCTGAGCGCTCCCAGGGTGGCGGCGAGGCGCGCGACCGCGTGGTTGATTGGGCCGGCCAGGTTCGCGGTGACCGACAGGGCTCCCAAGCTCGGCAGTCGGAGAAGGTTCGCCAGTGGCCCGCCTTCCGGCTCCTCGATATCAAGCGTGCCGGCGACCTCGGCGCTGTCGAGGTGGCCCGCAATGGCATAGCGGCCCGGCGCATCGAAGCGCTCTGCGACCAGTGACAGGGCACCGTGCTGATCCGCGAGGTCCTCGATCCGCCCGTGCAGTGCGAGCACGATCGGTGCGCCGGCAAGCGCAGCGCCCAGCTGCAACCGCGACACCTCGACGCGGCCGACGCTGAGGCCGTGCAGAGAGTTCCCGCCCGACGACCCGCCGCTCGTCGGGTACTCCGGCAGTCGTTCCAGCGCCATCGCGCCGATCGTCAGGTCATCCACCGCGAGCCGGTGAGCGATCAGTCGCGACGGCGACCAGACGACACTGATGTTGTCGGCGCTCAGCCATTCGCCGCGCGCGTCTCTGAGAGTGAGGTGGCCGATCAGGAATCGATCGGGCAACCGCCCCGTGACATTCGAGATCGAGACCTGGCCGTCAGTGGCCCAGGCGATGCTGCGCGCGAGCGCGCCGCGACCGGGCGGCGTGTTGACCAAGAGCAGCGCGAGGCCGACGAACACCAGGATCAAGGCGGCTGCGCCGCCCAGTCCCCAGATCAGCCACCGCGTCAGGCGCCGCATCAGAACACCTGGCCCAGCCCGATGTAGAGCTCGAAGCGGTCTGATTTCGGTGTGTGCTCGGTCGGCACGGCGATGTCCAGTCGGATTGGTCCTACGATCGTGTAATAGCGCACCCCGGCGCCGACGCCCACGCTGAGTGGACCTTGCAATGGCTGACTGGTTGCGGTGACGTTGCCGGCGTCAATGAAGGCGACCGCGCCCCAGGTCTGGCCGAACCGTTGCCGGAATTCCGCGCCGACCGCCTGGATCTCGGTGCCGCCCTGCGGGCTGCCATTAAACGTGGGACCGACTGACTGATAGGCGTAGCCGCGCACCGTGCTTGGACCGCCGGCGTAGAAGCGCTGGTCCGGAGGCAGGCTGAACTGGCCGGCGCCGGCCATGGTCCCCGCCAGCGCACGCAACGCCAACACGCTGCGGCCTTCCGTGCCGCTCACGAACGCCCCCAGGTCCAGGTACGTGGAAGCATTGACCTGAATCACCACGAAACCCGAATGGGAGCCGCCGTACGATTCCGTCGGCGCCACGCTGACCGTGCCACGCACACCATGGATCGGGTCGAGCAGCGGATTGGTGATGCCGGTGCTGTCGAAATTCGCAGTCAACGGCAGGGCCAGCAGCGTGTAGTAGGTGGTGACATCCTCCTGGGTGGTGACATCCTCCTGGATGATCTTCTCTCGCGTCCACGTGACGCCGCCGCTCACCGTCCACAGCGACGACAGCCTGCGCTTCAACAGCGTGCCGGCGATGAGCGCGGTCTGATCGTAGGCTTCGAGGTTCTGGTGCAGGGCGCGGATGCTGAACTGCAGCGACTGGTCGCGCACCATAAAATCCGGTTTCACGTACTGAGCGGACACGTCGTAGCCGATGCTGGTCGACACCGTGCCGCCCAGATTGAGCGCCGTCGCCGACAGGTTCAGCTGCTCGCCGCCGCCGAACAGGTTGCGATCCGACCAGGTGGCGCCGGCGCTGCCGCCCAGGTCGCTCGAGTACGCGGCCGTCGCCGTGACCGCGTGGCGATCACGCTCGTGGACGTCGAAGATGAGCGGCAGGCGGCCATCGGCCTCGGGGGTCACCGACTCCGGGACGTTCACGGTCGCGAACACGCCGAGCTTGAGCAGCTCCTGCCGCGCCAGGTCGATCTCTCTGATGCTGTACAGGTCGCCGGATTTCACCAGCAGGTGCTTGCGCACGTAGGACTCTCGCACGCGGACCAGCCCGACGATGCTGATGGTGCCGATCTCGTACTTCGCGCCGGCATCGGCCTTGAAGGTGACGTCCAGTGCCTGCTCCTCGGGAATCTCGTACGCTACCGGCGCATCGACCCTGGCGAGCGAGTAGCCATCGTTCCTGAGCCGGGCACGCAGTTTGACCGCGGCGGCCAGCACATCGGCGGCGATGGCCGGCGCACCACTGTGAAGTGCGAGCGCGCTGCGCAGATTGTCCGGCAGCGTGCCGTCAATCGTGATGTTACGCAGGTGGTAGAGCGGGCCCAAATCCACTGCGATCGCCGCCGGCACGTTGGTGCCGCTGGGAAGGTCGGCGAGCCAGCCTGCCAGCTCGGGATCGTTGAGCGCGCGTCCCTGCAGCGTGATCCGGACCTTGCCCTGGTAGTAGCCAAAGCTGCCGAGCACAGTTTGTAGTCGTGGCACATCGCCTTGCGCACGCCCGAGCAGCGCATACGGACTCACGGGCGCGCTCTTGCGCAGGGTTTCCAGCTGCGAGCTGGCCGCGAGTGCCGCGTCGAGCGCGCCGTTGCCGGTGTGCGGCAGGCTCACCGTGTAGGGCTGCACGTCGGCCGCCCGGCTCGCCGGCGGCAGCACCAGTGCCGCGACGACGAGCGCCGCACCGATGCGTCGCCAGAGCCCGTCGCTGTCCGTGTCCACGGGGAGAAACGCGCCGGACGTTCGGTCAGTGCGCCGGCTGCAACCGAAAATCGCGGCGACCGGTCGCGCTGCCGTCAGCGGCGAAACTCTGCTCGGCGACCTGGATTCCGGCGGCACCGGCGATGAGCGCAGTCGTACAGCGCGTACCGTACTCGGGTCCGATCACGAACGGCGCCGACACGCGTCGCTCGAGTGCGCGCGGCCGCTCCGTCTCGGGCAGCAGGGCGTCAGGCACGGGCGTCTGATCGGCCATGAGCGCCAGCAGTGACGCGATCGACGGCGGCCCGCCGGGCAGCAAAGCGGAGAGCCGCGTTCGGCTCAGCGCCAGCTTCGGCTCGGGCGTATCGAGGCCGAAATTGCCGAGCCCGTACACACCCGGCGCCAGACTGAGCGGCGCGGGCTCGCGGCTCGAGTAATAACACAGCGAGTCGCGATCGCCGGCGAGCAGGCAGAAAGGCGTGTAGCGTGGCGCGGATTCCGCCAGCCGGCGCAGATAATCCGCGGGCGTCTGCGGCTCGGCGAGATAGGCGGGAATCAGCAGGCCGCGCGAAGGCGCATTCGATATCCGCTTCGAGCCGGCGATATTGGTCACGACCGCGTAGCGGCCGTCAGGCGCCACGCCCAACCAGGTGCCGCCCGCCTCAAGATCGCGCCCGGCCAGCATCGCCGGCTGCGGCCACCAGTCCATGGGTGCGGTCGGGCGCGCGTGCAACTCGTCGCGGTTGCCGACGAGCACGATGGGCGCGGCCGCGAGGCGCTGCCAGGCGATGACGAGCAGGCACATGGTGAGTTCTTAAGGATACATGGGGCCCCGCGCCCGGCGGGTGCACTGCCAGGCAGCTAAGGCCGCGATTGCGCTAGCGCCGCGTTGAGGGCTTGCGCTCAATTTCGGCCGCGAGCGGCCGCGGCGCTTCCCGGTCGTACCAGGCTTCGATCAGGCGGTAGGAGATGGACTGCGAGGGCGGAATTCTCGGCTCGCCGCGGGCGATCTGCTCGCGGCTGAACCAGCGCACATCCTCGAGTTCGGCGCCGGCGCGCAGGGTCGCACCAGGCTCGGCGGTCGCCTCAAATCCCAGCATCAGCGAGGACGGAAACGGCCACGGCTGCGACGAGTGATAGCGGATCCGGCGCAGCCGCACGCCGGTTTCCTCCAACACCTCGCGGGCGACCGCGTCCTCGAGACTCTCGCCAGGCTCGACAAAGCCCGCGATGGTCGAGTAGCGGCCGGCGGGCCAGCTCGGCTGGCGGC
>Ga0187780_10001239_pt1 | contig 19233 bp, 17 predicted proteins | sample 1015_Q2_SP10_20__FD_132429 | JGI IMG/M metagenome (GOLD analysis project Ga0187780, IMG submission 132429) | Tropical peat soil microbial communities from peatlands in Department of Meta, Colombia - 1015_Q2_SP10_20_MG | ecosystem: Environmental > Terrestrial > Soil > Wetlands > Peat | place...
CATCGACTACGTGGAGGTCCGCGCCGCCGAGGATCTGGCGACGCTCGAAATCATCGATCGCCCCGCCGTCGTCGCCCTGGCCGCGCGCATCGGCCGTACCCGCCTGATCGACAACACCCTCTTGACGCCGTAGCCCTCGGCCCCGGGCTCCCGTCGGCCCGCCGGTTCTAGCTCCCATCCCTTCCGAATTTCAACCCGTCTCCTGTTTGGCAAATCCCAAGGCTCGTGTTGCTGGCCAGTCCCACCCCCCATATTTGGCACCCGAGGGACCCAGCCACACAAGACCGCGAAAAAATTGCAGTTTTTCCTTGACAAGCACCTGCAGCCTTTTATATTGTCCGCGCGAAGTGGGATGAAGTGGGATGAAATGGGATATTATCCCACCGAGAGGGAATATGTTTCGCGGTCGCTTCCCGCACACCATCGACGGCAAGGGACGCCTCAGCATTCCCGCCAAGTATCGCGAGGTCCTCGCGGCACAGGAGGAACGCACCCTGCTCCTCTTGGAATTGGACAACTGCATCACCGCGTTCCCGGAGAAAGAGTGGCAGAAGATCGAAGCCAGGCTCTACGAGCGGGGCGCGCTGCGGCCGGAGGTGCGGGACTATCTGCGCACGGTCTACTCCAGCGCCACGGAGACCGAGGTGGACGCCGCGGGGCGCATCCTGATCCCCCCCTCGTTCCGCGAGACGGTGGGTCTCACGCGCGACGTGGTGATCGTGGGCGCCATGAATCGTTTCGAGATCTGGGCCAAGGACCGATGGGAGCACTTCGTGCGGAGCACGGTGGGGCAGCGGGAGGAGATCATGGACAAGTTGGCGGAGTACCTGTGATGCGCCCCGCGCAGAACGGCCGGGACGCGCGCGCCACGGGGGAGGCGGCCACGGCGGGCCCGACGGAGGAGGCGCGCCCGGGCGACTCCCCGCCGGGCCCGCACGCCACCGCACCCCTCGTCCTGCCGTGCCCCCTGGTGGTGCTCGGCACGACGCCGCAGAGCGAGAAGGGGAGGCCCCTGAGTGACCTGCTGCGCAGGATCGCATACCTCTAACGGGATGCTGAGAAACTCTCTTTTGCCCAGGCTGCTCAAAAAGGTCCAGATGCAAGGCGGCGCGCGGATTCCGCATTCCGCAATCCGCATTCCGCAATGGAGAGATGGGCCTTTTTCAGCAGCCTGCTAACGCCGGGCGAGGGAAGGAGGAGAATCCATGGCGATGGGCGGGGAGGGGATCGGCCCCATCGTGGTGCTCGAGGCGAGGGGGGCGCTGAGCCTGCCGGCGGCGTGGGACCTCAGCCTTGAAGTGGAGCGGCTCCACGCGGCCGGGTGCCGGGCCATCGTGGTGGACTGCCGGGGCGTCAAGCGGATCGCCTACCTGGGCCTCGGGCTCCTCATGGACCAGGCCACGCGCCTGCGGGGTGCGGGGCTGCACCTGGCCCTGGCATCGGTGGCGCCCCGCCTCACGGATTTGCTCCTCGGGCTTCGGGCCACGCGGGTGCTTCCCATCTACTACTCGGTGGAGCAGGCCCTGGAGAACTTCTGCGAGATGGAGCCGGTGGGGAGAGCCTAGTGCCATCCCGGCGAACGCCTCCGGTGAGGGCCGCGGCCATCGCGCGCGGGTCGAGCCTCCCGCCCGGGTCCGGTGTGTGGGCGACAGGGGTGATACGGCACTAGGGATCGGCCCGCGGCACCATCCGGTCCTGCTGGCGGAGGTTCTCGAGTACCTGGCGCCCCGCCCCGGGACCGTGTATTGCGACGGGACCGTGGGGGGTGGCGGCCACGCCGAAGCGCTGCTGGCTGGCAGCGCCCCGGACGGCGCGCTCCTGGGCGTGGACCGGGACGGGGAGGCCCTGGCCGTGGCCGCGGAGCGGCTGCGGCCCTTCGGCGCGCGCGCCTGCCTGGTGCAGGGAGACTACCGGGACCTGGCGGCCCTGGCCCGCGCCGCGGGCCTGGGGCCCTTCGCCGGGATCCTGCTGGACCTGGGGGTCTCGTCGCTGCAGTTGGACGATCCGGCCCGCGGCTTCAGTTTCGGCCGGGAGGGGCCCCTGGACATGCGGCTGGACCGGGTGGGCCGCGGCCCCACGGCGGGCGACCTGCTCCGCCGCCTCCCATGGCACGCGCTGGAGGCGATCCTGCGGGAGTATGGGGAGGAGCGGTGGGCGCGGCGCATCGCCCGGGCGCTGGTGGCCGCGCGGGCCCGGGCGCCCATGACCACCACCACGGAACTGGCGGACCTCGTGGCGCGGGCCATTCCCCGGCGGGCGTGGCCCCCGCGCATCCACCCCGCCACGCGGACCTTCCAGGCCCTGCGGATCGCCGTGAACCGGGAACTGGAGGGCCTCGAGGAGGCGCTGGAGGGCGCCGCCGCGCTCCTGGCCCCCGGGGGGCGGCTGGCCGTGATCAGCTTTCACTCGCTGGAAGACCGGGCGGTGAAGACGGCCTTCCGCCGCCTGGCGGCAGAGCAAGAGTTTGCGCTCTTGACCCGCAGGCCGGTGACCCCGGCGGCGGGCGAGGTGGCGGCCAACCCCAGGGCGCGGAGCGCCAAGCTGCGGGCCCTCCGGCGGGGATCGCAGATCGCCGATTGAGGCTTGAGCATTTTCGGCTGGGGACGGCGGACACACGTCAGGATTTGACGTTCGTCGATCGACGGGGGGTCGCGGCGGCGGTGGCGATGGTGGGGGGACGATCTGGGGGGGACAAAGGCGGTCTCCCACGCGGAAGGGCGTGGGAGGCGTGCCACGGCATCCGGATGGTCCCGCAGGGAGGCGCGGCGACCCGGGATGGGGGGAGACGATGACGACGCGCGCGGAGGTGCTGGTCGGCACGGCGGCGGCCGCGCCCGCATACGGTCCGGCGCGGCGACCATTCGTGTCTGCCCGGACGCGGGAACTCCTGGCCCTCCTGGCCACGGGGACCCTCCTGGTGGGAGCCGTCCTCTTCTACGTCTTCCAGCACATCCAGGTGGTGCGCCTGGGCTACGAGGTGGAGCGGCTTCGGGGCGAGCGGTCGGCCCTGGTGGAACAGGGGAGGGCTCTCACCCTGGAGGCGGCCCGCCTGCGGGCCGTGAAGCGGGTGGAGGAGGTCGCCCGGGGCGAACTGGGTATGGTGGCCCCGGCGCCGGGCCAGATCGTCGTGGTCCGGTGACCCGCTGCGGGATGCGGAATGGGCCGGACGAGGCATCACGTTCCCGATCCGCAATCATGAACGCGGTCGGGATTGAGGGCGGATGAGATCCATCGATCCGCAATCCGCGTTCCGCAACCCGCAATCCGTCGCGGGCGGGACCGTCCATCGCCTGCGGGTGGCCCTGGTCTTCGTGGTCCTGACCGCCAGCCTGGCCGTCCTCCTCGGGCGCCTCTTCACGCTGCAGATCCGCGACCACCGCGGCCTCGCCGAACGGGCCAGCCGCCAGTACCGGCGCCTGGTCCCCCTCACCAGCAAGCGGGGCACCATCACCGATCGCAACGGCCGGGAACTGGCGGTAAGCCTCCAGGCCCCCTCCGTGTTCGCCCAGCCATCGGCCGTGGCGGACGCGGAGGGGGCCGCCGCCGCCCTGGCCGCTCACCTGCCCTTGTCCCGGACGCAGCTGTTGGAGCGCCTCCATGCGGACAAGCCCTTCGTGTGGCTGGCGCGGCAGGTGGAGCCGGCTCAGGCCGAGGCGGTGGCCCGGCTCAACCTCAAAGGGATCGGCCTCGTGGCCGAGAGCCGGCGCCTCTACCCGCGGCAGGAACTGGCGGCTCACCTGTTGGGCTTCGTGGGGGTGGATGACCGGGGGCTGGAGGGGATCGAGTTCCAATACGACGCCCTGCTGGGCGGCAAGCCCCGGTGGGTGGTGGCGGCGCAGGATGCCTTGGGGCGCGTGGTCTTCCGGGACGAGGCCGAGCCGACCGACCGCGAAACCTTCGACGTGGTCCTCACCATCGACGAAGTCATCCAGTACATCACCGAGCGAGAGTTGGAGCGGGCCGTGGCCCGCTCCCGCGCGCGCGCGGGCACGGCCATCGTGATGGACCCGCGCACGGGCGAGGTGCTGGCGCTGGCCAACTGGCCGACCTTCAACCCCAACCTCTACCAGCAGGCCCCGGCGGACGACCGGCGCGACCGCGCGGCCGTGGATACCTTCGAGCCCGGCTCGGTGTTCAAGGTGATTTTGGGGGCCGCCGCGCTGGAGGAGGGCGTGGTCCACCTGGGGGATCGGTTCTACGGGGAGAACGGGGCCATCGAGGTGGGCGGGGTCACCATCCGGGATCACGAGCGCTACGCGTGGCTGACCTTCGAGGACGTGCTGGCCCAGTCCAGCAACGTGGGGGCCATCAAGGTCGGCCTCCGCCTGGGGAAGACCCTCTACTACAACTACATCAGCGGCTTCGGCTTCGGCAGCCTCACCGGGATCGACCTGCCCGGGGAGACCCCGGGGTTGATCCGCCGGCCGCAGAAGTGGTCCCAGGTGTCCCTGGGGGCCCTCTCCATCGGGCAGGAAGTCTCGGTGACGCCCCTGCAGCTCCTCACCGCCTTTGCGGCGGTGGCCAACGGGGGCGAACTGGTGCGGCCCTTCGTGGCCCGCGCGCTGCGCCGGCAGGACGCGGAGACGGTCCGGACCTTCGGGCCGCTCAAGCTCCGCCGCGTGATCTCGGCCGCCACCGTTCGCGCCCTCGCCGTTCCCCTGCAGGCCGTGGTGCGCGAGGGGACGGGGAAGGAGGCGGCGGTGGACGGCTACAGCGTGATGGGCAAGACCGGGACGGCGCAGAAGCTGGACCGGGCCACGGGGCGGTACTCGCACCGGAAGGTGGTGGCCTCGTTCGTGGGCGCCGTCCCCGTCGAGGACCCGCGGCTGGCGATCCTCGTGGTGATCGACGAGCCCCAGGCGCACGCCTGGGGCGGCGCCATCGCGGCGCCCACCTTCCGGGAGATCGCCCGGGAAACCTTGAAGTACCTGCGCGTCCCGCCGTCGCCGCCCGCGGAGCGGCGCGTGGCGTCGGCGGCACAGGGCGCGGGCGTGTATCATATTGCCTATGCGACTCGCGGACCTCGTTGAGGGGCTGGGGCTCACGCTCGTGCGGGGCGAGGCGGGCGCGGAGGTGGCCGGGGTCCAGCACGACTCGCGGCGCGTGCGCCCGGGCGACCTCTTCGCCTGCATCCCGGGCCAGCGGGCCGACGGGCACGCCTTCATCGGCCCGGCGGTGGCCGCGGGAGCGGCGGCCGTCCTGGTGGAGCGGGCGGGGCCGTTCCCGGAGGCCGGGGCCGCCGCCGTGGTGCGGGCCCCGAGCGTGCGAGGCGCCCTGGGCCCGCTGGCCGCCCGCGTCTACGGCGACCCCAGTCGCGCCCTCACGCTGGTGGGGATCACGGGCACGAACGGGAAGACCACCACCGCCTACCTGGTGGAGGGCATGCTGGAGGCCGCCGGCTGGCGCGCCGGGGTGGTGGGGACCATCCAGTACCGGTGCGGCGGCGCGGTGTTCGAGGGCGAGCGGACGACGCCCGAGGCCTCCGATCTGCAGGCCCTTCTCGCCCGCATGCGCGACCTGGGCGCTCGGGCGGTGGCCATGGAGGTCTCGTCGCACGCCCTGGCGCTGGGGCGCGCGGAGGGGTGCGCCTTCGATGTGGGGGTCTTCACGAACCTCACCCAGGACCACCTGGACTTCCACGGCACGCTGGAGGCGTACTTCGCCGCCAAGGCGACCCTCTTCCGGAAGCTGGGCGAGGGGGGCAAACCGGCCCCGGCCGCCGTGGTGAACGCAGACGATCCGTGGGCGCCGCGGCTCCCCATCCCGGCGGGGGTGCGACGGATCACCTTCGGGCTGGGCGTCGGGGCGGACCTCCGGCCGGAGGGGATCGAATCCTCCCTGGAGGGGATCCGCGGGCGCTTCCGCACGCCCGCGGGGACCATCCCGGTGGCCTCCACGCTCCCGGGCCAGCACAACGTGTCGAACCTGTTGGCGGCCACGGGGGCGGCGCTGGCCTGCGGCGTGCCGGCCGAGGCGGTGGCGCGCGGCATCGCCGCCGTCCGCGCCGTGCCTGGGCGTTTCGAGAAGGTGGAGATGGGCCAGCCGTTCGGCGTCGTGGTGGACTACGCCCACACCCCGGATGCCCTGGAGCGGACGCTGCGCACGGCCCGCGAGCTGACCCGGGGGCGGGTGCTGGTGGTCTTCGGCTGCGGCGGCGACCGGGACCGCACCAAGCGCCCCCTCATGGGCGCCGCCGCGGCGCAGCTCGCCGATCTCGCGATCCTCACCTCAGACAATCCGCGGTCCGAGCGGCCGGAGGCCATCCTCGCCGAGATCGAGGCCGGCGCCAAAAAGGCCGTGGACCGGCCGGGCCGGTATGTTACCATTCCCGAGAGACGCGAAGCCATCGCGCATGCCCTCAGCCTGGCCCGTCCCTCCGACCTGGTGGTCCTCGCCGGCAAAGGCCACGAGACCTACCAGATCATCGGCCCGCGGACCGTTCCGTTCGATGACCGGGTGGTGGCCCGGGAGGCGTTGCAGGCGCTGGGCTTCGGCGGGCGCGCCTTGCGGGCCGCGGGCCGGCGCGGCGACGGTGGAGATCCCGCCTGAAAGGGGTGCGCCTTGAGGATCCTCATGGACGCGAGCACGAACTCGGATTCCTCCCCCGCCGCGCCGCCGTGGCCTGAGGTCACGGGGGCGGCCCACCCCGGGCCGGAAGGCACGGGGGCCGCGATGACCGCCCTCGAGGCCGCACGGGCCGCCGGGGGGCGGCTCGTGGGGGGCGACCCTCACACGGTCCTGGCCCGCTTCTCCACCGACACGCGGACGCTGGCCCGTGGGGATTTCTTCATCGCCCTGCGTGGGCCCCGGTTCGACGCCCACGCCTTCGTGGCCGATGCCCTTCGCGCCGGCGCCGTAGGCGCCATGGTCTCGCAGGCGCCGGAGGGGCTCCGGCCGGGCGCCGTCCTCGTCCGCGTGGAGGACACGCTGCGGGGGCTCGGCGAGCTGGCGCGCGCCTGGCGCGAGCGGCATGGCGGGCGCGTGGTGGCCGTGACCGGCACCAACGGGAAGACCACCACCAAGGAGATGCTCCGGGCCGTCCTGGGCGCCGCCGGCGTCGTATACGCCTCCCCGGGGAATCTGAACAACCTGGTGGGCGTGCCCCTCACCCTCCTGGCGTGGCCGGCCGCGGTCTCCGTGGCCGTCCTGGAGCTGGGGATGAGCGCGCTGGGAGAGATCCACCGGCTCTGCGAGATCTCGCGGCCGGACGTGGGGGTCTTCACCACGGTGGGCGAGGCCCACCTGGAGTTCCTGGGCTCGGTGGACGGGGTGGCCCGGGCCAAGGGCGAGATGCTCCCGTTCCTTGACCGGGACCGGCTGGCGGTCATCAACCTGGACGATCCCTACGTCGAACGCTTCCGCACCCGCGCCCCGGGGCGCACGCTGACCTACGGCCTGACCCCGCGGGCCGAGGTCTGGGCGTCGGACCTGGCCCAAGACGGTCTGGCCGGCACCCGCTTCACCCTCCACCACCGCCGGGAGGCGGCGCCCGCGTGGATCCCGGCGCCGGGCCGCCACAACGTGAGCAACGCCCTGGCGGCCGCCGCCGTGGGGTTCGCCTGGGGCCTGCCGGCCGAGGCCATCACGGCCGGGCTCCGGCACGCCCGGCTCGCCCCTATGCGGATGCAGCCGGTGCGCCTGGCCTCGGGCGCCAAGGCCATCAACGACGCCTACAATGCGAACCCGCCCTCGATGGAGCGGGCCATCGAGACGTTCTTTGCGGTGCGCAACGGGGGCCGGGCCATCCTGGTGCTGGGCGACATGCTGGAGCTGGGCCGCCACGCCCAGGAGGCCCACCGCCGCGTGGGGATCTTCGCGGCCCGCTCGGGGCCGGACCTGCTCATCGCCGTGGGCCCCGAGAGCCGGGCCCTGGCCGACGCGGCGCTGGGGGCGGGGCTGCCGGCCGACCGGGTGGTGCACTGCCCCGACGTGGGGGCGGCCCGCGAGCAGCTTCGCGCGGTCCTGGCGCCGGACGCGTGGGTGCTGGTGAAGGCCTCGCGGGGGATGCGCCTGGAAGGTGTGCTGGAAGGGCTCTAATGCTGTACCACCTCCTGACGCCCCTGGCATCCGTCGTCACGGGGTTCAACGTCTTTCGGTATGTCACCTTCCGTGCCTTCGGCGCGGCCCTCACGGCCTTCGCGTTGAGCCTGGCGCTGGGCCCGCCGCTGATCCGACGCCTCCGCGAGATCCGGGCGGGCCAGCCCATCCGGGAGGACGGGCCCCAGAGCCACCAGAAGAAGGCCGGCACGCCCACCATGGGGGGTCTCCTCTTCCTGGCCGCCATCGGGATCTCCACGCTGCTCTGGGCCAGCTTGGTGACCCGCGTGGTGTGGCTGGCGCTGTTCGCCACGCTTTGGATGGGCGCCGTGGGCTTCGCCGACGACTTCCTGAAGCTCCGGCGCGGCAGCGCCGCCGGCCTCTGGCCGCGCTACAAGATGGCGTGGCAGGTGGCCCTGGGGCTGTTCGTGGGCCTCTACCTGTACCTCTATCCGGTGGACGCCGTGGCCACCCGGCTGGCCATCCCCTTCCTCAAGCGGTGGCTCCCCGACCTGGGGATCTTCTACATCCTCTTCGCCATGCTGGTGGTGGTGGGGGCGTCCAACGCGGTGAACCTCACCGACGGGCTGGACGGCCTGGCCATCGTGCAGACGCTGCTGGTGGCCGCCACCTACAGCATCTTCGCCTACGTGGCCGGCCACGCGGCCATCGCGCGGTACCTGCAGGTGCTGTACGTGCGGGGGGCCAGCGAGCTGGCCATCTTCGGGGCCGCCATCGTGGGGGCCAGCCTGGGCTTCCTCTGGTTCAACGCCTTCCCGGCCCAGATCTTCATGGGCGACGTGGGGTCGCTGAGCCTGGGGGCGGCCCTGGCCGTCATCGCCCTGGTGACCAAGACCGAGCTGGTGCTGGTGATCTCGGGCGGGATCTTCGTGATGGAGGCCGCCTCGGTGATCCTGCAGGTGTTCTCCTTCAAGACGCGGGGGAAGCGGGTGTTCCGCATGGCCCCCATCCACCACCACTACGAGCTCAACGGCCTGGCCGAGCCCAAGATCATCGTGCGGTTCTGGATCGTCGGTTTCATGCTCCAGCTGGTGGCCCTGGCCACGTTGAAGCTGCGATGAGGGGGGCGGTGGCGGAACGGTTCGCGCGGCCCGCGGGGCGGGGCCTGGCGGCGGCGGGGCGGGCGCTGGGGGGCCGGGACGTGGTGGTGGTGGGCCTGGCCCGCAGCGGGCTGGCCGCCTGCCGCCTGCTCCTGCGCCTGGGGGCCCGGGTCCTCGCCACGGATCAGAAGCCGGCGGAGCAGCTCCCGGCCGAGGTGGGCGCCCTGCACGGCCTCGGCGTCGGGCTCGAGTTGGGCGGGCACACGGAGCGGGCCTTCACCGAGGCGGACCTGGTGGTGGTCAGCCCCGGCGTGCCCCGGCCCGCGCGGCACCTGGAATTGGCGCGACGGGCCGGCGTGCCCGTCGTGGGCGAGGTGGAGCTGGCCTACTGGTGTAGCCAGGCCCCCTTCGCCGCCGTCACCGGGAGCAACGGCAAGAGCACCACCACCGCCCTGCTGGGGGCCATGCTGCGGGAGGCCGGCATCCCTGCCACGGTGGCGGGAAACATCGGGATCCCCCTCTGCGGCGTGGCGCCGGACCTGGCCACGTCCCACTGGATCGTGGCGGAGATCTCCAGCTTCCAGCTCGAAACGACGGAGGCCTTCCGGCCCGCCGTGGCGGTGCTCCTGAACCTCTCCCCCAACCACCTGGACCGGCACGCGGACCTGGACGAGTACTACGGGACGAAGGCGCGGATCTTCGAGGCGCAGGAGGAGGGCGACCGCGCGGTCCTCAACGCGGACGATCCCGAGGTCCTGGCGCGGGCGCAGGGCGCCCGCGCGCGGCGCGCCCACTTCAGCCGGCGCGGGCCCGTGCGGGACGGCGCCTTCGTGGCCGACGGCCAGATCCTCCTCGGCCGGGAGGGGCGGGTGACGCCGGTATGCCCCGCCGCCGCGTTGCGTATCCCCGGCGCCCATAACCTGGAGAACGCCCTGGCCGCGGCCGCGGCCGCGGCGGCGATCGGGGCGGCGCCGGCCGCCCTGGCGGCGGCGCTGGGGGCGTTCCCGGGGCTGGAGCACCGGCTGGAACTGGTAGCCACCGTGGGGGGTGTGCGCTACGTGAACGACTCGAAGGGAACCACCGTGGACGCGGTCAGGCGCTCGTTGGAGAGTTTCTCCGACGGCATCGTCCTCATCGCCGGTGGGAAGGACAAGGGGGGCGATTTCCGCCCCCTGACCCCCCTGCTCCGCGAGCGGGTCAAGGCCCTGGTGCTCATCGGCGAGGCGCGCGCCAAGCTGCGGGAGCATCTGGCCGGGGCGTGCGCCATGGCGGAGGCGGGGACCATGGAGGAGGCGGTGCGCGCGGCGGCGGCCCGCGCCGCCTCGGGGGACGTGGTCCTCCTGTCGCCGGGGTGCGCCAGCTTCGACATGTTCCGGGACTTCGAGGACCGGGGGCGCGCCTTCAAGGCCGCCGTGGCCCTCTTGGAGCCGGGAAGGACCGATGACCGGTAACCCGATGAACCATTCGAGTCGCCCGGCGTGCTTCACCGGCACAAAGGGATGGCGCGCGCGGCGCGCCTCAGGCCATGGGGAGGTGGCAGAAGGCCAGCGGCCATCGCCAGGGCGTCCGGAGGGATGATGCCCATGCGAACGAGCCCGCAGCGGTCGTCGCCCGCCGTCCGCTGGCCGGGGGCGGCGGGAGACCAGCCGGTCCCGCCTCGGCGCTGGGTCCTGGCCGGCGCGCCGGACGAGGGCGGCGAGCGCGCCGGGTACGACCGGATGCTGGCCGTGGTGGCGCTCGCCCTGGTGGGTTTCGGGGTGGTCATGGTGTACAGCGCCAGCGCCATCCGCGCCCAAGAACGCTTCGGGGATCCGCTCCTCTTCCTGAAGCGGCAGGCCCTCTGGGCACTGCTGGGCCTGGCCGGCATGCAGTGGGCCCTGCGCCTGGACTACCGCCGCCTGCAGCGGTGGACCCCGGCCGCCGTGGTGGTGGCCCTCGGCCTGCTCGGCGCCGTCCTCATCCCGCACGTGGGCGTGCGGGTGAACGGGGCCCGGCGCTGGATCCGCCTGCTGGGCGTCTCCTTCCAGCCGGCGGAGTTCTCCAAGCTGGCCCTGATCTTCTTCCTGGCCAGCTACTACGCGCGGCGGGCGGACAAGCTGAGGAGCCTCGTGGACGGTTTCCTGCCGCCCCTGATGGTTACGGCGCTCTTCGCGGGGCTGGTGATCCTGCAGCCGAACTTCGGGACGGCGGTGATCCTCCTGCTCCTGGCGGGGATCCTGGGGTTCGTGGGCGGGGCCCGGATCGGGCACATCGCCGTGGCCCTGGGATGTGGCGTCCCCCTCCTGTGCGCCCTGATGCTCAGCACCCCCCACGTGCGGACGCGGCTCGTCGCCCTGCTGGACCCGGCGCGCGCCTCGAGCCGTGCCGTCTACCAGGTCACCCAGTCCTTCTACGCACTGGGCCCCGGGGGCCTGCTGGGCCGCGGCCTGGGGGACAGCATGCAGAAACTGTTCTACCTGCCCGAGCCCCACACCGATTTCATCTTCGCCATCGTGGGGGAGGAGCTGGGCTTCCTGGGGGCGGCGGCCGTGGTGTCGGTGTACGGCCTGTTCCTGTGGCGGGGGACGCGGATCGCCCTGCGGGCCCCCGACGCCTTCGGCGGCTACCTGGCCATGGGGATCACGGGGGGCATCGTGGGCCAGGCGGCCATCAACATGGGCGTGGTTCTGGGCCTGCTGCCCACCACCGGGGTGCCGCTCCCGTTCCTCAGCTTCGGCGGGTCCTCGCTCTTCTTCACGCTGACCAGCGTGGGCGTGCTGCTGAGCATCTCGCAGGAACCGTGCGGCCGCCCACGAGGTGGGATCCGAACGGGCGGCTGATGCGAGGCGTCGGCCGGGCGGGAATGTGATGCGGGCGGTGTGATGGCGGGCGGGGGAGCTGCACGGGGCCGGGGGGCCGGCGGGGCGCGGGCCGAGAGGGCGCCGGCCGGTTGGATCGCGTGCGGTTGGCCCTGACCGGCGGAGGGACGGGCGGGCACCTCTTCCCTGCGCTGGCCATCGGGCGGGCCGTGCGCGCCCGCTGGCCGCGGGGCACGGTGCTTTTCCTGGGGTCGGCCGGGGGCCCCGAGCGGGCGGCGGTGGAGCGAGAGGGGTGGGACTTCGCGGGGCTCACGGTGCGTGGGGTGACGGGCGTGGGCCCGGTTCGGGCCGCCGCCGCGCTGGCCCTGATCGTGGTGGCCGTGGGGGAGGCGCGCCGGGTCCTGCGCCGGTTCCGGCCCGACGTGGTGGTGGGGACCGGCGCGTACGTCTCGGCCCCGGTGGTGGTGGCGGCCCGCTCCCTGGGCGTGGCCGCCATACTGCACGAGCAGAACGCGCACCCGGGCCTGGCCAACCGCCTGCTGGCGCGCTGGGCGCGGCCGGCGGCGGTGGCCGTGGGCATGCCGGCCGCCGCGCCGTTCTTCCGCCGCCGTCGCACGGAGGTCACGGGGAATCCGGTGCGGCAGGAGGTGCTGGGCGGGGACCGGGGGGCGGCCCGCACGGCCCTGGGGATCGCAGCCGGCGCAGTGGTGCCGCTGATTTTCGGCGGCAGCCAGGGGGCCCACCGGATCAACATGGCCGTGCTGGAGGCGCTGCCGCTCCTGGCCGCCGAGCGGGGGCGCCTCCACCCGATCCACGCCGCGGGGGAGCGGGACTGCGACATGGTGCGTGAGGGGTATGGGGCGCTGGGCTTCCGGGCCGTCGTGGCCCCGTTCATCCGGGAGATGGGGGCGGCCTATGCTGCGGCGGACTTCGCCATCTGCCGGGCCGGCGCCATCACGCTGGCCGAGCTGGCCGGGGTGGGGATGCCGGCCCTCCTGGTGCCCTACCCGTTCGCGGCCAACGACCACCAGCGCCTCAACGCCGAGGCCTTCACGCGGGCCGGGGCGGCGCGGATGCTGCCGGATCGGGAATTGACGGGTGAGCCGGTGGCCGCCTTCGTCCGCCAGGCGTGTTGCGACCCGGAGGTGCTGCGGGACATGGGGCGGCGGGCCCGCACCCTGGCGGTCCCGGATGCGGCGGACCGCATCGCCTCCCTGGTGGCGGAGATCGCGCGCGTCGAGCAACGAGCAACGAGCAATGCGCAATGAGCAGCGGGCAATGAGGGCGTCCCACTCATTGCTCATTACTCGTTGCTCATTGCTGGCGTGAGCGCCATGTTCAAGAAGATCCGGCACATCCACTTCGTGGGGATCGGCGGCGTCGGGATGAGCGGCATCGCCGAGGTGCTCCACAACCTGGGCTACGTGGTGAGCGGCTCGGACCTGCGCGAGTCCGAGACCACCCGGCGCCTGCGCTCCCTGGGCATCCGCATCCTGCTGGGGCACGCCGCCGCCAACATCAACGGGTCGGATGTAGTGGTCCGCTCCTCGGCCGTGGCCATGGACAACCCGGAGATCGTGGCCGCCCGGCAACGGCTCACGCCGGTGATCCAGCGGGCCGAGATGCTGGCGGAACTCATGCGCATGAAGTACGGGGTGGCCGTGGCCGGCACCCACGGCAAGACCACCACCACATCCATGGTCGCCAGCGTCCTGGCGCGGGGCGGGCTGGATCCCACCGTGGTCATCGGCGGCCGGCTGGGCGCCCTGGGCTCCAACGCCAAGCTGGGTCGGGGAGACTTCCTGGTGGCCGAGGCGGACGAGAGCGACGGGTCCTTCCTCAAGCTCTCCCCCACCATCGCCGTTGTCACCACGCTGGACGCCGAGCACCTGGACTACTACCGCGACCTGGATGCCATCACGGACGCCTTCGTGACGTTCGTCAACAAGGTACCGTTCTACGGGGTGGCGGTCCTCTGCCTGGACCAGGACCACATTCAGGGCCTCCTGCCCCGGGTGGAGAAGCGGTTCGTGACCTATGGCCTGCGCGCCCAGGCGGACTTCATGGCCCGGGAGGTCGCCCTCAAGGGGATGCACTCGCAGTTCGAGGTGGCCCTGAAGCACCAGCCCCTGGGCCGCGTGCGGCTGCAGGTCCCCGGCCTCCACAACGTATACAACGCCCTGGCCGCCGTGGCCGTGGGCCTCGACCTGGAGATCGAGTTCCCCCGCATCCGGGAGGCCCTGGAGGAGTTCGCCGGGGTGGACCGGCGGTTCCAGGTCAAGGGCGAGGTGGACGGGATCCTGGTGGTGGACGACTACGGCCACCACCCGGCCGAGATCCGGGCCACCCTGAGCGCTGCCCGGGCCGGCTTCGGGCGGCGGACCGTGGTGCTCTTCCAGCCGCACCGCTACACCCGCACCCAGTCCCTGCTGCAGGACTTTTGGACGGCGTTCTACGAGGCGGACGTGCTGGTGGTGACGGAGATCTATCCCGCCGGCGAGCCGCCCATCCCCGGCGTCTCGGGCGTGCAGATCGCGGAGGGGGCCGTGGAGCGCGGCCACCGCGCCGTGCGGTTCATCCCGGAGCGCGACGCCGTGGCCGACGCGATCCTGCCAGAGCTGCGCCCCGGGGACCTGGTGATCACCTTGGGGGCGGGGGACATCTGGCGCGTGGGGGAGGAACTGCTCCAGCGCCTGCGGGCCCGGTACGAGAGGTGACACATCCCGGCGTGAAAGATGGCGTACCGCGAGGTGGCCCCACCGCCATCGGTCATCCGTCATGGCCCACGTGTCCTTCCGGATAGGGGCGGAGAGCGAAATGGTGGCGATGGCCACGATGGCACCGGGCGCGCTGGACGGGGTGGTGAGGGGGCGGGTGGCCTATGGTGAGCCCCTCGGCCGTCATACCTCGCTCCGGATCGGCGGGCCGGCCGACGCCTTGGTGGTTCCGGCGGACCTGGAGGACCTGCGGGCCCTGCTCCGGTTCACGCACCGGGAGGGGATCGGCACCCTGGTCCTGGGTGGGGGCAGCAACACCCTCGTGCTGGACGGCGGGTTCCGGGGCGTGGCCATCATCCTGGGCGAGGCCTTCACCGGGCTGGAGGCGGAGGGCACCGCGGTGCGGGCAGGGGCGGCGGTCCGGGTGAGCCGCCTGCTGGCCTTCTGCTCCCGGCAGGGGCTGGCCGGCGTGGAGTGCCTCACGGGCATTCCGGGCACGCTGGGCGGTGCCGTGCGCGGCAACGCCGGGACCACCGCCGGCTGGATCTCGGACCGGCTGCGGGATGTGGCGGTGGTGCTGCGGGACGGGACCATCGCCCGGTTGGCGAAGGCGGACCTGGATTTCGCCTACCGCCATAGCGCCCTCCCGGCGGAGGCCGTGATCACCGAGGCCACCTTCGACCTGGAGCCGGGGGATCCGGGCACGATCCGCCGCGCCATCTCCCGGCTGCTGGTCGCACGGAACCGGACGCAGCCGGTGGAGTCCCGCTCGGCAGGATGCATGTTCAAGAACCCGCCGGGCGATTCGGCCGGCCGCCTGGTGGACGCCGCCGGGATGAAGGGAGCCCGCGCCGGCGACGCCGTGGTCTCGCCCAAGCACGCCAACTTCCTGGTGAACGAGGGAAGGGCCCGGGCGGCGGACGTGCTGGCGCTGGTGGAGGCGGTGCGGGCCCGCGTCCGCGAACACGCGGGGGTGGCCCTGGAACTCGAGGTACAGATCGTCGGCGAGCCCTGACACAGGCATGAGCAATGAGCGACGAGCAATGAGGAAGAGCGAGAATCGGGAGGCGTCCGCCTTCGTGCTCGTTGCTCATTCCTCATTGCTCATTGCTGCCGAGCGGAGCGAGGGGTGATCCGGGATTATCATCGGGACCCTCCGGGGCACCGGCGCGGCGCGGCCGCGCCGCGTGCCGGCACGGCGGCCATGCCGCGGCGGCGCTGGCGGCGGTGGGCGGCCCGGGCGCTGGCGGCGACCGCCCTGGCGGGCGGATTGGCCTGGGCCGGCGCGCGGGCGGCGCGGGCCATGCCGCCGTGGCCCTACTTTCGGGTGGCCGAGGTGATGGTGGAGGGGAACCTGCACCTGGGGCGGGAGGAGGTGCTGGCGGCCATCGATCTGCCGCCGCGGGCGAATCTGCTCACCCTGGACCTGGCGCGGCTGGCCGCGCGCCTCGGGGCGCACCCCTGGGTGAGGGAGGCCACGGTCCAGCGGCGTCTTCCGGACCGCCTGGTGGTGCGCCTGGTGGAGCGGGCCCCGGCGGCGATCCTCCAGGCGGGGCCCGCGTATCTGGTGGGCGGGGACGGCGTGATCCTGAGCGAGGTCGAGGAGGACGAGGCGTCCTCTGGGCTCCCCATCCTTCGCGCCCCGGGGGGGCGGCGCTACACCGTGGGGGAGCGGGTGGCTCCCCAGGAGCTGAACGAGGCGTTGTGGGCGTGGCGGCAGGTGCAACTGGCGCCCGCCCTGGGGGGGCGCCGGCCGGCAGAGGTGGCCCTGTGGCCTGACGGATCGTACCGGGTGCGGATGGAGCCGGGGGCCCTCGGGGTACGGCTGCGGGCGGAGGGGCTGGAGCCGCAGCTCAGGCGCCTGGCCGCGGTGCTGGCCCTCCGGGGAGGGACCCTGGAGGGCGTGGAGGAGGTGGACCTGCGGTTTCCGGAGAAGGTCATCCTGCGGCAGCGTCCGGCGGGCCCGCGGACGACCGCGGGACGGGACGGGGCCCCGGTGGCCGGCCACACGGACGGCGGAGACCACACGGGAAGCGCTGATTTGCGGCTGGACGCGGGCCGTCCCAAGGCAGGTGAAGGGAGGTGAGGGGAGTGGCCAAGGATTCGAGCATCGTCGTCGGCCTGGACATCGGGACCACGAAGATCTGTGCCATCATCGCCGAGGTGAACGGCAACCGGGCGGTGGACATCATCGGCATCGGCACCAGCCCCTCCAAGGGCCTTCGCAAGGGGGTGGTGGTGAACATCGACGTCACGGTGGAGTCCATCCGCCGGGCCATCGCCGAGGCCGAGCTGATGGCGGGGGTGAAGGCCGGGGCGGCCTTCGTGGGCATCGCCGGCGGCCACATCAAGGGAATCAACAGCCGCGGCGTCATCGCCATCTCGGGGAAGGACCACGAGGTGACTCCCCAGGACGTGGAACGGGTGGTGGACGCGGCCAAGGCCGTGGCCCTGCCGGTGGACCGGGAGGTGATCCACATCCTGCCCCAGGAGTTCCTCATCGACGGGCAGGGGGGCATCAAGGAGCCGGTGGGGATGAGCGGGGTGCGGCTGGAGGCCGAGGTGCACATCGTCACCGGCGCGGTCACCTCCGCCCAGAACATCATCAAGTGCGCCCACCGGGCCGGCCTCGAGGTGCAGGACATCGTCCTGCAGCAGTTGGCCTCCAGCGAGGCCACCCTGGCCCAGGACGAGAAGGACCTCGGGGTGGTCCTGGTGGATATCGGCGGCGGCACATCGGACATCGCCGTGTTCGTGGAGGGGAGCATCTACCACACGGCCGTCCTCTCCCTGGGGGGCGACCACGTGACCAACGACATCGCCATCGGGCTCCGCACGCCCGCCCACGAGGCCGAGGCCATCAAGAAGAAGTACGGCTGCGCCCTGGCCTCGCTGGTGAAGCAGGACGAGACCATCGAGGTGCCCAGCGTGGGCGGCCGGCGGCCCCGTATCCTCTCACGGCAGACCCTGTGCGAGATCATCCAGCCCCGCATCGAGGAGATCTTCGGCCTGGTGGAGCGGGAGATCCACCGGGCCGGCTACGGGAGCCAGGTGGCCGGCGGCGTGGTGGTGACGGGCGGTTCCTCCATCATGGAGGGGGTGCCCGAACTGGCCGAGCAGATCTTCGATCTCCCGGTACGGCGTGGCCTCCCCGCCGGCGTGGGCGGGCTGACGGACGTGGTGGCCAGCCCCATCTACGCCACCGGGGTGGGCTTGGTCCTCTACGGCGGGGAGCACCGGCACCAGCGGCGCTTCAACAAGGTGACCGACCGCAACATCTTCGATCGGGTGGTGGCGCGGATGCGGGAGTGGTTTGACGAACTGTTCTGACAACAGGGGCCTGGGATCGGGGGCCGGGGGGGCCGGGGAGGATCCGGCCCCCGACCCCTGGCCCCCGCCCCCCCATGATGGGAGGTGAGGGATGGCGTTTGCCCTGGAGATGGACCCCGAACGTGTCGCGAAAATCCGCGTATTGGGCGTGGGCGGCGGCGGCTCCAACGCCGTCAACCGCATGTACACCGCCGAGATGACCGGCGTGGAATTCATCGTCATGAATACGGACGCCCAGGTCCTCAAGCGATCCCCCGTGCCCACCAGGCTCCAGCTCGGCGAGAAGTTGACGCGGGGCCTGGGGGCCGGCGCGAAGCCCGAGGTGGGCCGCAAGGCCGCCCTGGACGACAGCGACCGGGTCCTGGACCTCCTCCAGGGGTCCGATATGGTGTTCATCACCGCCGGGCTGGGCGGGGGCACCGGCACGGGGGCCGCGCCGGTCATCGCCAACCTGGCGAAGAGCCAGGACATCCTCACGGTGGGGGTGGTCACCAAGCCCTTCCTGTTCGAGGGCCAGGTGCGCATGGGCGTGGCCGAGCGTGGCCTGGAGGAGCTGCGGGAGCAGGTGGACAGCCTGATCACCATTCCGAACCAGCGGCTCCTGAACGTGGCCGACAAGAAGACTTCGTTCCTGCAGGCCTTCCGCATGGCCGACGACGTGCTGATGCAGGCGGTGCGCGGCATCTCGGACCTCATCACCAAGCCGGGCGAGGTGAACGTGGACTTCGCCGACGTGCGCACCATCATGGGCGAGCGGGGCATCGCCATGATGGGCACCGGGGCGGGCACCGGCGACAACGGGGCGGTGGAGGCGGCCCAGAAGGCCATCAACAGCGAGCTGCTGGAGAATCACTCCATCGAAGGGGCCAAGGGGATCATCATCAACTTCACGGCCAGCCCGGACCTCACCATCTACCAGATGACGGAGGCCTCGGAGCTGATTAAGAAGATGGCCCACCCATCCGCCAACATCATCTTCGGCCTCACCGTGGACGAGGCCCTGGCCGAGGAGGTGCGCGTCACCGTCATCGCCACAGGGTTCGACCGGACGGGAAAGCCCGAGGCCGCGCCGGCGGAGCCGCCCAAGGTCATCGACATCAAGGCCAACGCCGCCAAGACGGCCGAGCGGGGGCAGTACCTGCGCAAGCGGGCCGCGGCGGGCGGGCGGACCGAGCAGCTCCCGCTCCAGGACTTGAACGAAGGCGAGCTGGACATCCCGACCTTCATGCGCCGTCAAGCGGATTGACGGCGTGGCATGCGCCGTCAAGCGGATTGACGGCGTGGCATGCG
>Ga0187780_10001241_pt1 | contig 19207 bp, 17 predicted proteins | sample 1015_Q2_SP10_20__FD_132429 | JGI IMG/M metagenome (GOLD analysis project Ga0187780, IMG submission 132429) | Tropical peat soil microbial communities from peatlands in Department of Meta, Colombia - 1015_Q2_SP10_20_MG | ecosystem: Environmental > Terrestrial > Soil > Wetlands > Peat | place...
ATCCGCTCCCGCGCCAGTCCGTCCCCAGCCCCTGGCCCAGTAGCCGGATGTAGTACACCTCCCACCTCCCTGGTAACCGTGGTTTTTGTGCCTCATGGCTGAGCGGACGGTTCCTGCTTTCCTCCCGCCGACCAGCACCGCATCCGGCCCCATCTTTCGGAGCTGAGCCGATGCGAGCAGCTATCAGATTCTCCGCAAAATGAGAATCACGGATCTCCTGCTCTAGGCCGAGGACATGTACTCGCCGGGCAGCGGAAATGGCATGCACTGAAGCCAAGGGCAGTGCGTCCACCGAAGCTCCGAACCGACGGGGATCTGCAACGGGTCCTGCTCCAACCCGCTTTTACTTTATTGATCATCTCTTCCCGACTGTCGTAATCTTTCCACTCCGGCCAATTCTTTGCGCAAGATCCTGCTCATCACAGTGCTGCTGCCTTTGGCAGCCGCTCTTGCCTGGTGGTACTTGCACGAGCGCACGTTTCCCGACTACGGCCCGGCATACCGGGAATACGCCTACGTGACCAACGGGAAGAGCAATACCGTCTCCGTGATCGATCTGCGCACGTACCAGCCAGTGAAGACGCTCACGGTGGGCAGCGAACCGACGGGGCTGGCGGCGAACAGCCGGAAGAACGAGATTTACGTTGTCAACAGCGGCTCGAATAACGTAAGCATCATCGACGCGGAGAAGAACCAGGTGGCGGCTACGCTCGGCGTCCATGGCAAACCGTATTTCATCGACGTCGCGGCCGACGGGAAACGGGCGTACGTGGCCAACTCCGCTTCCGCCAACGTCTCGGTGATCGACCTCGAGAAGCGTGCTGTGGTGGGAACGGTGCGCGTAGGTGGCGCCCCGGGACTGGCGCGGGTTTCGCGGGACGGCCGCACGGTAGTGGTCAGCAACCGAACGGATAACTCCGTGTCGATTCTCGATACCAACAAGATGGCGGTGCGAGCGACGATTCCGGTTTGCGAGCACCCGGAGGATATCGCCATCCTTCCTGACTCCAGCAAGGCGTTCGTAGCCTGCACCGGCTCGGTGCAGGTGGCTTCCATCGATCTTAAAGCGGATAAGGTGCTGGCCCTGCTCGAAGTGGGCAAGACTCCCGTGAACCTGGCGCTCAAACCCGATGGCGGCGAACTGATCGTCTGTAATTTCGATTCCGACAACATCTCCATCATTGAAACCACCACCAACGAAGTATCCGGGAGTTACCTGATCGGCACCAAGCCGTCACGCGCGGTCATATCGGCGGATAATGCGCGCCTCTACGTAAGCAACTTTGGTTCCAACACGGTGGCAGTGTACGACATCGACTACGGCAAACTGATCGCGATCCTCCCGGTAGGAAGCGCGCCCGATGCGCTGGCTCTGTCCATGAACCAGAACTACGTGCTCGTGCTGGACTCGGAGTCGGGGGATGTCACGGTAATGCAGAAGAGAAAACCGACGAGGCTTGAGCCCAGCGAGTACAGCCTACTGACGATGATTCCGGTGGGAGTGCAGCCCAATAACATCGTGGTGAAGTCGTTTCTCATGATCAAGCCGGGAGCGAAGTGACTGGTAGCGGCTTCAGGCGCGGTTCGGACATGCTTGGGATCGAGCTTGGGATGGATGCTGGACAAGGAGGGCGCTGATCGCATAATCTGAACCTAGCCCGTGCGCAGCTTGCGCGCGGGCATTTTTTTTGGTTGGGAGGGAGTTCGACATGGCGCCACGGGTCAAGTACAAGGATGAACGCGAGCTCGAAGAAGTCGTGAAGAAGTTTGAAAACTGCGAGTACGGGCTTGCGGAGTTCCCGCATGCGCGGCATCTGACCGTGGCAGCCTGGTACCTGTCACGGCTCCCGGCCGGGGAAGCTATGGCAGCCATGCGCCGCAGCTTGTTGCGGTTCACCGAGCACCACAAGAAGCAGGGATATCACGAGACCATCACCCGTTTCTGGATGGAACTGGTGGCGGGCTTCCTGAGCGAGGATGGCATGGACAGGCCCCTGGTGGACTCGGTGAATGCGCTCGTGGAGGACTATTCCAACAAGGACATCATCTTTGCGTACTACAGCCGGGACCGCGTCATGTCGGAAGTGGCCAAGCAGGAATGGCTGGAGCCGGATGTCAAGCCATTGCCCAGAGCGCAGTTGTCCGCTTAACACAGTCTGACCGTTCTGTTTCTACCCCTGACCTAGCCGATCATGAACGAGCCCCTCCGTCCCGGCGAGGGGTGCTACCGCCTCCCGCGGAGATCATCTGGTGATTTGGGCTAGCGCTGGCTTAACAAATCCAAGACAGCAGTGGTTTCGACCAGGATGCCGGTCTTGAGGCTGGGTTCGAGGTCGGGGGCGAACAGGGGAGAATGGGGGCCGGGCAGAACCCTGCCGCTCTTTTCCGCGGCAGCGAAAGTGGCGGGATCGGCGGCGCCCAGTTCCAGCATCACGATCGGGACACCGTCCCGGCGGTACTCGGCGAAGTCGTCGCTGGCCATGACGGGAGGTTCCTGAACCACATTCGACTTTCCGAGCGTGTCTTGGAGAGCAGCGACGACTCGCCCGGTGACGACCGGGTCATTGTAGACGGCGGCGACGCTTTCGAAGACCTTCACCTCGGGCTTGGTCTCCGCTCCCGCGGCTTCGGCCTCGGCATCGGCGATGCGCTCGATAGCGGCCAGCACGTGCCGGCGGACTTCTTCCTTGTAGGTCCGCACGGTCAGAGACAGGCGGACCTCATCCGGAATGATGTTGTTCTTGGTGCCCCCCTGGATGGTGCCGACCGTGACCACGGCCGGGTCCTGCGGATTGGTCTCCCGCGACACAATGGTTTGCCAGGCAAGGATGGTGCGGGCGGCAATCACGATAGGATCGACGGTGACTTGGGGCGCGGATCCATGACCGCCCTTGCCGAAGATGGTTACGTCCACCGAATCAGCGTTGGAGGCGGAGTAGCCTGGCGTGTAGCCCACCTTGCCGGCGGGAAGGCCGGCCGAGTCATGCACGGCAAAGACGAAGTCGGGTTTGGGGAAGCGGGTGAAGAGTCCTTCCCGGAGCATGGCCGTGGCACCCTGGATGCGCTCCTCGGCGGGCTGGCCAATGTAGATGAAAGTCCCGTGCCAGTGGTCTTTGTTCTGCGCCAGGAGCGCGGCGGTGCCCATTCCCACTGACATGTGCAGGTCGTGACCGCAGGCGTGCATCACGGGAACTTCTATGCCGAGATCGTTGCGCGTGGTGACGTGGCTGGCGTAGGGCAAGCCGGTCCTCTCCGGCACCGGTAAAGCGTCGAGTTCGGCGCGAATGGCAACAACCGGGCCGGGGCCGTTCTTGAGCACGCCGACCACACCCGTGCCACCGACGCCAGTCGTGACGTCATAGCCCAGTTTGCGGAGCTGGTCGGCGATCTTTGCCGCCGTCTTCTCTTCGTGGAGCGACAGCTCAGGATGGCGATGAAGGTCCATGTACAGCGCCTCCATTTGCGGGTAAACGCTGTCGATCTGTTGGGGGGAGGGAGCCTGCCAAGCGTCCGCGGCCGAGAGCCGGCCGGCGCCCAGCATGAAGCTGAGGATCGCCATTGCAATGGTGCGTTTCATGGAGGTCTTATTTAACCACGGACTACCAGCCGAGCGGCTCTCCCCTTCATATATAGTGGGATGGATTCCGATGCAGATGCGCGAAAATGTTCCTCTCGCGCCGTTGACCACGCTCGGCGTCGGTGGCCCCGCCCGCTACTTTGTGGAGGCGAAGACAGCCGAGGAAGTACAAGAGGCGGTTCGTCACGCCAGGCAGAAGGATGCGCCGCTGTTCGTCCTTGGTGGTGGCAGTAACCTTGTGGTCTCGGACCGTGGGTGGCCTGGGTTGGTGCTCAAGGTTGCCATCGTCGGGATTGAGCCGCGAGAAGAGACCGGGCACTTCGATGTCGGCGCGGGGGAGAACTGGGACAGGTTCGTGGCGACTGCCGTAGGGCTCGGCTGCGAGGGCGTGGAATGCCTCAGCGGCATTCCCGGCAGCGTTGGCGGGACGCCGGTGCAAAACGTGGGGGCGTATGGGCAGCAAGTTTCGGAAACCATCGAGTCGGTGCAGGTGTTCGATCTGAGGGACCACCAGATTCGTGATCTCTGCACCGAGGCCTGTGGATTCTCCTATCGCTCGAGCATCTTCAACACGACCGAGCGGGACCGATATATCATCCTGCGCGTTACCTACGTCCTGGTGCCGGGGGGAGTGCCTCAGCTCCGGTACGCGGATTTGAAGAAATATTTCGAGGGCAGGCAACCAGGACCCAGTCTCGAGGAAACCCGGGAGGCGGTACGGCAGATTCGCGCCAGCAAAGCGATGCTGATCACGCCTGGCGATGAGGATTGCCGCAGCGCCGGGTCTTTCTTCAAGAACCCGGTGCTGAGCGCAGAGCAATACGGAGAACTCAGCCGGCGGGCTGGCGCGCGAGGTCTTGAGATCCCGAGTTATCCCGCGCTGGAAGCACAACGAAAGGTCTCAGCGGCGTGGCTGGTGGAGCATTCCGCATTTGAAAAAGGCTACCGGTGGGGACAGGTCAGAATCTCCCGCAAGCATGCGCTGGCCATCGTGAATGGTGGAGGAGCGACGGCGGCGGACGTGGTGGCTCTAAAGGATGAGATTCAACGGCGTGTCGAGGAAATGTGGGGCATCCGGCTGGAGCCGGAACCGGTATTCGTGGGGTTCTAACCGCCATCGCCAGTCCTTGTTCGTTCGTCATCGGCCGTCAGCGCCAGTGGGCCATGCTTCGTTTGTGGCGGAGGAAGTGTGCCCCGGCTCCGGCAGCGACGGGCTTTGGGATTGCTCTGGCCACATTGTGCTCCGGCTCTCCTGCTCATTCTCCATGGGCGAGGCGAGCGGCTTCCTGAAAGATCTTCACGAACATCGCGCGCGTGAGTTTGCCGGTCTGGGTGTTCTGGTTGGAGGGATGGTAAGAGGCCAGCAGGATCTTGCCATCGGGAAGCTGGTATCGGACGCCATGGGCAAAAGGGTACGCGGTTTTGCTCCGCAACAGGCCGCGGCGCTTCAGAGAATTGAGGTAGGCATCAAAACCGATCCTGCCTAAGGCCACCACGATCTTCAGTTTTCCCAGCCCGGCAATCTCCCGGTCCAGGAAAGGGGCGCAGTTGGCGAGTTCCCGGGGCACGGGCTTATTTCCCGGCGGGGCGCAGCGGAGGGCGGCCGTGATGTAGACGTCCTTCAGCCTGAGTCCATCGTGGCGGCTGGTGGCCGCCGGTTGGCTGGCGAAGCCGGTCTCATACAGGACCGGGTACATGAAGTTCCCCGAGGCATCGCCGGTAAAGGGACGGCCGGTACGATTGGAGCCGTGGGCTCCCGGGGCGAGGCCCAGGATCAGCACGCATGCCTTTGGATCGCCGAAGCCGGGAACCGGTTTGCCCCAGTATTCCCAATCACGCCAGGCGCGCTTTTTCTCCCGGGCGACTCTTTCGCGGTAGGCGACCAGGCGCGGACACTTACGGCATGCCACAACTTCGCAATTGAGCTGCGCCAGCCAGGAGGGCAGCCGTGGTGGGTTAGTCGTTGGTCGTTGGCCTTTTGCCATCTTCCCAGCAGTATCCCATGACCCAGAGTGCAGTCGACGTTGACGCATCCCGCAGTCCGAGCTTGTCACTTGGCCGGCCCCTCGTTCCCTCGGCCAATGGAATCAGGGACGGATACTCAACCGCTGTTTTGGCGCGTTTGACGGTGCTCTCCCCAGTCTTTACACTGAGCAATTGCAGTGCGGGACTGTTCCCCGGCTGCCTGCCCGGGGATCCTCCCCGACGTCGAGGTTGCGAAAGGTCCAACGTGAGCCCCACCGACACCAGAGAAAGCACGAAACGGGAGATTGCGGTCGAGATTCCGGCCGAGCAGGTTGCGCGCGAGGTCGAAACCCTGGTCCAGAAGTACCAGAAGCTGGCGCGCCTGCCGGGGTTCCGCAAGGGACATGTTCCGGCTTCGGTCATTCGCCAGCGTTTTGCCGAGGAGATCAAAAGCGACGTGGTAGAGGCACTGGTGCCCCGTTTCTTCCGCCAGGCGGCCGAACAGCAGGGGCTGGTTCCGGTATCGCAGCCGCGGGTGACCGACCTGCATGTTCATGAGGGCGAGCCACTCAAGTTCAAGGCCAGTTTCGAGATCCTGCCGGAGATCAGGGTGGAGGGCTACCAGGAACTGCGCGCCGACAGACCGGGGATTGTGGTCACTGACGAGGAAGTGGAACAGGCCTTCAATCAGTTACGCGAGCAACACGCGACGTTTACCGCGATCGAGGGTCGGGGGCTGGCGGATGGCGATTTTGCCCAAGTTTCGCTCAATGGCCAACCGAAAGAGGGCGAAGGGCAGCCCGTCCACATGGATGACGTGCTGGTCGAGATCGCGGGCAAGAACACGATGCCGGAGTTCACGCAAAACCTGCGCGGCGTGGCGGCGGGCGAGGAGAGGACTTTCGATGTCCGCTACCCGGCCGATTCGTCCGACCAGCGCTTGGCCGGCAAGAGCTTCGCTTACACCGTCAAGGTGCAGGGGTTAAAGCAGAAGACGCTGCCCGAACGTAATGACGAATTTGCCAAGGAATTGGGTGAGTTTGCCAGCATCGAGGAAGTGCAGCGCAAGATCCGCGAGAACATCGAGGCGGAGAAACGGCGCACCGCGGAGCGCGAAGCCAAGGACAAGCTAGTGGCGGAACTGGTCAAGCGCAATGACTTCGACGTGCCCGAGGCGCTGGTAGAGCATCAGATCGACGTGCGCCTGGAGCGCGGCCTGCGGGCGCTGGCGGCACAAGGCATGCGCGCCGAGGACATGAAGAAAATGGACCTGAACCGTCTGCGCTCGGGGCAGCGGGAGCAGGCGGTGCAGGAAGTGAAGGCGTCCCTGCTGCTGGAGAAGATCGCCGAGCGGGAGAAAATCGAGGTCAGCGACCAGGAGATCGAGCAGGAGATCCAGGCGCTGGCGCGGCATACGGGACAGACCTCGGAGGCGGTCCGGGCTCGTTTGACACGTGATGGGGCGCTCGATAGGATTAGAAATCGAATCCGCAACGAGAAGACCCTCGACTTTTTGTATCGCCAGTCCGCCTAGACGGACCACTTTCGATCCTCCCCGCAGACGCAACCCGTGGTTGGGGCAGGAGTGTGGCAGGTGAGCGTGAACGATCCAAGAATGATGCTGGTGCCGATGGTCATCGAGCAGACCGGGCGGGGCGAGCGTGCCTATGATATTTACTCCCGTCTGCTGCGCGACAACATCATCTTCATCGGGACCCCGATTGACGACAACATCGCCAACCTGGTGATCGCGCAGATGCTGTTCCTGGCCCAGGAAGACCCGGAAAAGGACATTCAGCTGTACATCAACTCGCCGGGCGGGTCGATTACGGCGGGCATGGCCATCTACGACACCATGCAGTACGTGAAGAACGACGTGACCACGATCTGCATCGGCCAGGCCGCCTCCATGGCCGCTCTGCTGCTGGCGGCGGGGGAACCCAAGAAACGTTTGGCCCTGCCCAACTCCCGCATCCTGATCCACCAGCCCTCCATGGGGGGCCTTTCGGGGCAGGCGACTGACATCGACATCCATGCCCGCGAGATCCTGCGCATGCGGGAAATCACCAACCAGTTACTTTCGAAACATAGCGGTCAGAAGCTGGATAAGGTAGAGAAGGATGTGGAGCGCGATTTCATCATGAATGCGCAGCAGGCTAAGGAGTACGGAATCATAGACGATATCATTTACAAGACGAAGTAGAGGTATGATCAGCCTCTCGCCCGTCGGTTTGCCGGAAGTCTCGGCTAGCGACGGGTGAAAGCGGCATGGGAGCGGGCAAGCCAGGGGTGAAGAAGGAGTAAAGCCGAGTGAAAAACCGGTCGGGCACTGACGAAATCTTGCGCTGTTCGTTTTGCCACAAGTCGCAGGACGCGGTGGCCAAGCTGATTTCCTCGCCCAGCGACTATCCCCGGGCTTACATCTGCGACGAGTGTGTCGCGGTCTGCAACTCAATCCTCGAGGACGACCGCACGGCCACGCCTGCTTCTTCGACTCCCAACCAGTTACCCAAGCCGCAAGAGGTCAAGGTCTTCCTCGACGAGTACGTCATCGGGCAGGAAACCACCAAGAAGAAGCTGGCCGTGGCGGTCTACAACCACTACAAGCGGATCTTCATGAACCGCCAGAAGACCAACGATGGCGTGGAACTGACCAAGTCGAACATCATGCTGATCGGCCCCACCGGGACGGGCAAGACGTTGCTGGCGCAGACCCTGGCGCGCATGCTGGATGTTCCCTTCGCCATCGTGGATGCGACCACCCTGACCGAAGCGGGTTACGTCGGCGAAGATGTGGAGAACATCATCCTGAAGCTGCTGCAGGCGGCGGAGGGAGATGTGGCGCGCACCCAGACGGGCATTATCTATATCGACGAGGTCGACAAGATCGGGCGCAAGGACGAAAACCCGTCGATTACCCGGGACGTTTCCGGCGAGGGTGTGCAGCAGGCCTTGCTGAAGATCCTGGAAGGCACGATTGCCAACGTGCCTCCCCAAGGCGGGCGCAAGCATCCGCACCAGGAGTTTACCCCGGTCGATACCACGAATATCCTGTTTATCTGCGGCGGAGCTTTCGTGGGCTTGGAGAAGATCATCGGGCGGCGCGTGGGGCGGAAGTCACTCGGTTTCCGCACCGAAGAGGACCTCGAGAAGGAGGAGGCGGTCAACGTCAGCAAGCGCAATTACCAGCTTCTCAGTGACGTGCAACCCGAAGACCTGATCAAGTTCGGCCTCATTCCGGAGTTTGTCGGGCGTTTGCCCGTGGTGGGCGTTCTCGAGGACCTCGACGAGAATGCCCTCATCGAAATCCTGACCCGGCCCAAGAACGCGATTATCAAGCAGTACCAGCGCCTGTTCGAGTTCGAGAACGTGCGTTTGAAGTTCAGCGATGACGCGCTGCGCGCCATCTCCCGGCAGGCCATGGCCCGCAAGGTCGGGGCACGCGGGCTGCGGATGATCCTGGAGGAGTTGATGCTCGACTTGATGTACCATCTCCCCAGCCAGAAGAGGGTCAAGGAGTTCGAGGTAACGCGGGAGATGGTGGAGAAGCGCGACGTATCGCTCGCCATGATGGAGAAGGCGGGATAGCGAATCTCCGGGTTGTCAAGGGGGGGCGGAGACCGCAGCCGGTGTTGGCGCGCTACAATGTAAGGTTTGGAGCCTAAGTGACCCAGTCCAAGGAAAAGTTCGAGACCCGTAAACTTCCCATGATGCCCATCCGGGACGTGGTGATCTTCCCCTACATGATGACTCCGTTCGTGGTGGGCCGCGAGTCCAGCGTGCGCGCCCTGGAAGAAGCCCTGGCGGCAGACAAGAAGATCTTTCTGGCGACCCAGCATGACGCCTCGATCGACGAGCCCAAACCCAACGAGATCTACCAGGTCGGCACCATCGTCAACATCGTGCAGAGCCTGAAGCTGCCCGACGGCAACATCAAAGTTCTGGTCGAGGGCATCGAGCGCGGCAAGATCCTGCAGATCACCGACACGGAAGGCTTCCTCGAGGCCTCGGTGCGGGTGGCGCGCTACGTCACCGAGACCAACCCGCAAATCGAAGCCGGGATGCAGCGGGTCACGTCGCTGTTTGAGCAGTACGTCAAACTGTGCCAGTCGCTCAACTACGAGACCATGATCGCGGCCGTACGCATGGAAGATCCGGCCAAGCTCACCGACACGATCGCCGCTAACCTGCAGCTTTCCATCGAAGAAAAACAGGAATTGCTCGAGATCTTCGACCCTGCGGAGCGCCTAAGCCGTATCGCCGATGTGCTGGACATCGAGATCGAGAAGCTGAACATGGACCGCACCATCCAGTCGCGGGTGAAGCGGCAGATGGAACGGGCCCAGAAAGAGTACTACCTCAACGAGAAGATCAAGGCTATTCAGAAGGAACTGGGACGGGGCGAGAAGAGCGAGTTCGACGAACTCAAGAAGAAGATCGAAGCGGCCGGGATGCCCAAGGAAGTCAAGGACAAAGCGGTGCAAGAGCTGAAGAAGCTCGAAGCCATGCCGCCCATGTCGGCCGAATCCACGGTCTCCCGCAACTACCTGGACTGGCTGCTGGCGGTGCCCTGGAAGAAGCGCTCGAAAGAAATCCGGAACATCGGGCGGGCGGAGAAAGTTCTCAACGAAGATCATTACGGCCTGGAGAAGATCAAGGAACGGATTCTCGAATTCCTGGCGGTGCGCCAATTGGTGAAGAATCCCAAGGGTTCCATCCTGTGCTTTGTCGGGCCTCCGGGAGTAGGCAAGACTTCTCTGGGCATGTCCATCGCCAAGGCCACCGGTCGCAAGTTCGTCCGCATGTCGCTCGGCGGAGTGCGGGACGAGGCGGAGATTCGCGGCCACCGGCGCACCTACATCGGCGCGCTCCCCGGGCAGATTATCCAGATGATGAAGAAGGCGGGCACGAAGAACCCGGTCTTCATGCTGGATGAAGTGGACAAGATGTCGATGGACTTCCGTGGCGACCCCTCCGCGGCGCTGCTGGAGGTGCTCGATCCGGAACAGAACTTCATGTTCGTGGATCACTACCTGGACGTCGAGTACGACCTATCCCAGGTTTTCTTCATCGCCACGGCCAACGTCATGCACACCATCCCTCCTGCCCTGCAGGATCGCATGGAGGTGCTACGGCTGCATGGCTACACCGAACCCGAGAAGGTGGAGATCGCCAAGCAGTTCCTGGTGAAGAAGCAGTTGGCGCAAGCCGGACTCACTGATAAGAACCTCAAGTTCTCCGACGAAGCGATCACGGGAGTCATCCGCTCCTATACCCGAGAGGCGGGGGTTCGCAACTTGGAGCGCGAGATCGGAAACGTGTGCCGCAAAGTCGCACGCAAGGTGGTCAAGGAAGGTGCCAATTACGGCCTCGCCGTCACCCCGGAGAACGTGGGAGACCTGTTGGGCGTCATCAAGTTCCGCGACACGCTGGCCAATGAGCGCAGCGAAGTCGGGCTGGTGACCGGCCTGGCTTGGACGGAAGTGGGCGGCTCGATTCTGCTGACCGAAGTTACGGTGGTGGATGGCAAGGGCAAGTTGACGCTGACCGGCAAACTGGGCGACGTGATGCAGGAATCGGCGCAGGCGGCGATGTCTTATGTGCGCTCGCGCGCCAACCGGCTTGGTCTGCCGCGCGATTTTTATCGCAACCTCGATATCCATGTCCACGTACCGGAAGGCGCCATTCCCAAGGACGGGCCTTCGGCGGGGATTACGATCGCGACGGCGATTGCCAGCGCGCTGAGCCGGATTCCGGTGCGGCGGGACCTGGCCATGACCGGCGAAATTACGCTTCGCGGCAAAGTATTGCCGATCGGCGGACTGAAGGAAAAACTGCTGGCCTCGCACCGGGCGGGCTTGTTCGAAGTGATCCTGCCTAAGGATAACGAGAAGGACTTGTCCGAGGTGCCGGAAAACCTGCGCAACCAGATGAAACTTCACTTCGTGGAGACCATGGACCAGGTACTGGAGTGGGCGCTGGAGGGGCCGTTGCCTCAGCTCTTGGAAGAAACGGCGCGGCCGATTGCGCCCATCGCCCCACCTCCCGGGGAGAGTCCGGCGGCACACCAATAGACGGGGAATCCGATCCCGTGTTCACAGTTTTCTGAAGGGCTCGCGCCAGCGGGCCTTTGTTTTTGCGAGTTAAAATGTGGGGAGAGGCTTGTCATGCCCGAAACGGACCCCTTCCGCGGCCGGTTCTCGTTCAGAGGGAAAACCGGGCTGGTTGCCGCAGCGGCGATCGTCGCGGTCCTGCTGGTGGGGTTGCCAGCCTACCGCTGGTTCTTCGCGATCAGTGTTCTGATTGCCCTGGTCGTCGCAGCTGCGCTTCACTTCTGGTACAAGTACAAGCCCATTAAAGAAGCAGATATCAAGCACAAGAAGCCCCTGGGCTTGGAGTAGCGGGCAGCGGGCCGCGCTGGGGGCCTTGCGGTTTCCGGGGCGAACCCTGACACTGGTGTGTGCGCGTCTTTGCCCGATTCCTGCTGTCCGCAAGCGATGTCTCCCACTTCCCCACCCCGGGACTGCCCGAAGTTGCGTTCCTGGGACGCTCGAATGTCGGGAAGTCGAGTGTCATCAATTCCCTGGTGGGATCGAAACTGGCCAAGACCAGTTCCACTCCCGGGCGCACGCGGGCGATCAATTTCTTCGAGATCCGGTGGCCGGGCAGGCCACGGGCGGAGCTGATTTTCACGGACCTGCCCGGCTACGGCTATGCCAAGGTTTCGCGGGAGGTCTCGGCGCAGTGGCCGGTTTTCATCCATCCTTACCTGCGCGAGCGTCCTACCCTGGCGTTATGCCTGGCGCTGGTGGACGTGAGCATTCCACCGCAAGAGAGCGATCGGCAGTTGCTGGAACTTCTCGCCGCGAGCGGACGTGCGTTCGTGCTGGTCGCCACCAAGAGTGACCGGATTTCAAGTAACGAACTGCGCAAGGCGCTCGACCGCTTGGAGAAAGAACATCCCGGGGCTGCCGTGGTGACCTTCTCCGCCAAGACCGGGATGGGGCGCGAGGAGCTGTGGCGAGTGATTCGCAACGCTACCCAAGCGGCGCCGGTTTCCCAAATCTGAACGGTTCTGTGTGCAGCATGCCGGAAGCGAGGTTTTCAAGCTGGCCGTGCTCCGTAATCATGTCGGATCCCTGGCTCCCGTGGTTACGCATCTTGCCGCGGGCAGGATGCGCGGGCACACTTCTTCTTGACCTGCGCCCGTGACCGGCAGCAAGAACGTGCGCGGGCGGAGCCCACACGAGGAGGGGTCGGCTGCTTCACTCTCTGGGCCTCGGTTTCAGCTCTCGTGGCAGGCCTCCACTCCTCCCGGAAGACGGTGTAGACTTGGTTTATTCGAGGTCTCCCCGCGGAGGTGACCTGTGGTACGCCTCCTCGCTGCGCTTTTCCTAGCCAGCCTGCTGCTCTTGTCCTGTGGTTGTAGCGGTTTCTTCTTCGTCGGAGGTGCGATCAATCCCGGCATGCAGACGGTCAGCGGCATGGTGACCGTGGTGCACCTGAGCATCACCAACGGTGGCTCCTCCATTACGGCGGTGACTTTGGCCGCCGGCGGTGCGGCCAATACCATCAACTTCTGTGGCGACCAGCGTTCCCAGTTCCCCATGAGCCAGTTTGTCGAAGCCAGCTTCAACCCGGGTGTTCCCTGCGCTACCCTGCTTACGATTGTTGTCGGTTGAGCGGGCCTCACACCTCGACACCGCGCTCGCAAATCGATCGGCTTTGGTTATCATGCTGCCCTATGGCCCTTCACCTGGTCACGGGCATCGCCGGCTTCATTGGTTCTTCCCTGGCGCGAGGCCTGCTGGAGCAGGGCCAGCAAGTTCGCGGTATCGACAATCTTGCCACGGGAAAAAGGGAAAACCTCGAGGAGATCCTTCCCCGCATTGAGTTTCACCAGGCGGACCTGATGGATCTGAATGCGATGCGGAAGGCCTGCGCCGGGGTGGCATGGGTCTTTCACCAGGCTGCCCTCCCTTCCGTACCGAGGGCGGTGAAGGATCCGCTGGGCAACAACCGGGCCAATGTGGACGGTACGGTGAACCTGCTCGTGGCCGCGCGGGATGCCGGCGTGCATCGCGTGATGTACGCGGCGTCTTCGTCAGCCTACGGCGATACCCCGACCCTGCCGAAACACGAAAAAATGGCGCCGAATCCGATCTCGCCGTACGCCGTCGCCAAGCTGGCCAGTGAGCATTACATGATTTCCTTCTATCGCTGCTACGGCTTGGAGACGGTGTGCCTGCGCTATTTCAACATCTTCGGACCCCGCCAGGACCCGTCGTCACCCTACTCAGGAGTTCTCGCCAAGTTCATCACCCAGATGCTCAGAGGCGAACAGCCGGTCATCTTCGGAGATGGCACGCAGAGCCGGGATTTCACCTATATCGACAACGCTGTCGAGGCGAACCTGCTGGCGGCTCGGGCGCCTGCTCGGAATGTCGCCGGTCAGGTGTTCAACGTGGCCACGGGAACCCGTTTTGACCTGAACCAGACTTTTTGCCTGCTGCAAACGCTGACTGGTTACTCCGGCAAGGTAAACTACGCTGCGGAACGCGAAGGCGACATCAAGCATTCGCTCGCGGATGTGACCCGCGCGCAAGAGGCATTCGGCTATCGGCCCAGCGTGAACTTCGAGGACGGCTTACGCAGGACGGTCGAATGGTACCGGGAGCAGGCTTCGAGAGCTGGAGCCCGGAGTAGGCGGGTCTAGCTTGGCAGGGAGCGAGTCTGGACTGGGGGACAGGAGGCGCATTCCCTCCTTCGGACTCGTGCCGATCGTGATTTCCTCCCGCCTCCTCCGCTTCGCTTCCTCCCACATCTGAATCCTGTCCTGGCCCCGTCATTACCTTGGTGATCTAGGGGTCAGTTACTTCGCGGTCTACAGTGGCTGCATGACACTTTCCTCGATGGTGGTCTCGCGCGATTGGCAGGAGGTCAGCGTTCTGGAATGCATTCTTGGCGGCCTGCACATCGACGTCGAGGTCGAAACCTATCCGGAGCGGGCACAAGCGAAGCTGGAACGGACGAAGGTGGACGCGCTGATTGTGGATTGCGATCTCAACGGAGCTGATCGCTTTCTGCGCAACCTCCAACGCGACCGACGATCAGGGGGACCGATGCCCCTGGTGGTCATGAGCGGCGCGCGGGAGCGTCCTCAACTGGAGGCCACTGGCGCGCTGTTCGCCTTTGAAAAGCCGATCTCCGTGGAACAAGCGGTACGAACCCTGTCGGCCGCACGCAACCTGATTCTGGACGGGCGCCTGCGGTATCACCGTCAGACCATTGAGATCCCGGTTTCTCTGCAATGGGGACGCAAGCGACATCTGGAAGCTGCCCTCCTGAATCTCAGTCAGGGTGGAATCGGCATCCACGTCGATCAGCCGCTCAAGCAATCGAAACCGGTCGAAGTCTCATTTCGCCTGCCGGGCATTCGCAGTTCGGTGCGCGCGCGGGGTGAGGTAGCCTGGGCGGACGAGCGCGGCCGTGCCGGGATTCGTTTCGTCGAGATGCATCCCCGCCTGCAGCGCAATCTTCAACTGTGGCTCGCGCAGCAATACTTTACGCAGTGAGAAAATCCGGTTTCCGACCTTGGTCTCATTCGGACTAACGAAAGCGTGATTCCTGTTCCCGGGGACCTGTCTTGGCAGCGCGGTCCTGCATTCCAATTTTCGCGAGTCGGGCTCCTGCCGTACCACCTCCGAACCGCGCAAACACACCCCAGTACAGCACCGCGCAGAAAGCCCCGACGCCCGCCACGATTACGACGGCGACTGGCCATGAGGGCAAACTCTGGTTCACCGACACGAAGACTACAAAGAACAAGAGGACCGCGCAGCACAAAACCAGGCCATCCATCAGATCTGCCAACCTGGAGGAGATGGAACTCCGGTGCGCGGCCGGTGGCTGCGGCCTGGGGACAAAGCCCGGTTTCGCCACTGCGCCCCCAGCACTGCCCAACACGATTGCCGAACGAGCCCCCGGCGACAGAACCAGATCCGGCGAGACTTCCTCGGAACTCTGCCATACCCGCCCTTCCTGAACGACGCGGGTGAGCAGATCACGAAAGATCCAGTCTTTCAACCCACGCCGGAGGTGGGGTTCGAGGTCCACAAAGCGCAGCCCCGCCTGCCCCAGTGGGTTGGACCAGCGAACCTGCGCCTGCACCTCTACCGAGAGCTTTGGATTGAAGAGGCTGAAACGCAGGCGCACAGTGTGGCCCTCGTGCAGAACGCTGACCGCATGGATGCCTGCCCCTTCGGCGCTGAGATCGCAGACGATTCCCCCATTGCCTTCATCGATGGTTGTGTAGGCCAGGGGAAGAATCTTATGCCGATACGGGCGGCGTCCAGGTCCGCCCTGAAGGGCGGCCCGGCGGGGTTCCGCGGCCTGACCGAGCGAATCCTGCACGAGGTAATCTTAGCCTCCGGCCGAGCTTTATGGAGTGCCGGGGATGGTTCTGGCGTGGACTTAGGAGGCAGTGCGCTCTTCAGCCGGGCGCTCCACCGGACGTCCCTTCATCCGCTGGGCGCGGTCCCAGGCCAGCAGTCGTTGCAGGTCGTAACTGTAAGGTCCGTGGCCGCGGAAGGCTTCTTCATCGAACAGGCGCTTGATGCCGCAGCCGGTGCAAACTTGGTAGGAACATCCCTGGGAGCGGATCGGCCAGCTCATCTTCCCGTGCCAGCAACCGCGCAGGAGTACGGCAACCCCCGCCACCCCGGTCGCCAGCAGGCCCATTGGCCAGAGCCAGCGAGATCGCTTGGCTTTATCCGTTGGTTGTACCTCGTTCACCGACACCACTACCCATCCCGGGAGTTCCAATTCAGCATAGGCGCAAACGGGCGCGAAAGCAATGCCAGCCTGGCCAGTCAGGCCTCTCGTCCTCCCCCATCCAGGAATTTCCTGTAGGATTCGCTCTTCAAGTGCAAAATATTGAATCGAAGGGGGTTGCCATTGTGCCCAGGCTGTAGGAAATGATCGGGACCGGGGCACGGAAGGTCAGCGACGGCGGGATCCGCGCGCGGACGTTGCATCGCCGCAAAAACCAGGGTAAGTTAACTACTGACGCGTGATGGCAGGACCCGCCCTCCTGCCGACGATTACCGACCGCTTTGAATCTCCCCTACGGTGAATCGACCAGGGCTTGCCGTTCGATAACACTGCGCGCCACGGGGCACCAGCCCGGTGGACGCCGTGACCTTTTTCATGTCCACGAACCCGTCCAATGCGGACCCGCGGCTAACGCTGGGATCAACACCCTCTCCGGCCAGCAACCCCGAGGCAGCCACTGACCCGGAGCGCAGGGAAGTCCTACAGGCACTGCTCGCGTTCTCCACCCTGCACGAGCAGATCCGTCGAAGGCGATCCGAACAAGGCCACCCGTATGGCGGAGGCGAAGGGAGCAAGTGGGATGACGCCTGGGATTTCGAACAGTTCGTTTTAGATGAAGTCCTCGAGCTCGTCGCCGAGCGCGCCCGCGTGATTACGGGCGCCGACGGAGTGGCGATCGCGTTGGCCGAGGGTGAGGTGATCGTTTGCCGGGCATCGGTGGGCCCGATGACGCCGGACCGAGGCATCCGGCTCGACCCCAATTCAGGTTTTTCAGGAGCCTGTTTTCGCACCGGAAAAGTAATTCGGTGCGATGACGCGGAAGCTGATCCCCGGGTGAATGTCGAGGTGTGCCGCCGGCTGGGAACACGCTCGATGGTGGCCGTACCGCTCCTCGGTCAGGAAAACGTAGTTGGACTGTTGGAGGCCTTCTCCACCGCGCCTTACGGATTCAGCGATGCTGACGTCCACAGCTTGAAACTTCTGGCCGAATTGACCCTCTCGGCGCTGCGCCCAGAGGAGGAAGATCGGATTGTGCAAGCGGCCAAAGCCGCCACGACGGGGTCTGGAGTGGCTGATCTGGAGCGGCTGTGGCAGTTATCCCGAGAGGTCGCTCTGCCCGCACTGCCGCCGCCGGTTCCGCCGCAGCGGGAAGAGCTTCCGCTCGAATTCTCTGCGGGGAGTTTCGCGCCCGATCTTTACCTGGCACCAACCAGCAGCAGGTACTCGCTGCTGCTGATCGCACTGGTGGCGGTAGGGGCGACGGTGCTGGCGGGCAGCTTATGGTGGAAAACACAAACGCGCGCTCGCCGGGCGGATACACGCCCCGTAGCTCGAACCGCAACCCAGGCGGAAGCTCCGGTGGCAACGCCTGCTCCTTCAGTTCCGGCACCGGAACCAACCGCTGCCTTGCCCAGTGGCGCCTCCGTAGGAACGGAAGGGTCAGCGACCGGAGACTCCTCGGGCGAGACCGCTGCGAACACCACCCCGGTTCAGGTCACAGCTGTGCGGCACTGGTCAGCAGCCGGATCGAGTACGGTGTCCATCGACCTCGAGGGTGCCGTTCAATATGAGGCTCACCGGCTGAACGCCCCGGAACGAATCTACGTTGATTTGCCGGACACTTTCCTGGCACCCGGCGTGAGCGTCAAGCCGATGGACGTGAAGGACGGTCTCGTGGACCGCATCCGTGTTGCCCAATCGCAGCCGGGTATGACACGCGTGGTGCTTGAGATCAAACAAGGTGCGACCTACTCGGTGAGTCTTGAACACAATCCTTACCGGTTGGTGATCGAGGTTACCAGTCCCGGGGCGGTCGCTCCCAAGTCGGAGATGCAGGCGCCCGCACCCGCGGACAAGGCCACGGTGACGGCATTACTGGCCGCGCCGCCCAGCCGCGAAGACCTCGAACTCCGTCCTCATGTTCCCAAATTGCGCATTGTGCTGGATGCGGGGCACGGAGGGTGGGACCTTGGCACGGTAGGCCGCCAGGGACTGCTGGAAAAAGACCTGGTTCTGGAAGTCGCGCAGCGACTGGGGAATTTACTGGAAAAGCGGCTCGCTGCCGAAGTGGTCTTCACCCGCCGCAACGACAGCTACGTCCCGCTCGAGCAGCGGGCCGAGATGGCCAACCGCGCACAAGCCGACCTGTTTGTATCCGTCCACGCGAACTACAGCGAACTCGAGTCGGCCAGGGGTGTGGAGACCTATTACTCGAATTTCTTCGTCGCGCCTGAGGCGCGCGAAAGCGAAGCGGCAGGAGACGCAAGCGCCGATTCCACCTCTCACGCGCACCTCACGGGTGTCGAGTTGAAGGATAAGGTCGACGGTTCCCGGAAGCTCGCCGCCAGCGTGCAACGTGCCTTGTACGGCTCGCTCGTCCAACAGAGCCCCGGAATCCGCAACCGGGGCGTGAAAGAGGCGTCGTTCGTAGTCCTGACGGGGACGCAAATGCCTTCGATTCTGGCCGAGATTTCCTTTGTCAGCAGCCCCACCGACGAGGAAAGGCTGCAGAGTGCGGAATATCGTGAAAAGATCGCCGAGGCGTTGTACGTGGGCATCGAGCGCTTCGCAGCTGCTTCGAACCGTATGAAAGTGGCCTCCGCTTCAGGACGGCCGGGCGGCAGGTAGGAAGACAGTTCCCGCTATCATTTCCCCGTTCTCCTGGACAATTTACTGCACTGGTTCGGAGTTTTTGAGGGCATCGTCCATCGATGGGCCGCCTCGGGCGGCGCTCCCTTCCATTACGCGCCAGCCATCGTCGTAGAGTTTGAAGCCCACCCCCGACCGGTAGACAACGCTGCCCGAGTTGAGCGCCGCGCCTACCTCGTTCAA
>Ga0187780_10001242_pt1 | contig 19206 bp, 16 predicted proteins | sample 1015_Q2_SP10_20__FD_132429 | JGI IMG/M metagenome (GOLD analysis project Ga0187780, IMG submission 132429) | Tropical peat soil microbial communities from peatlands in Department of Meta, Colombia - 1015_Q2_SP10_20_MG | ecosystem: Environmental > Terrestrial > Soil > Wetlands > Peat | place...
AGAATGGCAAGCGCAGCTTCTTTGCCACGCGGCGCCAGGTCGCCTGCCGGCCCCACGCAGGAGGGGCAGCCATTCTCGCACTCGCATGCGGCAATCAGCTCGCGCGTTTTCTGCACGAGAAGGTCGTGCGCCCGAAAGAGCGGCTCCGAAAAGCCAATTCCACCTGGATAAGCATCGTACAGATACAGATTCGGCTCGAAGAATTCCTTCGTACCAGGAGAGATGGTGTCTTCCATACGCACGGATGCAACTTCATTAGAGTCTGTGTTTGGCTCAGGAGGCCGTTCGCCGATCGCGGTGCCCAGGTCGCGCGCGTCGCACATCAGTAGTAACGTTGCCACCGATTCGAGTGCATGCAGCAGACCAAACATTCCGGACTGGCGCTCGCTCACGGAAAAGGGAAGCGATTCAAGCAGTGGCCGCTCCAGCGTGATCCAGTACGACGTTGTGTGCATTTCGTTTTCGGGCAATTCCAACTTGCCGTCGCCGATGTTTTCGTTGGTGAAAAATTTAATTTTCTTGAAGCCCACTACCTGCGAGCGCACCAGAACATCGCCATGAGAATGGGAGGCAAAGGGTGTTAGCTGAGTAAAGGATGTAGAGGAGTCGAACACGGCATCCGCGCGTGTTGTCGCTCTCAGCTTGTAGCTCAGGCCCTCAGGCCCGCTGGATCTACTTCTTCCTGAAGAACTGTGGCCGCGCTCCGTATCTGTAATTTCAAGCACCCGCACTTGCGTGTAGCGTATTGCGTCCGTGTAGTAATCCACGTCCACTCGCTTCACGTAAGCCTTGCGTTCTTTGAAATCGAGATGCTCGACGTGGTATTGCACCCCGCTGTGAATGTAGATCGCTTTTTCATGGACGAAAACGAGAGCGCTTGGAAAGTCGATCTCGCCTATGACGTTGGGCGCGCCGGTAATATCGACGATCACAAAGTTGTCACTGCTCACAGAGCGCAGGCTGATGGTATCCGCCGGATACGCTTCGTGCGTCCAATGAAAATGATCTCCCGCGAGATGGAGAAATCCCACTTCGGCCAGCCGCGCGCAAAGATCGGCCACGTCCACACCACCAAACTTCTCGTCGGGTGCAATTGGCAATTCGAACGCCGCGCACTTCAGGTGATTGATGAGGATTTCCAGATTGTCCGGCTGGATGTAGGCATGCTCCGGAGTATTGCCAAAGAAATAGTCCGGATGCCGCACAATGAACTGGTCGAGCGGTGAGGAAGAAGCCACCAGCACGGCGCAGGAGCTTCCACTGCGGCGGCCTGCGCGGCCGGCCCGCTGCCAGGTGGCGGCAATCGTGCCGGGATAGCCTGCCATCACGGCGGTGTCAAGCGAGCCAACGTCGATACCGAGTTCCAGCGCGCTCGTCGAAACCACGCCGCGAATTTTCCCTTCGCGCAGGCCGTACTCGATTTCGCGCCGCTCATTGGGCAAGTACCCGCCGCGGTAGCCGCGAATCGTTTCCGGCTTGCCTGGAAGTTGCGGATTCGCCTGTTGTAAGTAGGTCAGAAGCAATTCGGTATGCAGCCGCGAGTTGGCAAAGACGATGGTTTGCAAATCGTGCTTTAAGAATTCCTGCGCTACCCGCGATGATTCGCTGATGTAGCTGCGGCGAATTCCGAGGGCGCGATTGACCACCGGCGGATTGTAAAAGACAAAGGTTTTCTCAGCGGCAGGCGCGCCATTGGAATTGAGAACTTCGACCTCGGACTCCAACAGCCGCGTGGCAAGCTCCCCCGGATTCGCAATCGTGGCCGAACAGCAGATAAATTGCGGGTCGCGACCGTAAAATCGCGCGATGCGCCGCAGTCGCCGCAGCACATTGCACAAATGGCTGCCGAAAACGCCGCGGTAAGTGTGCAGCTCGTCGAGAACGATGTATCGTAAATTTTCGAACAGTCGCGTCCACCGCGTGTGATGCGGAAGAATCCCAGTATGCAGCATGTCTGGATTCGTCAGCACCGCGTGGCCCTTTTCGCGGATGGATTTGCGTGCGTCGGCAGGCGTGTCGCCATCGTAAGTAAAAACGCCAAAGCTGTGATTCAGCCGCTGGTTCAGATCGTACAATTCGGCGAGTTGATCCTGGGCAAGAGCTTTCGTTGGAAAAAGATACAGCGCACGCGTGTCTGCATTTTCCAAAACGGTGTTCAACACTGGTAGGTTGTAGCACAGGGTTTTCCCGGACGCCGTCGGCGTGACAATCACAACGTTCTTTCCGTCGTGCACTGCCTCTGCTGCCGCAGCCTGGTGCGTGTACAACCGGCGTATTCCTTTTTGCGCATAGGCGGCGGCAAGTTCCGGTCGCACCCAGGCAGGAAAGTCGGCCCACTGTGCCTCCCGGGCAGGGAAATGACGGATTGCGGTCAGGATTTCGCCCTCACGGTCGCGCGCGGCAAACGTGTCCAGCACTTCGTGAACGCGCGTCATTGCGCTTGAAACGCCCGCCCTCCGTACCGCCAGCGATTCCGTCATCTTTGCGCCCCTCCAGGCGGTTTCCAGCCGAGTTTTATTCTGGCTTTGGTGTTCGCCTTTTATTCGCCAACGGTAGCACGGCATCTCGTGTAGCGCAAGAGCAAATCACGCTTGGGTTTTCAAACGAAGGATCAACAGTGCGCCGGCAAAGAAAAGGAGAGCCGAAGCAGCGAAGGCGGTTTGCACGTTGAAGGCGCTCCAGAGGAAGCCGACGAGCAAACTGGAGACAAAGTCGCCAACAGCATTGACCGCGGCCAGCGTGCCAAAGGCCATACCGTGCTGCTCGTGGGGGACAATCTCGGCGGTGAGGGAATCCTCAAGGGCTTCTTCAGTGCCGATGTACAGACCTGCGAGGACAAAGATCACAACCAAAAGCCACAGAGAATGCGTGCCAGTGCAAAGCAGAATGGCGGTGATACCCGCGAGGCCGTACCCGGCGGCGAGGACAAAATTCCGACGAGGAAGAAAATCGCTGAGCCAGCCGCTCACGTAGGCCGAGCCTGCATAGAAAACGTTGTGCAGAGTGTACAGCCCGACAGCAAAGCTTGCGGCGCGCGCGGCACCGTGCGCGGGCGCAAGCATGCGCGAAGCGTAGAGAATCAGCAGGGAATGAGAAAAATCTCCGGCACCGAAAATGCCAACGCCGAGAAGCAAGCGGCGGAAGGAAGCGGGAAGAGTCTTTAACCCTAGAAGAAAAGAGCGGCCGGAATGCTTGGTGATGGGCCGCTCCCGTACGAGCAGCCAGAAAGAGGCAACGGCTACGAGGCCGGGAAGCAGTGTCCAAAGAAAAACCTTGCGGTACGAATGGCTAGTCGCTTCAAGCAACCAGAGCGCTGTAAGCGGGCCAACGATGGCGCCGAGCGTATCCATCAGACGCTCGAGACCAAATGCCCGGCCGTACGCCTCTGGAGTAACGTCCGCAGCGAGCAGCGCTTTTCGAGCTGGAGAACGCACGCCGCGGCCGAGCCACGCTCCAGCCCGGCCAGCTAGGACGTGATACGCATGCGTCGCAAACCCAAAAGACGCCGTACACAGCGCCGTAACCAGGTAGCCGAAGACCGCGAGAGGTTTGCGGCGTTTCAGTCGGTCCGTGTAATAGCCCGCAGCGAGCTTCGCGAAACTGGAAAGACCGTCGGCCACGCCTTCGATTGCTCCGAGCCATGCAGGGCCTGCGCCAATCGCGGCGAGAAATGCTGGCAAGACTGCCGTTGCGGTTTCGTGGCTCCAGTCGCTGAACAGGCTAGTGAGGCCAACGCCCAGGACGGTGCGATTGAGCCAGGATGGCTTCTCTGCAGATTCGGGCATGGAAATGAAGTTTACAGTCGACAGCTCCCAGTTAACAGCCGAGAGTCGGAAAAAATAAAAAATAGAATGAAGAAACTGGAAGATGGGGACAAAAAACTAAGGAAGTTAGGATAGAGAACCAACAACTAAAAACCAAAAACTGACCACGAACGACTGAAATTGCAACTGAAGGCCGCAAACAGAAAACTGACAACTACTTAGGCTCCTATGCAGTGGCGGCCTGCGCATGCACTGGCGCAACAGAGGGCATCGGAGCGGGCAAGTAAGGCAGGCGGTGAGGCGCTGCCAGGCGGGCGCGAACCGGTCCGGTCAGAATGCTGGAGAAATCGCGTTGCACGCGGCGCATAGCCAGGAATTTCTTGGAGGTGCGCTTCAACCAATTCATGTCGTAGCAGCCGCGGAAGCCTTGTTCGAGCAGCGACTCAAGTACTCCGGGAGCGCAGTTCGGATGGTTCCAGACCAAATGTTTAGTGTCGAACTTCGACCAGTCTTTCTGAAAAATTCCGTAATTGGACTCCAGTTCCCGCCACATTTCCGTTTGCGGGTGCGGCGTGACGATAGTGATCTGTGTGGTATCGAGATTCAGCGAAGCCAGAGTTCGCAAATCCTCCGCAATGGATTCCGGAGTTTCCGGCGGCAGGCCGATGATGTAGTAGCCCTGCGCATACAAACCGGCACGATTCAGCTTCTGCGCCAATTCGAACGTGGCTTGCACTTTTTCGTTCTTGTGCATCTGTTTCAAAATGTCCTGGTGAAAGCTCTCGATGCCGAAGAGCGCGCCTTCCATGCCGCATTTTTGCCAGTTGTCAAAGTTCCGCAGGAACAGGTCGACGCGCGACTGCACTAACCAGCGCACGCCATGCCGCGCCAGCAGTTCAATGACTGCTTCCGAATGGGACGGCAAGTTTCCAAAGTTCTCGTCGAGCATCAGCACGAAATGAATGCCATGCTGGACATAGAAATGAAGCACGCGATCGAGAGATTCCAAGGTGATGGGTTTTGGCCGTGGAGCAAAGACTGTGGTTTGGCAAAAAGTACAAGTGAAACTGCAGCCCCGCGACGTGAACAGGACCCCCACGGGAAGTGACCAGCCACCCGGCAAGCGAAACTCGGTGATGAGCGGGGGATGCTGAATTTCACCGAGAGGGGCGCCCAGGCGCGCGGCAACGGCTTCTTCGCCGTAACTCGTAAAAACATGGTCGAAGTTCGGCTGAATCGATGGCGTCAGCGCGCCATAGTTGCCGGCCCAGAGTTCCGGAACGCCGGCCTTCCGTGCTTCCTCCGCCAATTCCAGAATGTCGTTGGTTTCCTCGAGATAAAACGAAAAGCCGACCGCGTCCCAGCCGCGCTTGAGATGCTCGCGGAATTCCGCGCGCGTGGGATATTCCAGAATCTCAATGCCAGGAATATTCTGCCGCAAGAAGCGCAAACCAAATGAAATGCGGCGCGGCATGCCAAAACGCCAGCGGAAGTTGCGGGGAGCATTTTCGCGGAAGTAGTCGTACAAGCCCGAGTCCCGGCAGCGCGTGGTGAGCAGAATCCGCGTCATGAATCTCTCCTTTGCAAACGCCATTCAGAGAGCCGGACCTGGGATGGCCATCACTCTAACACAGCAACGGCGATTCGCAGAGAAAAGGACCAAAACGGCAATGGGGCAAGTCTCCGCCCGGGCTCAGGAAGAAAGACGGCATCAAGGCTGTCGCGCTCTAAGATTTATTCTTGGCGGGCCGATACAGGATGACGCGGACTTTTTCGAGCGTGATGAGGCCGCCGCCAACCATCTCGTCGAGGCGGGGAAGGATTTGTTCGATGCGTTCAGTGTATTCGACGACCTCGACGATGAGCGGCAGGTCCTGCGATAGACGAAGAAGCTTGTCCGTGTGGTAGACACTCGAGCTGCCATACCCGGCCACGCCGCGGATCACCGTGGCGCCGGAGAAACCTTCTTTGCGCAGCACTTCGACGATCGCTTCGTGGAGCGGCTTGCCGTGCCATTTGTCAGACTCGCCGATATGGATGCGCATCAGCGTGCGCTCGCCCTCGAATTTTTCGTGAGTCATTGGCGGCCCCTTGCCTAGAATTTGTTGGCCAGGCGGATGCCGGCGACGGAAAGCAGCAAGCCCGCCACCACGCTGGCGCCGACGTATGCCGAAGCCCGCAGCCATTCGCCGTCTTCCAGCATTTTTGCTGTTTCCCAGCCAAAGCTGGAAAAAGTGGTATAACCGCCGAAAAAGCCGACGGCGATGGCCACACGCCAGTCAGGCGAAATGACCATCCGGTTCAAAGTGAACTGGCCGATCAAACCCAAAAGGAAGCAGCCGGTTAGATTGATGAGCAGCGTGCCGTAAGGAAACGTGCTGGCCACACGAATCTGTACCAGGCCCTGCAGGCCGTAGCGCGCCAATGTGCCGAGAGCGCCGAAGACGGCAATCAGTGCGAGACGCAATCTTTCCCCAATCCGCAGCCTGCCATCGAGCGCGGGCGAAACTCGCGGCTCCTTACAAGAAAAACTCCTGGAGCCGCAAGCCCGACGCAGTTGGGGCAGGCTGTCCAGGAGTCATCAGAGCCAATGGCAAGCACTGGCCCGGTTATGGCGAACTCCATCGCCTTTGAGATTTCGTCTTAGTGTAGCAGGTTCTCGCACTGCTGAAAGGCCAGATCGATAGCTTGATCCATTGCCACCTGTGGAGATTCGATCGTCTCTCCGTGTCCACCAGCCAGACGAGCAGGCTTGAGATCGCGGAGTTTCTTTGCACTTTCGGCTGAGCGCTGCTTGTTCCAAGAAAACAAAGCCGGGAAAGGGAAATGGAGTTTGAACACACCGGCCGCAACGACGCCAATCTGCGTAGTGAAGGCATCGCCTGCGATGAGTGTGCCGTCTCTTAAGTCCAGATAAGCCATGTGTCCCGGAGTGTGACCGGGCGAAAATACTGCCTCAAGAGATCCGACACGATCGCCATCTTTCAGAAGAAGCGTCGGGTTGGATCTCGCGCCGGGAAAGCCGATCAGCTTCTTCCCGGATTCGCCTGCATCCAGCGAAAAGTCGCGGCGGAGGAGGCGCGATTCACGTTGGCTGATGGCAATGGCAACGCCGGGCGATTGCGGGCCTAGCGCGTCGAGGCAGCCAACATGGTCCAAATGAGCGTGCGTCAGGGCAATGCGGCGAATCGGGCCACCCAAACGTTGCGCAGCGGCTAGGATGCCGGAAGCGCTGCCTGCCAAGCCTGTGTCAATCAGTGTGAGGCCTTCGTCTTCCTTGACGAGGAAACAATTAACCATGCCAAAGCGAGTGAGGCGAATCAGCCGGTCGGTTTCATGAACTAGTTTCATAAGAATTCTGAGAAGAAATATCTCACAACTCAAGACAAACGGGTTTCTTGAGCCGTGCGTTCCTCCCGAAGCCCGGGCTCAGTAGTGGAAGCGGTAGCGCAACTGCACAAAGATTTCGCGTGGATTCAAGTAATGCGTACCGCCGAAAGTGAAGCTATTGTCGAGAAGCACTCGGCGATTGGCGACGTTCATAGACTGGAGGTTGACCGAGAAGCCTTCGCCGAAATCTTTGCCCAGCGAGACATCGAAAGTCGTGTGCGGCTCAAGATGATTACCGGGATTCGCTGCGGTTGGATTGCCGTTCGTGAAACCCGAAGCGTAGTAGATGTCCGTCGAGACGTACCCGCGCCAGGGCAAGGTGTACTGGCCACCGAGATGCAGCGTGTTGCGCTGATCGTGGTCCAGGAAGCCGCAGCCCCCACCGAACGAGAAATCAGTAAGCCCGCCATTGATCCCGCCGCAGCCAAGAGCAAGTTGATTGGAGTAAGTCAAGTAAATCTGGCCCCGGTTGCGGAAGCGCGGGGAGCGCAACGTGAGTTCCCACCCACTGATGCGTGCGCCCCGAATGGTGATCGGAATGAAAATCTCGGAGTTGTTGAAATTGTTGTGGTCGAAGAAGTTCTTCGCATGCGTCAGGAAGTTGTCGGCATCGAGCGTCCAGCCATGGAAAGGGATAGTCACGCCGAATTGATGCTCTTCGTCGCGTTCGCCATGAAGCGGCACGAAGCCCAGGTTCTGGCTGGTGGCGAGTTGCAGCAGCGGCCCGGAAACCGTGAGCAACGGGGGCGCTTGATAAAAATGGCCGTAGAACCCGCGAAAAACCCAGTTCAGTTTTGGGACTCGCAGGGAAGCGCCAACGCGGGGGCTGGTGGCGTTCTCAACCACGCCGCCGGAGAAATGGGTTTGGCGGAGGCCCGCGTCGAGGGTGAGCCAGGAAGTGGCTTTGAACTGGTCCTCAGCGTAGAGTGCGAGCTCGCTACCTGCGGGATTATCCACTTCAGAGATGGGGCTGCCCGGCGTGCCTTGGCACGAGGTCTGCGTTGCGTCGTGGCAAACTAACCCAAACTGTTGGCGATCTTGCTGTGAGAACCCAAACAGGCCGGCGCGCAAATTGCTGCGCTTGTCGACCCAGGAAAGCGTGGTCTGGCCACCTTCATAATTGGAAGCGCGGTCTTCGGTGGCCGAAGTAGGAAAATCCTGCGGAATGCTTTCGTAATTTGCGGAATTGTAGTGGAAGAACGGCGAGACCGTCAGAACAAGGCCGGCATTGACCGTTCGGACCCAGGAAAAGGCGACAAAGGAATCTTTTTCTAGATTTGCATCTTTCAAAAATTGACCCTGCGTGTTTGGGTCGTTTGGATCAAAGGGAACCTGATAAAAGTCGCGGCGCGATTGCGCGACCAGGCGAAGTTGATCCTGCGGATCAACATTGTAAATCAGCGATGTGAATCCCCCGAAGCCGTTGGCGGCGTCGTGGATAACGGCGGAGGTTGGCGTCTGCAGGCCGAGGTTGGTGCGGTTGCCATTCAGGCTGGCGTAGTAGGCGAAGCGGTTGGAGTGCCCGCCGAAATTAATCTGGTCGTCGGTCTGAAAGAAATTTCCGGCGGAAAGTACCAACTCGGCTTCGTTGTTGCGCTCAAATCCCGTGCGCGGGGCGACGTCAAAGATGCCGTAGGTGCGATCACCATAGTCAGCGGAATAGCTGCCACGCTGCGTTTCCAGCGTGTCGATGTCTTTCGGATCGATTTGCGGACCGAGGTTGCTGGCGATGTTTGTGTTGGGGATTGGCACGCCATCGATCAACCAGCTCACTTGATGGCCCCCACGAATGTGGAGTTGGTCGTGCGTGTAATAAGCACCGGGAACGAAGTCGGTGATCATGGCGAGGCTGTTGGAACGCGAGGCGCCGGGCGTTTCTTGGATTTGCAGACGGTCGACAAGCGTGGTGGGCGTAACAGTTTCGGCTTGCCCTGCTTCAGCGGAGACGGTGACGGTTTGATTCTGCGTGGGAAGCCGCAGCTCGAGATGCAGAATCGGCGCGGATCCAGAGAGAACGGTGACGGTTCGCGGGTCAGATACGAAAGTTGGGTCGGAAATGGTGACGGTGTATTCGCCGAGAGGAACAGCGTCGAAATGGAATTGGCCGTCGGCATCAGTTTGCGCGGTTTGCGCATAGTCCGAATTGCGAGCTTGGAGAGAAACATTGATTGCGGGGACGGGCCGGTGTTGCGGGTCGTGAACAATCCCGCGAACGGTGCCGAACACCGTGGCCATCGCACCCGCCGTGGAAAATAGAAAAACAGCGAACAGCCAAATTCGTCGCATGAAGACTCTTTCTCCCAAAAGGGAATTCGCGCGGCAGAAAGGCCGCGGAGCGCGTGAGTTAACGAATCAGGGAGACGGGCGGCGCGTCAGGCCGCCGCCAAGTTGAAGCGCGGGGGGGGAGAGAGGGGCTCAGGCGACAGAGAAGAACCGCTCGCAGCGGAGACGGGTGCTACTGATACGATGCTCAAAGAGACAGAAATCGAGACCGGCGCAGGCAGCACGAATATGGCCGGAGTGAGAGCGGGATGGTCGGGATTGTGGCAACAAGACATCGAGCAAGATGCCATCCCGGGCATTTCGTGGCCGCAATCCATGGCGTGCTCGGAAGTGGCAGGAGCATGGTGCTGATGCGGACCTCTAATCGGACATTGGCCGGAGGAACAGCAGGAACTCGTGTACGCAGAAAGGGTCGCGGCGCCGAGCGGCGCATAAAGGAGCGCAACAGCAATAAGACAGCAAGCGGCGACAAACGAGCGCGAGCCCTTGTGAGTGCGATTGATCACGCCAACCCCAAACTGGCTTCCATCATACGCCAAATGGAAATCCGGCGCAGTATGCCAGAACGAAAGTGCATAAACAAGGGACTGGGTTGGCGCTCTAAATCTTGACTTGGCTGGCGCCGCGTCGCAGACTCGAAGCATGGCGCACACCTATATTCGATTTGATTTTGGCACCGACGAAGAAAAGGCTCAGCAAGCGCGGCATAAACTGGACGGCTGGCGGCAAGCGTTTCGCCTGGATAAAAGAGTCCAATATAAATTAGATCGCCCGGAAAGCCCGGCGGCGGAAACCTCCGCAAAGTCGGAGCCAGCAGCAGCGGAGAAACCTGCCGCTACAGCGAAAACGAAAGGCAAGGCGGCGAAACCAGCTGCCAAGCAGCCCGGAAAGCCATCCGAGGCGCCCGCACCCAAGCCAGCAGCACCCGCAGCAGACGGAAAAGTTGGATTGCTCGTGCGGCTCTACTTCTCGGCGCACGAGAAGCTCTCCGAGCAGCGCTGGATCGAGCGCATCCCGTCGGAAGAGCCATTCAAGAGCGCCTCACCCAAGGTCATCCACCAGCACGATCCGGAGTTTGAGGCGACTGATCAGCAATTTGAATCGCTAGTCTAATTTAGACTAGTCTAAATAAGAGTAGGCATCCGGAAGGACGCGGCTCTTACGATCTGCTCGTCGCAAGGCCAAATTGGCCGGGTACAGGTGGCCAGAAGGCGACGCTTGAAAAACCAAACCGCCCGAGCCAAGAGGGAAGTTCGGTATAATGGAATCCCGCTGAGGCACAATCCCTAATTTCCTGACGAGGGCGAACGAATGGCCGTCCAAACGCGCGTCAAACTCGGAAAGCTTGACGCCCCCAAAGTTCAAGGCCTCGATCATGAAACCCTGATTCGCATCTACCGCACCATGTACCTCTCGCGGCGGCTGGACGACCGCGAAATCCAGCTCAAACGGCAGAACAAGATCTTCTTTCAAATCTCCAGCGCCGGCCACGAAGCCGTCTGCGCAGCAATGGGGTTACTTCTTCGCCCGGGCGTCGACTGGCTCTTCCCCTACTATCGGGACCGCGCGCTGTGCCTGATGCTTGGCGTCACTCCGCTGGAAACACTGCTTGCGGCTGTGGGTGCAAAAGACGATCCAAGCTCCGGCGGGCGGCAGATGCCCTCGCATTGGGGGCAGCCGCGGTTGAACATCGTCAGCAAGTCCTCCTGCACCGGGACGCAATTTCTCCACGCGGTCGGTGCAGCGGAGGCGACGCTCTATTACGAAGGCCGCCCCAAAGCCCTTGCGCAAGCGAAGAAAGCGCCGCTCGGCCAGCACGCCGCCCATCAGCGTGACGAAATCGTTTACGTCTCCGGCGGCGACGGTGCGACCAGCGAAGGTGAGTTCTGGGAATCGTTGAACATCGCCTGCGCGAAGAAGCTCCCACTGCTTTATCTCGTCGAGGACAACGGCTACGCCATTTCCGTGCCTATCGAAGTGCAGACCGCTGGCGGCAGCATCTCTAAACTGGTGAAGAGTTTCCCTGGATTGCAAGTCGCGGAATGCGACGGCACCGACCCGTTTGAAAGCTATGCAGCCTGCAAGGAAGCCGTGCAGTACTGCCGCGAGCGGCGCGGCCCCGCGCTGGTTCACGCGCATGTGACGCGACCCTATTCGCATTCCTTGTCCGACGACGAAAAGCTGTACAAGTCACCCGAGGAACGGGCCGAAGAAGCGCGGCGCGACCCAATTTCCAAGCTTTCGCTTGTTTTGGTGCGCGAGGGAATCCTCGACCAAAAGCAAATCGAGAGCTTGGAAGCGGAAGTCGATGAACAAGTGCGGGAAGCTGCCGATCAGGCGCTCGCGGCGGAAGTGCCCTCCGTGGATTCCATTCGAACCAACGTCTATTCCCCGGAAATCGATCCGGCTTCCGTGACCTTTGAAGCGCAGCCGAATTTTCATGGTGCCCCAAAGACCATGGTCGAAATGGTCGCCGTAACGCTCTCTGACGAAATGACGCGCGACGAACGCATCACGGTCTTTGGAGAAGACGTCGCCGACGCCAGCCGCGAAGAAAACCTCAAGCAGGTAAAAGGGAAGGGTGGCGTCTTCAAGGCCACCTCCGGGCTACAACGCAAATACGGCCAGGATCGCGTCTTCAATTCACCGCTTGCCGAAGCCAGCATCGTGGGCCGCGCCATCGGCATGGCCGTGCGCGGATTAAAGCCCGTCGCGGAGATTCAATTCTTCGACTACATTTGGCCGGCGATGATGCAAATTCGCGACGAATTGTGCGTGATGCGCTGGCGTTCGAATGGCGCGTTCAAAGCGCCGGTGGTACTGCGCGTGCCCATCGGCGGCTACCTGACCGGCGGCGGCGTGTATCACAGCCAGAGCGGCGAATCGATCTTCACGCATTGTCCCGGGCTGCGCGTGGTGATGCCTTCGACCGCGCTCGATGTCGCCGGCCTTTTGCGCACTGCCATCCGCTGCGACGACCCCGTGATGTTCCTCGAACACAAGCATCTCTACCGCCAGCCCTACAACCGCTCCGAAAATCCCGGTCCGGATTTCACCATTCCGTTTGGCAAAGCGCGCGTCGTGAAAGAGGGCAGCGACCTGAGCCTCATCACCTACGGCGCGGTGGTGCATCGTGCGGAAGTGGCCGCCGCGCAGCTTCAGCGCGAAGGCATCAACATAGAAATCCTCGACCTGCGCTCGCTCTCGCCGTACGACTGGGAGGCCATCTCCGCAACCGTCTGCAAGACGCATCGCGTGATCGTAGCCTACGAAGACATGCTCAGTTGGGGTTACGGCGCGGAAATCGCCGCTCGAATCGCCGACGAACTTTTCGATCAACTCGATGCTCCGGTCCGTCGCGTTGCCGCGACCGATACTTTTTGCGCCTACCAGCCCAAGCTCGAAGACGTGATCCTGCCGCAGACCGGCGACATCGCCGCGGCCGTCAAACGGCTTTTGGAATACTGAGCCCGCTCGGTTTACACTAGCCCAGGAAACTTTTCCGCGACTATATTCGTATCTTTTTATAGAATCGCCACAAACCGTGCTCTGTGGAGGTGACTCCATGATTTGCCCGAATTGTCAGAAAGACATCGCGGCTGGCTCGAAGTTTTGCTACAACTGCGGCGCCCGGCAGCCGGAAACGGCATCTGCCGCTGCCCCTCCTCCTGCCTACCAGGGACGCAAGCGTCTTGTACGCTCAACCAACAATCGAAAAGTCGCTGGCGTCTGCGCCGGCTTGGCCGATTATTTCGATTTGGACGCGACGATTATCCGGGTTTTGTGGCTGGTTGCGGTTCTCTGCGCGGGAACCGGCGTGCTCGCCTACATCATTCTTTGGATCGTCCTGCCGGAAGGGCTAACCGGCCTGCCGGTCACTTCGACCACCGCGGCTTCCTAGGCGGTCAGTTTTCAATGCCCATCTGCGTCAGGAAGAACGCGTAATCACCCCAGATTCTGCTTCCGAATCTACTTGGAAACCTTAGCGCTCTTCGCCGCCCTCGCGCGGCTTCCGCTTTCGTACAGCGGGTAATCCACTGACAACATGCCCGCGCCAACGGTGGCCAGCGCAAAGCATCCCGTGAGTAACGCCATAGGAAATTCGTACTCATGCACCGCCAAGTACCCGCCGCCGCTGTGCACTTTCCAGATGGCCACGCCCATTTCAATTGCCAATAACAATGCCGCCGCTCGCGTAAACAATCCAAGCACCAGCAACATCCCGCCGAACACTTCCAACACGCCAGAAATGTAAACAAAATAGCCCGGAAGGCCATGCTGCACAAAAAATCCCTGCATCCCTGCGCCGAAGTGCGCAATCTTCGGATATCCATGGGAGAAAAAAATAATTCCCAGCGCAGCCCGTAACGCCAGCAATCCCAGCGGCTGAAGCGCATTCAGCGACTTCATCAAGAACCCTCCACGACACTTTTTTCACTCATTCTTCTCAACGGCTGCGGCATTTTAGCAGAAAAGCAATGCTCTCACCGGCGGTTCGGGCGGCGGCGAGCTTTCAGGTACAATCTTCTGTTGCTGGGGTCGCGAGAGGATAAAGTTATGAGCAAGCGGAAGACCATTGCCGTTATTAACGGCGGCGGCGACGCCCCTGGCCTGAACGCAGTGATTCGCGGCGTGGTGCGCTGCGCCATCAACGCGCATGGCATGCGCGTCTACGGCATTCGTAACGGTTTCGACGGCCTCATCTGGCCCGAAGGCGCCAGGGAACTGACCGAAGAGTCAGTCAGTGGAATTCTTCCGCGCGGCGGCACCATCCTCGGCACGACCAACCGGGGCAATCCTTTCGCCTACCGCATGACGGAAAACGGCCAGGAAGTTGTCCGCGATTATTCGAACCTTTGTCTCGAAAACGCCCGCCGCCTGGGCATTGAAGCTTGCATCGTGATTGGCGGAGACGGCACCCAGCACATCGCCCACGACTTTGCCCGGAAAGGCATGAACATCGTGGCCGTGCCCAAGACGATTGACAACGATTTGTCTGCCACGGACTTCACCTTCGGGTTTGACACCGCCAACGTCATCGCGACGGAAGCCATCGACCGCCTTCACACCACCGCGGAAAGCCATCACCGCATCATGCTCATTGAGGTCATGGGCCGCGACGCCGGCTGGATCGCGCTGCACGCCGGCATCGCCGGTGGCGCGCACATCATTCTCATTCCGGAGATTCCGTTTACCTTCCAGGCCATTTGCGAAGCCATCGAAAAGCGCGAGATTCGCGGCCAGCATTACAGTCTTATCGTCGTCGCCGAAGGCGTGAAGCTCCCCGCCGCCGATCCCACCGGGAAAGCCATTCCTCCCGCCGGGCCCGGTAGCGTTGCCAACACCATCGCGTACACGTTGCGCGAAATGCTTCACAAGGAAATTCGCGTCACCGTGCTTGGGCACGTCCAGCGCGGCGGCTCGCCAACTCCTTTCGATCGCGTTCTTGCAACGCGCATGGGTGTGCACGCCGCCGATCTCATCGCCCGCGGCGAATTCAACCGCATGGTTTGCCTGCGCGGCACGCGCATCGAATGCGTGCCTCTCGAAAAGGCCCTGGCGGAAATGAAGCTCGTCCAGCCGGACAGCGAAATCGTTCACGCCGCGCGGTCCATTGGCACCACTTTCGGTGATAGCGCATGAAGCGAAAGCTTCTCATTGCCGTGCCCTTACTCTGCCTTGTGGCATTCGTAGCATGGCTGGTTCGTCCGAAGCATGAAACCCTGGGCGAAGCCTTTGTCAGTGAAAAGGCCGCTCCCATGTTGAGTGGCATCGCTCAGGTGCGCCAGCAGGTTGGCGTCCTGCACTACGGTGAGCATGTCGAAGTCATTGGCAAACGCAATGAATACGTAAAAGTTCGCACAACGGCGGGCGCCATCGGCTGGGTCGAAAGTCATGACCTGATGGATCCGCCGCTTTGGCAGCGCAGCATCAAGCTTCTCGAACAGGTTCGCGACATGCCCGTGCAAGCCCGGGGCCGCACCAAAGTTTCCACGAACCTCCGCGTGCTCCCAGGCCGCACGCAGCCGCGCCTCTATCAATTCGGGCGCAATGTTCCCGTCGAAATCGTCGGTCGCGGCGTGGCGGATTGGGTGCAGGCCAGCGACGAAAGAGAATCCGGCAACGAACCGCAGGAAACCAAAAAGGAAGACTGGTTCCTTGTTCGCGCCATCGCCACGCGTCCACCTGGCGAAGCTTCCGGCCGCCCCTCCGATACAACCACCACAACGCAGCCCGGAGATCAAACCGTACCCATCGCCGGATGGGTCGTCGCGCGTTTCATTGAACTCGATTTGCCCGACGCTGTGCGGGAAGGCGCTTCGTCCGCAAATATCCGCCCACTGGCATGGTTCGAACTGAATCGCGTTCCAGACCCTTCGGGTGACAAGCCCCAATATCTCGCCGCCGCCGCGCGCGGCCCGGAAGGACAGGCTTGCGATTTCACCGCGCTCCGCGTCTACACCTGGTATGCGAAAAAAAGCCGCTACGAGACGGCTTTCATCGAAAATAATCTTTGCGGCCAGTTGCCCATTCGCCTGGGAAAAGGTCCCAAAGGCGAACCCGAGTTCCGTTTCCGCGTGATGGATGGCGATAAAGGTGAGCGCGTCTTCCGCCTGATCCAGACTGTCGTCCGGAGGGTGCGTGAGCCGGATAACTCTTCGGGCAAACGGGCCGTTGCCAAAGCACCGAAGCCTGCGGTCAAATAGATTGCTCCAAACAGCCACATGCCCTTGAGTGTGAAGCTCTTCCACCAGTCACGAGTCACCAGCTTGCCCCGAGCTTTGAGGGGTCACCGGTCACGAGTCACCAGTCACGAGTCACTTCTATGACCCTGCACATCAGCGAAGCCGAAGTGCGCCAAATCCTCACTATGCCTCAGGCGATCGAAGCCGTTGAGGAAATCTCGCGCAAACAAGCCACCGGCGAGGTCGTCGTCCACCCGCGGCGGCGTTTCGAATTGCCCGGCGGTGGTTTTTTTCATTACATGGCTGCTGCGGATTACTCCGCGGGCTTTGTGGCCATGAAGCAGTACACCTACGTTCGCGGTATGCTGCGCTTTCTCGTCCCGCTCTATGAAATGGCCACGGGGAATCTGCTCGCGCTCATTGAGGCCGATTACATGGGCCAATTGCGCACCGGCGCGGCTTCCGGTGTGGCCACAAAATTTCTCGCCCGCGAGGATTCCCACATCGCGGCCATTTTTGGAACCGGCGGACAGGCCAGGACCCAACTCGAAGCCGTCGCCGCAGTTCGCAAGCTGGAGTCCGCGCGCGTCTATGGCCGCGATGCCGCGAAGCGCGAAAAATTCGCCTCGGAGATGTCCGCGAAACTGGGCATTCCTGTCACTCCCAGCGATTCCCCCACGGATGCCGTGCGCGGGGCGGACATTGTCTGCACCGCTACCACCGCGTCTCACCCGGTTTTCAATGGCGCGGATCTTTCTCCGGCCGTCCACATCAACGCCATCGGCGCGAATCATGCGCACAAACGCGAACTGGACGACGAAGCGGTTGAGAGCGCCGACGTCATCGTCGTCGATTCCGTCGAACAGTCCCGCCAGGAAGCGGGCGACCTCATCCTTGCCTTTAAGGGGGACGAAATCTGCTGGACCGGCGTCAAAAAACTTTGCGAGGTGGTCGCCGGCAAAACCAGTGGCCGCACCAGCAATTCGGAAGTCACTTTATTCAAGTCCAATGGCATCGCTTCTTGGGATTTGGCCGCGGCCATGAAAGTCTACGCATCCGCGCTCGAGAAAAAATTGGGTCGGGAACTTCCACTCTGGTCCAACGGATCTTTGTAGGGGCGGGGCTTGCCCCGCCCGTTCCGCACCAAATGGCTCCAACGGGCGTGATAGAGGTATCCTAGGCACGAAACGGGAGCATTCCAGCTATGGCCACCACGTCGGCAGTCACAGGAAAAGAGCTCGTCAAGTATCGCGTCGAAGAAGGCATCGCGGTCCTCGAATTGGACGATCCCCCCGCCAACACGTACAGCTACGAAATGATGCAACAACTTGACGCCGCCATTCTCAAGGCGCGCATGGACGAAAACGTTCATGTACTGTTGCTTCGCGGCGCCGGAGAAAAATTTTTCTGTGCGGGCGCGAGCATTTCCATGCTCACGCAGGCCGATCCCACTTACAAATATTATTTCTGCCTGCATGCCAATGAGACGCTTTGCCGCCTCGAACAGACTCCGAAACTCGTCATCGCTGCTTTGAATGGTCACGCCGTTGGCGGTGGCCTCGAGGTCGCCCTGGCTTGCGACATTCGCATCGCAAAGAAAGACGGTGGAAAAATCGGCTTGCCGGAGGTCAATTTGGGTGTGCTGCCCGGAACCGGAGGCACCCAGCGCTTCGCCCGTGTCGTCGGCCGTTCCAAAGCTCTCGAACTGATGGCCCGCGGCCAGACCTTCGATATTGAAGAAGCTTTGGAACTGGGCCTCGTGAACCATGTCTACGACGCCGCGAACTTCTGGAGCGACGTCATGGCTTACGCCAAGCAGTTCTGTCCCCCAAACAAGGCGGCGGGTGCTGTTGGACGTATCAAGCGCGCCGTCGTGACCGGCTCGGAGATTCCTTTCAACGAAGCCCTCGGCATCGAGCGCGAGCTTCAGCAGTTGCTTTTCACCAGCGAAGACGCCAAAGAAGGTCTGGCCGCCTATATGGAAAAGCGCACGCCCAAGTTCAAGGGCAAGTAGAACCTGCAAAAACATAGTAAGCTGGCACCATGCGCACGCTCCCCGATCACCTCCGCAAAGGCATGAAGCTTGTCATTGTGGGCTGCAATCCCAGCGAATCCTCGGTTCGCGTCGGCCACTATTACGCCGGGCGGGGAAATGAATTCTGGCCGATTCTCTACGAAAGCGGAGTAGTGCCTGAGCCCTTCGATTACCATGACGACAAGCGCGTGATCGAATTTGGCGTGGGTTTGACCGATCTTGTGAAGCGTCCCACGAAAGGCATCGACGAATTGAAGCGCGAGGATTACGCGGAAGGACGCATCGTGCTTTCGCAAAAGCTCGAAGAATTTGGCCCGCGCGTCGTCGCCTTCAACGGCAAGCTGACCTACGAGCAGTTCGCGCAGCGCAAGTGCAAGTACGGAATTCAGAAGGATTTGTTGTACGGCGCGCGGGTTTACGTTTTGCCTTCCACGAGCGGCGCGAACAATAAAAACAAGGGCGAGAAGCTGAAGCATTTTCGGAAGCTCGCGCAGCTTGTCGCGCGCGTGGAAGAAGAGCGCAACACCCAAAAGCAATGAAGCGAGGCGCACATGAGCCATTCCGCACAACCTTCTCCCGCAACTCCCGTGGTTCTCGAGCACAAGCACGAAGGCATCGCCACTCTGGTGATGAATCGGCCGGACCGCCTGAATGCATTGAACAACGATCTTTCCACCTCGTTGAACGCAGCGCTGGGCCGCCTCGCGGAAGACGCGAGTGTCCGCGTCGTGGTGATTACCGGAGGCGGACGCGCGTTTTGCGCGGGCGGCGACCTCGCCGCAATTGGCAAAGGCCGCGCTGCTGGCGCGACCCAGGAATTAGAGCCTATCTTGCGTTCCGGAATGCAGGCCGTGCTGAAAATCCGCACCATGCCGCAGCCGGTGATTGCCGCGGTCAACGGGCCTGCGGCGGGCGCGGGGATGAATATTGCCCTCGCCGCTGACATTCGCATCGCCGCCGAGGAAGCCAGCTTCGGCCAGAATTTCGCGAAAGTCGGTTTGTTCCCGGATTACGGCGGAACGTATTTCCTTCCTCAGCTTGTCGGGCC
>Ga0187780_10001243_pt1 | contig 19200 bp, 17 predicted proteins | sample 1015_Q2_SP10_20__FD_132429 | JGI IMG/M metagenome (GOLD analysis project Ga0187780, IMG submission 132429) | Tropical peat soil microbial communities from peatlands in Department of Meta, Colombia - 1015_Q2_SP10_20_MG | ecosystem: Environmental > Terrestrial > Soil > Wetlands > Peat | place...
CCTCCCGCAGCTCGCCGCCCTGTAGCACCAGGATCCGGTCCGCCATGCGGACCGTGCTGAAGCGGTGGCTGATGAGGACCGCCATCCGCCCCACGGTGAGTTCCGAGAACCGCTGGAACACCTCGTACTCCGCCCGCGCGTCCAGCGCGGCCGTCGGTTCATCCAGGATGAGCAGATCGGAATCCCGGAGGTAGGCGCGGGCCAGCGCCACCTTCTGCCACTCTCCGCCGGAGAGATCCACCCCGCCCTCGAAGCGGCGGCCCAGCAGCTGATCGAAGCCAGCCGCCAGCCGCGAGGCCACGGTATCGGCCAGGCTCTGCTGGGCGGCCTGGGTGATGGCGCTCCGATCTTCCAGTTTCTCGATGTCCCCTACGGCGATGTTCTCCACCAGCGGAAAGTCGTAGCGGAAGAAGTCCTGGAAGATCACGCCAACGTGGCGCCGGAGGCTCTCCACGTCGTACTCCCTGAGATCCCGCCCTTCGAGCAGGATCCGCCCTTCGCTCGGATCGTAGAGCCGGGCCAGCAGCTTCGCGATCGTGGTCTTGCCCGCGCCGTTCTCTCCGACCAGCGCGATCCGCTCTCCCGCCCGGAAGTGAAAGTCGAGATGCCGGACCGCCCACCGGTTCGACCCCGGGTAGCGGAAGCCCACGTCTTCGAAGACGAATCCGTCGCGGAAGGGGGAAGGCACCGGCATCGCGCCGGGGCCGGATCGGATCTTCGGGTGCACCGCCAGAAACGAGAAGAGATCCTCCAGATAGAGACTCTGCTCCACCAGTTGCGACGCCGAGAGGAGGGTCCGCTGAATCAGGTCGCGACTCTGGCGGAAGGAGGCGGCGAGGAATGTCAGGACGCCGATCGTAAACTGCCCCGCCGGCGATCGGTGTCCTGTCACGGTGAGGTAGATGATGGCCCCATAGGCGCCGTAGTACCCGAGAGTTCCCACCAGGGCGAGCAGCGAGGAGACGATCGCCCGCCGGACCGCGAGCGCCTTGTTGGCCTCGTAGAACTCGGTGGAGAGCTCGGCATAGCGCCCCACCAGGAACTTCGCGAGGCCGAAGAGCTTCACCTCCTTCGCGGAGACATCACTGGCGCCGATGTAGCGCAGGTAGTCGAGCTGCCGGCGTTCCTCGGTCCAGGAATAGAGTAGGGAATAGGCGAGGGCGGCGAACCGGCTTTCGCCCAGGAACGAGGGCAGGACCGCCAATGCGAGCAGCAGGAGCAGCCACGGGACATAGAGCGTCAGCGCCGCGGCGAGCGTGGCCAGCGTCACCAGATCCTGCACCGAGCCCAGCAGGCCGGTCACCATCCCGATCCTTCCCACTGTCTGGCGCCGGGCCCGCTCCAGCTTGTCGTAGATCTCCGCGTTCTCCAGCTGCTCCAGGTCGAGGCTGGCCGCGTGCTCCATCAGTTCGATGCTGGTGCGGTTGGCAACGAGGTCTCCCAGCAACGACTCCACCAGGGCAGACACCCGCGCGAGGACTTCGCCCAGCAGCGCCAGACCCCCTTCGACTGCGACCAACAGCGTCAGGTGGTGGAGCGCCGGATCCGCCCAGGTGATCGGCAGGCCCCGGGCGGGACCTCCGACCATCCCGACCACGGCGTCGATGATCAGTTTGCCGATCCACAGCAGCACCACCGGGAGCACCGCCCGCAGCACACGCAACAGAACCATGGCGGCGCTCAGCCCCCGATCGGTCTCCCAGACCAGCCGGAGGAGATGCGGGAGATGCCGCGTCGCGCGGAGCCGCTCTCGCCAGGAGGGTGGTGCCTCCACCGGCTTGCCTCGGCGCGGGAAACGCGCTGGGGGGAGGGACATTGCCATGCGGGAAAAGGTAACGGTGAGGTATGGTTGGAGCCTGAGAGTGCGCTTGACCCGCTGGACGGGGTAGTCAGAGGTCGCTACCTCTTGTACTTGGCGCCCCGGTGCGCGTCGCAAGGCGATTCGTGGCCTCGCCCGCACCCTCCACGATCTCCCACCTCCAACAGTCTCCGACCATGTCCCCTTTCTGGCACGACCTGCTGATCCCGGGCGTATCACTGGGCGAGAAGATCATCCGCCCGATCCTGATCTATATCTTTCTGATCGTCGGCCTCAGACTGGCGGGGAAACGTGAGCTGGCCCAGCTCAACCCCTTCGACCTGGTGGTACTGCTCACCCTCTCCAACACCGTCCAGAACGCCATCATCGGCGATGACAATTCGGTCCTCGGCGGCATGATCGGCGCCGCGACTCTGCTGGTCATCAATTATTTCGTGATTGTGATCCGGTACCGCAACCAGAAGCTCGGCGTGATCATCGAGGGCGGCCCCGACATCCTGATCGAGAAGGGGCATATCAACATGCACAATCTGGAAGCGGAGAAGATCACCATCGAAGAGCTGGAGGCCGCGGCGCGCAAGCAGGGCTTTCGTTCCCTCAAGGAGGTGGATCAGGCGATCCTCTATCCCGGCGGCACCTTCTGTTTCATCGGCAGGGTGCCGAGCGCCGATGCCCTGCATCACCGCCAGATCATGAAGGAGCTGCATGACCTGAGGCGGGAACTGGCGGAGCTGAGGGCCGGGTAGGCTACATTTACCGCCATGGCAGCCCCCGTCGCCCTTGTCACCGGAGCCACCGAAGGAATCGGCCGGGCTACGGCCTTTGCCTTGGGGAGAGCCGGGTACCGGGTCGGGGTCTGTGCTCGCACTCCATCGAAGCTCCGGGAACTGCTCAAAGAGCTCGCCCGCGCGGACATCAGCGCCCATGGGCACCCCGCCGACGTCGGCGTGCCGGCGGATGTCCTCGCCATGGTCACCCAGGTCACCGAGGCGCTGGGGGCGGTGGACGTGCTGGTGAACAACGCCGGTGTTGGCCGCATGAAGCCCTTCGAGGACCTGACCCTCGAGGACTGGGATACCACGATGGCCACCAATCTGCGGAGCCTGTACCTGGTCACCCGCGAGGTGCTGCCGGGCATGCGCGCCCGCAGGCACGGCGCCATCGTCAACATCGCGAGCCTTGCCGGGCGCAACGGATTCGTGGGCGGCACTGCCTACTCCGCGTCGAAGCACGCGGTCCTCGGCTTCTCCCGCTCGCTCCTGCTGGAGGTTCGCAAGGACAACGTCCGGGTCATCGCCATCTGCCCGGGTACAGTGGACACTCCGCTCATCCACAATCAGTCCATGCTCAAGCCCGAGCTGAGCCGCATCCTGCACCCGGAGGATGTCGCCGCGACGGTGGTGGGCTCGCTTGCCCTCCCCGATCGGGCTCTGGTCAGCGAGCTGGACGTCCGGCCCACCAATCCCTGAGGGTCGGGTCGGGGCCCGCCCTGACCTCATCCTTTCGGGACCCGATGCCGAAAATCACTGTCACCACCTGTATCTGCCGTGGCGTGCCGTTCGACCGGCTGTGGGCGCTCGCTCGGGAGCGGGCGTGGACCCTCGAGGATCTGATCCGGGAAACCGGCTGTGGTGGCAACTGCGGTCTCTGTCGACCATACCTCCGGCGCATGCTGGCGACCGGCGAGACTACTTTCGGCGAGCTGCTCACCGAGTAGGCCGTTCGGGCTGGTATGCCGCCGGACCCGCCGGGGGCCTTAGCTTTCGCTGAGCGCCCCGATCATGACGACACCGACCACTCCTCCGGCCACCCCCCTGCCCGCCGAAGAGCACTTCCCCCTCGGCGCGAGGTTGCTGTTCGCCGCGCTCCCGGCCGCTATGGCCGGTGCTTGGCAGACCGGAGCCGGCGGCCCGCTCGGCTGGGCGCTTCTGGCGCTGGCCCTCATACTCGCGGCGATCGGGCTTACACTGGTCACCCGCGAGCACCGGCGGCGCCGGACCGAGCGACAAGCCGCGGAAGCGAGAGCCCGGCTCAGGGACCGGGAGCTGACCTGGCTCCAGCACGTCGCGGCGGCGATGGTCTCCGGAGATACCGTCGACCAGGTGCTGCAAGTCGTCGCCGACGCCGCCGCCGACCTCCTGGCCACTGAGAGCGCGGCGATCGGGTTCGTCGTCGAGGAGGGTCGCTTCGTCCGCATCGTTGCGGGCACCGGGCCCGTCGTCGTCGCGAAGGGACGACTCATCCCGGCGGATCACTCGCTCATGGGCTGGGTGGTCACTCACGAGGCGCCGCTGACCAGCCCGGACATGGCCGCGGACCCGCGGAGCTTTTCGGTTCCCGAACTCGAGCTCAAGACTCTGGCCTGTGTGCCTCTGCGGTCCTCCGGCTTCGTGATTGGAGTCCTGGCAGCCTTCAACCGGAAGGATGGCCGCCCCTTCTCCGATGCGGATGTCCACCTGCTGCAGACCCTCGGCGATCAGGTGGTGGTCGGCCTCGACCGGGCCCACGTGCTCGAAGAGAGCCGGCGCAAGGAGGAGACCCTCGCCGCCAAGAACCGGGAGCTGCAGCGGGCGACCGAACTCAAGAGCCAGTTCCTCGCGAACATGTCGCACGAGCTGCGCACCCCCCTCAACGCGATCAATGGGTTCTCCGATCTGATGCTCACCGAGGAGCTCGGGTCGGTTAATGACGCCCAGCGCGAGTTCCTCGACTCCATCCTGCGCAACGGCAAACACCTCCTTGGATTGATCAACAGCGTGCTGGATCTCTCCAAGATCGAGGCCGGCCGGATGACGCTCACCCTTGCCATCTGCGATCTGCGGGACCTGGTGATGGGGGCCGTCACCGACACCGCCCCACTCCGGAGCGCGAAGGACCAGGAGTGCAAGCTCGAGATCGGGGACCAACCGCTGACGGTTCTCGCCGACGGCACCCGCATCCGCCAGATCCTGTACAACCTCCTCTCCAACGCCTCGAAGTTCACTCCAGACGGGGGACAGGTGACTGTCTCGGCCATCCGGACCAAGGCGCCCCTCCCGCTCCCCTCGGAGCGCGCCGGGGAGACTCCGCGCCTGGTGTCCCGGGATGCGGTCTGGGTTTCGGTCCGCGACACCGGCATCGGGATCAAGTCGGAAGACCTTCCCAAGCTGTTCCACGAGTTCAGTCAGGTGGACAGCTCCGCAAGCCGGCAGCAGCAGGGGACCGGGCTTGGCCTCGCCCTCTCGCGCAGGTTCGTGGAGATGCACGGCGGAACCATCGGTTGTGAGGCGGTCTACGGCACCGGTGCGACCTTCTGGTTCATCCTCCCGAGCGACGGACCCATCCGGAAGCCGAACGTCTCCGGGGAGTTCCCTCGAATCGCGGCGCTGGAGCCTCAGCGGGCATGAAAGGCCTAGGGTATCTGGTGCTTCTGGCTCTCGCTCCGGGGCAGCTCCTCGCCCAGGCGAGGCCGTCCTTGGGGATCGAACTGGGCTATGCCCGCGCCGATTTCGTCGGCCCCGGCGCAGGCGGTGTCACCCAGCGAGAGGGAGCGGTAGCCGGCGCCTATTTCCGGATCCCGCTTTCGGGGTGGCTCGCGCTGCAACCCGGGCTCCTGATCTCGAGCAAAGGGGGAGCGACCGAGGTCGCCGATACCTCCGCCTCACCCCTTCGCCTTGAGCTGGATCTTGTCTACTTGGACCTCCCGTTGGTCCTCCGCGCGCGCCTCCCCTTCCTGCTCGGCACCCGGCTCATTGTGCTGGGGGGCGGGGCGCCGGAGGCACGCATCGGATGCAACGTGGAGTCGTTCCGGAACGACATCAGTCTTGGCCTGAGCGCCTGCGAACGAGCCAGCACGGCCAGCTTTCGCACCTGGGATGTTTCGGTCATGGGAGGGGTGGGGCTCGGGATCCCCATCGAGAAAAGCGAGCTGGCGTTCGAGGCCCGCCTATCACGGGGGCTTCGTTCGGTGACCGATGTGGGCCAGATCTACAACCGGTCCCTCGAGTTCCTCCTATCCGTCCCGTTCTGAACCCCTTGACCCCTTACTTACGGTTCTAGAGCACCGGGCCTATTCTTAGAGACTCATGACTGGCCTCCCCCGCCGTATCGCGAGCGCTGCAATGGCCCTCGTGTTCCTCCTCGGAACCGTGGGGCTTTCGTCGCTCGATGTGATTGCCTTTCACGGCCCTGGCGCCGACCGGGGGAACACGGCACCGCATTTCGAGTCTCAGGGCACCCGCTGCGGCCACGCCGACCGCTGCGTGCTTACCGTCCTCAGCTCGGGTCCGCACAGCGCCGTCCCGCATGGCGCACCCCACCGGGTAGCTGCGGATCTCGATTCACTCCGCCCCGCGCTGGCCCATCAGGGGCCGATACTCCGGTCGTTCGCCGCTCGCTTTCAGCCTCGCGCACCCCCCTCATTCCTCGCTTGACGGGCCGGCCCTTCGCGGGGCCGCGCCCGTCGCTTGTCAGGTGAACGGGACCGCCCCCATGGCGTGCCCGTTCCGCCGTGCGGCTGGCGCTCGGGCTATCATGGCCCGGCCGTCACTCATGAGGAGGAGTGAGCGGGATGCTGGAAGTCCTCGCGAAACTGAGACCATCGATTCTGGGGATCGGCCTGCTGTTGGCGGCCGCTCCGGGGACGGCGCCGCTGGTTGGTCAGGCGGCGCCGGCATTCTCCCGGCGTGAGGCTATCGATAGTGCGTTAGCATGGAATCCCGCGCTGCTCGTGGCCCGGGAACAGGCGGATCAGGCGCGGGCCCGGTTGGTCCAGGCCACCGCCTTCCCCGATCCCTCGCTCAGCGCCGACTTTTCTGGACAATCGGGCTTGCTGCGTCCCGGTTCCCGCACCGGTGGCGACCTCGGCCTTGGCCTGACCCTCCCCTTCCCCAACAAGTTCCACCTGCGCGGCAATGTGAGTCGCGCGGACGTCGAATCAGCCGAGTTCTCCTACAGCCAGCTCGCTCAGCAGACCGCGTCCCAGACCGCCCAGGCCTACGATGCCCTGCTCGTAGCCCTGCAGCACCAGGCGGACCTGCTGGAGGGCAAGCGGCTCGCGGAGGATTTCCTCAGAAAGACCGAGGCGCGGCTCGACGCCGGGACCGCCGCGAAGATTGACGTGCTCAGGGCACGCGTCGACCTTGCCGCGGCGGAGAACGCCCTGCTGGCCAACGGCCGCGATATCGCGAATGCGCGGGCCGGGCTCAACCGCCTCCTCGGACGGGCCCTCGCCGCGCCGTTCACCCCCTCCGACTCACTGGTCGTCCCAGACGAGCTGCCGCCCCTTGATACGCTGCTGGTGCTCGCCGCGTCGGCCCGTCCGGAGCTGCTCAGTCTCGCCAGCCAGCAGGCAGGTGCGCGGGCCTCGACCACGCTCGCGAAGCAGTTCTGGCTGCCGGACCTCGGCCTGTTCGCCTCCAAGAACTACGCCTGGGAAGCCCCTCGACCTTCACCACCGGCGTGGGGATCTCCGTCCCGCTGTTCTTCTGGAATCACCGCCGAGGCGAGGTAGCGGAGTCGGAGCATCACGAGCTCGAGCTCCGCGCGGCGTACCGGGATCTCGCGGCCCAGGTCGACCAGGATGTCCGGCTCACCTACGCCACCGCGGCGACGGCGATCGAACAGGCCCGGTACCTTCGCGACGCCCTGCTCCCTGAGGCGCGCCAGGCCTACCACATCACACTGGTCAGTTACGGGCTCGGGGGCTCTTCCGCTCTGGAAGTCCTCGATGCCCGCCGCACTTTGCTCGACGCCGAGAGTCAGTACGCCGATGCGCTCGGCGCGGCAAACGACGCCCGCGCCGACCTCCAACGTGCCACCGGCTCCCGGATGGGTCCCCTCGGAGACAGCCATGATCAGTAGCGCCCGAACCCTCCCCGTGCTCTGCGTGCTCCTCGTCCTGTCGTGTGGCCCCGGCTCCGCGCCTGAGCGCGACCAGAAGGGCCCGGTCCTTTCCGCCGACCAGCGCGCCAAGCTCCGGATCGACACCGTGGCGCCCTCGACCTTCCGGCCCAGCGTCGAGGTCACCGGGACCGTCGCTTTCGACGGCGACCGCAGCACCTCCCAGCTCTGTCCCATCTCGGGACCCGTGGCGCGGATCTTTGTCGAGCCGGGCGCCCGGGTGAACCGCGGCGACCCGCTCGCCCTGGTGTCATCGCCGGACTACGCGGCCGCCATCGCCGCATACCGGAAGGCGGAGGTGACAGCGGTGAATCTCGGACGGATCGCCGAGATGAACCAGAAGCTGTACGACAACGACGCCCTCTCGCGACGCGACCTGGAGCAGTCCCAGACCGACGCCGCCAGTGCCGTGGCCGACCGCGAGGCCGCGCTCGAGCAGTTGCGCAGCCTCGGCATCGATTCCACAACGATCGACAACATCCGGGCCCATCGACCGGCGCCCTCCGCGCAGGGCGTCATTCGGGCTCCCATCGCCGGCGTCGTCGTCGAACGATTGATCACCCCCGGCCAGCTGCTCCAAGCGGGGGCGACGCCCTGCTTCACCATAGCGGCCCTCTCCACGGTGTGGGTCATGGCGAACGTCTTCGAGGCGGACCTGCCCTACGTCGCTCTGGGAGATTCCGTCCGGGTGCGCCTCACCGACGACTCCTCCGCGAGCTATCCCGGTGTCGTGACCTACGTCGGCGCGCTCGTCGATCCCAACACCCGGGCCACCGCGGTTCGCGTCCAGACCATCAACACCGGCGAGAGCCTGAAGCGCGACATGTTCGTGCGGGTCGTGATCCAGTCCCGGCGCCCTCGCACCGGCCTCTTGGTGCCATCGGCCGCGGTGCTGCGGGATGCGGAGAACCTGCCCTTCGTTTTCGTCGCCGTCGGCGATACCGGCTTTGTCCGGCGGGCGGTCACCCTCGGCTCGCATATCGGCGAGTCCTTCGAGATCCGCTCCGGGCTTTCGGCCGGTGAGCGGGTGATCACGGACGGCGGGCTGTTCCTGCAATTCGCGGAGAGCCAGTGAGCACCAACCCGCCACCGCTCGAGGGAGGAGAGCCGCGGACCGCGTCGGCGATCCACCGGATCGTCGCCTCCTCGTTGCGCCAGCGCTTCCTGGTTGGGCTCTTCGCTGCGCTGATCCTGGCGGTCGGGGCCTGGTCGTTTTCCCGGCTGCCGGTGGACGCCTATCCCGATCTCTCGCCGCCGATGGTGGAGATCATCGCTCAGTGGCCCGGCCACGCCGCGGAAGAGGTGGAGCGGCTGATCACGGTGCCAACCGAAATCGCGATGAACGGCGTCCCCCGGATGCGAATCATCCGTTCCATCTCGCTGTACGGGCTGTCCGACGTGCGGATGACGTTCGAGGAGGGCACCGACAACTACTTCGCGCGCCAGCAGGTCTTCGAACGGGTGCCGGACCTGGACCTGCCCGCTGGGGTCACGCCGTCGGTCTCCCCGCTGTTCTCCCCGTCCGGATTGGTCTATCGCTACGTCGTCGAAAGCCCCGACCGAAGCGCGATGGACCTCAAGATCATCAACGATTGGGTGATTGTCCGTCAGTACAAATCGGTTCCGGGCGTTGCCGACGACTCACCGCTGGGCGGAGAGACGATGGAGTATCAGGTGCTCCTCGATCCGGCCCGGCTGGCGGGTGCGGGACTGGCGGTGAGCGACGTCATGAACGCGCTGTCGGCCAACAACAGCAACGCCGGGGGTGGGTTCTACTCCGAGGGAGGACAGTTCTACTACATCCGGGGGCTGGGCCGGATCGTCACGACCGAGGACATCGGCAACATCGTCCTAGCCAATCGCAACGGCATCCCCGTGCTCGTGAAGGATGTGGGCCGCGTGGTGATCGGCCACGCCCCGCGGCTCGGTCAGTTCGGCTTCATGGACCAGAACGACGCCGTCGAAGGGGTCATCCTCCTCCGAACTGGAGAACAGGCCCAGACCGTGCTGCGGGGGGTGGAGGCGAAGACCGCCGAACTGAACGACAGCATCCTGCCGCACGATGTGCGTGTGCGCCCCTACTACGACCGCAGTGAACTCGTCGAGCTCACCACGCGCACGGTCGAGGAAAACTTGCTGCGTGGCATCGTGCTGGTCGTCGCGGTCCTGATCCTCTTCCTCTACGACGTGCGCTCCGGACTGATCGTCGCGGCCACGATTCCCCTGTCCCTGTTCTTCGCGTTCATCTGCCTCGACCTCAAACACATCCCCGCCAACCTGCTCTCCATCGGCGCCATCGACTTCGGCATTCTCGTCGATGGAGCCGTCGTCATGGTGGAGAACATCCACCGCCAGCTCGGACTCCGGCACGGCACCGAGTACCGGCTGGCGGATGTCATCAGCGATGCCGCCGCCGAGGTCGACCGCCCGATCTTCTACGCGGTTGCGGTAATCATGGCGGGGTTCCTCCCTATCTACGTCTTGAGCGGCCCGTCGGGCAAGCTGTTCTCTCCGATGGCGGACACCACCATTTTCGCCCTCATCGGATCGCTCCTCCTCACGCTGACGGTGGTCCCGGTGCTCTGCTCCTGGGTTCTCCGCAAAGGGGTCCGCGAGCGGCGCAACCCTGCCTTCGAATGGGTAAAGGGGATCTATCAGCGCCACCTGGATTGGTGCCTCGCTCGGCCCCGGATGACCGTCGCCGGTTCGGTGGTGCTGTTCCTGCTGTCACTGGTCATCCTCACACGGGTGGGGGCGGAATTCATGCCCCATCTCGACGAGGGCGCGATCTGGGTGCGCGCCACCATGCCCTACACGATCTCGTTCGATGAGTCGGCCAGGATCGTCCCCCAGATCCGGAGCATCCTCAGGTCGTTCCCCGAGGTCACCATAGTCGCCGACGAGCATGGGCGCCCCGACGACGGCACCGATCCGACCGGCTTCTTCAACGCCGAGTTCTATGTAGGACTCCGGCCGTACCGGGAATGGCACGGCGCCTACCGGCGAAAGGAGGAGCTGATCGCGGCGATCGACCGGAAGCTGGAGGCCTTCCCCGGCATCATCTTCAACTTCACCCAGCCGGCGGAAGACGCGGTCGACGAGGCCGAGACCGGACTCAAGAGTTCGCTCGACGTGAAGGTCTTCGGGCCGGATCTCGAGACCCTGCAGGCCAAGGGGCTGGAGATCAAGCATCTGCTGGAGAAGGTCCGGGGCATCACCGAGGTGACTCTGGTCCAGGAGCTTGGCCAGCCGAGCCTGACCGTGGACATCGATCGCGCCAAGATTGCCCGGTACGGACTCAACGTGGACGACATCAACGGCCTTCTGCAGGCGGCGGTCGGAGGATCGGCCGCGACCCAAGTGGTGCAAGGGGAGCGCCTGTTCGATCTGGTGGTCCGGCTGGAGCCCCGGTTCCGGGAATCACCCGAGGAGATCGGTCGGATTCTGGTCGCCACCCCCGGTGGCCAGCAGGTTCCGCTCAAGGAGCTCGCCACGATCCAGATCGCGAGCGGCGCCTCGTTCATCTACCGTCAGGACAACTCCCGGTTCATCGGCATCCAGTATTCGGTGCAGGGTCGGGATCTGGCCAGCGCCGTGCAGGACGCCAAGGCGACGATCGCGGCACAGGTGAAGCTCCCATCGGGCTATCGCGTCACCTGGGGCGGCGAATACCAAGACTATACGCTAGCGAGGGCCCAGCTCAGCATCGTCTTGCCGCTGACGCTTTTCCTCATCTTTCTCATCCTGTTCGCGCTCTACAGCAACTTCAAGTTCCCGATCATCACCGTTCTCGGGGTGCTGCTCTCCGGCCCGATTGGTGGAGTGCTCGCACTCGCGATAACCGGAACTCCGTTTTCGGTCTCCTCCGGCATCGGCTTTCTGGCCCTGTTCGGCGTGTCGGTCCAGACCGCGGTCGTGTACATCTCCTACGCGAACGAGCTGCGCCGCGAAGGCGCGAACATCGCCCACGCGACTCGCGAGGCTGCGCTACTTCGCCTCCGCCCAATCATGATGACAGCGCTCGTCGCGGCGCTCGGCCTGCTGCCGGCGGCGCTCTCCTCCGGCGTCGGTTCCGATTCCCAGCGACCGTTCGCGATGGTGATCGTTGGCGGACTGTTTTCGCGCCTCCTGATCAGCGTCTTTCTCATGCCCGTGCTGTACGCCATGGTGGCCAGACCTGGCGACCGACTGGAGGTATAGCCACGTGAATGGTGCAGAGAATGGTGACTGCAAGCCGACGATCTTGTCGCGACGGCTTCTCCGGCGCGCCGCCACCCCGGCCTAGTTGCTCCATGGTGAGCACCCTCGGCCAGCGGCTGCGAGTCCTGCTCCTCGCGTCATTCTATGTCGCAGGGAACTTCGGGTTGCCCACCGCCGATCTGCTGCTCAATCACGGCGTCGGCGCGCCGCGCGATGCCACCCAGGCTCATATCGAGACCACGGGAGGCTGCGGCCAGCATGCCGATCACTGCGTGCTGGCCAGGGTATTGGGTGATCTCCGACTTCAGGCCCCAGCAGCGATTCCCTATCACGTCGCCGCCCGCCTGCCTGCCTCCGGGGATCCGCTGGCGGCGAACCGGATCGTCCCGCTCGTTCACTTCCCACCCCACCACTCCCGCGCTCCTCCCGCCCGCAGCTGAGCACTCGCGCCACCGCGCGATTCACCCCGACTCCTGACAATTGCGCGCCGCCACACCGCCGCGACCCGGCGGAGTGGCGACCACCCGGTCATCGAGGGCCCTCCACATCTAGTGGCGAGGGTCGCCCTCGTGGCGCTGACTCCATGCATGGAAGGCTTCAATGGCGCTTCGACCCGTCACCCCGACAACCGAGGCAGGTCGCCCGATCGCCTCGGGGATTTCCGGAGCAGCGATACTGATCGTCCTCTCCCTCGCGGCGCCCGATCGCTCCAGCGCTGCCCCACCCGCGGCTGGGAACATCGTAGGGACAGTTACCGACACAGCGGCTCACAAGCCGGTTCCGGGCGCCGAGGTCCGTGCCGTCCAGAACGGCCGAGTTGTGTCCGTCACCTCGACCGATGAATTCGGCCGCTACACCATCCACAATCTGCCAGTGGGCACTTACGACGTCGGCGTGCTGTTCATCGGTTTTCGCCCCGAATCGCGGTCTATCTCGGTCCCGGACGGCGCTACCGTCACCGCTGACTTCGCCCTGACCGCTGCGCCGGTCGAGCTCACGACCATCGAGACCCGAGCCTCAGTTACCCCACTCGGGGTCGACACTCGAAGCGGCGATCAGACCTTTAAGCAGGATGACTACCATGGAGCTCCGACGGCGACCACCTCACAGATCCTCCAGCAGGCAATCGCCGGTGCAGCCCGGGCTCCGACCGGTGAGGTCCACATTCGGGGCCAGCATGCGGAGTACACCTACTATGTGGATGGCGTACCCGTCCCATCTGGAATCTCGGGGAGCCTCAACGAGCTGTTCGATCCGGCGGTGGTGAACCGGATCGACTTTCAGACGGGAGGATGGGACGCGGAGTACGGCGGCAAGGTCGCCGCGGTGGTTAACGTCATGACCAGGATTCCGACCGGCGGCTTTCACTACGGTCTTTCGGGGTACGGCGGCTCCTTTTCATCGAACGGCCAGAGCGCGGCGCTCAGCACCAATGCGGGAAAGTGGGGCTTTTACCTGTCGGGAACGCGCCAGGCCACGGATATGCGCCTCGATCCTGTCGTCGCTAATCCGATCTCCTTCGAGCCGATCAACTACCACAACGACGGCACCGATCTCTATGGGTTCGGGAAGGTGCAGTTCGTGCCCGGCCCGCACGATGTCCTGAACCTGGACGTCAGCCGTTCCCGCACCCGGTTCGCGGTTCCGTTCGACTCCACCAATGGCGTGATCGACGATCACCAGCAGGACATCAACGGATTCATCAACCTGGGGTGGCGTCACAGCTTCGGCGGTGACACGTCCTCGGCGGTCGGGACGCCGGCGGAGCTGTTCGTCGGCCCGTTCTTCCGTGACGGGAGCCTCAAGTACACTCCCGGAAAGAACGACCAGCCCTCGTTCATCTTCTTCCCGGACACCCTGACCCCGTACAACCTGAGCGAGGACCGGGACTTTCAGACCTTCGGGATCAAGCTCGACTACACCCTGCGCCCGCGGCACGGTCTCGAGTTCAAGGTGGGCACGCTCGCGTCACTGACCCGTGGCAACGAAGACTTCGTGACGACAGACTCGGCCGGGAATCGGGGACCGTCCTCCAACTCGTCGCTTCGGGGTAGCGACGTCGGCGTCTACGCCCAGACCGCGCTGGGGTTGTCCGAGAAGTGGGAACTCCGCACCGGGATCCGGTTCGATAACCATGACGCGCCGTTCGCCGGCAACCAGCACCAATGGAGCCCCCGCGTCAGGCTCAGCTTCTTCCCCGATCCCTCCAATACCTTCTGGGCTTATTACGGGCGCCTCTTCATCCCCACCAACGTTGAGGACCTCCGCGCCATCACCAGCGTGGCTCAGGCGGGTGTCGCGGCCGAGCCGACCCTACCCGAACGAGATCACTTCTTCGAGCTCGGCTACGTGCATCGCTTTCCCTTTGGTGTGGTCATGAAGCTCTCGGGGTACCACAAGGCGAGCAGCCCCGGCATCGATGACAACACCGTGCCCGGCTCGGCGATCGTCACCTCCGTGAACATCGCCACGGTCTACATCAACGGGATCGAGACTGTCCTGGAGATCCGGCCTCGCGGGCCGGTGAGTGGATTCCTCAACGCCGCCTTGAGCCATGCCTACGGCCATGGACCGGTGACGGGCGGCTTCTTCCCCGAGGAGGCCCCGACCGGCTTCTTCGACCTCGATCACGACCAGCGGCTCTCCGTCACCGGCGGACTGACCTACTCCTCGCGCTCCTTTTATGTCTCTGCCACGGGGATCTTCGGCACCGGCCTTACCAACGGCGCCAATCCGGATTCGACGTACGGAACTGGACTGTTCGACTTCAACAAGTCCATCAAGGTCTCGCCGAGCTTCATCCTCAATGCCAGCACGGGGTACGACCTGGTCGCCGGCCGTACCACCATTCGGCCGGAGCTCTTCGTCGACAACCTCCTCAACCACCACTATCTCCTCAAAGGGACCTTCTTCAGCGGGCCCTCGGTCGGGCGCCCGCGCAGCGTCCAGTTGCGGCTCAGCATCGGTGGGTGACCGGAGATCCTCAGGGAATCTCCCCATAGGGTAGCACCGGTACAGTGACCTCCACTGCTCCGGCATGCGCGAAGTGCAGGGTGAGGTGAACCGTGTCGCCGATGGCCCAATCCCGGCCCAGCCCGCCGAACATGATGTGCGTACCGCCGGGCACCATCTTGACCTCCGCGCCGGTGGCAATGGGTAGAACCGCCATCGACATCATTCGCCCGGCCGAGGTACTCATGACCATACCGGATCCGCTGGTGGCCCCGGAGGCGCCGGAGAGCGTGTCCGGAACACCTCCCCGATTGACGATGGTGAAGTAGGCGGCGCCAGCCTGGCCAGCCGACGGATGCGCGTACCCCGACATGATCCGAAGGCCGTTGCGTTCCGCGAGGGGCGGACCGCCTCCCCGCCCGCACCCGGCGATTGCCAGAAGGAGGACTGTGGCCGAATGCCGGGTCACCCGTGGTAACGATCGCATTGTCACTTCTCCCTGAGGGTATTTCCCGGTGCACCCATCCGTCCCGGGCAAGCTTGAACCGGGGCTGTTAGAATTCCACCTCCCGCGCCCCCGAATTGCGCGGCCGAAAGACAAGTTACACGCACTGAAGGAGTCTCTGATGTTGTCAGCAAAGGTTGCCCTTGGAGTGCTGGCGACGCTGGTTGTCGCGGCGCCGGTTTCCCTCGTCCATACTCACCTCGTGAAAGCCGAGCCGGCAATCAACGGGACCGTGAACCGCGCTCCCACCCAGGTGCGCCTCTGGTTCAGCGAACAGCCGGAGCTCGCCCTCTCCGGGGCCAGTCTGATGAAAGAGGACCATTCACCGGTCGCCGTCATCAAGCTCGCGGCCACCGATGATACCCTGTCCGTTGGCGGCCCTGTCCCTGTCGCCCTCGCGCCTGGGAAATACATGGTGATGTGGCGCACCGGCTCCAAGGACGGGCACGTGGTCCACGGGATGTACACCTTCACCTACGATCCGGCAGCGAAGCCGGCGCCCTGAAGCCGGACCTTCGCCGTGGACCACGACGCCGGACCACTTCCCCTCGATCTGTTCGCCCTCGGGCGGGGGCTGGCCTACGCCGCTTCTCTGGCCCTGATCGGAGCCTGCGTCTTCGCCGCGCTCATCCCCCGCTGGCGTGAAGCCAGCGACGACGATGGCTCCCTCGCTGCCAGAGCTCTCGCTCGTGCCTGGTCCGTCGCAGCCGGCGCCGCGGGTGTTCTGCTCTTCGCCCACCTGCTCCGCGGCCTCGGTCAGGTACGCTCCGCGCTGGACCCCGGCGAGCCTATCACTTGGGACGTCGCGAGTCCCATTCTCCTCCAGACCGCCTGGGGCCGGGGCTGGCTGCTGCAGGTCCTAGTCGCCATTGCGACCGTTCCAGCAACCCAGCTCGGCCGCCGTCGCCCCGCGACTGGCATAGCCCTGTTAGGCAGTACTGCTCTCGCCGTTGCCGCCGTCTCTCCGCTCACGGGCCATGCGATCGAGCACCCCTGGGGAAAAGGTCTCGGCGTCGGACTCCACGCGTTGCATCTGATCGGCGGCGGGGTGTGGCTGGGGACTCTCCTGTCCTTGCTCTTGGCCGGACTGAAGCCGGCCGCAGCCGGCGATTTCGCCGCCGTCGCCCGAATGGTGCGGACCTTCTCCCCGGTCGCTCTCACCGGGGCTGGCCTCGCGATCGTGGCGGGGTCACTGCTGGGCTACGCCTATATCGGCAATCTCTCCAGCCTGATCGGCACCAACTATGGGCGCGCCCTGCTCATCAAGCTCACGCTGCTGCTCTGCGCCATGGGGCTCGGCGCCTGGAACTGGCGTCGCATCACACCCCAGTTGGGCACCCCAGTCGCGACTCGTGCACTGGCCCGCTCGGCGACAGCCGAACTGGCCTTCGGGCTCGCCCTCGTCGCGGTGACCGCAGTTCTCGTCGCGCTGCCCGCTCCCAGGATCTAGTCTGCGCCATGCTCGGCCACATCGTTTGCACTTCTCGTCGGATGCCCGCTGTCCTGCTGGGAATACTGCTCGCGAGCCTCGCCTGCCGCCCCGGTGGGACTCGCAGCTTCGATCCCCAGGGACTCTCCGGCCCGCTCATCTTGCCGCCGCTCCCCAAGCCTGACCTGATCCTCACCGCCACCGATGGCCGGCGATTCGACCTCAAGCGGGACACCGAAGGGTACGTCACCTTGCTGTTCTTCGGATACACCCACTGCCCCGATCTCTGCCCGGTCCAGCTGGCCAACATCGCGGGGGCGATGAAGCGGCTTCCGCCCGACGTGACTGATCGCCTCAAGGTCGTGTTCGTCACCGTGGATCCCAAGCGCGATACTCCCTGGGTGGTGCGCGGGTGGCTGGACCATTTTGATCCCCGCTTCATTGGGCTGACCGGAGATAGTGCGTCGATCGCATCGGCCTTCACCCAGCTGCGGCTCGGTCACCCCGCGACACCGGTGACGGCGCCGAGCGACTCGAGCGTCTACACGGTCAACCACACCGTGGTGGTGCTGGCCTTCACAACCGACAATCTCGCTCACGTGGCATATCCCTCTGGCATCCGGGTGGACGACTGGGCCAAGGACCTCGCTCTGCTGGCGAAGGGTGGCTGATCATGCGGCTCCGTCCAATCCTCTGCGTAGCGGCGACCCTGCTCGTGGTCGCCAGCTCCTGCAAGCCAAGCTCCTCCGGCCCGCGGGTGTTCAATCCGGACGGCCTGACCGGGCCGACCATCACCCCTCCGGTTCCGAAGCCGGACTTCGTGCTCTCTACAACAGATGGGAAGCCCTTCGACTTCCGCAAAGAGACAGCAGGCTACGTAACCCTGCTGTTCTTCGGCTACACTCATTGCCCTGACGTCTGTCCGGTCCATATGGCCAACGTCGCTGCGGCACTGGCCAAGCTCGGCCCGGAGGTGAACGGTGCGGTGAAGGTGGTGTTCGTGACCACCGATCCGGCCAGGGACACCCCGGCGGTCATTCGCGCCTGGCTCGACAAGTTCGACCCGCGTTTCATCGGGCTGACTGGAGACAGTCTCGCCATTCTCGATGCCCTCAAGCAGACGCGGATGGGGGCCCCCACCCGCGAGCAGGCCGACACGACCTACTATGTCGGCCACGCGGCCTTCGTACTGGCCTTCACCCGAGACAACCTCGCGCACGTCGTATACCCGTTCGGAATCCGTCAGGCCGACTGGGTGCATGATCTGAAGCTGCTGGTGAAGGAGGGCTGAGCATGCAGTGGTGGTGTTCGGCCACCGGACGCCCCTGGACCTGGAGCTGGACCGCCTACCCCGGTGTCTGGCTGTTCGTCCTGTTGCTTGGGCTCTGGTACTGGCGGGGCGTTCATCGGGCGGGGGAGAGGCCGAGCCGGCGGGAGACCACCTGGTTCGCGGTGGGTCTTGTCTCTGTTTGGATGGCATTGGATTGGCCCATCGGGGCCCTCGGGGCAGGCTACCTCGCCAGCTTTCACACCATCACCTACATCCTCCTGTCGTTCATCGCCCCACCCTCCCTGATCCTGGCGGTGCCGGACCGGGTGATCCGCCAAGCGCTCGATCATCACCTCTGGGGTCCGGTCCTCAGGAACGCCGCGCGGCCGTGGGTTGGCCTCGGAGCATTCGATGCAATCGTGCTGTTGACCCATGTGCCGAGCGTCATCGACACGATGATGCGGTTCCAGATGGGTGCGCTGCTGGTGGACTTGGCCTGGCTGGTCGGAGGCTTTCTGCTCTGGTGGCCGGTGATGAGCCCACCGCCGGCGGCCCGAATCAACCGCCCGATGAAAATGGCGTACCTGTTCCTCTCAACCATCGCGCCAATCATCCCGTCGGCGTTTCTCACCTTTGCCGACTATCCGCTCTACGCCACCTACGAGTTGGCGCCGCGCATCTTCCCCCTCCTCACCGCGCAGCAGGATCAGCAGGTCGCCGGCCTGCTCATGAAACTGATCGGTGACCTGCCTGTCTGGTTCGGATTCGGGGTGATCTTCTTCCGGTGGGCCCGGGAGGAGGAACGTCATCCGCCTCCGGTGCATCCCGACGCCATGCGGAGCCCCGGCGTCATCGGCTGAGCCGCTACTGGCCTTTCGACTCCCGTTCGGGGCGGAGGCTTGGCCGCTTCCACCCGGGGATGTACGGTGGTGCCGCGTGACCGGTCTTCTGCCGTGCGAGATCAAGATGGGGGGCGGCCAAGTCGGCCAGTTGCTGCGCGAGCGCCATATCCGACGGCGAGAACGCCGTGTCGCCCGCCGCGGTGACCGCCATCGCCCCGAAGATCCGGCCCCCCGCTCGCAGCGGGACGACCAGAACTCCGGCCTTGCATCCTTCCTCGTCCTCGTGGGTCGTGAAGAGGAACG
>Ga0187780_10001245_pt1 | contig 19182 bp, 15 predicted proteins | sample 1015_Q2_SP10_20__FD_132429 | JGI IMG/M metagenome (GOLD analysis project Ga0187780, IMG submission 132429) | Tropical peat soil microbial communities from peatlands in Department of Meta, Colombia - 1015_Q2_SP10_20_MG | ecosystem: Environmental > Terrestrial > Soil > Wetlands > Peat | place...
AAGTGGACAAAGTGGTGGGACTCGAATTGGGCGCGGATGACTACATCACCAAGCCTTTTTCCATTCGGGAATTGCTGGCTCGGGTGAAAGCCGTGCTGCGGCGCGCCGGGATCACTCCGAGAGCGGCGGAGAAGTACTCGTTTGGCGACGTGGAAGTGAACCTGCGCAGCTGCCGGGTTTCGAGGCGAGGCAAGGAAATGGATTTCTCCTCGAAGGAATTCGAGCTGCTGAAGTTCTTTCTTCACCATCCGGGCGAAACCTTGAGTCGCGATCGGCTGCTCGAGGAAGTTTGGGGCTACGCGCATTTTCCCACCACCCGCACGGTGGACGCCCATATTGTGCGGCTGCGGCAGAAAGTTGAGCCCAAGCCCGATGAACCTCGGTTCATCCTAACCGTGCACGGCACGGGATATAAGTTTGTCGGCTGAACGCAGGAGGACGGAGTGGAAAACGCACTACCGCTCAGAGAGAGCGAGCGCGGATGGACGCACCCGGGTCGGGTGGACAACGCGCGGTTGATCCGCCAGGCGCAAATGGGGAGTGCCAGCGCCTTTGAAGAACTGGTGCGCCAATACGACCGGGCTGTTTTGCGCCTCGCCGTCCACCTCACCGGCTCCAAAGAGGATGGGCAGGATGTTTTTCAGGAAGCCTTCCTGCGCGCCTACGTCAATCTCGCCAGTTTTCGTTTCGAATGCTCCTTTTACACCTGGATCTACCGCATTGTTACCAATCTTTGCCTCGACCATTTGCGCAAGCGGTCGTCGCGGGTGCGCGATCTGACGGCCACCGTATCCTCCGACGGCGAGGAAGAGCCGATCCTCGACCGCATCGCCGATCAACGTGCCGGCATGAGCCCGGAGCGCAACCTGATGAGCCGGGAATTGCGAGGCTCGATTCTGCGAGCGATGGCACGGCTCTCGCCACGCGAGCGCATGGTATTTGAATTGAAGCATTACCACGGGCTGCGCCTCAGAACCGTGGCCGGCATTCTGCATACCAGCGAGGGAACCATTAAGAATACCCTCTTCCGCGCTACCCACAAATTGCGTACCGAACTCGCTGAATACCGCTGAGGCGAAGTCCCCGCCAGGGGTGAGGCCCGCCGGCAAGGTATGCTAAGGTAAAACCTATCGTAAATTTCTTGTAGTTCTTGGCTTTGGGGTATCCGTGCCGCTTTCGCAAGACCCGCAGTGGTACAAGGACGCACTCATCTATCAGGTCCACGTGCGGTCCTTTCAGGACAGTTCGGGAGATGGCATCGGGGATTTTCGCGGGCTGGCCCAGAAGCTCGACTACGTCCAGGACTTGGGTGTCGACACCCTTTGGCTGATGCCATTTTTTCCCTCGCCCCTGCGGGATGACGGGTACGATATCTCAGACTACCGCTCGGTTCATCCCAATTACGGCACCCTCGACGACTTCAAAGGGTTTCTCGAAGCGGCGCATGCCCGCGGCATCCGCGTCATTATCGAAATGGTGCTGAATCATACCTCCGATCAGCACGCCTGGTTTCAACAATCCCGCAGCTCCCGTGAGAATCCGCGAAGAGACTGGTATGTGTGGAGCGACAAGGACACGAAATATCAGGGGACGCGCATCATCTTTCTCGATACGGAGCTTTCGAACTGGGCTTGGGACCCGGTTTCGAAGCAGTATTACTGGCATCGCTTTTTCAGCCATCAGCCCGACCTAAACTACGACAATCCCGCCGTCCGGGAAGAGATGTGGGAGATCATGCGATTTTGGCTGCGCATGGGAGTCGATGGGTTCCGGCTCGATGCCGTCCCCTATTTGATCGAACGAGAGGGCACGAATTGCGAGAATCTGCCCGAGACCCACGCCGTGATCAAGGACTACCGGGCGCGACTGGACCGGGAGTTTCCGGGGAAGATGTTTCTTGCCGAGGCCAACCAGTGGCCCGAGGACCTGGGTCCGTATTTCAGTGGGGGCGACGAATTTCACATGGCCTTCAACTTTCCCCTCATGCCCCGGATGTTCATGGGGTTGAAGCTTGAAGACCGCAAGCCGATCAGCGAGATCCTGCAGCGGACGCCGGCGATTCCGGAGATTTGCCAGTGGTGCCTGTTTCTTCGCAATCACGACGAACTGACGCTCGAGATGGTGACGGACATGGAACGGGACTACATGTATGACGAGTATGCCCGCGACCGCAGCATGCGCTTGAATCTGGGGATTCGCCGGCGCCTCGCGCCTCTGCTCGACAACGACCGGCGCCGCATCGAACTCATGAACGGAATGTTGCTGTCGCTTCCCGGCACGCCCATTACCTATTATGGCGATGAAATCGGCATGGGCGACAACGTAAATCTGGGGGATCGCAATGGGGTCCGAACCCCGATGCAATGGGACGGGGGGTGGAACGGCGGATTTTCCTCGGCCGACCCGGAGAAACTGTACTCTCCCCTTATGCTCAATCCTGTCTACGGCTACCAGGCGGTGAACGTGGCCTCGCAGAAACGCTTCGAGCACTCCCTGCTTTCCTGGATGAAGCGCATCCTGAAAGTCCGCAAGTCCAGTCCGGTGTTTGGCCGGGGGTCGATCGAGTTCCTTTATCCCGCCAATCATCGCGTGCTGGCCTACATCCGCAAGTGGGGAAAGGAGACGATCCTGGTGGTCAACAACCTCTCCAGTTCCGCCCAGGCGGTCGAGCTGGACTTGCAAGGCTATAAAGGCAACATCTTGATCGAAATGTTTGGCCGCAATATTTTTCCGCGCATCGGAAATCTGCCGTATCTTTTGACCATGGGCCCCTACCAGTTCTACTGGTTTCGGCTGAGGAAGGTCTGAGGGCGTTTGCCCGCTGCAAGCGGAGAAGGCAGAGAGGATGCGGACGCTCGATCCTTATTCTCGAGACTGACTTCCTAACTTCTGCCTTGGAGGGCTGGGTTGGCCGAAGAAAGCATTCTTACGGATGATTTTCTTCACGAGCTGATGAGTGTGGGCGAAGTCGACCTGCTGGTGGGTGTGCCCACACACAACGACGCCGCCACCATCGGCCCCATCGTACAGGCGATTCGCGCCGGGCTGGTGCAGTTTTTCCCCCGGCAGCGAGCCGTCATCCTCAACGCCGATGGAGGCTCCCACGACCAAACCCAAGAGTTGGTTCGGGCGGCCTCGATCACCGACCTGCAGCACACCCCCAATCCCCATGCCTTGCGTACTCTGCACTCGATCAGTGCGCGATATGGCGGAGGCCCGACCAGCGGGCGTGGTCTCTATGCCATTCTGGCGGCGGCCGATTTACTGCATTCCTCGGCGTGCGCGGTCATTTCCGCCGATTCCAGCAACATCGAACCGGAATGGATCGCTCATCTGTTGCGGCCCGTCTCCCAGGACGGCTTTGATCTGGTGACCCCGGTCTACCACCGCCATAAATTCGATGGCTTGTTGCTGCGCAACCTCGTCTACCCCATGACCCGGGCCCTCTACGGCAAACAGATCCGAGAACCCTACCCCTCCGAATTTGCCTTCTCCGGTCGGCTGGCCACCCACCTGTTCGGTCAGGACGGTTGGACGGCGGAGGCCGAGCAGGATGGGGCGAGGCTGTATATGACGATTTCGGCCATCACCGGGGGTTTCAAACTTGCCCAGGCGCTTCTCGGCAGCAAGACGCGGGCACCCAGTAGTCCTCCCGCCGACGTTGTGGACGCTCTGCGCGAGGGTGTGGGGCCGCTGTTTTTCTCCCTGGATCGGCAACCCGCCTGGAGGACGAACACGCCCTCCGAACCCGTCCCCATCCTCGGAGGCCAGCCCGAGGTCACCCTCGACCCGTTGCGCATCAATCGCAAACGGCTCTACGATTTGTTCCGCAGCGGAGTATCGGAACTCGCGCCCCTGTTGAGTTCGATCGTTTCCCCCTTCACCCTCGAGCAGTTGCAGCAACTGGCCTCGCGAGGGGAGGAAGATTTTTGCTATTGCGATGAGTTGTGGGTGAAGACGGTGTATGAATTTGCCGCCTCCTATCACCGGGCCGTCCTCAATCGCGATCACATCATTCAGGCTCTGGCCCCGCTTTATCGCGGGAGGGCTTATACCTTCCTGGTGGAAAATCGCGATGCCCAGAGCGAGGAAGTGGAACGCAATGTCGAAGCACTGTGTCTGACGTTCGAGAAGGTCAAGCCGTACCTCGGAGAGTTGTGGGACGGCAGGAAGTGAGGTCACATGTGGGACAAGTTCGTAATTGAATTGAGCCAGGCTACCCAAGAATTCCTTCGCGGGGTGGCGCAATTCTTGCCTCGACTGCTGGTAACGCTGATCATCGTGGTCATCGGCGGTCTTGCCGCCTGGGTGATCGAGGTCATCGTGCGCAGTATTCTGCGACTGATCAAGTTCGATCGGTTCTCCGATGATTCCGGGGCCAGCCAGTTTCTCCGCCGAACCGCCCTGCCATCGTCGACCGAGTTGCTGAGCCGTTTCGTCTTTTGGGTGTCCTGGATCGGCTTCATTCTGGTGGGAGTCAACGCTTTGAATATTGTTGGCCTCGAACCGCATATTTCGAAGCTCTTCGGGTACTTGCCGAGATTGGTCGCGGCCGTCTGCTTGATGTTCTTTGGTCTGCTGGCGGCAAGCTTTTTTTCCCGGGCGGCCCTGTTGGCCGCGGTCAATGCCGGCTCGCCGTCCCCGAAGCTCATCAGTTCCGCGGTTCGCGTTCTCATCACCGTGCTCAGTATCTCCATGGCATTTGAGGAACTCGGCTTGGCCGAACAGACGGTTCTCATTGCTTTTGGCCTGATCTTCGGGGCATTGCTGTTTGGACTTGCCCTGGCCTTCGGGCTCGGCGGGCAAGAACTGGCCAAGCGCTTTCTCGAGGCACGATTTGCCCGCCCCCCGCAACGAGAACACGAGGACGAACTGTCGCCGCTATGATCTTGGATGGAAGCAGCTTCCGGCCGGAGCCGGCTTCCGAGCCATAGCTCATCGCCCGAGAGGGGTTGCCGAACCCGCGCGCGCGGCGATGCCCCTTCGATGCGACGGTCCTGAATCTCGAGCCACGCCCGATGCGTCGACTTTGGTGGTCGACCCCCCCGAAGTGGGTACTTTCCTGGTTCAGCCGCCTCCCGGCGGTAAGCCGTTGGTCAGAGGTCGGATGCGCCTTGGTCCTGACCTAGTTACCGACGACTAGGGGATTTTTGCTGAGCCGGGTAATAGGAACCAGCATCCAACAGGTATAATGGTGCAAGCTCGTTTGTAATTTTTCTTGAAGAAGACCATTTCAATGTCCACAAAAATTAAGGTTGCAATACTTCTTCCCTCGGCCGCTGTACTCGTGTTCATGGCTGCGGGCGGCATGGACGGGGTTCGGGCATCGAGCAACGATGGCGCGTATCGACAGCTGCAGGTTTACAGCGAAGTGCTTTCCCGCGTGCGCAGCGACTATGTCGAAGACCCGAACATTCCCCTGGTCACCGACGGCGCTCTTCACGGGTTACTGGAATCGCTGGATGCGAATTCCAGCTATCTGACCGCCGCCGAGTACAAGGATTACCAGTCACATCAAGGCGAGGCGAGAGCTGACATCGGTGCCGCCCTGTCGAAGCGGTTTGGCTATGCGGCGGTTATTTCGGTCATTCCGGGAGGTCCAGCCGAAAAAGCGGGTCTCCAGGATACCGATATTCTCGAGGCAGTCGATGGCAAGAGCACGCGTGAGATGTCACTGGCTGAGTTGCGCAACCTGGTGGCCGGACAGCCGGGCTCGAATGTGACCGTGGCGGTGGTGCGAGCTGGTCGTGCCGAGCCGGAAAAACTGACGATCACGCGCGATGTGGTTAAGATCCCGCCGGTTAGCGAGAAGATGATGGCCAACGACGTCGGTGTAATCCGAGTCGACGCCCTGACCAAGGGTAAGGCACAAGAGCTGGCCGGCAAGATCAAAGCGGCGCAGAGGGATGGCGCTAAAAAGCTAATTCTCGACTTGCGCAATTGCGCAGAAGGTGAAGAGTCGGAAGGCATTGCGACCGCCAACCTGTTTCTCAATCATGGTGTGATTGCCTACCTGCAGGGGCAGAAGTACCCCCGCGAGGCATACAATGCCGATCCTAGCAAGGCCATCACCAGCCTGCCGGTCGTGGTGCTAGTGAACAAAGGGACGGCAGGGGCAGCCGAGATTGTCGCCTCGGCCATCCTGGAGAACTCTCGCGGCGATGTCGTCGGAGACAAGACCTTTGGCGAGGGGTCGGTCCAGAAGGTCATCCCCTTACCCGAAGGGGAGGGAGCTCTGATTCTTTCCGTAGCCAAGTATTACAGCCCAAGCGGCAAAGCCATTCAGGACGTGGCCGTCACCCCCAATGTGCTGGTCGCCGACGAAGATGAGGATGTTCCGGTGCCGGATGAAGAGGAGAATGCTGCTCCACCCGATCAGACTCGAAAGCCGCCGGCCCCGGAGGAAGACCAGCAGTTGCAGAAGGCAATCGAGCTGCTGAAAAATCGCTCCAGTTAGCCGGCCACCTAAGCGGGGTTCGTTCTGGGTCCCATGGACGACCGATGATCGCCGCGATCGAGTCCCAGGCTTTGGGAATGTCTATCGACTGCGGCACAAGTTCGAACCTCCGGATAAGCTCGAGTTGGTGATTTAAGCTCCCCATGAAGGTGATTTACCAAGATCTTCCGCCTGTCGAAGTCGGCGGACGGAAGATGATGGGCCGGGTACTGTTCGGACTGTTAGTTTTGTTTTCTGCCCTCATTGGTGCCTCTGCGGGATTGTTGCTGGTTTACTCGACCGACTTGCCGCAGGTCGAGCAGCTCGAACACTACCGACCCAGTTCGATTACCGAGCTTTACGACGACCAAGGTCGTGTCGTCGGTTCCTTTGCCCTGCAGCGGCGCGTGGTTTCGAATTACGCCGATTTTCCCGCCTTGCTCAGAGAAGCCTTGATTTCTATCGAAGACAAGGATTTCTACCGCCATTGGGGCATCAACGTGTGGCGCATTGCCGGAGCGGCGTACCGCGACATTGAATCCGGCGGAAGGGTGCAGGGGGCATCTACCCTCACCATGCAGCTGGCACGCAATCTGTTCCTGTCGCCCGACCGATCCTTTCGGCGAAAGATCGAAGAGGCACTACTCGCCATCCAAATCGAGCGCCGCTTCACCAAACAACAGATCTTCACCCTGTATGCCAACCAGATCTTTCTCGGGCATGGGGTTTATGGATTTGAAGCGGCATCGGAATACTACTTCAGCAAGCCGGCCAGGGAACTCAAGCTGGAGGAAGCGGCGCTGCTGGCAGGATTGCCCAAAGCACCGGGACAATACTCCCCGATCAATCATCCCGATCGCGCGATCAAGCGGCGCAATTTGGTGATCAACGCCATGCTCGAAGATGGGAAGATCACGGCCAACCAAGCCAACGATGCCCGCGGCCAGCCCCTTGGTCTGAAGCTGCAACACGATCCCAACTCGCTGGCACCCTATTTCGTCGAAGAGGTTCGCCGATATCTTGAGAACCGCTACGGCACGGACCAGGTGCACCAAGGCGGGCTGCGAGTCTACACCTCGCTCGATGTGGACCTTGAGCGTGCGGCCAACCACGCCGTACTCGATGGCCTCGCGGCTTACGAACGCCGCCATGGGTGGAAAGCTCACCTGGAGAATGTGTTACGCGAGGGGCAGTCGCTTACCAGCTATGGACATCCCGACTGGGACGAAGAACCGGAGCCTGGCGGCTATGTTCACGCTTTGGTTACCGCCGTCGTACCCCGCGGGGGAGCGACAGTGGTATTCGGTCGTTACCTGGCAACGCTCAGTGAGGCCGATGCGGCATGGACCGGGCACAAGCTCGAGGATATCCTGCGGGCTGGGGATCTCGTCTACGTAAAGATTGTGTCCTTCACCGGTGAGGCGAAAGCGCACGTGAGCCTGGAGCAGGATTCCGGAGCCCAAGGTGCTCTGATCGCGATCGACAATGCCAGTGGAAGCATCAAGGCCATGGTGGGCGGCCGCGATTTCGAGGAATCCAAGTTCAACCGTGCCACGCAGGCATTGCGCCAGGTAGGTTCATCGTTCAAACCGTATGTTTACACTGCTGCCATCGATCAGGGGGCTCGACCGGACGATACAATCCTCGACGCACCCGTGACTTTTGAGACCGCCTCGGGTCCCTACGTTCCCCACAACTACGACGAGAAATTCGAAGGGACGATCACCCTGCGCCGGGCTTTAGCCCAGTCCCGTAATATTCCAGCCCTGAAACTGGCCAGTACCATCGGGATCCGGACCGTCATCGACTATGCCCATCGTTTCGGGATTACTTCCAATCTTCCTGCGTACCTGCCGGTCGCCCTCGGGGCAGCGGAGGTCACGCTGTTTGAGCAGACTTCCGCCTTCAGTGTTTTCCCCAACGACGGCGTCCGCGTCAGCCCTCGCTACATCACCAAAGTCACCGATTATGAAGGCCGGGTTCTCGAGGAGGATTTTCCCGAGGTAAGAGACGTGATCGCGGCACCGACTGCGCGTATCATGACTTCGATGCTGCGCGAGGTCGTGCTCCACGGAACGGGCATCGCCGCTGCCAGCCTGAACCGGCCCCTGGGTGGGAAAACGGGTACGACCAACGATTTTACCGACGCCTGGTTCATCGGTTTCTCGCCCTCGATGACGGCCGGTGTTTGGATTGGCTACGATGAAAAGAAGTCGCTGGGGCCGAAGGAGACCGGAGCCCACGCAGCGCTCCCCATCTGGATCGAGTTTATGAAAGTCGCTCTGGCCGGACGAGAGACCGGAGATTTCCAGCCTTTGCCGGCGGTGCCTCCGGCATCGGTGGCGCAAAGGTTGGATACCCCCGACGCCGCTCCGGCGGAGGAGGAAACTCACTAGCGACCATCCCGGCTGTTTGCCTGCTCAACCTCTACATCGGAAGGCGGGTGGGAAGTCTCAAGTATGAAAGCGTTTTTTCGCTTTGTCTTTCGCTCTTTGGTTCTGCTCGTGGTGGCCTTGATTTCGGCCCTGACGGCGATGCGCTTTGCCATCCACGGGCGGGAAGTGGCGGTGCCCGATCTGGTGGGCAAAACGCCGGCTGAGGCACGCCGAGTGGCCGAGCTGGCTGGCTTTGGGTTTGACGTCGAGCGGCAATACTACAGCCCGACGGTTCCCGAGGGCAGAGTTCTTTCGCAGATGCCAACTTCGGGCACCCTGATTCGGAGCGGCTGGCAGATTCGCGTGGCCCTGAGCCTGGGCCCGCAGAGGGTTCAGATTCCTGATGTGCTCGGTCAGAGTGAACGGGCGGCGGAAATCAACATTCTGCGCCGCGGCCTGATTGTGGGAGCGGTGGCGGAGGTTGAGGTACTGGGGGCGACCCCGAACGAAGTGATTGCCCAGAATCCGTCGCCGAACGCCAGCAGCATATCGGCTCCGAGAATCAATCTGCTCGCGGCCCAGACACCCCTGCCCCAGGCGTTTGTGATGCCGAGGTTGGTGGGACAGACCCTAGGTGCGGCGACCGCGGCTCTCAAGGAAGCCGGCTTCGCCGTGGGCAATGTGACGGTGGCTTCCTCCCCGGTTCCCGCCGTTGCCCCGCCCGATCAGCCACTGCCGCCGCCTCCCGTGCCTGCGGGCTCAAGCCTCATTGTCTCCCAGAATCCGGCGGCAGGAGCGAAGGTGATTGCCGGCTCCACCGTTAGTTTGGAAGTGGGTTCGGGAGGGTGAGTGATTCGGGGTTCGGGGAGTGTGGGAACCGCTTTGTGGCTTCGATCAGGATGGGGACGACCGAGACGGGGCTTTTTCGAGGATGGCAGCGAAGAAGCCATCACAAGGATGTACTCCGGGTATAGTTTGCAGGTAGGGGCCGCGAGCCAGTGAGGTCAGATCCTTTCCTTCTAGTTCACCCTCGCCCCGCAACTGATCGAGCTGCTCCCGACAATCTAGGATGCGAAACGAGCTCTCTCGTTCGAGAGCGGCTTCGACTACCTTTTCATTCTCTTCCGTTTCGAGCGAACAGGTCGAATAGACGAGCCGCCCTCGGGGCGCGACCTGCGGCATGACGGAGCAGAGAATTTCGAGCTGCCGCCGGTGGAAATCGAACAGGTCATCCTTCCTGAGCCGCCACTTGATTTCCGGATTGCGAGCCAAGGTGCCCGTACCCGAGCACGGCACGTCGGCCAGCACTCGGTCAAAGCCCGGCTGAAGCGGTAGGGCACAAGCGTCGGCAGCGACCACGTGGAGGTTGCGCGCGACCACCAGTTTCCGCAGCAAGCGGGCGCGATGGGGATGGAGTTCGGCAGCCACGACGCGGGCCTCTGGATTGCGGAAGGCGACGAGGCGAGCCTTTCCCCCCGGGGCCGCGCAGCAGTCAAGAATTTCAGAACCTTGGCCGACCAGAAGCGCAACCAGTTGGGATCCCTCATCCTGGATGAAGAGCGAAGCGGACTCGGCGCGAAGTAACTTTGTCAGATCTCCACGCATGACCCGCCGCGAACGAGTCAACAGGAAGCCGGGCCCTAACTGAATTCCCAGGTTCTCGAGTGTGTCGGGTGGATCGAAGTCGCGCATGGCGAGAGAAACGGCAGGAACGTGCTGATCGTAGGCGCAGATTTGCTTGGCCGTTTCCCACCCGAAGTTGGCCACCCAGCGTGCAACCAGCCATTCGGGATGGGCGGAAACTCTGGCCAACTCCGAAGCCGTAGTGCTGTCGGCGCAGGCGGTTGGGGGCAGCGCCGTTTTCCCGGAGCCGGCCAAGCGTCGTAACAACGCATTGACGAATCCGGCAGCCGAACGTTTGCGGGCGCGCTTCACCAGCTCCACGCTCTCATGGATGGCGGCGGGCGGCGGCACTCGATCCAGGAACATCAGTTGATAAGCGGCGAGGCGCAAGGAGGTAAGCACCGGCGCGTCCAGTTTCTCGAGTTTCAGGGACGAGTTCTCTGCCACGGCTTGATCGAGCAGGGAGCGCCAACGAAGCACTCCCATGACCAATTCGGTGGCCAGACGGTGATCCGCCGAGGAGAGTTTCTGATGGCGGGAGGAGTGCAGGAGTTCCGAGGCGTACGCTCCTTGCTGTTCCACCCGCAGGAGGATATCGAACGCGGCGAGTCGGGCAGGGGAGATGGGCATCAGACGTTGGCTCGGCACTCTAGCCGAGAAGCTCTCCCGGGCGCAAACGATGGCCATGCAGAAAGTCCCGCGCGGACATCCGCCGCTTGCCTTCCGGCTGGACGACAAGCAGTTCGAGCGCCGTATTGCCAGCGCAACCGACGAGCAACGATTCCTGCTCGGTGCGGAGCTCGCCCGGCGGAATTGGCTTCTCCCTCGGCTTGGCTTCCCAAATATGCAGGTTCTTGCCGCGAAAGCTGGTGAAAGCTCCCGGCCAGGGCTGGAAGCCTCGCAGCCGGTTCCAGATCACCTGGGCGCTGCGCGCAAAATCGACTCGCCCATCCTCCTTCTTTAAGCTGGGCGCGAGAGTTGCCTGGCTATGATCTTGAGGACAGGGGCGGATGGTTCCGGCCTTGAGCCCCTGAAGAGTGGCCATCATCAACTCGGCTCCGACGGCGGCCAGGCGGGGAGCCAGCAATTCCGCAGTTTCCTCCGAAGCAATGGAGACGGACTGCTGCAGCAAAATATCACCGGCATCCAGCCCCAGGCTGATGCGCATGGTAGTAACTCCCGTCACCACCTCCCCGCTTGCGATGGCCCATTGAATAGGAGCGGCTCCACGATATTTCGGCAGCAGGGATGCGTGCAGGTTGACGTTACCGAAGGGCGGAAGATCGATCATCCAGGGCGGAATCATCCGGCCATAGCCGACGACGACGATGGCGTCGGGCTGAATCGCGACCAGTTGAGCCTGAAAATCCTGGTTCTCTTTGATCTTTTCCGGCTGCGCGGTGGGCAAACCCAGCTGGCGCGCCCGCTGCTTGACGGGGGAAGCGGCTAGCTCCATACCTCGGCCGCTCGGCCGGTCGGGCTGGGTTACCACCAGGGAAATCGAGAACCCGGCTTCGACCAGCTTGTCCAGGGTCGAAACGGCAAAGCGCGGCGTGCCGGCAAACACCAGATTGAGCGACGCAGTCATGAGCTCATTGTGCCCATGATTCCATCCCGCAGGAAACCCCGTCCATCGTCTACCACTCCCCGGCCTTTACCAGTTTGCGGATCTTGCGCTTCATCAGGTCGCGTTTCAACGCGCTGAGGTGGCTGAGGTAAAGCTTTCCATTCAGGTGGTCGGTTTCGTGCAGAAAGACGCGAGCTAACAGATCCTCGCCGCTTTTCTCAAACCAGTGCCCGTGGACATCTTGTGCCCGAATCGTCACCTTACGGGCGCGGGAGACGGGCTCACGAAATTCGGGAACGCTCAAGCAACCCTCGGCTTGCGTGTGCTTGCCCTCGCTATGGAGGATTTCCGGGTTCACCAGCACCAATTTGGCGTTCTCGTCCTCCTTGAACGTAATATCAATCACCGCCAGGCGTTTGGAGATTCCAATCTGCGGCGCTGCCAGGCCGATCCCATGGGCCTGATACATGGATTCGAACATGTCTTCCACCAGTTTCTTGAGATCACCGTCAAAGACCGTAACCGGCTCGGCTGGCTTTTCTAGGACGGGGTCGCCAAATTTTACGATTGGGTAGATCATCGCCTCGGATCAGTCGTCAGTAGGTTTCCAGTTGGTGACGATATCCCTGGAAGTTGCGAAGGGTTTCTCCCATCGAGTCGCCGCCAAACTTATCCAGCGCGCAACCGGCCAGAGTCAATGCCACCATGGCCTCCGCGGCAACACCGGCCGCCGGCACCACGCAGACATCGGAACGCTCATACGCCGCTTTCACCGGTTCCCGGGTGGCAAAATCCACCGATTGCAAGGGACGCCGCAGGGTGGAAATCGGCTTGAGGTATCCTCGCAGCCGGATCTCCTGGCCGTTGGAAACCCCGCCTTCAATGCCGCCGGCGTTGTTTCGGCGGCGAGTGAATCCGGGGTGCGGACCCGACTTCTCGTAGCCTATTTCATCGTGCACGGCGGATCCAGGCGAGTCCGCCGCCCGTACGCCAGCGCCGATCTCCACCGCCTTCACGGCTTGCAACGACATTACGGCTCCGGCCAGGCGTGCATCCAGGCGCTCGTCCCACTGCGCATAGCTGCCCAACCCGGGAGGGACGTTATGGGCGACCACCTCGAACACTCCGCCCACCGAATCCCCGGTTTTCAATGCCTGATCGACCTCTTGCTTCATGCCCACCTCAGATTCTGACTCGGCGCAATTGAGCAGTACTTCGGGTTGCTCCCGGAGAGCGGCCACCCGCTCCCAGACTATTTCCGCTTCGACCCAGGTTCCTCCCACGGCAATGACATGGCTCAGAACTTCCATCCCGAGCTCCCGCAAGAACAGCTTTGCCAAGCTGCCAATGGCGACCCGTGCGGCCGACTCTCGTGCCGAAGCCCGTTCTAGCACGTAGCGAGCTTCGGGGAAGTTGTACTTCAAGGCCCCGGCTAGATCGGCGTGGCCGGGACGCGGCGCGGTGACCGGTTTGTGCTTCGCCGAATCTCCTTCATGAATGGGCAGCGATTCCTGCCAGTTTTTCCAGTCCCGGTTTTCGAGCAGAACCGCAATGGGAGATCCAATCGTAATCCCCTGGCGTACGCCGGAGATCAGGTGGGCGGCATCGCGCTCGATCTTCATCCGCCCCCCGCGGCCGTAGCCCTGTTGCCGGCGCCAGAGTTCTCGATCGAGGAAGTTCTGATCCACCTTCAATCCCGCGGGCAAGCCGCAAAGCAAGGCGACTAAGGCTTCCCCGTGGGATTCGCCGGCCGTGAAATAACGCAGCATTTTCCTGGATTGTACCTGATCGCGCGCCGAAACTCGGCGGCCGAGCCATCATCGGGGCCGCGAAAAATGTTTTTTCCCTGGGTACGTCGTAGGCAGAAGTGCGGGAAGACTGATAGAATCAAGAGCAATATTCCCGTAGAACAGCCGAGCCGAACCGGGCTCGACGCGCCACTCCAGCAGCGCCAGCCGTACGCGCCACCCATCGAGCGCCACTTTCGATCGCTCCGGTTTCAAGCTGTACGGAGCGCAAGCGCATCCGCCGCTCTCGGCGTGCTGCGCTTGAGGATTGTGGCAGTGCTTCGCGGTTGCGGATTTGTCGATGGCGATTCGTTTGACAATCGTTGACGATCACCTGTCGTTCCGGGAGGGCCTGCGCCGCGTGCTCGAGGGGGAACCAGACCTCGAGCTGGTAGGCGAGGCGAACGACGCCGCTCAGGGACATGAGCAGGCGCGAGAATTGAAGCCCGACGTCGTGCTCATGGATATCCACACGCCGGGAATGTCGAGCCTCGAAGCGGCCCGGCTCATAGCCCAGGATGCTCCGGACACGCGACTGGTATTGTTGACCAGCGAGGAAGATGAGGAGTACTTGCTGCGCTGTCTCGAGGCGGGCGCCGCCGGCTACCTGTTGAAAAATTCTCCCGCAGCCAAACTGCTCAGTGCCGTGCGCGAGGTCTACCATGGGCGCAAGTACGTGAGCCCCCAGGTTCTGGGGAAACTGGTCGACGATTTCCGCGCCCGCGGCCGGGGCCGTCGGGGGCAGAGCGGCGGGGCGACGCTGACGCCGCGGGAACGCGAGGTGGTCAAGATGATCGCCGAAGGCAAATCGGTCAAAGAAATCGCGGTTGGGCTGGGGCGGAGCATCAAGACCATCGAGGCGCACAAATTCAATCTCATGCGCAAGCTGGACATCCACAGCAAAGCGGAGCTGATCGCCTATGCGATCGAGAACGACATCGTGAAGATGAAGGCCGGAGCCTAGCCAGGGCGAGAACCACAGAGGGCAGCAACTCACTCCCGGACCGCCCCGCCGAGTCTAGGTCGAGCGCGGGTTTCCACCGCCCTCTAATCCGTTGGGATAAAGCAGGATCTTGCTCGATTCGCCGGTCTTGAGCCGATCCATAGCCCGGGCGAAATCCGCGATGGCAATGCTGTCGGTGATCACCGGATGCAGGTCGAGCTTCTGGTTCTTCAGCAGGGCCGTCATCTGAAACCAGGTCTGGTACATGCGGCGGCCGTTGATTCCCTGAATGGTGATGCCTTTGAAGATGATGTCCTCGGAAAAATTGAGCGATACGGGCTTCGAGGTAAGCCCGAGCAGCGAGATGCGTCCACCCCGGCGTACGATGTCGAAGGCGGTTCGAATGGCCTGGGGATGTCCCGCCATCTCCAGTACGACATCCACCCCGAGTCCGCCGGTCTGCGCCATGACGACCGCTGCGACATCGTCCCGTGACGGATCGAGGATGAAGTCCGCCTTCATCTGTTGGGCGATGCGCTGACGATGTTCGTTCACTTCGATGGCGAACACTTGCGCCGCCCCCACCGCCCGGGCCACGGCAATCGAAAATAGCCCGATGGGGCCGCATCCCGTGATCGCCACGGTTTTGCCGGCAACCTCCCCGGCCAGCACAGCATGCACGGCGTTGCCCAGCGGGTCTAGGATCGAGGCATATTCCAGGGGAATGGCAGGATCCAGCTTCCAGATATTCGATTCCGGAATCACCACGTACTCGGCGAACGCGCCGTCGACATCCACTCCGATGATCTTGACCCTCTGGCAGATGTGGGCCTCCCCGGTTCGGCACTGCAGGCACTTGCCACAAGCGACGTGCATCTCGGCGGAAACGAAATCGCCCTCGCGGACGTTGCTGACGTCGCTGCCGCGCGCTACCACCTCTCCGCAGAATTCATGTCCTGGAATTAATGGCGGGTGAATCCGTTTCTGTGCCCAGCGGTCCCACTCGTAAATGTGGAGATCCGTGCCGCAAATGGAGGCGACTTTGACTTTGACCAGGACGTCGGAGGCTCCGAACGCGGGGATGGTGACTTCCCGAATCTCCACGCCCGGGGCCGCCTGCGGTTTTACGACGGCAAGCATACTATTGCGCATCGGGGTGCTAGGAGGCCTTTCCTTCCTCCCGGGGAAGCCCGCGATCGTGTTTCCCGGCTATGGCCTTGAAGTCCTTCGAGCGGCCGCGCGGAATGCTGAGCGATTTCCAGTGGCTGGAACGCAGATGCTTGGCGAGAAAGATGATTTGCGCGACGTGCGCGGAATAGTGTGCCAGTTGCCGATTGATGGCCTGCAGCACCGTGTGCGGCTCGCCCCGAATGGTGATGGTGCGCAGCAAGTCCTCGGGTTTGAGTTCGGCGATGGTGGAAAACACTCGTGCCCAACCCTCCTCCCACCAACCCATGATCTCGGCGCGTGTGGGCTGGTCCACAATTTCGAACTCCTGGTCGCGATTGCGGTCAGGTTTCTCGCCGTCCGTGGTCAGAAAATCGGTAAAGCGCGACTTCATGTTGCCGGCGAGGTGCCGGACCAGGATTGCGACCGAGTTCGATTCGGGATCCAGAGTTACCAGCAAGTCCTCGTCCTTTAGTTGATGCATGGCAGCTTCTCCGAGGCGTTTATAACCTCGCAGTTGGCGGTGGACTTCGTCAAGGTAGTGCGCGCCAAGATCGCTCATTTTCCGTCGACCTCCCCATGGTCATTATGCGCTTTTCCAGCCTCCGCCGCCCGGGGTTTCCACTCGTATTCTCTCCCCTTTGCGCAAGCGGAGATTGAACTTCCCCGGGAGCGGTTCGATGGACTCATCTCGGCGCACGAGCATGGCCTTCCCCGGCATTCCGTCTCCACCGCCCCACAAGCCATACGGCCCTCGCAAATGTCGATCCGCCAGCAGAGTCACCTCCGCATCCGCACGCACCTCGATCTCGCGAACGATTCCATCCCCTCCGTTGTGTCTCCCCCGACCTCCGCTCCCCGTACGTAAGCCGTATCGGCAAACCCGTAGGGGATAGGCATACTCGAGCGCCTCCACCGGAGTATTGAGCGAGTTGGTCATATGCGTGTGCACGCCCGAGACGCCCGCTTTGGTCGGGCGCGCCCCCATCCCGCCGGCGATGGTTTCGTAGTAGGCGAACGGTTCCCGGGTGCGAGGATCGGTTCCGCCGATCGTCAGATTATGCATGGTACCCGCGGCCGCCGCCGGAATGCGTTGCGGAATCGCTTTAGCTAATGCCCGCAAGAGCACATCGACTATGCGCTGCGAAGTCTCCACGTTCCCCCCCGCCACGGCCGCGGGAGGGCGGGCATTGACCACGGTTGCCTCCGGCGCAATGACTCGGATCGGGCGCATCATGCCGGCGGTGGCCGGAACATTCTCCGCCAGCAGGCACCGGAATACATAGAAGCAGGCGGAATAGGTGATGGCCTCGACCGCATTGATGCTGCCTTCCACCTGGGGATGGCTTCCCGTGAAATTGACGATGGCGCGAGGACCGGACCGCTTCCGCCCACCCAGGAACTCTACTCGGACGGCGATCTTTACCGCTCGCTCCCTGATACCGTCGTTGTCCAGGAAGTCTTCCGCGGCGTACGATCCGCGGGGAACCTGGTCAAGAAACATGGCCATCATGACTTCGGAATAGTCGAGCAACGCGCGGGCGGCACGTTTCACTCGCGCCGCCCCATAGCGGGAGCAGATTTCCCCCAGCCTTTCCACCCCGGTGTGACCGGCCGCGATTTGCGCTCCCAGGTCCCCTTCGCGTTCACGCGGAGTCCGCACATTGTTCAGGAGCAGGGCGAGAACCTCGGATTGAAGAACGCCGCCGCGCATGATCTTCATGGGCGGAATGCGCACCCCCTCCTGATAAATCTCCCGGCAGAGACCCATGGACCCGGGAAAGGTGCCACCTACATCTGCGTGATGGGCGCGCGAGGCGAGATAGAAATCCGGCCGGCGCCGTTTTTGGGAGACATAGAAGGGCGTCACGAGGGTGATGTCGGGCAGGTGGGTTCCGCCGCGGAAAGGGTCATTCAACATGGCGACATCCCCCGGCGCCAAGGGAAAACTATCCAGCAGGGCGCGCACCGACATGGGCATCGAACCAAGATGCACGGGCATGTGATCGCCCATGGCAACCACTTTTCCTTCACCGTCGAACACAGCACAGGAGTAATCGCGGCGCTCTTTGATGTTCGGGGAGAAGGCGGTGCGGCGGAGAGCTGCCCCCATTTCCTCGGCCACCGAGTGAAAGATATTCTTGAAGATTTCGAGTTCGATGGGATCCTCAAGCATCGCGTAGACAAGTGTACGACAACCTCATGACCTTAAAATCTCCGAGAGAACCAACCTCTGCGCGAAGAATTCTATTGACAACGACTCTAATCCCCAGCAATATCTGGTTGTGAACGTTGCCGCCGTGCATCTGGCGGCCACGCTCGAATTTGTTAGCAAGGGAAAATCGTTCACGGAGGAAACTTCATGGCAACCAAGAAAAAAGCTGCGAAGAAGAAGAAACACTGAATCGTCGCGAGCGTATGGCTCGCAATTCAAGTTCAGAAAAAGCCTCTCAGGCGAAATGCTTGAGAGGTTTTTTGTTGGAGCGTACGGCGCTCGCAGTTCGCCCCGCTTCCGAGCAAGCGGATTCCCCGGGGGCGAGACCAACGTACTAGGCGCGACGCCGATCGAATACATCGAGGAGCTTCAGCTTCTCTGCCGCCGGCAGGAAGGAAGCCTCGAAGGAGTTCCGCGCCAATTCGCGCAGATGCTCATCGGTGAAGCCAAACTGATCCTGGGCCAACTGGTATTCTCGCGAAAGCGAGGTGGCGAACATGGCGGGATCGTCGGTGTTGAGCGTAATCATGACTCCCTGATCGAAATAGTTGCGAACCGGATGCTCGCCGAGGGAGGGGCAGACCCGAGTGCGCAGGTTGCTCGTCAAGCATATCTCCACCGGAATCTGCCGCCGGGACAGTTCCTCTACCAATTCCCGATCCTGCCAAGCCGTCAATCCATGGCCGATGCGCTCGGCCTGTAAATTGAGGGCTCCCCAGATCGATTCCGGCCCGGCACTTTCCCCGGCATGCGCCGTCAACCGCAGGCCCTGGTCGCGCGCGTAGGCGTACACCTCGCGAAACAGTTCCGCCGGGCCTTTCACCTCATCCCCCCCGGTTCCAAATCCGACGACGCTGCGGTCTTTATAGCCCGCCGCCAGTTCGGCGACGCGTTGGGCCTCGGCGGGACCGAATTGCCGCACCGCGTCGAAGATCCACAACAGAGAGACCCCGAACTCGCGTTCCCCACGCACGCGCCCGCGCTCGAGTCCTTCGAAAATGGTCGCAAAATCCTGCTTGCGCCACAGGTACACTCCCACCGAAACATAAACCTCTGCGTGCAGGACATT
>Ga0187780_10001246_pt1 | contig 19177 bp, 18 predicted proteins | sample 1015_Q2_SP10_20__FD_132429 | JGI IMG/M metagenome (GOLD analysis project Ga0187780, IMG submission 132429) | Tropical peat soil microbial communities from peatlands in Department of Meta, Colombia - 1015_Q2_SP10_20_MG | ecosystem: Environmental > Terrestrial > Soil > Wetlands > Peat | place...
GGGGTGGTCCGTGGCAATCGGCATTCCTGAGGTCGCATTATACGGAGCTCTTCGGGAATCTTTGGCGATAACTATTGGTACCGCTGCACTCGTGCTGCTCGTCGGTGTTTTTCTTGCGAAAAAGATCAGTGGCCGGATCAGCCGTTCACTAGTCACACTCAGCAATGCCGGGAACAGCCCGTCGGCTGGCACGCTTACGGCGATCGATATCCAGGAAGTCAGTGAATTAGGTGAAACGTTGCGTTTGCACGCCGCGGAGCGCGAGAACCTTCAACGGCAGATTATAGCCGCGCACGAAGAGGAGCGGTTGCGGCTTGCGCACGATTTGCATGATCAAACCGGCCAGAGTGTTAGCGCGGCGATTCTCGATCTAAAGGCGATTGAACCTTTCGTCGCTGACAAAGGGCGCGACCGCCTCCGTATCTTGTCCCAGAGTTTAAATGGCATTGCTCGTATGCTGCACCGGATCGCGTGGGAGTTGCGCCCCGCCTCGCTTGACGAACTCGGATTAACGAGCGCCTTGCAGGCCTACTTTGAAGAATGGGGCTCGAAATACGGCGCAAACGTAGATTTCAGCTGCAAAGACGAGAAGCTCGATCGATACTCGGATGAAATACGGACGACGATCTATCGTGTAGTTCAGGAGGCCCTGAATAACGTAGCAAAGCATGCAAATGCGACAAGCGTCAGCGCAATTATCGAAACGATTGACAGGACGCTTTTGCTGTCCGTTTGCGACAATGGGCGCGGTTTTGATGAAGCATCTACGCCGATGCGCCTTGGACTTGCTGGAATGCGTGAGCGTGTATCGCTCATTGGCGGGCACCTTCAGGTGGAATCCACTTCAGGCAAGGGAACAACGGTAACGCTACGCATCCCTGTCGAGGAAAGCGCGACCGCATGAGTCGAAAAATTCGCGTCGCGCTCGCTGACGATCACCCGGTTATGCTTGCGGGTCTGCGCAATTTGCTTGAGTCGCAGCAGGACATTGAGGTCGTCGGGGACGCGAAGACCGGATACGAGGCCCACAAGATGATTCTGGCCTCAGCGCCTGACATTGCGGTGGTCGACATTTCAATGCCAGGCATCAGCGGCATTTCGATTGCGCGAAAGCTCGCCCAGGAAGCCGCTCACGTGCGCGTTGTGATTCTCACGCTCTACGAAGACCGTGCTTTCTTGAAACAGGCCCTTACTGCTGGCGTCCGCGGTTATGTCCTCAAAACGTCTGCGGCTGAAAAGTTGGTCGAGGCCATCCGAAAGGTGGCCGCTGGACAAACGTATATTGATCCTCTTTTTGCCGAAGCAGACCATACAACCAACCCAGAGCAAAAGGCCGAGCTCGAACTGTTGGGGCTCACCGAACGAGAAGCCCAAGCGCTGAAATTCGCCGCACGAGGGCTCACCAACAAGGAAGCGGCCATTCGTTTGGGATTGAGCGAAAAAAGCGTCGAGACCTATCGCGCCCGCGCCGCCCAAAAGCTAGCCCTGAAGACAAGAGCCGATATCGTGCGTTTTGCCTCAGCTCAAGGATGGCTCAACGAAGTTTAAAACTCCGCCACGGTCCTATCGACGAGCAGTCGTATCGGATTGCCATTCTGAAAAACGTCCGGCCCCTCACAAGGACGATGGAACGGGCGGTGGCGATTATTTGCAGCGGTCGCCGTTGGTCGGTGGCTCTACCGGACCGCCCAAAGATGTTCGCCAACATGGTGGCCGTTTGGGCCGGCATGTTGATTGCGTTGACCGTGTCCTCTGAGCGGGAGTGAGTCCTTACTCGTCGTCAGCGATTGCTTCGACCAGTGTCACAATACTGCGCCGAAGTCCGCCTTTCGGCAGCCGCATGAAGCCCCGCATCAACGCTGAACCGTCGGCCGTTGAAAGAAAATCAATAAGGACCCCGGCCGGTGCGTTTTTGTCATTAGTTTTTTGTTGGCCCGGCGCGCCTTCAAAGAAAAAACTGACCGGGACCTTGAGGACGTTCGCCACCTGCTGAAGACGGCTTGACCCCATCCGATTGGCTCCTTTTTCGTATTTCTGTACTTGTTGAAACGTTAACCCGATCGCATCGGCCAGATTCGTTTGACTCATTCCGAGCATCACCCGTCGCGTGCGCACTTGGCCGCCAACGTATTGGTCAACTGGATTTGGACTCGCTTTAGCCATTGTTTCGTTTGTCGCTTGTCGGTCGCTGCGTGAAGCAAACACCGATCCGGCTGATGGAGCGCCATGCGACCTTGCAATCGCGCTTTCTCAACTCGGGCTTGATGAGCAGCGTGAATTCATCTGGGATGCCGATCGGGCTTGCAACTTCGAGACACGCGCCTGTTTCTGAAACATTGCGCACAATGCAATCGATTGCGGGCACCACGCCGAAAAGAATTGACCCGCCTTTTATCGTACGTACACGCTGGGTCGCTCGACGCTCGCTCATGCGATTCTCATCAGCCGGAAGCGCGAGTGGATGCAAGTAACCTGCTAGAAGAAAGATAGAGGCCCCGGCACGCGGAGTTGCACCGGGGCCTCCTGTCCGGGCCACGTGCCCCAAACCCGGTACAGGAATTTGAGGTTAGGTGGTCCGACCACACGAAGTGTTAATTCAGATGTCAGGTAAATCCTGACATAGTACCGGCACTCACAGATTGGATGTCAGTTAAGGGCCAATGGCTGACACCGTCTGCCCGCCGCTGATCGGTGTTATGATCAACAATGGTCCGCTTACGCAAATTTCACACGCCTATTGCGATGTCGGCTTTAACCCCCAAAGCAGACGTTGATCGCGTCAAAATCGATGTCCGCTTTGGGTCATTAGCGGACATTCGCATCGCGTCATGCCGTGTCCGCTTTACCCCTGAAAGCAGACGTCAATCGCGTCAAGCCGAACGTCGGCTAAGGGCCAGAAGCGGACATCGCAGGACCGCGCACCCTTTTTAGCGAAATAAGCTCCGGCCGGCTTTGCAGTAAGACTATCGGTTCAAGTTGTCATTGACCGCGACAAGACGGCACCGATCAGCGCTGTGATGACTAATGCGATGCCGACAACTTGGTACAGATCGAGCACCTGCCCCAGCAATATTACGCTCAGTCCAGCAGCAGCGACTGGTTCAGTATAGGAAAGCAGCGCGACATTGGTCGGGCCGATTTTTGATATGGCGATGTAAAAACTCACCATCGCAAAAGTATAAAAAACCGCAGCGCCAGCGAAGCCGACCCAGCCAAGGCCATTCTGCGGCAGCACGAACTCGCCTTTCAAAAAGCAAAAAGTGACGAGCGATATGCTGGCGATGGTCGCCATATACAATGTCACTGGCCGAGAATCTGCCGCGCGGACGATTTGGCCGGAGACCACAATAACTGTACCTAGCCCGAGTGCAGCTACGAAAGCCAAGGCCACACCTAAGTAATCGAGACTACCGGCGCGTGGATTTAGCGCGAGCGTGAGACCTCCTAAAGCGAGCGCCATCATCAATATCGTGGGCGTGCGGAGTTTCTCCAATCGAAAAGAACTTAGGATAACGATAGCGATCAGTGGAAACAGGTAAAAAACCAGAACTGCTAACGCCAACGGGATTATGTTGATGGCGCTGAGCAGTGCCAAATTATAAATCGCTGTAATGACACCTAGCACCGCAGCGATTCGACCCTGCGAGCTAGGAAGCCGGAGCGGACTGCCGCCTAGGTACAACCAGAAACTCAGCACAACTATCGGCAGCACAAAGCGGGCTGCCGCTATGGTGATTGGATTGCTACCATTCTGGTACGCCAATGTTGCTGATGTATTGGCTAAAGCGAAAGCAACCGCGGCAGCTAACGCCAATGGAACCCCTGCCCAGGTGCGGGGTTGAGACGCGAATTCTCTGGCTGTCGGCATAATTTCTTCTACTTTCGAATCGGCGACGGCATGTCCGCTTCATGTCTGCTTTATCGCTGAAAGCGGACATCGGTGCGCTTAAATTCTATGTCTGCTAAGGGCCAATAGGCGACATCAGACCACCTATTCGATCACCTTGTTGGCGCGCACCAACAATGCGGCAGGAATTTCAAGGCCAAGCGCCTTGGCGGTTTTGAGGTTGATCACAAGTTCAAGCCTTGTTGGCTGTTCGATCGGCATTTCGGCGGGATTTTCGCCCTTGATGATTCTGTCGACGAACGATGCCGCGCGGTAAAGGATGTCCGCTATGTTCGGACCGTAGACCATTAGACCGCCGGCTTCTGCGAACTCGGGCCATCCGTACATTCCGGGAAGATGGTACTTCGCCGCGAGCTCGGAAATACGAGCACGATTGGAAAAGGCAAAGGCATGCGCAAAGGTGAAAAATGCCCCTGCGCCGCCCGCCAGCGCATTCTGAAACGCCTGATCGAGACTTTCGGCGCTAGGCGCTTCGACCGATTGAAGGTCGATGCCCAACATCTTCGCGGCACCCTCAGTCTTACGTAACTCGTTGACGCTTGCAGGTTCGTTCGGATTGTAAATGACAGCAATTCGTTTGGCCGAAGGCACCGCTTCCTTAAGTATGCTCAATCGCAGGCCGTCGAGGTCAGGGTTCATCATCGTCGTTCCGGTCACGTTGCCGCCTGGTCGCGCGAGACTCGCTACACCGGGGACGCCGACGCCGTCGCCGCTTATGGCCATAACGATGGGCAGCGTCTTGGTGTGCCGTGTCGCCGCAAAAAAAGCCGGACCGGTTATGGTCACCAAGACGTCGACCTTATTGTCGATTAGCTCCTTAGCGAGACCGTCTAGGCGCTCATCGTGCTCTTCCGAACCCCGTTCGTCGATGGTGATGGTCCGGCCCTCCACATAGCCGAGATCGCGGAGCCCCCGCCGAAGCCCGGCGGCCCATGGATCGGGCGTTGAAAAGGGATGCAGCACACCAATACGAGGCGAGCGGAGCTGCAGCGGGCGTGCCGCGAGCGGCCATGCGACTGCCGAGCCGCCAACCAATAAAATGAAATCGCGCCGCCTCATTGCCTCTCCCAGGCTCAGGACACGCAATCGTAGCGACTTAAAGTAACACTGCGAAAGGGGTGGCCAATGCTCGCTATGGCTCATTCGCCGACATTTCGCGGTGCAATTGCGATGTCAGCTTTACCCCCGAAAGCAGACTTTCCTAGTTGCGAGAGCGATGTCCGCTAAGGGCCAAAAGCAGACATCAGCCGAATTACTCGATTACATCGTCGGCGCGGGCGAGCAACGATGGTGGGACCGTGAGACCGAGGGCCTGTGCTGCTTTGCGATTGATTACAAGTTCGTACTTGGTCGGTACCTGCACCGGAAGGTCGGGAGGCTTCTCACCCTTGAGGATGCGGTCAACATACCCCGCCGCTCCGCGGAACTGCTCATTCACTTCAGACCCATAGGACATCAAGCCCCCGCCCGTGACAAAGTAACGTCGGTGGTAGACCGCGGGCAGTTTGTGTTTCGCTGCAAGCCCAACGATAAGATCGCGGTTAACCACTGAAAGTGCACTTGCCGTCAAGATCAGACCGCCATTTGGAGAGCTTGCAAATTTCGCGATGTCCTGCTCGATCTCCTGGACGTCACGCATGCTGATCGCAGTCACTTCCATTCCAACTGATGGCGCCACGTACTGGATCACAGCGAATTGGCCGACGCTCGCCGCGAGGCCGGGGTCCCGAAGAACCGCCACCCGCGTAACGGTTGGGGCTATCTGTTTGAGCAACTCCACCCATTTCGCGGTCAATGCATAGTCAAATAGAACAAAGCCAGTCGCGTTGCCTCCCGGTTTAGCCAAGCTGTCGACAAAGCCGCCACCGACCGGATCGGATATGCTGTTGAAGACAATCGGCACCGAGTGCGTCGTTTGCAACAGCGTTTGCAGCGCGAGTACTCCAGTTACCAAAATAACGTTCGTCTGAAGCGCGACTAGCTCTTCCGCGTTTTTGCGAGCCTTCGCAGGATCAGCGCTAGACCATCGGACTTCGAACCGTACATTCCGGCCCTCGATCCAACCCAACTGACGGAGGACTTCCTTGAACACCGCCACGCCGGCCTGTTGGTCTGTCTCAATACCTGCGCTCTCCAGCACGCCAACCCGCCGCATCTGAACTGGCTGCTGGGCATGCGCGGCAAGCGGCCACGCTGCCGCGCTGCCGAGAAGCGTGATGAACTCGCGCCGCCTCACTCGATCACCTCGTCGGTGATAGCCAGCAATGATGGCGACACGTCGAGACCAAGTGCCTTGGCGGTCTTAGCATTGAGCACGAACTCAAACTTCGTGGACTGAATCACTGGAAGATCAGCTGGCTTGGTGCCCTTGAGGATGCGACCGACATAGACGCCCTGCTGGTGATAAGCGTCGCTAAGGCTGGTGCCATAGCTCATCAAACCGCCAGCCGCCGGGTATTGGCGAAGAATGTAGATCGCTGGAATCCTATGGCGGGCCGCTAGAGCAACAATCCGATCAAGCCCTTTGCCTAGAAAAAACGGGTCGCCGGCCACGGAGAGAGCATCGGCCTTCTGTTCGACAAGTGTGGCGAAGGCGTTTTCAAAGTCGTTCTCGGTCGTAGCTTTTACGACGAGAAGTTTTTTCCCGAGTGCCTGCGCAGCAGCCTGCGCATCTCTTGTTTCGATCTCGGCATCCGGATTGGTCGGGTTCACCAGCATTCCGATGGTTGCAGCCCTTGGCACCACTTGAGTTAGCAACTCAAGCCGTTTCGTTCCCAACGAGTTGATCAAGAAGCTCACGCCCGTGATGTTGCTTTCCGACCGGTTGAGGCTAGTGATGACGCCGCCTTTGAGCGGGTCAGAGCCCATGAGAAATACGATAGGAATGGTCGTGGTTGCGGCTTTGGCAGCGAGCGCGGGAGGAATACCTCCAGCCGCAGCGATGACGGAAACCTTGCGACCGACTAGATCGGACGCAAGCGCCGGCAAGCGGTCATAGTGACCGTCGGCCCAGCGTTCTTCGATCAACACGTTTTGTCCCAGGACATAACCACTTTCATTCAGCCCCTGCTTGAATGCGTCAACCTGATAGTTCGCGAAACCAGCCGACCCCGAGTGGAGAAGCCCGATCACCGGCATTGAAGGTTGCTGTGCGCGTACGGTAAGCGGCCACCCGGCCGTCACACCGCCTAAAAGTGTAATGAAATCCCGTCGTCGCATATGCCTCCCCCAAGGCTAAGAGCTGCGCCGAGTGTGTGTCTTACGACGACACAATTACAGCAGGGATCTGCGACGCGCGAAATGGGGTTATGCGATTACGTTGCAGCACAGCAATTCTGAGCTGTCCATGTCCGCTTTGGGTCATTAGCCGACATTTCGTGGCGCAATTGCCATGTCGGCTTTGTCTCTGAAAGCAGACATCAACCGCTTCAACTGGGATGTCGGCTAAGGGCCATTAGCAGACATGGGGACACAGATCGATCTGTCTGTTCGTCTCGGCGGAGATTAAGCCTCGGCAGTGAGGACTGTTCCCTTGGTCTCGGGGAGCAAGAGAGCGGCAATAATCACAATGCCGTAAGCGATTCCGGCGAACACACCGATTGACTGGCCGAGCGGCAAGCTGGCGCTAAGCGCTCCGACAAAGAACGGATTGAGCGCGGCGATGCCCCGTCCAAAATTATAAGCAAATCCCTGACCGGAGCCACGCACGCGGGTGGGAAAATTTTCGGTCAGGAAAGCGCCCATGCCAGAGAATATGCCGGAAGCGAAGAAGCCGAGCGGAAAGCCAAGAACCAACATCAAACTGTCTGTGATTGCAAGCTGGGTATAGATGACGACCGTCAACAATGAGCACAAGGCGAATAAGATGAAGTTGGCGCGTCGCCCGATGCGGTCGGCCAAATAGGCGCTCACCAGATAACCGATGAACGAGCCGACAATAATGACTGCCAAATAACCACCGGTACCCAGCACTGTCAGTTTTCGTTCGGTGCGCAAGAACGTCGGCAGCCACGTTGTGATGGCGTAATAGCCGCCCTGCGCGCCGGTCGCGAGGACTGAGGTGAGAATGGTCGTCTTTAGCAATGAGGGCGAGAAGATCTCCAGAAAATTCGCCGCCGCACCTTTGTTTACCAGTTTGTCTTTTGTCGCGGTGAAAACCTGAGGCTCGTCGACAAAGCGACGAATGAAAAATACGAGGACTGCCGGCAACAGCCCAACCCAGAACAAGACGCGCCAAGCCGTGTCCTGTGGAAACACGCTGAAGAGCCAAGTTGCCATGAGGGCCGCGATCGCCCAGCCGATGGCCCAACCGCTCTGCACGCTGCCAACCGCTTTACCGCGATGCTGGGCACCGATCACCTCGCCCATGAGCACGGCGCCAGCGGCCCATTCGCCGCCAAAGCCGAGGCCCATCAGCGCACGGAACGCAAAGAGCTGCGTGTAGGTTTGCGCAAAGCCGCAGAGAAAAGTGAAGAACGCAAACCAGACGATTGTAATCTGCAACGTTCGGACACGCCCGAAACGGTCCGACAGCGCGCCGGCAAACCAGCCTCCGAACGCCGACGTCAGCAACGTTACGGTGCCAATCAATCCGGCATCAGCATTGGTCAAATGGAAGACAGCAATAATCGCCGGGATGGCGAAACTAAAAATCTGGACGTCCATTGCGTCGAGCGCCCAGCCGCCAAAGCAGGCCCAGAAGGTGCGCCGCTCGCTTGCCTGCAATTCCGTGTACCAACCAAACGGGCTGTCGTGAGCGATTGTCATAATGCCTCCCCCAGCGAAAACGAACGATTTTACCGCCTCACCCATAATAGATTAGCGCTCCAGGTGGCATGTCCGCTATGGGCCAGTAGGCGACATCGCGCCTTGATCGCTTTAATGTCTGCTAACGGACAAAATCTGACACAGGAATCGAAGCTGCCGGCCGAGAGTTTAATCGCCCAATGCGTGGAAGCGTTGTAGTCAAAATGGAGGGACGATGAGCGAAGCAAAAACGCTGTTGGAGATGGCTGGCGTCAAACCTACGCTTGCAAAACTGTCGGATACCGCCGTTATCATCATTGACGCACAAAACGAGTACGTGTCGGGCAAATTGCCGCTTACCGGTGTCGATGCCGCCCTGAAGCGGCTCGCCGATCTGCTCGCGGCCGCGCGTACTGCAGGCGCACCCAGCATCCATGTCGCGCAGCGCGGACGGCCGGGCGGATTATTCGATCCGGGAAGCCCCAATTTTCAATTCGCCGCAGAGGCCGCACCGCGCGCTGGCGAAGCCGTGGTAGAAAAGCCGTTGCCAAACGCTTTTGTCAAAACGGATCTGGACGCGAAACTGCAAGCGACCGGCAAGAAGGCGCTGGTCATAGCGGGCTTCATGACGCACATGTGCGTCAGTGCCACAGCGCGCGCCGCACTTGACCATGGCTATACCGTTACTGTGGCGTCGGATGCTGTGGCAACACGCGATTTGCCAGACTCGCTTGGCGGATCAGACCTGCCGGCCGAGCAAGTGAACCGTACCGCATTGGCAGAACTAGCCGACCGTTTCGCCACGGTCGCGCCGGTCGCGAACATAAAAGCCCAATAAGGGTGGCGCTAAGATCGTGGTCAGATTCTATTTCGTGAGTTTTCGTCCATGTCCGCTTTACCCCCGAAAGCAGACATTGATGGCGACAGATTGCATGTCGGTTAAGGGCCAAAAGCGGACAAACGAAAGAGGCCGCCAACTGCGGCGGCCTCAAGGTCGAAGAGGCAGTCAAAAGGGCCGAAACCCGGCACGCTGTTAGACAACCGTAGGGCTGGGCGACTTTCAAATCAGGGGCAGCCTGGGCCGACAGGGCAAAGGTGGCTCCCGCGAGTTGCGCCCTCTCTGCACAACTAGGCTCGTTTGTTTATTCTAACTGGTACTGATGTGTCGCGCGCGGAGCGAGCGCAGCACGCTAATTGCCAGTAATGCGGTAATCAGGTCGAGCCCGGCTACAATAACGAACACGGCCGTCCAACTTCCCGTGGTTTGTTTGATGTAAGCAGCTGCCGGTCCACCGAGAATCGAGCCGACGCCCTGCGCGATATAGAGGAAACCGTAGTTCGTCGCCGCATATTTCGGGCCGAATGTATCGGTGAGCGTCGAGGGGAAGAGCGAGAATATCTCACCCCAGCCGAAGAAGACGAGGCCCGTTAGCACCACGAACAACGCCGGCTGGTCGATGAAGGCGAACAGGATGAGGATCGCGATGCATTCCAGCGAGAATGCGATGAACATCGTCATTTCGCGGCCGATATGGTCTGACACCCAGCCAAAGAATGGCCGCGTCAGCCCATTGGTGAAACGTGACAGGGTCAGCGACAGCGGCAGCGCCGCCATGCCGAGCACCAATGCCTGCGAGACCTTGTACTCGTTGGCGAATGGACCGACGTTTGAAACCACCATCAAGCCCGAGGTCGACATCATGCTCATCATGATGAATAAAAGCCAGAAGATCGGGCTTTGCAGCATCTCGCGGGGCGTATAGCTGCGTCTCGCCTGCATCGTGCTCGCCGCGGCCGGCGAATAGCCGGCAGGCTGCCAGCCTTCCGGCGGAACGCGCAGCCATTGCGCCGCGACGATGCCGATGATGCCCTGTATAATGCCCCACACGATGAGTGTATGCGCGTAACCAGAGCTTTTGATCATGCTGTCGATGGGAAAGCTCGTGAAGATCGCGCCGAAGCCGTAGCCGGCGGCGGCGAGACCGGTCGCGAGTCCGCGACGATCCGGAAACCATCGCACCATCAGGCCGATGATGCCTACATAAATGATACCTGTGCCAAACCCGCAGATCACGCCATAGGTAAAATAGAGCGCCCAAACGTTGTCGACATAGGCCGACAATACCCAGCCGCCTCCCGACATAAGTGCTCCCACTGCGATCAAGGTGCGCGGCCCGAAACGATCGACCAGATAGGCTTGAAGTGGCGAGCACCAGGTTTGCAGGATAATCAGCAGAGAGAAGGTCCACTGCAATTCTGCGAGCGTCGTGCCGAGCTTTTGATTGAGCGGCCCGGTAAAAAGGGTCCAGACATATTGCGGGCTCGAGATCGACATCATCGCTATCAAGCCAAGCACGAGTTGAGACCAGCGATTCCAGTACCATGCACTGGTGGCCGTGTTTGCCGTGACGGTTGCCATAATTGCGCCCCTGTCTGTTCTCTTGGGAGGCGAAATTATTCGCCCCATTGCTGCGCTCGACAAGGGGCGTTCTAACGAATCGTTCGCTCGACGTCCGCTATGGGTCATTAGCGGACATTTGCATCGCGTCATGCGATGTCGGCTCTAAACCCGAAAGCTGACGTGGATTGCGTCAAAGTTTATGTCTGCTAAGGCCAAAAGCGGACATCGCCTAGCTATTCGACCACCTCGTCGGCGCTCGCGAGCAGCGATGGCGGCACCGTCAGACCGAGAGCTTTGGCTGTTCTCGTGTTGATGACGTCGCATTTCGGCTGACAAGCCACGCTATATTCGTGGCCTCAGCTCCATATTCGAAAGTCCCGCGGACGCATCAACGCCCGTCGTTCCCTCGACCGACCACGGTTGCAGAGCAACCGTATTGTTCGAGCCACCAAGCAAAAAATTGCTGCCGACACCGACGATGAAGCCAGCATTGGCGCTTGCGCCCGTGTAAGACCCAGAGAGACTTCCGGGCATCATATTATTAGTCGGCGCAAACACCCCCCACGTCAGAACGCCACCAGCCGTGAAGCCCAGAGCGCCACCTATGGTCGACATGGTCCCCTCGTACGCTTCGGTACGCCCGCCTCCGTCTGGTGCAAAGCTGCAGTCCATCTTTTGAAACTCTACGACGATGAGGCCAACGGAAGGAGCCAGCCTGCAGTTGAGGACGCCCACTTTCGTTCCAGGGCCTCCATTGATGATGGGCGCGGACGCGTTGCGTGACGGGAGATCGCCACCGAGCGAACTAGTAGCGGTCAACGCAAGTAGGCTGATCGATGTGAAAACTATCCAACGCATTGTCATCCCCCTTTGATCGTTAAAATATGGGATTGCATCTGACTGATGGCTCATTTTGCGATCGCCGATCTTGCGGCCTCAATTTGTGCTTTAACTGCGTCAAGATTGAAGCTTGCGCCCCTCTGCATTGGAGGAAATTCCACTGCAGTCATCGCGAGCTTCTCAACCTGCTGCTGGACGAACACGAACCGCCAGAACTCGTACTTAAACCAGTCGAAGTATTGCTGCGCACCTTCCTTGGTTCCGGCGTTCGGCCAGCCAGTGCGCTCGAACGGATCGAGACGCAGATTGGTGAGGTACGGCACATCGACTTTGGATTTGTCGCCGAGCCAACCAGCGGGCTGGTCGATGAAGCGATACTTGTAGTCATCGATGCGCACAGCACCGAGCGCGCTTTCGCCGAAGTACCAGACTTCGTGGCGGTTGGACGGGCCTTTGCCGGTGATCAGATCCAACTGGTTGTAGCCGTCCAGGTGCACCTTGTAAGTCCGGTCCCCGATCTGTTTGCCTTTCTTCAGCTCCTCGATGATGTTCGAGTTACCGGCGGCAGCCATCAATGTCGGGAACCAATCAAGTCCGGACACGATCCCGTTTTCGACCTTCCCCGCGGGCACTTTACCTGGCCAACGGATCATCGCCGGAACGCGAAAGCCACCCTCCATCACAGTGCCTTTGGACTGCGCGAACGGTGTCTGCCCGCCGTCCGGCCAGGTAAAGACTTCAGTTCCGTTGTCGGTGGTGAAGATCACGATGGTATTATCGTCGACGCCGATGTCCTTCAACTTCTTCATGACAAGCCCGACGTCATCGTCGAGCTGCGCCATGCCGGCCTCATGGATCGACCACCCATTCTTTGAGTTGCGCATCGCCTCGTACTTCGGAGAGAGATGCGTAACGATGTGCATGCGTGTCGGATTGAGCCAGACGAAAAACGGCTTGTTGTCGGCTTTAGCTTGATCGATGAACTTCAATGCGAAATCGCGGATTTCATCGTCGACCGTTTCCATCCGTTTCGGGCACAACTCGCCGGCATCTTCGATCTTTTGCTTTCCGATTTTGCCCCAGCGCGGATCGACCGTCGCGTTATCGGCAGTGGTCGCCCACGAGTGCAGCATGTTTCGTGGACCGACCTGGTTTCTCAGCTCCTGCGGATAGTTCGGGTGGCAGGGGTCTTCCATTGCGTCCAGGTGATACAGATAACCGTAGAACTCATCGAAGCCGTGCACCGTCGGCAGAAACTCGTTTTTGTCGCCGAGATGGTTCTTGCCAAATTGTCCAGTCGCGTAGCCCATGCCTTTGAGCGCGGTCGCGATTGTTACCGCTTCCGCCGGGATGCCTGTGGGGGCGCCCGCCTGTCCTACCGTCGTCATGCCGGTGCGGATAGGAAGTTCGCCGGTTATGAAGTTTGCGCGTCCCGCAGTGCAACTTGCCTCTGCATAATAATCGGTGAAGAGCATTCCCTCCGCGGCGATTTTGTCGAGATTGGGCGTGCGGCCCGCCATCATGCCTCGATGGTAGGCACCGATGTTCCAGATGCCGATGTCGTCTCCCATGATGACGACGATGTTAGGACGCTGCTGTTGAGCGTTCGCGGGGAGATTTGCCGCCGCTACAATCGCGAGCGAGGCCGCGGCACCAAGAAAGCAATTTCTGATTTTGCTCATCGTCTACCCCTTTACTTCGGTGAACTTCCGCTCATGAACTCGGCTTTTCTCTCAGGACACAGCGAAATCCGACGTGACTCGTCGACGTATCGACCGGCTGCGCATGACGCGCGGCCGGTCGGTAGCGGCGGCAATAGTTTGGCGCACACAAGTGCGAGCCGCCCTTGAGTACCTTTCGTGGAATCTTGATTTGAGGCTGATGCGGGTCGTAGCTCGTGTCTTCGCGGCCGCCGCGTGGATTTTCCGGAATGCAGCAGGCTTTCGGCACATCCGCCTCGTGCTTTGCCGACCACCAGTCGGCGGTCCATTCCCAGACATTGCCGATCATGTCGTAGACACCGTAGCTGTTCGGCGGGAACGCCATCACCGGCGAGGTGCGCTCGAAGCCGTCGTCGCAGAGATTTTCGTGCGGGAAATTGCCCTGCCAGGTGTTGGCGTGATGCGCGCCGTCCGGCGTGAAGAAATCGCCCCAGGCGAACTCGGCGCCGTCGAGCCCGCCGCGCGCGGCGAATTCCCATTCCGCTTCGGTCGGCAGCTCCTTGCCGGCCCAGGCCGCGTAAGCCTGCGCGTCGGCGAAGGAAATGTGCACGACAGGATGATTGTCGAGCGCGTTGATGTTGCTGCGCGATCCGTTCGGGTGCCGCCAGTCGGCGCCTTTGGTGAAGCGCCACCATTGCGACCAGTCGCGCAGGTCGACCGCATGATCCGGCGGCGTGAACACCAGCGAGCCCGCGTACAGCATGTGCGCCAGCGCGCCTGGATAGTCCTTGGCATCGGGCACGATTTCCGCGGTGGTGACGTAGCCGGTGTCGCGCACGAAGCTCTTGAACTGGCGGTTGGTGACCGGCGTGCGATCGATCCAGAACGTATCGACGGTGACGCGGTGAACCGGCGCTTCTTCGGGATAATGCTTGTCCGAGCCCATGCGGAACGTGCCGCCCGGGACACAAACCATGTCTCTTTGCTGGAAAGCCACCGGAGTGGCACTCGAAACCGGCGAGCCTACGGCTGCAAAATGGTCACTCAAGGCTATCGCCCCTACGCCATTGGACAAAGCTTAGGTCCCGAGTAAACAAAGCGTAATCACGTTGCAGTGATATGAAATTTAGTGATGCTTCATGCCGGAAGCGTCAGCAACGCTGACACTTCATGTCCCAATACTATTGTTTTCTAAAATCGCTCTGCGGTCTCGGCTTCGGGTCAAAAGTAGTGGTCGGCAACGACCCGATGTCCGCTTCGGGTCAAAAGCAGACATTTGCACCGCGTCATGCCATGTCCGCTTTACCCCTGAGAGCAGACATCAATCGCGTCAAACTTTATGTCGGCCAAGGGCCAAAAGCCGAAGTCACACCCAGAAATCGGGTGGCCCGAAGACGGCAGACCAATCATCCTATTTTGGCACCACAATTTGGCGTGGCGGCGCGCTAACGCAGCTACGTCGTGTTCTCATTGGTAGCACGCGCATAGGAGTTGGAAACATGCTCGACTATACGGGACTGCGAAACGGCCTGGTGGTGACGGCGTTCTGGAAAGCCAAGCCGGACGAAACCGAGGCGGTGGCCGCGATCTTGCAACGCTTCATGCCGCAAGCGCAGCAAGAGCCGGGCGTTCGGGCCTTCATGATCCACCGGTCGAAGTCGGAACCGTCCGAATTCTTCTTTTACGAGGTATTCGAGAACGAAGACGCCTTCGCGGCGCATCAGCAGACGCCGCACTTCAAGGCGCTCATCGCCGGCGAGGCGCTGCCCAAGTTGGTAAAGCGCGAGCGCGCCCAATACGTGTGTCTATAAGTAGATATAGATTCACAGCTTTGACCTCGCTCCCGCGACGCTCAAGGGTTTGGATTTTTACGATCGGACTAGCGAGTCGGCCCAATCATCAAACTCGAGTTCGCTTTACACCTCAAAGCAGACATCAACCGCTTCAACTGGGATGTCGGCTAAGGGCCAGGAGCGGACTCATGCACCGCAACAAATAGCACGATTACTCGATCACCGCGTCGGCGCGCGTCAGAAACGTCTTTGGCAAGTCGAGCCCCATTTCCCGCGCTGTCTTTAGATTTACGGCCAGCTCAAACACTGTGGGCTGTTCGACCGGAAGGTCGGCCGCGTTGGTGTTGTGCATCAATTTGACAAGCTGATGAGCCATTTGCCGATACAATTGGCTAATGCGTGGACCATAAGCCAGCAGACCGCCTTCTTCCGCAATTTCTGGCCATTGATAGATAGCCGGGAGGCGCGTGGCTATCGTTCGTTCCACAATCCGACGACTGTTGGAACTAAAAAGGGGCGACGCGAGTACGTTCAAGGCCTGCGTACCCGCTTTTGAAGCTGCGTCAATTGCGGGCCCGATTTCTTCTGGGGTCGGGGCTTCATATATAGCCAACTCAACGCTATGCGAGCGCGCCTCATCCCGCAGTTTCTTGAGATGCGCGGGTGTAGAGACGCGCGGGTCGGAAAGCACCGCCATGCGATGGGAGTTACTGAATGCGTCCATAAGGAATTCCAGACGCTTTCCGTTGAGCTCCGTGGAGAGGATGCTGATCCCGGTGATGTTGCCGCCGGGATGCGCGAGCGAACGCACCAGCCCCGCCCCCACCATGTCATCGGAAATAGCCAGAATGGGAACAACCCGCGTGGAAGACTGCGCTGCGCTTATCGCGGCATCACCCGCGCTCAGAATGGCATTGGCGCCCGACGCTACAAGTTTGGTTGCAAGCTCGGCGAAATTGTCTTGTCCAACCCCGAAGCCACGAGGATCGACAATTAGCCGCTGGCCTTCGACTATCCCGAACTGACGCAGCTCGTCGAAGAATGCCACGAAATTCGGCTCTTGCCGTCCACGACCGCTCAAAACTCCCAGGCGATAAGTTTCTTGCGCGTACGCCACCAGTGGGCACGCCGTCGCCCCTGCGACCAACGTAATAAAATCGCGGCGCCTCATTCGATCACCTCGTCGGCGCGGCCGATGATCGTGTTGGGCACATTTATGCCGAGTGCCTTTGCTGTTTTGAGATTGACGATCAGTTCGTCCTTAGTCGCCTGCTGGACTGGCAACTCGCCCGGCTTTTCTCCCTTGAGAATACGGCCGGTGTAGACGCCCGCCTGACGGTACAAATCCGAGAGACTGTCCCCGTAACTAATCAGACCGCCTGCCGCAGCGAACCTGCGATATGGGCTGATCGTAGGAACGGCATTCCGAAGCGCGAGCGCGGCAAGCTGTTCGCTTTGGCTGATCAAGAAGGCATCGCTGCCGACTACAAGCGCAACTGTTCGCAGTTGGGCCAAGGTTTTGAAGACTGCATCGAAGTCACGTTCAGTGCTGGCGTGCAGGATATCTAGCTGAAGTCCCATGGTTCGAGCTGCCGCCTGCGCATCTCTTGTGTACGTCTCGGCACTGGGATCGGTCGGGTTGACGAGCACCGCGATTGTAGTTGCCCTAGGTACCAGTTCATGCAGCAACTGCAGCCGCTTCGCCCCCATTTCCATGTTCAAAGTGGTCACACCCGTGAGGTTGCCGCCGGGTCGGCTCAAGCTAGCAACAAGTCCGATCTGAACCGGGTCAGCTCCAGTCGTGAAGACGATCGGGATCGTAGTCGTTGCAGCCTTTGCCGGCTGTGCCGAGGGACCATTTGCGACCAGCACGCTGACCTGCCTACGCACCAACTCGGCCGCCAGTACTGGCAATTTATCGTTTTGGCCCTCCGCCCAGCGATATTCGATCGCTACATTCTGGCCCTCGCGGTAGCCGGCTTCTCGGAGCCCCTGCAAAAACGCCGCTAGCTCCGCAGCCCACCCCGACGCAGATGTGCTGTTGAGATAACCGATCACCGGCATCGCAGGCTTTTGCTGTGCGCGCGCCAAAAGCGGCCACGCCACTACAGTACCGCCAAAGAGCTTGATGAACTCGCGGCGTCTCATTGCCTTGCCCAAGGCTCAGGACAGAGCATCGTACCGGCTCAAACCTGCGTTGGGAAAGGCCTGTCCATGTCTGCTTTGGGTCATTAGCGGACATTGCTGGATGTTCGCTCCACGTCTGCTTTGCCCCCGATAGCAACCGCAAAAGCGGACATAGAATTTAGGATTTTAGACCCCGCCCTACCCGGTCGGTTCAATCATCAAGCCCAAGTCCGGTTTACCCCTGAAAGCAGACATCAACCGCTTCAACCCGGATGTCCGCTAAGGGCCAATAGCGGACTCATGCACCGCAACATAATCGGCAAAAAAGCAAGACCACCAGCGCGGCGGTCTCACTGAAATGCGTTCGGATGTTTTGATCAGGCAGCGAGTGCCGAAGACTCAGCTTCCCGCCGGAGTAACTCTCACACCTTGCAAGCCAAGCGATTCGATTATTTGCTTGACTAGACCGGATGCCTTCGCCTCATCGACAAACTCATTGACGTAGTCCAGCCGCATGGCCTGCCCCTTCGGTACGATAGCCGCATACGAGATATCGGCGAAGCCTTCATTGAGGACCCGCGATCCCGGCACTAACGGCAACTCGGTCATAAGAACGAAGCGAGGCGATGCTTTAGCGTCGGCACCGCCGGTTCGCAGCAACTCTATGGCGGCGGCGTGACTATCCGTGCGTACCAGTTCCGCTTGCTTAAGTGCACGAGTGAGGTAGAGGTCGGAGCCATCGCCTCGAGGCGTAGCAATGCGAACGCCATTCTGGTCAACATCCGCGACTGTGCGGATCGATGATCCTGCTGCTACCAAATAGGTGATGTCACTTTGCAGAAACACGTGCGAAAAATCGACTTGCTCCTTGCGGGCTGGGTCGATTACGAGAAACGAAACATCCCAAGCATTGGTACGCAGCCCATCTAATACCGCACCGGGTCGCGGATATTCGACGGTGACAAGTTTGACCCCGATCCGTGCGGCAAGGGCGCGGGCTATTTCGAGCGCCGCGCCGTGCAGCTCGCCGGTGGTCGGGTCCTTGACAGCCTGCATCAAGACCCCGAGGCCAAGGCCGACGCGCAGCTCGCCCGCCCGGACTAAGTCTGCGACCCGGGGATCTTGCGTTTGGGCTTGGGCTGTTTGCGTTTCTACCCCTATTCCGAATCCAAGCGTCAAGGCCAAAGCCACAACTGGACCGAATTTTCTCATATCGACTCCTTTGTAGCGATAGCGCATTCGGCGCAATGAAGAGCGACCCAAACCACGCCCGGGAGACCCTTGAGGCTGGCTTAGGTCGCTCCATCCTGACGGGGGGCAAGCGTTCGCTCGACACACACGCGCATCAGGATTGAGTAAAAGACTGAGCGAAATCTGTTTTGGCGGGTTTGCGAAATATCAAAAATTAGCAGCCATTTTGTCGCAGCCACTACGCGCGTTTCGTGCCAAAGCCGTATCCGTGTCGTTGAAAGAAAGCCGCCGCATTCGCTGTTGCGAGAGTGATGTCCGTTTTGGGTCATTAGCGGACATTTGCACCCCGTCATGCCATGTCCGCTTTACCCCTGAAAGCAGACATTGATCGCGTCAAATGTGATGTCTGCTAAGGGCCAAAAGCGGACATGGCGCACCCGACCGCGACGACAGCAAACTGACTCACGCCTTCAACGTGGCAAGCACACGTTCCGGCGTAAACGGCATGTGA
>Ga0187780_10001247_pt1 | contig 19176 bp, 19 predicted proteins | sample 1015_Q2_SP10_20__FD_132429 | JGI IMG/M metagenome (GOLD analysis project Ga0187780, IMG submission 132429) | Tropical peat soil microbial communities from peatlands in Department of Meta, Colombia - 1015_Q2_SP10_20_MG | ecosystem: Environmental > Terrestrial > Soil > Wetlands > Peat | place...
CCAAAACGGCCGCTCGCAACTTGCACGATGATGTGATCTGCATATGGGTAGAGCTTCTTGTGGAGGCCGCCCTCTCCAGAACCCATAGTTGTGCCGCGCATTACCGCGGCACGTGCTAATGCCTCGTGTGCCTCAACGCTGATCGCCCCGTACGACATTTGCGCAATCATGATCGGAAGCTCAAGCTTAAGCGCTGGTGAAATCTCTGTCTTGAGCTCAAATCTGTCGCTTTGTTTCTCAAGCTCGATGAATTGGGGCTTTCGGCCGATGTAAGTTCGAAGTTCAATCGGTTCACGTAAAGGGTCGATTGCTGGGTTTGTGACTTGACACGCATCAAGAAGCAAATTGTCGAAGATAACGCGCTCGTGAAGCTCATTGCCGGTGCTTGCAAGGAGTATGGCGCCTGTTCTCGACTGAGTGAATACGTCCCTGCGAGCGTTCTCGGTCCAGATTGGGTGGGCGCTCATGACCGAAGGCATTTGACGAAGCGTGATAGCATCCTCAGGGCACATACTGACGCATCTTTGACACGCAACGCACCGATCGTCGAATGACTTAACTCTCTCCTCGCGCCATTCTAGTGCGCCGAAAGAGCAATTCTCTACGCACCGTTTGCACTGCCTGCACGCTTGCCGGTCGATGATCACCTTAAACTCAGGGACGGAACTATACATCTGCGTTCACCATCGCGACTGTCGGCTGGCCCGCCCGCGGCGCCCACACGTTGTCTGGATACTTGCAGACAGCCTTTATCGCACTCTCCTCGCTCGCCATGAACGTTATCCCATCTTTCCGAGCACAAACAAGCGGTCGCAACTTGATTCTGTCAGAGAGTCCCACCATCGTACCTTCGCCCGCAATACCGGCAAGTCCAGAACCGTTTGCAATCACAATGCCAAAAGGACCGTTGACCATTGCAGCGCCGTACGTCACTCGTAGCGCCTCTATTATCCGCCTTTTCTCGGGCGGCATGCGTTCGATCTGATCCCAAAACGGAGGAGCCATCACCTCTGACGCAAGTTCGACAGGCAGCTTATGTCGTCTAACCAAAAGATCCCACAGATAAGCTAACACTTCAGAATCAGTAAAATAACTGCATTTGTACCCATACGACTCCAGAAAACGTCTGTTCGTCCCGTAGCTAGTGATTTCACCGTTATGCACGATGCTGTAATCTAAGATGCTAAATGGATGTGCTCCGCCCCACCAGCCGCGCGTGTTCGTAGGATATCTGCCGTGAGCCAGCCACATATAGGCCTTGTAATTCTCAAGCTTATACAGCTTTGCTACTTCGTCCGGATAGCCAATGGCTTTGAAAACGCCCATGTTCTTGCCACTTGAAACTACCAAGGCGCCGCCCATGTTGTTGATCTTCATCGCAAGGTCTATGATGTAATTGTCCGCGTCGTTTGTATGCCGTTCGGGCACGTCGACAAAGAAGCGCCATGGGACGTACTCCTGTGGGATGCGCTCAACGCTGCGCGTTTCAATTTCTTCCTCCTTGTAAATATTAACGTAATCCTTCAGCATCTCAGCTACCTGATCTTTCAGTTCGAAGTCCTTCAGAAGGATGTGCAAGGCGTAGTAGTCTTTGTATTCTGGATATATTCCGTAAGCTGCAAACCCCCCACCCAATCCGTTGCATCGTTCATTCATCAGGCTAATACCTTGAATAATGTACTTTGCAGAAAATGGCTTGCCGTTTTCGTTTACGATGCCGAGTATGCTACACAAGTTGACTACCACCTAAATTTTTATATTTTCATTTTTATAAAATTTTTGACCAGTCTCGTCTTGTTTACCACCAAAGAAATAGACTTTCACCACTAGTTCAATTTGTTTGACCTGCAAAACCGTTTCAAGAGCGCATTCATTCCTCTTTGCGCTTGCAACGAAGAACAGAGCTTTTGGAAACACAGTTCCTATTGTTCATATATATACCTATTGAGAAATATAACTTATGCATCCTGCGTCTAAACTGGCTTTAAAACAAGCCAACGACACCTTTACAACAATCTGAGTTCGATCACAATCGACGCGGTCATCGCGGCCTTAGGATTATTTGAGCGGTTTGTCCATTTTTTGGTTGGATCCTTCAAGCACCACACGAGGACGACCTCAGGTGAGCTTTTTATGGTAAGCCTACCCTTTACCAGCTAAGCGCACTTTAGCTGAAGGGATCCTATGGTGGAAACTAAAAGCATTTTGATCGTCGACGATGATGAGACGATTTTAGCGATATTACAAGAGATTCTAAGGTTGGACGGGTACGTAGTAGAAACGGCCTCTACTGGGAAAGAGGCCCTTGAAAAGTCTGATGCTGCCTTTTTCAATTTATGCCTCCTGGACATCAAACTGCCAGACATGGAAGGCACTGAGCTGATCACTCAGCTGAATAAGACCAATCCACAAATGATAAAGATAATCATAACCGGGTTCCCAAGCTTTGACAATGCAGTGAAGTCCCTCAATCTCGGTGCTGACGCGTACATAATGAAACCTGTAAATTCCAAGGAACTGCTTGAACTTGTGGCGAAGAAGATCGAAGAACAGGAAGATGCGATCCAAATGAGCGAGGCAAAAGTTTCCGACTGGGTAAAGAACAAAATTCGGCAGATTGAAAGGGATCAGGACCAGCACTAAGATTTGAGATTGTGGATAGTGTGCACAAGAGTCGCAAACCAAGAAACTCGTCTAAGGAACCTCATCGCGCACAGCTTTCTTTGTAGCTTCTGAAAATGTCCATGGGTCGCAAACGCCCTTATCTGGAGACTGCAAAAACTAAGCGTCAATCGCCGGTTGACCAAGAAATCGAGCGACTCGTAGGTTTGTTGTCAGAAGGACAAAACCCCAAGACGAAGATTAGGGCCGCGGAAGAACTTGGCAAGATCGGAGAACCTGCAGTTACGGCGCTGAGGTTAGCATTAGCTGAAGAGACCTGGGAAGTCCGCAGTAACGTCATTTTAGCGCTGGAAAAGATTGGCGCGCCTGCAACACACGTCTTCCAAGAGGCAATGGCCGACCAAGATTGGTTCGTGCGAGCAACCGCAGCGAAAGCTTTAGGTCAAATTAAAGATGTGCGCGCTGTCAATAGCCTGATAAGTGTCTTAAACGACAAGGACTGGTTTGTTCGTGAGCGCGCAGCAGAGGCTTTGAGCAAAATCGGAGAGCCTGCGGTCGGTCCGTTGATCCTGGCTCTGAAGGATCGTAACGGGCTTGTTCGTGAGCGCGCAGCTGATGTTCTAGGCAAAATAGGAGACGCGAAGAGCATGAAGCCCCTAATGGAAGCTTTCCAAGATAATGAGCTTTACGTGCGCGCAAAAGCTATTTTAGCTTTTGAAAGCGTCAGAAGAAGGATTAATGCAACTCCCAGCGGCTAGGACAACGCCAAGATAGCCGTCAGATTTAATGTGACACCGTCGTGAGGCAGCTCGCGCGCATCGAAAATGCTGCATTCAGAAAGTATTTCCCCACGCGAAAGGCTGGCTCGATTTACTTCCTTCGTAAGTCTATTAGCCTTAAGAAATACTCGTGAAATCTCAAATCATTGCTTAACTCGGGATGAAACGCCAGAGCAAGCTTGTTCCCCTGTTGAACAGCCACGCCATAATTCTGGAAACAAGCCAATATGTCGGTTGCCTTTCCTGCGTGCGTAATAGCCGGGGCTCGAATGAAAATGCCTTCAAACGCAGAATCAAAACCCTTCACGGCCAGAGGGACCTGAAAGGACTCCGCCTGTCTGCCAAAAGCGTTTCTTTTCACCTCTATATCTATGAGTTCTAACCCATCCACGTGTTCGTTCTTGTAATTCGACAGGACGATAAGCCCAGCACAAGTCCCCATCATAGCGATGCTATCGTTCTCGACGATCTCCTTGTCAATGCCTTCAACTCGCAAGATCCTAGAAATCGTGGTGCTTTCTCCACCGGGAATTATCAAGGCATCACAGTGCGGGACTTTACCCTTCCGCTTTATGGTCACTATCTTGCAGTTCAAATCCTTACAGGATTTCTCTAGGGCCATTACGTGTTCTGAAATAGCTCCTTGAATAGCGATTACGCCTATTGTCGACATGGCACTGCATTCCGCAAATCGAAAATCGAATCTAACTGCTTTGCTGACCGTCTCTGTTTAGCTTAGAACGACAAGCATTGGCAAAAGACGTGCAACAAGCTCCAAAGCAAGATCCGTAGTGATAGCAATAGCAGCTACCATATAAAAGAGTCGGCTAACATCTTTAATCTGGGCAAAAGCACAATCATTTGCTTGTTTTTTCATTTGTGAAACGACACTTATTTAAGCAAAATCGTTTTACGTTTTACACAATGGCCAAAGACAAAATATTCAACATCAGAGTCTCAGAAGATGATTATGCGAAGCTGAAACAACTGGGAAGCATTCGAGCTCGTGAAATCTTGCTCGCTGCGGTTAGCGACGAACTTATTGAGCAACTGCCAAAAAGCGAGATGGAGAGGCTGACTTATAGGTACGACAAGTTGGACATCGCTTTGGCCAGCCTCGAACAAAAGATCAGCATAATCGATCAGAAAGCTCTTGCTAAACTGATTGATAATGATTACGCGCAAGCTGCGCTCAGCGACTATGAAGGTCTCTTTCAACGCGTGGATCGATCAGTGGCAAACCTGAACAGAAAGAGGTTCGAGCTCTTGAAACTGAGACGCAGCGGAGCACGGTATGTGTATACCGGCGTCAAAGAGCTAGCGGTTCGGCATCATCTAAGAGATTTGCTTGACCGATCAGACGCAGACCTGTATAATGAGCTAGCGTCGAGACAACTAATCGATAACAAAGACAAGTACAAGAAAAGCATCAACGAATTGATCAAGGGCATTCAGGATAAGATCAAAGAAGAGGAGTTGCTCTTGAGCTCACTTCGAGCTATGGGCCCATACATAATAATGAAAGAGAATATTCAAAGTCAACTTGACGCTTTACAAGAAGAAATGAAGGACGTGCTGTACGTTATCGAGCATATAAAGGCTCTCGAAAAAAAGTACGTGCGCAACTTTCTAGAAAGCTTGAAATTTAGCGGTAATAATGAAAAGTCTTCAGCCGCTAAGCTCTTAGAAAATGGGGAATTCATGGAGCGATTCTATGATTCTGACCTTTCTCTTTACGACAAGTTCGAAAAGTATCTAGTGTGTTGCGGCGTTGATCAAGCTCGAGCAAAAGCAATAGTAAAAAAACACATGACGTGACTTCTGCCCCAGAAAAACAGTAAAAGCGCAAGTGATGGACTCGACGGGAATCGAACCCGTGGCATCCACGTGTTTCTCTAAGAAGATGCGAACGTGGCACTCTACCCCTGAGTTACGAGCCCTACCGTGCTAAATGCCGCGGGCCTTTAAATAACTTGCCGGGTCCACAGCTGGTTGTTTTAGACGCGCTTGGTTACACGCGGCAAAAATTGATAAAAAAAGAGAGGGCGGGCTCAAAATAGGATCTCAATATCAAGCTCCTCTGCGAGTTCCTTGTAACGATTTCTAATTGTTACTTCGGTTACGCCCGCTACGTCAGCCACCTCGCGTTGTGTGCGTCTATCGCCACAAATCACTGAAGCGATATAGATAGCCGCCGCGGCAACACCCGTTGGGCCCCGTCCGCTTGTTAGTTCTTTTTCCGCGGCTTGCCTTAGTATTTCCACCGCCTTCGATTGGACCTCGCCTTTTAGCTTTAGGCCGGAGCAGAATCTCGGCACATAATCGATAGGCGACGTTGGGGTCAATTTAAGATCGAGCTCACGGGAAATGAATCTGTAAGTCCGTCCAATTTCTTTTCGACTCACCCGCGAAACCTCTGCGATTTCGTCGAGGGTTCTTGGCACTGAGCACTGACGGCACGCCGCATAGAGAGCAGCTGCAGCAACGCCTTCGATGCTTCTGCCTCGAATAAGATTCTTGTCGACCGCTTTTCGATACACAACAGCAGCCGTTTCCCTGACATTTCTCGATAAGCCAAGTGCTGAGGCCATTCTGTCGAGCTCCGACAAGGCAAACGCTAGGTTTCTTTCGGTAGCGTTTGATACGCGAATTCGCCTCTGCCATTTGCGCAATCGGTAGAGTTGGGCTCTGTTCTTAGAAGAGATGGAACGACCATAAGAATCCCGATTTCGCCAATCGATCATGGTAGATAATCCCTTGTCGTGGATAGTGTACGTCATAGGAGCCCCTACACGGCTCCTTTTCATGCGTTGATCGTGATCAAACGCTCGCCACTCAGGACCCATGTCCATGAAATCTTCATCAATAACCAAACCACATTTGTCACACACAAGTTCCGCTCTTTCGTAGTCTTGGACCAGCTGTCGTGAGCCACATTCGGGGCACACGGCTTTTGATTCCTCGTACTCTCCAAGCTCTTTCTGGCGCTCTTTTGTAACTTCTCGCGCCTTTGCACGCTCTATAATCCGTTCTCTTTCCACTTCAACCATGTATTCACCTTTGAGCTCAGACGTAGACCTTCTCACCGCGCAGTTCACGCAAACCAGCGAGTGTAGCGCGTTCTGACGGTTTCACAGAAACGTATGGAGACGCTACGGGACCAAATACGTCTTGTACCGTGCCAATTTTTTTCATTCGTTTCGTTACTATCGGAGAATCAATCTTTGGGAAGAATTCAGCTTTTAAAATAATATAGCCGTGACTCGATACGTGAACTACAGTCCCTACCCTTCTCAAACCTGACCTCAAGCGTTACATATATATATGATTTGTCAAACTATTTAAACTTTCAGGAAAAATTATAAAATTTCATTTAGAAGCGAGCTTGCATTTTGACGAAGCAAACGAGCAGCTTGACTCTTTTTCAAACCGGCTCCGCAGGCAATCTGTTCGGCCTCAGAAGCAGTAATCAGCTCAGTGCCGTGGCAATCCGTGTTAACGAGCACGTTTTGAGCTAGCTTCGCAACATGACCGTTTGTGATGTTATGGCCACATCGGGCTGTAAGCTCCAGATAAATTCCATTTTGCTTCGCAAGCTCGACCTCTTCCTCGCTTATGAAACCTGGATGCGCGATGATGTTAACGTCACTAATAGCGGCAGCCGCCTTATTTGTACCCGGCGCGACCGGCTCGGCGACTGTTTCACCGTGTACGATCACAATTTGTGCTCCTAAGATTTTCGCTTTTTCAACAAGCTTGCCAATTTTTTCTGGGACTACGTGAGTTACCTCTGCTCCGACGAGAACCTCAATGCCGTTAAACCCCTCAGCTGCGCGTTTTGTGGCACTTATCACTGAATCGATATTAGAAAAATCCACATGATCCGTTAGTGCAATGGCCTCGTGACCAGTAACATAGGCCCTTCTTATGAGTTCACTCGGCAGAACCGCGCCATCGCTTAAAACGGTGTGCGTGTGAAACTCGATTCGCTTGTTCATTTATCTTCAAGAATCGCTTGAGCTCGCGTTGCTTTTATTGCGCGCGCAATTCGCCGTATCGCAGATCGCTTAGGGCCCTTGGCGTCTATGCGCAACCGCCCTTTGTGTCCCCACCAAAGCCTCGGATAAGCTTTTTCATCTTCATAGGTGGGATTGAGTCCTAATTCATTCGCCGCGTGAATGATTTCCTTGACGTCAGGCGCTCCAACCGAATCTTGTTTTGCTAAAATTCGTCCTTCTTTTCGTGTCCTGTGCGCATCGATATACGCGGGCCAAACTACGGACTTCGCGTTTTTCGGCATTACTGAATAGCTTCCCGCGCTCCAGATATTTTAATATTGTCAAAATAGGCATTAAGCACTATGCACAAAGTGGAGATCGAGGTAGGCAAAGACGTACTGAAAAAGAATAAGGAGGAAGCTAGCCGAAACTTAAAAGAGCTGAAACGCCACGACACCCGGGCATTTGATATACTTGGATCAATAGGCTCAGGAAAGACATCTATTATCGAAAGAGTTGTACCGATTTTACAACGCAAAGAATTGCAAATCGGAGCTATAGCGGGTGACGTTGTTGGCGAGGATGACTTCATTCGAATGAAGGCCCTAAATATCCCGGTCGTGAACCTAAATACCGGAACGGAATGTCACCTCGACGCGCACCTCGTTGGCCATGCCATCGAGAAACTCCCGCTTGAAAAGCTGGATGTCCTGTTTATTGAAAATGTCGGGAACATGGTATGTCCGACAGATTTCGAGCTTGGAACTGACGCGAGAATAGTGATTGTAAGCGTGACCGAGGGGGACGATGTGGTAAATAAGCATCCAATGATATTCAGAGTGAGTGACATCGGCATTATCAACAAAATCGACTTGGCGGAGGCCGTAGGCGCAAGCGTGGCGCGTATGAAAAATGATATGGGGCGAATTGCCCCGCAGGTCAAACAAATCTTGACGAGCGCAAAAACAGGAGAGGGGATAACGGAACTCGTCGATGAACTTGTCAAGCTCTAGGTCTTTCTATTATTGAACTATTGTTCTGCAGCAACAATCGCATTGATTGACCCGTCCTGGCCAGGTCGGTTAGTGACTTTAGCTTTTCCTAACGTTGTGTGAACAACTGCGCCTTTCGTAATTATGTTGCGCCTCACATAGTTCCTATTTGCGGCGTTTAATTCGACTGTCTCAATTTCCGCCTTACTCGTCTTGCCAGTCGAAGGGTCAGCAAGATTTACGCGCGTTCCTTTGAGAAGCCTTACTTTTAGGTTACCGCCAAATCCAGAAACATGTTTCTTTCTCGTTTCTCCTAGCTGTGTAAGCGTCGATTCTCTTCCCATCTCATGTTTCCGCTTGCCGGCACTGTGTTTCAGCCTACCGCCGGTGCTGCGGCGCACGGATTTTCCTTGCCATCTCATGTATCAACCTGCTATCTAATGTTAGACAGGGCCCTTATAAAGTATTCAGTATTTCAAGGTTTCGTATGATTGATCCGCTTCGCGACTTCTGACGTCTTTGAGTAGTTCCTAAAGCAATTAAGGCGCAGTCCACCTAAATTGGACTTGGTTGTCTCAGTGCTGTTATCCCGACTTAGCTTAGAACAGATGCCGCTGTTGAGTGACACAAATATGGGCGTGCTCAGTTTCCTGGTTCGAGATTGTTGGCGTCGCGTCAGGCTGCAGGGGTGGCATTGGTTTGACTCAGTAGCACAAACTGTGCTATAAGGGCTTCTAATTGAATTCTTTCGTCCGCCCCTTCGCTGAGGCGAAAGTCGGCCTCCCCCACACTATTAATAAGCTGCACTTTTGACCGGCCTGAGATATCAAGGTCCAAAAGCGCTTTATTGATTTGCACTACAATTTCGCTTCCAGAGAAACCTTGCTGAAGGAGGAGAGCGTCCAGCATCGACAGCGCCAGTTCAAGTTCTCCATTAATAGCAGCGCTTAGGAGGGCCTCAATTGCTTGCGGATCGGGAGTGGCTGTGATTTGATAGATCGTCTCCTGATCGATCTCTGTTGTTATCGAAGCGGCCGACTGCAACGTGTTTATCGCTCTGCGCAGATCGCCCCCAGCCACATAACCAATCGCGCTCAACGCTTCGCTGCTTATTTGTAAATGTTCTTTTTTCGCAATGTTTCTCATTTGTGCTGCCAATTCAGTTTCGCCAAGCGGCTTAAACCGATAAACAGCACATCTTGACTGTATTGGCTCAATGATTTTGCTCGAATAGTTGCACGATAGAATAAATCGGCAGGACAAGCTGTAGCTTTCCATAGTCCTTCTCAAAGCGGATTGCGCATCCGGTGTCAGCGAATCAGCCTCATCTAAAAAAATAATCTTGAAAGGTGCACCAACTGGAGCAGTTCTTGCGAAGTTTTTGATTTTGTTTCGGACAACTTCTATGCCACGTTCGTCTGACGCGTTGAGTTCGGTGAAGTTGCTTTGCCAAACATCTCTGTAAAGTTCACGTGCTAAGGCGATTGCGGCACTCGTTTTGCCTGTACCAGCCGCTCCCGCAAACATCAAATGCGGCATATTCTCTATCTTGACGTATGATTGAAGCCGTTTCACGACTTCATCCTGTCCAACGACTTCGCTTAGTTGGCGCGGACGGTACTTTTCAATCCATATTTCTTCGATCACGATTGCCCTTGACTCTCTCCGCCTATCGCACGTTCTCCTCGATGACTGAAATGGCTGAGCGTGCATTGTGCGTATGATCGGCCCAGCTGAACGTGCCGCAACATTCGTCGCATCCCCATTCTCAAATCACCGGCGTCTGGACAAAGTGCATTCATTCTGCCACTTCCCCTTGTCTTTATAACTGCCTTCTCGTCGAGAGCTCTTTGTAGCGGGCAGCTGTACCTCGTGTAGTACATCCTTGTCCTCCACCGTAACCAGGCTAGTTTGTTGCACTGCGTTCAAAAAACGGCCGCGTAAAGTGGCGTCTTTCGATAGCCGCGTCGCTATTCCACAGGCTCAAATCTGCCCTCTAGCTTTCTGAGGACTTTGGGGAGAGTTGTGTACTCCATTTCTTGAAGAGGCAGCCTATGGGGCTCAAAAGGCCCATGGCGTCTCATATAATTAGAGATCACATTAGCTTCACTGCGTGCTGCGTCATAAGCAGGATCGTTGAATAGATCGACAGGCCCTACAAATTTGCCGTTGGCTATTTGAAATCCGGCTGCGACGGCACGTGGAGGCCCGTCAAACCGAGTACATTTCGCGTTTTCAAACGCGACCGGCATAATAGGGCCGTTGTGACTGCCACGCATCCAACCACTCACGAGGTGAGGAAACGTCCACGGTTCCAAGACTTCGCCGAGGGCTGGAAGTCCAGATTGACATCGCACAAGGGCGACCGGATCGTCTTTTCCGACGTATTCGCCTGCGATTTCAAACAGCTTCTCTGTGCTCACGGCTGCGACTGGTTCGTCAGATGGCAATTTTCCACCTTCCTTTGGAAAAACTCGCTTGATAACGTAGCGGCTTTTCGCACCGATCAATGCCAGCATGTCATAGATCTCGGCCGGGCAATCCATAAAAACACGCACGTGGTCTTTGATATCCCATATCTCAAATTTGAAACCTTTGTGCATGCCAGGGTCGATCACAAGCCCTGCCGTGTTGAACGGGTCAGCAAACATCCTAAAAACTGGAAGGTTGAATGCACCAGGCTCGGTCTTATCCATCATGAAGGCAACGAGGGGCTCCCCAGTTCGTTCTGTGAATGCCATTTCGGTAGCTCCCGGGCCCATTCCACGTATGTTGCCTGCAAAGGAGTCTTTCAACAAGTCTTGGCCGGCCCCGTACAGCTTCAAGACTTTTGCAACGTCTGTGCATGAGGTAAAAATCTTCCAAGCTAGTTCGTGGACTCCTGCATCATTTTCGCCCTTAGAATGTGCCATTAAGAGTTCGAGGTCATCGCCTACGCCCATAACCCTGAAGTCTACAACGGTACCCACTCCCACGGCCTCTTGAAGAATCTCCTCAGCTTTTTCGCAGAGGTGCGGATGCACGGTTGCGTGACCCGGAAATCCTCCGACGTCCGCTTTTATCAAGCTTATTGTTACTTTCCCCATAGTTAACCACCGTCTGATCTGAACTAGTCATCAGGCACATTTAATATTCGTCTCGCATATTTAACATTCGCGAAACAAATGATTCCGTTTAGCTTCGCAAGCGCTTATTTACAGGTGCGGAAAGATTTAAATCGGGGGAGCCTATATTAAGAGCGGTGAGGTTTTCCTATCGCTGATTATTAGATCGCAGTTGACTGTTAGAGTACAGTATCGAATTATACGAGGGCTCGTAGCTCAGTTAGGCAGAGCACCTGGCTTTTAACCCAAAATCCCGGAGAGACACCAGGCGGTCAAGGGTTCAATTCCCTTCGAGCCCGTCTTCCACCATCGGCTACGCGACTTAAACAACCATCGCGAAACCGCGATCGCAGAACAAATTGGAATAAGCACAATGATTATCCGCTTTCTGAATTTCGAGTCTATCTGCTTTAGCCTCTCGAATACGGTTCGGTGATTCTCGTGAAAAGCCTAAACGTTCTAAAACACGAAATGGTCCCTGAGCACTTGATTATGTCGGATGAAGAAGTGCAAGAATTGCTAACGCGATACAGCATTGAGCTCAAACAGCTCCCTAAAATACTGGTAACAGATCCCGCTTGCAAAGAAATTGGAGCAAAAAAAGACGACGTTATAAAAATAAGACGGCGGAGTTTGACGGCAGACGAAGCCGTATCCTACCGTCTCGTGATCGACACAAAGATGGGGTGAGAATTTGATCAACCGAGAGACAATAAGCCGAAGCTATTTCACCAGAGACAAGATTGCACAACACCACATCAATTCTTTTAACGATTTTATCGAACGAGGCCTACAGAAAATCATTGATGAACAGGCAGTTATTGAAACCGACGTCCCGGGCCTTCTCGTGAAGCTTGGCAAGATTCGAGTTGATACGCCCAAAGTGCGCGAAGCCGACGGCTCGCTGGAGGAGCTGTATCCCACAGAAGCCAGACTTCGAAATATCACCTACGCCGCGCCAATTTTTCTCGAAATGACGCTCATCCAAGGCGACATCGAAAAAGAACCAGAAGAGGTTGAAGTTGGACTGATGCCAATCATGGTGGGGTCGACGGCGTGCAACCTTTTCAAACTTTCAGACGGTCAAATGATCAAGCTTGGCGAAGATCCTGCTGATCCCGGGGGATATTTCATTGTTAGCGGATCTGAGCGCGTTATAATAACTCTTGAGGACCTTGCGCCAAACAAGATCTTTGCGGAGTACGATGAACGCTATGGCGGACGAATCGAAGTCGCTAAAGTTTTTTCACAGCGCAGAGGGTATAAAGCGTTAGTTATGGTAGAAAGGGGGCGAGACTCAATCTTAGAGGTCTCGTTCCCATCAGTTTCTGGGCGGATCAACTACGTAATGCTCGTCAGAGCGCTTGGGCTAGTGACCGATCAAGATGTCGTGCAATCAGTTTCTGATGATCCTGAAATCATCAAGTTCATGTTAGAGAATATCGAGGAAGCGGAAGACTTCTCGCAAGACGCAGAAGAGTCACTTGAGCTGTACCACGAACGAATGCAGGAAACAGCGATGAAAAAGCTCGGCGAGAAAGTTGCCGCTGGTCAAGCTACCGAATACCAAGCCAAGCGATCTAATTATGTGGTGGATCGCTACCTTCTGCCGCACTTAAATGATCCCCTCCTCTCCGAAGAAGAAGCCAGGCTGGTTAAAGCCCACTTTCTCGGAAGAATGGCCGAGGCTTGCTTCAAGCTAGCTCTTCGCAAACGTGGAGAGGACGACAAGGACCATTATGCTAACAAGCGCTTGAAACTTGCTGGCGACCTCATGGAAGATCTGTTTCGAGTGTCGTTTAGTAGACTTACGAGAGACATCAAATACCAGCTTGAACGAGCCGATATGAGAAATCGCGAGCTCAATGTATTGACCGCGGTTCGAGCGGATGTCCTCACCGAAAGGCTCACCCATCCCCTTGCCACTGGGAACTGGGTCGGTGGGCGAACAGGCGTGTCGCAACTCTTAGATCGAACAGATTATATGGCGATGTTGTCGCACTTGAGAAGGGTAATCTCACCGCTATCTAGAGCTCAGCCTCACTTTGAGGCCCGTGACTTGCATCCCACCCAGTGGGGCCGCATATGTCCGAGTGAAACACCTGAAGGTCCAAACTGTGGTCTTGTCAAGAATTTTGCTCAGCAAGTCGAGCTTTCAACCGCTCTAGAAGACGAAACTACCGTCCTATCGGCGTTGGAAGAGCTTGGATATATGCCTATCGGCCACGAAGCCGCGCAGGAGGTCGAAACTGATGACTGAAGCGAGAATTTACGTTGATGGCGCTCTGAAAGGCACCCACAGCAATCCGAAGGAATTCGTTGACCAGTTTCGAGCCAAACGTAGACGTGGAGAACTGCCTCACCTGATAAACGTCGCGTACCACGAGGATACAAACGAAATCAATATCAACACAGACTCCGGAAGAGCTCGTCGACCCCTTATAGTCGTTGAGAATGGCAGTCCGCTAATTTCCGAAGATGATATCCAAAAGCTCGAGCAAGGCGAGATTTCTTTCGATGATTTAGTAGAAAATGGACTCATCGAGTACATCGATGCTGAAGAGGAGGAGAACATCTTTGTCGCAGTCGCCCCCGAGGATCTTACAAGTGAGCACACGCACCTAGAAATCGATCCGTCACTTATTTTAGGGATAGCGACTGGCTTGGTTCCTTACCCGGAGCACAACGCGTCACCGCGCAACACGATGGGCGCAGGCATGGTGAAGCAGTCGCTGGGCGCGTCGTGCGCGAACTGGAAGCTAAGACCCGACACTCGTTCACATTATTTGCATTACCCCCAGCTAGGAATCGTAAAAACCAATGCAATGGAAGCGGTAGGCTTTGACGACAGGCTTTCAGGACAGAACTTTGTCGTCGCGGTCCAGTCGTTCGAAGGCTATAACATTGAGGATGCTCTGATCATTAACCGGAACTCGATAGAGCGAGGACTCGGCAGAAGCCATTTTTTCCGCACTTACGAAGCCGAAGAACGCAGATATCCGGGTGGGCAGGAAGACAAGTTTGAAATTCCCGACGCGGAGGTTCGCGGGGCGCGAGGCCCTGAAGTTTATGCAAACCTGGATGAAGACGGGTTTGTCAATCCCGAGGCCGAAGTTCAACCAAATGACGTGCTGGTCGGCAAGACAAGCCCGCCACGATTTCTTGAAGAACCGACCGAGTTAGGTGGCATCAGCACCCAAAAGAGACGGGAAACGTCAGTCACAATGCGCTCAAATGAGAGTGGCGTTGTAGACGCAGTCATAATTACGGAAGGCGAGAATGGATCCAGATTAGTCAAGGTCAGAACTAGAGATCAACGAGTGCCCGAACTGGGAGACAAGTTCGCTTCGAGACACGGACAGAAAGGTGTGATCGGACTTATTGTGCCGCAAGAGGATATGCCGTTTACCGAAGACGGCATTGTCCCAGATCTGGTGATAAATCCACACGCGATCCCGTCACGAATGACCGTTGGCCACGTCTTGGAAATGATCGGCGGGAAGGTTGGAAGCTTAGAAGGCAGACGTATAGACGGCACTGCATTTTCAGGCGAACCTGAAGTCTCTTTGAGGCAAGCGCTGAAACGAAATGGCTTCTCACACAGCGGAAAGGAAGTGCTGTACGACGGGATCACTGGCGAGAAGCTAGCTGCCGACATGTTTATCGGCCTGATCCTTTACCAAAAGCTACACCACATGGTGTCAGAGAAGCTGCATGCGCGATCTCGTGGGCCTGTTCAAGTGCTGACCCATCAACCAACCGAAGGTCGAGCACGTGAAGGCGGGTTGCGATTCGGCGAGATGGAGCGCGACGTCATGATCGGCCACGGAGCAGCGTTGGCGCTGAAAGAGCGGCTCGTCGACGAGTCGGACAAGGTTGAAGAATACGTATGTACTGCATGCGGGATGATCGCTACGTTTGACAAGCGACGCAACGTAGTGTATTGTCCCAATTGCGGAGCAGATACCGATATCTACAAAGTTGAAATGAGCTATGCATTTAAGTTGCTTCTCGATGAGATGAAGGCACTTGGAATCGCACCGCGCGTTGAACTAGAGGACGCGGTATGACCGGGAGGGTCACATGAGCAGCCCGAAGCGAATCGGAAAAATCAAATTTGGATTGCTTTCGCCAAAAGAATATCGCAAGATGAGTGTGACGAAAGTTATCACGGCGGACACGTACGACGATGACGGTTTTCCCATCGAAATGGGACTTATGGATCCCCGGCTTGGAGTCATAGACCCTGGCCTTCGATGCAAGACCTGCGGCCAGCGCGCCGGCGAATGTCCTGGCCACTTCGGCCACATCGAACTTGCTGCTCCTGTCGTGCACGTTGGATTTGCAAAGCTTATCCGGAAAATACTCAGAGCAACGTGTCGCCGCTGTGGACACTTGTTACTTGACGAGATGCAGCAGCACGAATTCCGAGTCAAAATGCACGAACTGAAGGACAAGAATTACTCCACTGAAGAGACGGTCAAAAATGTCATCAAGGAAGCCCGAAAAGCAATCACGTGCCCCTACTGTGCCGAGCAGCAGAAGGAAATAAAATACGAAAAACCGACTCGCTATGTGGAAGACAGCCACAAGCTGATGCCGGCCGACATTCGCGATCGATTCGAGCGCATACCAGATAGTGACATTGAATTGCTTGGTCTCGACGCGAACAACGTGCGCCCGGAGTGGATGATCCTAACAGTCCTTCCCGTCCCACCTGTAACGACACGACCTTCCATCACTCTTGAAAACGGCCAAAGATCAGAAGATGACCTCACGCACAAGCTCGTGGATATCATCAGGATAAATCAAAGATTTCAAGAAAATCGCGAGGCAGGGGCCCCGCAACTCATTATAGAAGACTTGTGGGAACTTTTGCAGTACCACGTGACAACGTTCCTCGATAACGAAGTGTCGGGAGTGCCCCCCGCGCGACACCGCAGTGGGAGGCCTTTGAAGACGCTCTCGCAAAGACTGAAAGGCAAAGATGGGCGATTCAGAGGCAGTCTCTCGGGCAAAAGGGTGAACTTTTCAGCACGAACGGTAATTTCACCGGATCCCAACCTCAGCGTAAATGAAGTTGGAGTTCCAGAGACTATCGCCCGTGAGATGACAGTGCCGATCATTGTGACGCCGCGAAATATTGGCGAGATGAAGGAATATATCCGCCGCGGCCCGCTAAATCACCCGGGCGCGAATTATATAAAACGACTCGATGGGAGACGTGTGAAAATAACGGAAAAGAACGGAGAAGAGATTGCGGAGACGCTCGAAAACGCATGGGTAGTCGAAAGGCAGTTGAAGGACGGAGACATCGTTCTTTTCAACCGCCAGCCATCGCTCCATCGAATGAGCATCATGGCTCACCGAGTCAAAGTGATGCCTTTCAAGACTTTTAGACTAAATCCCGCAGTATGCCCGCCCTACAATGCCGATTTTGATGGGGACGAGATGAATCTGCACGTACCGCAAACCGAAGAAGCCCGCGCCGAAGCGCGCATCCTCATGCAAGTAGAGGAAAACATCCTTTCCCCAAGATTTGGCGGCCCCATCATTGGTGGGATACACGATCACATCTCTGGGCTCTTTTTACTAACGCAAAAAGGTTCTAAATTTACGAAGAGCGAAACCTACGAGCTTCTCAAGAAGTGCGAGGCAGAAAAACCACTTCCTGAACCTGCAATTAAAGAAGCGAACACTGCCTATTACACCGGCAAGCAAGTGTTCAGTCAAATACTTCCAGAGCGACTGAATTTGACGCTGAAAGCCAAGAAATGCGTGATGCACGGAGTGTGTCTCAAAACCCAGTGTGAAACAGACGCGTACGTCAAAATTGAAGCAGGCAATTTGATATGCGGCGTCATTGACGAAAAATCAATCGGAGCATTTAGCGGCGCAATACTGGACGGCATAATAAGAGAATATCCTGACACTGGTTTCACTGAGGCATCCCGATTTTTAGATAACGCGACAAAACTTGCGATCCGAAGCATCATGAAGTTCGGGTTCAGCTTCGGGATAGACGACGAAGATGTTTCTCGTCAAGCCCAGTTGGAGATAGAGGAGATAATCGAAAAAGCGGAAGAGCGCGTCGAGGCACTAATAAACGCTTACGAGGTCGGAGAACTTGAATCCATGCCCGGTCGTACCCTTAGTGAAACCCTTGAGATGAAGATAATGCAGGAACTCGGTCGCGCGAGAGATAAGGCAGGGGAAATAGCGGGAAAGAACCTCGGATTTGCAGGCGAGCTAGCACTTGACAATTCTGCGGTCGTTATGGCTGTTTCAGGAGCGCGTGGGTCAATGCTGAACCTAACACAGATGGCTGGCAGCGTCGGTCAGCAATCAGTCAGAGGTGAGCGGATCAGACGAGGCTACTACGACCGGACCTTGCCTCATTTCAGGAAAGGCGATCTTGGCGCTGACGCGCGCGGCTTTGTCAGGTCGAGCTACAAAAAGGGACTAAGCCCAACGGAGTTCTTCTTCCACGCGATAGGAGGAAGAGAGGGGCTGGTTGACACGGCCGTTAGAACATCTCAATCTGGGTACCTACAGAGGCGGCTCATAAATGCCCTGCAAGACTTAGAAGTGGAATATGACGGGACAGTTCGATCTGGGGACAAGGTGGTTCAGTTCGTGTATGGGGAAGACGGGATTGACCCTACTAAGAGTGATTATGGCAAATCAGTCAACATACAAAAAATCGTTCAGCGCGTAGTGGAAAAACACGGGAGCGGGTGAAATCGATGGACCTTCAGGAAAAAATAAATGCACTCAGCTTGCCTTTGAACGTCAAAAACGATCTTTTAGCAGAGCTAAGTAGCCTGCAACTTTCTGACGCCGAAGTCACAGAGATACTTCAGCAGACTCAAGACGCATACGCACGCTCACAAGTGGAGCCATGCGAGGCTGTTGGCACAATCGCCGCCCAATCGATCGGAGAGCCTGGCACACAAATGACCATGCGGACATTTCACTATGCCGGCGTGGCTGACATAAACGTGACGCTTGGCCTTCCGAGGCTCATTGAAATAGTCGACGCTCGCAAAGTGCCCGATACACCTATGATGACAATATATCTCGACGCTGAGCGCGCAAGTGACCGCGACCAAGCGCTGCAGCTCGGGTGGGAGATCGAAGCGACGCGGGTTAGTGACGTAGCGGACATCCTCACTGACACTGATGAGATGCAGATCTATTTAGAGTTTGATGATCGCGTTCTGCAACAGCGAGACGTCGATTTAGCTGTCGTCGTCACGAAACTTGAGACGCTTCCTGATGTCGATGTTCGCGTTGACGGATCAAACGTCGTACTAAGCCCCTCGGTAAAACGTTATCGAGCACTTCTTCAAATCGTGGAAAAAGTCAGAACAATGGTCATCAAAGGCATCGAAGACATCAAGCGAGTTGTCGTGCGCAAAGAGCGCGAAGAGTACGTTCTGTATACAGAGGGCTCCTCTCTAAAAAAGGTGATCGCGCTCCCGCATATTGACGCGGCGCGAACGAAGACGAATAACATAAATGAAATGGCCGAGGTTTTCGGCATCGAAGCAGCTCGGAACTCAATCATCGAAGAAGCAATGAATACGCTGCGCGAACAAGGGTTGACTGTTGACGTCAGACACATCATGCTCGTTGCTGATATGATGACGATAGATGGCGAAGTTAAGCAGATCGGACG
>Ga0187780_10001249_pt1 | contig 19164 bp, 14 predicted proteins | sample 1015_Q2_SP10_20__FD_132429 | JGI IMG/M metagenome (GOLD analysis project Ga0187780, IMG submission 132429) | Tropical peat soil microbial communities from peatlands in Department of Meta, Colombia - 1015_Q2_SP10_20_MG | ecosystem: Environmental > Terrestrial > Soil > Wetlands > Peat | place...
CTGATGAAAACACTTTCGAGCGGCGCGCCCTTCTGTCTCAGTGTGACTCTGCTGGATGGCATCGTCTGCGCCCCATCGGCTACGGGCCATTCCGTGAACTACCGTTCTGTGGTTGTGATGGGCAAGGCGGAAATCGTGGAAGGCGAAGACGCAAAACGCAGCGCTATGCGCGATTTCGTCGAGTACGTCATTCGCGGCCGCTGGGCCACCGTGCGTCCCCCGACCGAACAGGAATTGAAAGGCACAATGGTTCTTGCCGTGCCGCTCGTCGAAGCTTCCGCCAAAGTGCGCACCGGCTTCGCCGTGGACGCCGCCGAGGATTACGCCTCACCCGCTTGGACCGGCGTCATTCCTATGAAATGGATGTCGCAAACCCCTGTCCCCGATCCGCGCGGCAATCCTAAAATCCCTGCCCCGGAAAACATTCTTCACTACTCCCGGCCACAGTAAGGATCACCGTCGACCTTAATGGAGCAAAGAGTGCGCATCCCTAATTCTTGTTGATTTCGCTGAGAGGAATACGCCAGAGCCATCCGCGCTTGTAATCGGTGATCCACAGCGCCCCGTGCCCAAACCGCATCGAATCCCCGCCCGGCCCCACCCACTGTTTCGTCACTTTGTTGGTGGCGGCATCGACCATCGTTAGCGGCACATCGAAAATCGTGGCCCAAACCGCTCCAGCGCCAACGCAGATGTCACCACCCGGCCCCGGGATCCCCGCGTGAACGGTCGCTATCAGTTTGTGCGTCTTGCTGTCGACGCGGCTGATGGTTCCGTCCCCTTGATTGAGCGTCCAGATGGAGCCTGCTCCATCCGCAAGGAATTGCGGCTGCGGGCCGACCGGAATCTCTGCCACCACCGTTCCGGCACTGGCATCCACGGCGATCAACGTATTCGTCTTGGGGCTGCTAACCCACACTTTGCCATCACTGAAAATCGGATTGATCGCTCCGGAGGCTATTTTTACGGTCTGACTCACGCGATTGGTCGCGGGATCAATCCGGCTGAGCGTGCCATTTTCGTCTGTAACCAGCCAGATGCTATCCGTGCTCGCAGCGATTCCTCCCTCAGGCCCCGCAGGGCCCATCGCCAACGTGGCCGCAATCTTGTTGGTGTGCGAGTCCACTCGCACGAGCGAAGGCTTCTCGGTACAAAGTGGAACCCAGACACTTCCAAATCCGGCTTCCAGTCCGGAACAGGCTTCTCCCGGCAACTCAACGACGGCAATCACCGTGTTCGTGCTGGGGTCAATACGCTGGAGAGTGAACGGCTTCGACCCGGCCACCCACACGGCATCGCTTGTAATGAGCACCCAATCAGCCGTGCCACCAATCTGGAATCTCGCAGACGGTTGAAGACCGGAGTAGGGTCTTTGTACCTCTTTCACGCCGGGCCGCACGATCTTTTTCTCTGCTCGTGTGTCTTGCGACAGCACAATTCCCGGTGTGTACAAGAACAAAAACCAAGCCACGAACAGCCGAAGTTTCATGAAGATCCTCGCAAAGGGTTCTTAACGAATTGCAGTAATCCTATCCATTTCCGGGTTAGTTTCAAATGGCGGGCTTTTACTTCTAAAGTAGCTTGCTATTTAGATTTGACACCCGAAAATACGGATGCCAGACCCAGCGCGATGAGCGCGCCCCCGGAGAGGTTGCGCTGCGCGCGGCGCAACCGGGCGCTGCGACGAATCCGTTCGGCGATCGCTCCTGCCAGCAACGCGTAGGTTGAATCGCTGCACCAGCCCATCAGCGCAAACAGCATCCCCAGCTGCAGGATTTGCAGCGTGACGTGCCCGCGCGCCGGGTCCACAAACTGTGGAAGAAATGCCAGAAAAAACAGCGCGCTCTTGGGATTCAGCAGACAGACCAAGAAGCCCTGGCCATAGAGGCGCGACAATTTCGTCTCGCCGTTGGCCGCCACTCCCAACTGCGCTTCCTTCTGCAGCAGCGTCTTAATTCCAAGATAAATCAGGTAGGCCGCGCCAACGTATTTGATCGACTGAAACGCAAGCGCCGAGGAAGCCAACAGCGCGGAAAGGCCCAATGTTGCGGCGACAATGTGGAACAGGGTGCCCGTCGTAATCCCCAGGGCGGAGACGAGGCCGGCGTTGCGTCCGTGCCCGATGCTCCGGCTGACGATGTAGGTCACCGCCGGGCCCGGAATCACCAGAAGAATCGCGGCGCCAGTAACAAACAGTAGCAGCGAAGAATGGCTAATCAACATAGGCGGAGAATCGATATTTGATAGACGGGTGGTGATGAAATTTGGCGAGCCTTGCAGCTACAGTAACGAACCGCCTCCGTCGTCGGAACTCTCTGGCGACGGATGCTCCTCCCCTCGCAACGAAATTCGCGTTCGTCCGCTGCGAGCAGCCACTACGATCAACCCAATTCCGACCGCAAAGACCAGAAAGAGAAGTACTTCGCTTATGCCGCCCCTCTTTAGTGGCAGGCGCACCCGCCGCCGCAGCAACCGCCTCCGCCGTTGGAAAAACCGCCCGAGGACTTGGCGGAAGCGCCGTTGCCGTTGGCCGCGCTAAACACGGAAAGCTGGATCGCGTTCCGCTTGCCCGCGCACTTGGGGCAGGAAATCTCCTGCGTCTTGTTGAAGACGATTTTTTCAAAGCGCGTCTGGCAATCTTCGCAAATATATTCGTAAATCGGCATTTTCGCCCCTTGAACTTTTCGGCCTATTATAACAGGCCCTCTAGGTCCGGACTGCACCACAAAAACGAACGGCCCTGGCAGAGCCAGGGCCGTTCAGAATTTGCGTGGTTGACAGGATGCCTAGTCACCGGCGACGGCTTCGGCCGCCTTTTCGTCGGCCTTGGGCGCGACAACATTGTCGTTTCCATTCGCGTGGCCGTTGCCATTGCCGTTTCCGCTGGCTGGAGCAATCGTAACCGGCTTACCCGCATCCGCAAAGTTTGCGGGAACCGCCTTGGCGATGTCCGTGAGCGAGCCGATCTGGACGACCGTCGGCTGGGGCTTCTTCAGCACCAGTTCTTCGTAAATCGCGCGAACCTTGGCGGCTTCTTCCCACGCCTTCTTGCGCCGGATGCGATCCTCTTCGGCCGCGGTCACCGGGATGTCGTGCTCGATGTGGCGCACGCGGGCGGCATCGGCAGCGTCAATCTTCAGCGAATGCTCGTAGCTGCTCAAGTTGACGTTCTTGCCCTTCGCGTAAATTTCGTGCTTGCCGTGCGTTTTGTACCACTCGGCGACGGTCGCGTTCTTGTGCATGTTCTCGATGATCTGGCGCCAGCCCACTCCGGTGTTGTACGCGCAGAAGGAGATTTCGCCTTGCTGCGTGGCGTAGGGGATGATGCACATTTCGGTGCGGCGGAAATCGTAGTTGAAGAGATCCTGGAACCACATCCCCGCTATGAAGAGGAAGTTCCACGGATCGGTTTGCCGGCGCTTCATCGCGTCTTCATACGTGCGCTCCGGAGAGGTGCGGCCATACTTCGTCGTGGACTTCTTGGTCAACGCCCAGGTCTTGTCAAACTTCTTGAAGAGGTCATACAGCTTCAGCCCCTTCGGGCCTTGGAACGGGTGATAGTTCTTCAGCAGCGCCATGGCCATCATGAAGTTGGAAAAGCCCTTGCCACGCGCGGCATCGGTAATCGCGGTAACGTCCTTGGTGAGCTGCTCGGCATCCAGGAAGCGCGGCACCGGCGCCCATTCTTTCGTTTCCTTGTTGATCATGAGGGCCGTGCCCACGCCGCAGTTCGGGTGGCAGCCGCAGGAGAGCGAGCCCCACTGCGATTCCGTTCCCTTCACCATGTCCGCGAAACCCGCAAACGTGCTGATGAACGAAATCGGGAACCAGTCGCGCGTGGGCTCGACTTTGCCGACCTGGGCGCTGACATCCTTCGCGAGGTGCGAAAGCGTGTAGCGCTGCCGCAAACGGCGCTCCGGCGTAATGTCCTCATCGCGCCCGGTAAAGGAAACCGGCTGGAAGCTCACAAACGCAATCTTCTTGGGATTCTCCATCGCGAACTTCACGATGGTGCCGACCTGGTCGTTGTTCACGTTGTTGACGATCGTTACGACGAGCACGATTTCGATGCCCGCTTCGTGCATGTTTTCAATGGCGCGCAGCTTCACATCGAACAAGTTGCCGATCTGGCGGTGGCTGTTGGCGTCGTTGCCGATGCCGTCGAACTGGAGGTAGGCATAGCGCATGCCCGCCTCAAACGCTTTCCGGCAAAATTCCTTGCTCTTGGCGAACTCGATACCGTTGGTCGCGGCTTGCACGCTGTTGTAGCCAACCTTGCGCGCATAGGCGACCGCGTCCAGGAAGTACGGGCTCATCGTTGGTTCGCCGCCGGAGAACTGCACGGACATCTGTCTGCGCGGCTTGATCCGCAGCGCGTTGTCCAGGATTTCTGTGATTTCGTCCCAGCCTAGTTCGTGAACGTAACCAACCTGGTTGGCGTCCATGAAGCAGGGATCGCACATCATGTTGCAGCGGTTGGTCAGGTCGACGGTCAGCACGGCGCCGCGGCCGTAGCGCACGGTGGAAGAACCATGCTTGTGGAGGTCTTCATCGTTGTGCGCGGGAATATCGCGGCCAGGGAACTGCTTTTCAATCCATTCGAGGAATTTCGCATCCACGGCCATCAAATCCTCGTAGTGGCCGTGGAGCGGGCAATCCTTCACCATCCAGACTTGCCCGTCGCGCTCGATAATTTGCGCTTTAATCTCGCCGACCTTCTCATGCATCAGGTCGCGCCAATCTTTCTTGCCGGCAATAATCGCTTCGCGCGCTTCCTTCACGCAGGCGGGGCAAAGCGAATCGGTTTGCCGCGGCCAGCCAAGCGTGGGTTTGGTCTTTTCCCACGACTTCAGCAGCGGCTTGTCCGACCACTTTGGCGTAACCGATGGGTTCGGATTACGCTTGTTGAAGAATTGAAGTGTGTTGAAGGTGACTCCGGCTGCTTTGCAGATCACCCAGTCCAACGTCCGGAAAAACTGCGTGCCCACTAAGTTCGGCATAAACCTGTACCCTCTCTTAAAAAAATTCCTAGTACTTGGCCCTGGTATTTCGAGCCCACCCAATCGTTGGAGCCGAGCCCAAACGACTGCCCCCGGGCTCATGAATGCGTGCCTAAAAACCGTACCACGAAGTGTAGGTACGTCCAATAAGTCTTTGGACTACTATAGTTTGACCGTTACTCCAAGGGGATGCCAGCGCCTTGCGGCGAACGGTCAAAATCGGGGGTTGAACGGCATTCGGGGACAGTCAGCGGCCATTTTGGGACACTGGAAAAGGGGGTTACTCCTAGTGCGAACGGGCTGCTAGTTTTCTCTTGTTCGGGGGGCTCTTGCGTAGTTTACGCGGGGTTTCTTCTACTCGTTAAGGACCGGGCGCAGCACGGCAATCGCAAAATGCGCGAAATTGGAAGCGCCCTCATCGAGTTGCAGCCATCGCACCACACAGTGGTCCGCAAGGTATTTGCCCACACGCGTTTCCGGAATTCCCAAGTGCTCTGCGAGCCGAGGCTTGATGGACTCGCTTCCTCTCCGGCTTCCGCCGCGCATCAAGTGGCCAATGGCGATCCGCAGCGTCTGACAAGCTTCGACATAGTAGTAGCTGGTCAAGTCGGAATCTGTTAGCACAAAGACCCCGGGACCCGCGGGCGCATGATCCGCCTCGCTGAGCTTCGCGGGCGGGCAAGCCAGCAGTCTGCGAAACTGCATTTCCAGCAACGAAATCCGCGAAGAAAGTCCCGGATCGCCATAGCGGCCCCTAACACCCGGGCCACCGGGCTCTGCCGCCGATTCCACGGGAACGGCGGGAATAGCGCGACTATGGATGGTGCGTGGAGGAGCCGGCTCTGCCGGCTCGTGCAATTCGATCTGGGAGGTTTCCTGCTGAGCAGGCGCAACTGCCGTGAGCCGCTCTGCGGGCGCTTTTGTCGCAATTGCGCCTTTTCGCCGGTTCCGTCCTCCACGCCGTCCCCGCCGCCGGCGTTTTCTGCCGCCATCCGGTGCCTGGCCCGTTGAAATCTCAGCCGCCTGTTGCAGTTCGCTGCTGACCGCTACGGCGGATTCCAAGGCCTCCACGTTTTGCTCGGCGGGCAACGCCGGAAGCGAAACTGCAGGTGTTGCCGGCTCAAGCTCTCCGGCTGGTGGCGTAGATATTTCCTCAGGAATTTCTACCGCGGCGCCGCCGAGCCGTTCGGCAGCTTCTCGCGCTTTGGTTTTCCAATCGGCACGCCGGAATCTCCGCGCAGCTTCCGAATAATATCGAGCGGCATCGTCCGTCTGCCCGGCACCCTCAAAGAACTTCGCCAGCTCAAACGCCACCATCGCGTCGCGCGTCTTTTCAAAAAGGTTCGTGAGCTGTCCTTGCGGATCCTTGCTGGTGCGCGCGCGGCGGATGCGAGCGGTAATCTGTTTCCAGTCAGCCATGTCTTGGCTGGCATTGTATCAGCGGAAGGCCGTCGCAGCCAGCATCCAAGCCTCGCAAGGGGCCATGAATTTTTCGACAAACACCTGTTTCCTGATTGACGCCGCGCCGCAGACTCAGTATGCTCTCCGTGGCCCTCTTGGAGGCGTTGATGGCGCGCCTGCGCGTGCACGACTGCTATGCAATAACTCGAATTTCTTCTGCAATCCTGCTCTCCTTCACACTTTTGGTTTCTCCACTATGGGCGACGCCTTCCGCTTCCCTTGGCACCGTCGTTTTTGCTGACCGTGCCCATGTCGGCGCTGCATCAGCTACGGTGGGCGCAACGATATTCAACGGCGACCGGTTGAGCACCGAATCCTCGGGCAGCGTTCAGGTCCGCGCGGGCGCGGCGCGCTTCCTGCTTTCTGGCAACAGCAGCGCGATGCTCGTCCAAGACGATTCCAATCCGTCCGCCACACTGCTCAGCGGCACAGCCACTTTTTCAACCGCCAATTCGAAAGCCTTCGCCGTGCACTTTGCTTCCGCGGTGATTCGTCCGACCAATGATCAGCCCACGATCGGCAACATTACAGTATTGGGACCAAAAGAACTGGTAGTGAAGTGCACACGCGGATCGCTGACCGTGGCAGTGGGCGACGATGTGCGCGAGATTCCAGAAGCCACTGGTTACCGCATCGTTCTCGACCCGAATGCGGACCCCCAGGGTCCGCGCGGCGCGGGCGCAGGTCAGATCGGCGGCCCACCGATTCGGGCCGCCAAGAGCAAGTTCATCTGGTATGCCATCGCCATCACGGCGGTAGTCACCTACTTCGCCGTCGACGAAGCTTTTGAAAGCGCCGACCGCCCGTAAGCCTTCTGCACGCCTATTTTCTTTTGATGTTCCTGGAAGCTCGCCTCTAGTCTATTTGTGCCGGCTGTGCGGCGAGTTCAGTGATTTAACTTCTTCTACGGCCCGCTTCCGCAAACGCCTGCGGCTACCGTTCGATTACCCGCTTAATCCGCTCGAAGGCCCAGTCAATTTCTTCCCGCTGGATGATCAGCGGCGGTGCGACGCGGATGACCCGCTCGTGCGTTTCTTTGCAAAGTAGCCCCTCTTCCTTTAATGCCTCGCAATAAGGCCGCGCCGCGTCGTACATTTCGATGCCAATCCACAGCCCCTTTCCTCGAACTTCCTTCAAGTGCGGGCCGCGCAAAGTACGCAGCAAGTCAAGGAAGTAGCTCCCCAGCGCCGCAGAGCGCTCCGCCAAATTCTCTTCAACGATCACCCGCAAAGCGGCTCGAGCCACAGCGCAGGCCAATGGGTTGCCGCCAAACGTGCTGCCATGGTCACCTGGTCGGTACACGGCCAAAATTTCTCGCGAGGCCAGCACGGCAGAAACAGGATAAAAACCGCCTCCCAACGCTTTGCCAACAATCAGGATGTCGGGCCGAATTCCCTCGTGCATGTAAGCAAAGAGTTTGCCGGTGCGTCCGAGGCCCGACTGAATTTCGTCCGTCATTAGCAGCACACGGTTTCTACGGCAAATTTCGGCGGCTTCCTTCAAGTAGCCGGGAGGGGGGATGAGTATGCCGGCCTCGCCCTGAATCGGTTCCACAAGAAAGGCGCAGGTGTTCGGCGTGATCGCATCGCGCAGGGCTTGCGCATCGCCAAACGGAACGACTTTGAACCCCGGCGTAAAGGGCCCGAATCCTTCACGATATTGCGCTTCGGTGGAGAAGCCGACAATCGTCACCGTCCGTCCGTGAAAATTGTTCGCGCAAACGATGATTTCCGCGCGGTCTTCGGGGATGCCTTTTACTTTGTAGCCCCATTTGCGCGCCGTTTTGATGGCGGTTTCGACGGCCTCCGCGCCGGTGTTCATCGGCAGAGCCATGTCAAAACCGGTGAGTTCATGCAACTCCTGGTACAGGAGCGGAAGCTGATCGTTTCGAAACGCTCGCGAAGTCAGCGAGACTTTGCTTGCCTGTTCCACCAGCGCTTGCAGAATCCGCGGATGACAATGCCCTTGATTCAGAGCGGAATACGCGGCCAGGCAGTCCAAATAACGCTTGCCCTCCGTGTCGTAAACCCAGACGCCTTCGGCTCGTTCGATGACCACGTCCAACGGGCGGTAGTTGCGCGCGCCGTAGCGATCTTCCAGCTCAATAAAATCTCGCGACGTCGATGTTTCCTCGTTCAGGATTTCTGCCAGCATAGTTCTCATCCCCCTGCCTGGTTTCGGTCCTACCTAAGTGGATTTCAGCGCCGTCCACCGGCGTGTTCCAATTCACGGCTCAGGTGCTGCGTCGCGACTTCCGCGGACGGATAAACGTGCGTCCCGGCAGCGCCCTCGACGGCGGCACAAAGCTCATTGACAGAAGCGATGACTGCTTCCCTGCCGCCGTCACGCAAAAACTGCAACACGGATTCGACCTTCGGCCCCATGCTTCCAGGCGGAAACTGATGGGCACGCGCATATTCCTCGAGTTGCTCCGAATCGACCCGGTAAAGCGCCTGTTGCGTGGGCTTTTTGTAATCGAGATAAACGCAGTCCGTATCGGTGCCGATGACGAGCAATTCGCAACCCAACTTCGATGCCAGCAAGCTCGAGGCGAGATCCTTGTCAATCACCGCCTCCACACCAACCAGATTTCCGTTCACCCACGCGACAGGAATCCCTCCACCCCCGCACGCAATCACAAGCGCTCCCCGATTCACGAGGTGTTGAATTGCCTCGAGCTCCATGATTTCCAGCGGATGCGGGGACGGCACCACGCGGCGATACCCGCGCCCCGCGTCCATCACAATCGTCCACCCGTACTGGCGCCTGCGTTCTTCGGCCTCGGCATGGCTATAAAAACGGCCCACAGGCTTGCTTGGATTTTTCATGGCTGGATCGTCAAGAGAGACTACGCACTGGGTCACCACGGTAACGACGGGCAGGCGCAGTCCGGCCCGCTTCAGTTCGCTATGGAGCGCGAGTTGAAGCAAATAACCCATCTCGCCTTGCGTGGAGGCATCGCACACGTCCAGCGGATGCCTCGGCACCACGCCGATGGCGCCTTCCGAGAGCAACAGCTCCGCGCCCACTTGCGGACCGTTTCCATGCGTGAGAACAACGCGGTGGCCCCGGCGCAGCAAGTTCGCAATCTGCGCGGCCACCTGCCGGGCGTTGGCAAGCTGTTCGGTTATGGTTCCCTTCTCGCCGGAGTGAATCAGCGAATTTCCACCGATGGCGAGAACCATTGTTTTCACGACTGCACCCGGCCTATGGCTATGCGACGACGAGCTCCGGAGTTTGCGCCGGCCGCATCGCTTCGATGGGCACGCGCTTCATCAACTCGACCAAGAGAGCCTTCTGCACGTGGACGCGGTTTTCCGCTTGTTGGAACACGACGGAATGCGCGGAATCGATCACGTCGCTCGTCACCTCTTCGCCGCGATGCGCCGGCAGGCAATGCATGAAGATGGCGTCCGGCTTGGCCAGCGCGAACAATTCTCCATTGACCTGGTACGGACGGAACACTTGCCGCCGCACCTGGGCCTCGGATTCCTGCCCCATGCTGGTCCACACATCGGTGTACACAATGTCCGCGCCGGTTACCGCTTTACGAGGATCGTTGGTGACCATCACCTTGCCGTGCGTCTGCGAAGCGCGCTGCTGTGCCCAAGCAATCGCCTCCGGTCTCGGCTCGTAGTCCGGCGGCGTGGCGATGCAAATCTCCGCGCCAAGCTGCGCCCCGCCAAAAAGCAGGGAATGCGCCACGTTGTTGCCGTCGCCCACAAATGCGACCTTGATTCCCCGCACCCTTCCCTTTACCTCGCAAATCGTCAGGTAATCGGCCAGCGCCTGGCACGGATGACTGAAATCGGTCAGCCCATTGATGACCGGAATGTCGCAATGCGCCGCCAGCTCTTCCACAATTTCATGAGCAAAGGTGCGAATCACGATGCCTTGCACCATGCGTTCCAGGTTCTTGGCCACATCGTGGATCGACTCGCGCTTGCCGAGGTCGATTTCCGCGGGCGAGAGGTAGAGGCAAAATCCGCCCAATTGGTGCATGCCGACGTCAAAGCTGACGCGCGTGCGCAGCGATGGCTTCTCGAAAATCAGCGCCAGCGTTTTGCCGTCTAACGCCTCGCGATAAACGCTCGGATGGGCCTTAATCTGCCTCCCGAGAAACAGCAAATACTCCATCTCCTCGGGAGATAAATCCCGGATGGAAAGAATGTCCTTGATGTCCATGGCTACACCTTTACGGCCGCGTGCTCCTGTGTGAACAGCGCCAGCCGCTCGGCCAGGCCGGGATGGGTGAGCTCCTGCACTTCGTAGGTCACTCGCAGATACGGCTTGGTCAGTTTGATGACTCGCGCCAGATCGATGGGGGTGGCCACCAGCACGAGGTCGCACGGCACGCGGTTAATCGTTTCCTCGAGTTCATGTCGCTGGATGGCGCTATAGCCCATCGCCGGAAGCAAATTGGTGAGTTGCTGAAACTTCTCGAAGCTGCTCCTGATGGAACCAACCGCATAGGGCCGCGGATCCACCAGTTCTGCAGCTCCGAATTCCCGCGCCGCCACGACTCCGGCGCCGTACGGCATCTCCCCATGCGTGAGCGTCGGCCCATCCTCGACGACCAGCACACGGGCGCTCTTGATGAGTTCTGGCGCAGACACCACCACCTTGCTGGCCATCTCCAGCACCTGGGCCCTCGGATTGTGGGTGCGGATATTGTCCTTCACGGTTTGCACGCCAAGAGGAGAAGCTGTGTTCACTTTGTTGATCACGATCACGTCGGCGCGGCGCAGGTTCACTTCGCCTGGGAAATACGACAACTCGTGCCCCGCTCGGTGCGGATCTGCAACCACAATCTCCAGATCGGAGGCGTAGAACGGCGTGTCGTTGTTTCCGCCGTCCCACAGAATCACATCCGCTTCTTTTTCGGCTTGCTGGAGAATCCGTTCATAGTCCACGCCAGCGTACACTACCGTCCCCTCGCAAAGATGCGGTTCGTATTCCTCGCGCTCTTCGATGGTGCATTGCTGCGTGTCCAGGTCGTCGACAGTCTCAAAACGCTGCACGGCTTCCGCTTCCAAATCTCCGTAGGGCATCGGATGCCGCACGACAACGGGCCGCAGCCCATTCCGCAACAGTTCGGAGGTGACTAGCCGGCCCACGGGACTCTTGCCGCAGCCGGTTCTCACCGCGCACACCGAAATCACCGGAACCGCGGCTTTCAGTTGTGTGTGCTCGGTACCGAGGAGCCAGAAATCCGCGCCCGCGGCCACGCTTCGCGACGCCAGATGCATCAAGTTTTGATGGGAAATATCGCTGTACGAAAAAACGACGGCGTCCACGTGGAGCTTCTCGATCAAATGCTCCAGCCTCTCTTCGTGGAATATGGGGATTCCGTCCGGGTATCCAGGTCCTGCCAGCGCTGCTGGGTAACGTCGCTCGTCAATGCCGGGAATCTGCGTCGCCGTGAATCCAACGACGCAGAATTCCGGCCTGCCCCGGAAAACTACGTTGAAGTTATGGAAGTCCCTCCCCGCCGCGCCTAGAATCAGTACGTGTTTCATGGCCGCCACCAGGAGAAACTGCCTCTTTATCATCGCCGTTTGGGGCGTAATCCGCCGTGACCTGTATCACCACCTCCCGTGACCCAAGGGCCTCGGTTGCCCTGGACTCCTGAGCACGGGCTGCGGGCCGGTCAGAGTGCAGGTCCGTCTTCTTGTCGTGGATGTGTTGGCAGCGAGGGCGAGGTTGCAGTGGCTAGAAGCTCAGCGCGCGCGTGTGCTAAGATGAATTTACCGCGCGCCCTTAGCTCAGCTGGATAGAGCGTCTGGCTACGAACCAGAAGGTCGGGAGTTCGAATCTCTCAGGGCGCGCCATTGATTTTTCGCGATTTTCACGCGTTCTCCACGCTTCCCACAAAACTTCTTCCGTGCCGCTCGGAACCGGACCAGATTAAGACCGCGAGCGTGAGAATGGTGACGATTTCAAATCCCGCCATGGCCCAGTGATAACCGACGCGGTCGCGCAAGGCGTACTGCACCGAATTCGTGGGTGAGGCCAGCAAAATGCCAAGCTGATACGCCAGTCCCGGCATCAATCCGCGCGCGGAATCCGCGGCCAGTTCGTTCAAGTGCACCGGAATCACTCCCCAAGCCCCCTGTACTCCGGCTTGCATCAAAAACGACGCCGCGATAATCACCGCAAGCCCGCCGCCGAACGCCCACAGTGGAATCAGCACCAGCGACAGTCCAAGCGCCGCGAGCATGCCTTTCCGCCGGCCCGCCACCTGGGAGACATGCCCAAAGACAATCGCGCCGATGATGGCGCCAACGTTGTAGATCATGGCCACATTGGCGATGGTTGCTGCCGAAATCTTGTGCACTTCTTTCAGAAAATCCGGATAGAGATCTTGCGTGCCGTGCGAGAGAAACATCATGAACGTCATCAGCACGACCAGATACGCGAACCGCTTCCAATCCTTCGCCACAATGCGCAGCACTTGGCCCGTGCTTGCCGCGCGATGCTGTTTCCAGGCCTCCGATTCCGGCACTTTCGTCCGTATATAGAGCCCCAGCAGCTCCGGCAAAGCTCCCAGCCAGAAAACCCATCGCCAGCCCAGTCCCGGCAGGACAAATCGCGCTGCCAGGGCCGCCAGCAAATATCCAACGGAGTAGCCGCTCTGGAGGATGCCGCTCAGGATTCCCCGCCAGCGCACCGGCGACGCTTCCATGGCCATCGACGCTCCCACGCCCCACTCGCCGCCCATGCCGATCCCGAAGAGCACGCGCAGAATCAAGAAGACAGCGTAATTAGGCGCAAACCCGCACAGCAGTTGAACCACCGAGAAATAAACCACGTTGGCCATGAGCGGGATTCTGCGACCGTAGCGGTCCGCGAGCAGGCCGAAGATAAACGCTCCCACCGGACGCAGCGCCAGTGTCGCCGTGGTTGTGAAGACGATGGCTTTCTTCGAAACCGCGAATTGCGTTGCCAGCGTGTCGTAGAGAAAAACGATGACGAAAAAGTTGAAGGCGTCCAGCGTCCAGCCCAGGAAGCCTGCAAGCACCGCGTGATGCGTGCCCGTGCGAACCGGCGCAGCCGTTTCGCTCATTTCAATCCACGCGCCATTCGTTGGGCTTCGGCATGGATCGCGAAATGGCAATTGCGGAAGCCACCGCTACCGCAGCCAAAATTCCCGCGGAGGCATATCGCCCGAAGCAAATCTGCCCGATGCATGCCAGCATGCTATACACCATGGCGCAACCCAGGATCCAGCTTAAGAGGTTGCGCCCCAAATCGCGCGTCTCGTTGGTTTCTCCAGCCAGCTCGGCCACTGGCTTCCATCCAGTAATTTGCGGCCGCACTTTTTTGTAGAACTTGACGAGCGTCTCGTTTTTCTCCGGCGAGGTCAGCAACGTCACGGCCAGCCACACCAGCGTCGTAATTCCCGTCGTGCACAGGGTGGTCTTCGCAAAAATCACAGGGTCCGAGCCGGAAAACGGTTTTTCGCGCCCCATCAACGCCATCCACAGAGCGCTCGAATGCAGCGAAAGCGTTGCAACAATCGCCGCCGCCATTGCGGAGATTTCGCTCCACGCGTTCACACGCCACCAATACCAGCGCAGCAAGTACACTCCGCCCGTTCCTGCGCCAAGCTCCAGCACAATCTTCCAGCCTTCCGACACAGACTTTAGTTGCCAAGCCACCACCGCCGCCACCAGCACCAAAAACACCGTCGCCAGCCGCGACACATTCACATAGTGCGGTTCGGTTCCATCCTTTTTCAGGAAGCGCCGGTAGAAATCCTGGACCAAATACGAACTGCCCCAATTCAACTGCGTCGCAATCGTCGACATGAACGCCGCCATGAATCCCGCCAGCAGAATTCCAAGCACGGCGTGCGGCGTGTTGCGCGTCGCCACCAGCATGTAGCCGCGCTCCGGCTGCGCCAATCCCGGATACAGGACCACTGCCGTCAGCGCCGTCAGAATCCAGGGCCATGGACGCAGCGCGTAATGCGCCAGGTTGAACCACAGTACCGACAGCAGCCCGTGCCGCTCATCACGCGCGCTGAAGATTCTTTGCGCGATATAGCCACCGCCTCCCGGCTCCGCTCCCGGATACCAAAACGCCCACCACTGCACCGCCAAATGCACCACAAAGGTAATCACCGGCAGTGTCCAAAGCGCTTCACCCGTCAAGCCGCGCGAAAAATCCGGCAGCATGGCCGTAATGTCGCTCGCGCCCGCACCTACTGCTGCGCGCTTCGCCGCCAGCGTCGCCAGCATTTGCTGCATCCCGCCCGCCGCATGCACTCCGTACCACGCCACGCCAATCACAATCGCCATCTTCAGCACAAACTGAAACAGGTCCGTCCACAGCACGCCCCACAAGCCGCCCAGCGACACGTACAGCCCCGTAAACGGCATCAGGAAGAAAATGCAAATCGCCAGTGCCTTCGTGTCGCTCACTCCTAGCGACGTGCTGATGATGCTCATCATCGCCTTGGTCACCCAGCCTAGGATCAGGCAATTCATCAGCAACCCCAGGTACACCGCGCGGAATCCTCGTAAAAACGCCGCGGGCTTCCCTCCATAGCGCAGCTCCGCGAACTGCACGTCGGTGATCAATCCCGACCGCCGCCACATTCGCGCGAACAAAAATACCGTCATCATTCCCGACGGTAGAAAGCTCCACCACAACCAGTTCCCTGCGACTCCGTTCGCGTAGACGAGTCCGGTCACCGCCAGCGGAGTGTCCGCGGCAAACGTCGTTGCCACCATCGACGTTCCCGCCAGCCACCACGAAACGTCCCGCCCCGACACGAAATAATCTTCCGTGCTCTTTCCCGAGCGGCCTCGGAAATACAATCCCAAAATAAGCGTGATGAGGAGGTACCCTGCGATCGCGGCCCAGTCTGCAGCAGCTAATGTCAAAGCTCTTCCTTTCCCCTGAGTTTGTTCCGCGTTTGGCGGGCAGTACTATATAGCACCGAAGTTGCCCCTGTCATCCTGAGCGAAGCGAAGGATCTCAACCGGTCTGCAAGGCTGTCCCGGGCATTTGAACCAGCATGAATTCGCTTTCTTCCTCTCTGCGTACTCTGTGCCTCCCCCTCTGTGCTCTCTGTGTTGCATTCTTTTCTGCGCGTCCCCTCACTGCACCAGGGGCGCCCTCGCCGCCCGCCCCGGAAAAACACCCTCCACTAGCTTTCCGTCCTTCACCACCAGCACACCATTCACCAGCACAAACTGAATTCCCTCCGAATATTGCAGTGGCTCTTGGTACGTCGCTTTGTCGATCACGCGGTCTGCATCGAACACGGCAATGTCTGCATCGGCCCCCACGCGAATTCTTCCTTTGCCTTTGAAAACCGGAGCACGTTTCTCCAACCGTTGCGCCGGCATCAGCGTCATCTTCCGAAGAGCGGTCATCAAATCCAGAGCCTTTTCTTCCCGCACGTAATGTCCGAGCACTCGCGAAAACGTACCTTGCCCCCGCGGATGCACTTTCGCTCCCGTAATCGGCATTCCATCGCTCGCAATCATCACCATCGGATTTGCCACCGCCGCTCGGGCCGCCTCTTCCGGAATCGAGTGAATCACCACAATCCCGCCCTGCTTGCGGTATTTCTCGAATGTCTCCGCGTTTAGCCGCTCGCCCGTCTCTGCCCACTGCACATCCTTGAAAGTGATTCCCATGTTTTCCTGCCAGCCCGGATCGAAAATCGCCGATTGCAGAGCCGTGCTTCCCGCCGTGTACGGATAGCACTCTGTCGTCACATCCAGCCCGTTCTTCCTCGCGCCCGCGACCATGTCGATGAGTTGCGGAGTGAACTTCAATCCCATGCTCGTGATATGCACAACGTGCAGCGGTGCTCCCGTCGCTGCCGCCGCCGCAACCACTTCCTCGAGCCCCGTCAATCCTGTCGTTGGTTCCTTCAGCCCGGCGTAGCGCAAGTGCACGTGCACCGATGCCCCGTATTTCGCGGCGATCCGGAACATCTCCACAATCTCGTCATGCGATGCAGCCGGCGTATAGTTCACTCCCATTCCCTCTGCCAGCGCGCCGCGCCGGAAGCCTTTCTCCATTTCCTCCTTCATTTTTGCCAGTTCTTCCGGCGTTGCCGCCTTCCTCGCCGCGTCTCCGGTCGCTAGAAACGGTCCGGGATCGTGCATTACGTCCATGCGCACAGGTATATGCCCGATGCTGACGCCATAGTTGATAAGCGCTTTCCCTTCGCGCGCCGCGTACCATTTGTCGACCTCCGCCGTCCCCGCTTCCAACTCCAGCGAAGTCGTCACGCCATCGTGCGCCTGAAACTGGTAGTTCTTCGGCTCTTGCCCGTGTTCATGCAAATCGATGAATCCAGGCGCCACCACCAACCCTTTTGCATCGAGAGTGGTTTTGCCGTTCAATCGCCCTTCGGAGATGGCTCGGATTTTTCCCCCGCTAATCCCCACGTTGCGTACGGCATCTAGGCCGGACTCCGGATCCATCGCCCTTCCATTCGCGATCACCACGTCGTAGGTTTGCTCTTGTGCAGAAGCGACCTGCCTCGCACCGCCTAGCCCCATCCACAGCAGCACCGCTGCCGCAGTGACCGCCAAAGCCAACCCGCCTCTTCCCACTCGCCTCATGTGAATCGTCCCCCCTCTTCCTTTCCGGCCGTAAGTTTCTTTCCCTCAACCCCGTCTGTCAAAGACTATTTCCGCACCACCGGCACAAATTTACTGCGGTAAGAGCCAGCTTCAGCAGCCCAGGCCTCCAGGAAATGAGTGCGCGGGGTACAAGCGCCGCAATCCCGCATCGGGTGGCGATGCGGGATTGCTAGCTTGGAAGGAGGCCTTCCGTTACAAATGCAGTGCTTTTGTTGTCTGCCCGAAACGGCGGCTACAAGGATTTCAGGTACTCGACGAGGTCGTTCTCTTGTTGTTCGGTGAGTCCGAGCCCAAAGAATTGATCGTAATGTTTCACGACATCCAGCAACGTCGCGAACCTTCCGTCGTGGTAAAAGCCGCCCTTGGGGTGTGTCCAAAGGCCCTTCAGAGGCGAGGTTCGATAGGCCTTGTCTGGAGCGCGCTTCGCCTGAAAATCATCTACACCTATTTCAGAGGGCGCGTGCATGTTCCAGCCGGGTTCGGTGAAAAGCGGAGGTACGTGGCAATTGGCGCATTTCGCCGATCCAGCAAAAATTCCCTTTCCGCGCTCGGCGGCTTCCGCATCGAAGCTTCCCTGCGGCGGTCTTGGCGCGGGAATCGCCAACTGATAGAAATGAAGCGCGCCCAGCTTCGAAGTTATCAAGTCCGGATCATTTCTGACATTTCCGAACCCCGCCCGCGCTGCAACCGGGAATTGCGTGGCGTCATTCAGCCGCGGATCGTAGAACGTGCCTTTGCCGTGCATTTCCAAGTTCGCGACAAACGCGTTCCAGTGCGTCACAGATCCCCATCCCGTCCAGGTATGCAGATTCACTCCTGCCAGGCCAAACGCTGGAGGAATCAGGGTGGCAGCAGTTTTGCCATCGGAACGGAAGGCTTTGCCGTCCATGAACAACTCCGCGTCGAAATGACCTGGACCCCAGCTATGCAAGACGGCGCGCACGGTGGCGTCATCGACGCCGAGAAGCTCGTCCACCGGTTTCAGATTAGGCGCCAGCGCCACAATCGCGCCAACGTCCAAATCACGATTGGCCCAGCCGTCCAAACGATGTCCAATGCCGGGTGCAAGCGAATTGTCAACGGTGGAGTGACACAAAGCGCATTGAATGCCGATCGAACGAAGGTCGTCCTGCTCGTTGAAGAAACCCGTCACACCAACGACCGAATTCAGTTTGAGGAGCGCGAGCGTGACTCCTGGATCGTCTAGATTGACCTGTCCACGTTTCAATGCTTCGACGAGATTGGCGGGGAGCGCATCCACATCGACTTTGAGCCCAACGCCCAAAGCCGTTCTCGGACTCACTCCTGGGCCGACCCCTCCGAGCTTGGCTCCCTCAATTGCCTGGTGAAGTTCAAGCGTATCTCCCCAGAAATTCTCATCGCCAAACGTGTCGAATCGGAAGATCCGCTTCCCTTTCGTGAGCATTCGGTTGGCGTTCACCTCAGTGGCTCGGTCCGCGGGCGAAGTCGAGTACGAATCCTCCTCGGCGTGGAGGTTCCCTTTCTTTGCGGAGAGCAACAAAAGCGGGCTCAACGCTGCGCAAGCAAGCAAAGTGATTCTCTTCCACATGATCCCCTCCAAACCAAAAAGTTCGCACGTCCGAAAGAGTTGCCACAACGCCGCAAGTTACAACCGAAATTGCGCTGTTCGATGGAATCCCAGGACGCCGTGCAGGGGCATGCTCTGATCGCGCACACACAGAGAACTTGCCGCGCCTCGCTCCAGTGCGCGGCGGGCACACTATTGCGTGATTCTCAGTTCTCCTGCTTTGTCGTGTTTTTTAGAGCAGCTTGACGGAAGTAACCTTCAGGGTGTCGCCCTGAACGTCACCCGTAACGTCGGCGCGTAGATGGTCTTTCTTGTCGGAAGCCTTGAGCGCCGCGACGATTTCCTTGTTGCCCGTAGCATCGAATTTCAAGAACTTCTTATCGCTGGTGATGACCCCGTAGCCGCTCGCTTCGCATTTGAACGATCACTCCGGCAAGGATCTCGACAGCTCCAACAACATGCATAAACGTCGCATCCTTTACCGGTATTACTTTCGTCGCGAGCGGACTGAGGTACATGCCCCAGTCGGCCAGCTTGTTGA
>Ga0187780_10001250_pt1 | contig 19161 bp, 15 predicted proteins | sample 1015_Q2_SP10_20__FD_132429 | JGI IMG/M metagenome (GOLD analysis project Ga0187780, IMG submission 132429) | Tropical peat soil microbial communities from peatlands in Department of Meta, Colombia - 1015_Q2_SP10_20_MG | ecosystem: Environmental > Terrestrial > Soil > Wetlands > Peat | place...
AGAGCGGTCTATGTCGCCATGCTCCTACTCGTTGCTCAGGTGCTTCTCGGGGGAGTCGTCATTGCCCAAGAGGAAGAGGCCCTCTTGGTGGCGGCCCACCAGGGCCTGGCGATACTGACGTTCGGGGTTGCCGTGGCCGCCTTCTCAAGGGCGAAGAGACCTGCCTGAAGGATTTAACAACACTAAGCGAGGCTACAGGCCGAGTTGGACATAGAGACGCGACTCGCGTACGTGCGCCAGGTAGGCGAGGAGATAATCACAGAGAAGGAGCTTCGCACTCTGCTCGAGACTAATGACCATCCCACTGCATACGACGGTTTCGAGCCGAGCGGGCTGGCTCATCTCCCCTTTGGTGTCCTCCGCCCCATCCTTGTCGATGACATGCTGAAGGCAGGGGTGAGGATGAAGCTCTGGATTGCGGACTGGTTCGCATGGGTCAACAACAAGATGGGGGGAGACCTGCAGAAGATCAAGGAGGTCGGGAGGTACTTCGTCGAGGTGTGGAGGGCCGCCGGGGTAGACATGAGCAAGGTCGATGTGCTCTGGACCAGCGATGCAGCGAAACAGGAAGAGTATTGGAAGAAGGTCATCACCGTCGCCCAGAACTCCACCCTGGCACGAGCGCAGCGTGCCCTCACCATCGCAGGAAGGACCACTAAGGAATCAATCCAGACCGCCCAGCTGTTCTATCCCATGATGCAAGTGGCTGACATATTCTGGCTCGACGTCGACATCTGCCAACTGGGGGTAGACCAGCGCAGGGCCAACATACTGGCCAGGGAGATTGCGGACAAGTTGAAGTGGAAGAAGCCTGTGGCTGTCCATCATCACATGCTGATTGGCCTCCAGGGAAGCAAGGAGCCTGAAGGCTTCGACGAGAACGGAGCCATGGATGCTGAAATATCCAGCAAGATGAGCAAGAGCAAGCCTGAGACGTCAATCTTTGTCCATGACAGCGCCGAGGAGATAATGAGGAAGGTGAACTCGGCCTACTGCCCGCCCAAGGTCCTGGCGGGGAACGCGCTCATCGAATACTCCAGATACATTGTTTTCCGCAAGCAAGAGTCCCTTAGAATCGAACGCCCTGAAAAGTATGGCGGGAACGTCGAGTTCTTCTCGTCTTCCGAGCTAGAAAAGGCGTACGTAGGTGGCACTCTTCATCCTGCTGACTTGAAGAGGGGAGTCGGGGAGGCGTTAGACGGGATAATCTCGCCCATTCGCGAGCACTTTGTGAAGGATCCGCATGCGAGGAGGCTCTACGAATCGGTCAGGGCAGCGGAGACCACAAGATAGAGGTGCCTGGGATACCCGCCCCGCCACCGAGGCGAGCGGGAGAACTCGGTTCATAGCCGATGCAATGCTCGGCTCGCTCGCAAGGAAGTTGAGAGCATTCGGTTTCGACGCAACCTACTATAAGGACGGCGACGATGCAGGCCTGCTAAGACTCTCTCTCCGTGACGATCGCATCATCCTGACTGCGGATAGGTCGCTTGCGGCCAGGGCGGACTCCAAGGGAATCAGGACTCTAGTTCTCGTCGGGGACTCAGACAGGGAGCGGCTCGGCTCTCTTGTCCACGGGGCAACGGCTGCCGGGGTCAGCCTGGTGAGGGGGGACCCGCTATGCTCACTCTGCGGAGGAGAGCTGCGTCGTGTCAAGAAGAACGAGATATCGGGAGAGGTCCCTCCTTCAGTAAGGCGCCGCCATCGGCTTTTCTTCCAATGCGAGTCGTGCGGGCAAATCTACTGGCGGGGGAGTCACTGGAAGAGATTAATGTCGCTCGCCAGACAGCTCGACCAGAAGCAGCATGCCATTGACCCTGGACGAAGGTAGAGCAGCTGTCAAGCTCGCCAGAGAGACCCTCGAGTCGCATGTTCGAGGGAGACCGCGTGGCCCTGCGCGGCGTCCGTCGGGCGTGCTCGAGGAGAAGAGAGGTGTCTTTGTCACCCTGAACATCATCGAGGGTAATACCAAACAGCTGAGGGGATGCATAGGGTACCCAGAGCCGATCAAGCCCCTTTGGGAGGCGATTCAGGATGTCACGATCTACGCGTCCGAGGATCCCCGTTTCCCGTTCCCGGTCAGGCAAGAGGAACTTGATAGGATTGTGGTGGAGGTCAGCGTCTTAACCCTCCCTCGAGAGATCCGCGCCCCCCGGCGGCAGGACCTCCCGTCCAAAATCAGGCTCGGCGTTGACGGCCTGATTGTCTCCAACTCGTTCACCTCGGGGCTCTTCCTTCCACAGGTCGCGACCGAACAGGGCTGGGACCAGGAGACGTTCCTGTCGGAGGCATGCGGCAAGGCGAGCCTGCCTTTCGACTCCTGGCTCAAGGAAGACACCAGGGTCCAGACATTTCAGGCAGAGGTCTTCTCAGAAGTGTCACCAAGTGGCGAGGTGGTGCGCGTCGAAACAGCGGCCGTGTGATTAGTGCGTCGGCATCACCCAAGTTGCGATAAAGGTGAGAGCCCGCAGCTATCTGATTCCGTCAAGGACGTCACTGACATCGGCCCGCCTGCCAGCGAACCTCCTTACGAGCCGCTTCCCCTCCGTTTCCCTATTCCAGTTTTCGGGCGCGTCGAAGCTCTTGATTCCTAGCGCTTCGAACTCTGATGCGAACTTCTCCTCCGACATCAGGTAGAGTGGTGAGAGGACCTTCGGCAGTTGCCTTCCTTGGGCCCCCGGCGTGTACCCTGCAAATACCTTCCCCCTGAACGAGCCTGCGTATCTGGAAAGCGCGAGACCGACCGATTCTCCCTCAAGCACCTCTAGGCTCAACCCCCTTGGGTCCGCACGAAAGGAGAGCTCCGAGTAAAGCTTCGCAACCGCCCGTAGACTTTCTTCCGAGTATCTTGCGTGGACCAGCCGGACCTTGAATCCCTGAAGGACGGCCTCCCATGCAACGACTGAGCTGTGCAACCCCCCGGACACAAAACATGTAACCTGCTCCCTCATGGTCGGGGCGCCACCTGGTCCCTTTCTCACCTCGACCCCCACAACCCCGTTCTCTGCGTCGAAGGCGGCCCTGAACCGAATCCTCGGGGATTCGCTTGACACCCTCGATCCCTTCCCCCCGTCCAGCACCGCCGACGTCACGATACCCGAGATGTCCGACGCCAAATTCTCCCCTGTCCCTGCTGCTTCCACGACGAAGCGGTCCCCCTTCCGCAGGTACTTCCCTGCGAGCTCCCTTGCCGCAACCGACAGCCCCGGGAGCGAATGGGCCGTGAGCCCGACCGCTATCCACGATACGCCAGGCATGTTCCCTAGAAGGGCCGCAAGGCGAAGCGGCTCCCCCCCGACAAGGATCACAGAGTCTCCGAGTTTGGAGACATGCGCCTCCACTCCCTCCACACCTAGAACGTACGCGACAGAAGACCACAGGTCGTCAAGGTTCCCCTTGCCTGTCCATCGCAGAATCGTCGCCGTCGAGGAGGACATCTTGGGATTCTCGAGGCGGACCTGCCGTGGCTCCTTTAACCATTCGGGCGCATCACACTTTTAGCACGACCGGGTTGAGCCTCTCACCGTGAAAGAAAGTTACACGGTCTCGACGGCGGCGGAGGTGCTCGCCAGCAAGGCACCGTCGCAGGTCGAGCTGAGAGGGTGGGTGGCGCGCAAGCACACTGTGGGGGGACTGCTCTTTGCACTCATCAGGGACGGGACTGGTTACGTTCAGGTTTCTGCCCGCAAGGGGGCGTCGGACAAGGCCTACGACGCGGCCAGGGGGGCGACGAAGGAGTCTGCCGTCGTGGTCAAGGGGAGCGTGCGAGACGACAGGCGAGCCCCGGGAGGCAAAGAGATTGCCGCCGTTGAATTCGAAATCGTATCTCTCGCGGAGAGCTGGCCGATTACACGCACGGCCGCACGTTCACCGGGTTTTCTCTTCGACAAGAGGCATCTCAGCATAAGGGGCCCCAAGGCGATAGCGGCTATGAGGATCAGGGCAGAGGTGATAGGTGCCGCATTTGACTATTTCAGAGAGAATGGCTTCCAGTTGATCAGTGCCCCTACCTTCGTCCAGGCGGCGGTCGAGGGAGGCTCTACTCTCTTCTCTGTCGACTACTTCGGCAAGAAGGCGAGCCTCAGCCAGAGCGCCCAGTTCTACGAGGAGGCTGCGCTCCCGGCACTTCAGAAGGTGTGGATCTTCCAGCCTGCCTTCAGGGCGGAGAAATCGAAGACGGCCAAGCATCTCACGGAATTCTGGATGATAGAGGCGGAGCAGGCATTCACCACCCAGCCGGAGAACATGAAGGTCCAGGAGGGGCTCCTGTCCAAGATGGTGCAGCGCGTCCTAGAGAGGAGACAAGCAGAGATGAAGACGTTGGGAAGGACGCTGAAGCAGCCCGAGGTCCCGTTCACGAGGATGAGCTACGACGAGGCAAGGACGATTGCCGAGAGGAAGGGATTCGGGTTCGAATGGGGGGAGGACATACCAACGGAGGCCGAGAGGGCCATCAGCCTCACCCAGGATTCCCCTTTCTTCATCACAGATTATCCCCTTAGCGCTCGGTCTTTCTACCATATGACCTACTCTGACAGGCCCAAGGTCACCATGTCGGCCGACCTCATCGCCCCGGAGGGGGTGGGGGAGCTGGCGACCGGAGGGCAGAGGATTCACGACTACAACGAGCTGATGTCTAGGATTGCAAGTCAGGACCTCCCGACGGCGTCTTTCTCGTGGTACCTCGAGCTCAGAAAATTCGGGATGCCACCTCACACGGGCTTCGGAATAGGGGTAGAGAGGTGCACCCGCTGGATAGCAGGGCTCAAACACATCCGCTCTGCTAGCCTCTTCCCCAGGACAGTTTCACGTATCTCCCCCTAGGGCACACTTATCTAGTGGAACAAGCTCGCGCGAAATCATTGACCGAGACCGATGAAGCTGAGCTTGAGCTCGACACGCTTCCGGGCGTGGGCCCAGCTACAAAGACGAAGTTGAAGGATGCGGGCATAGAAACAATCCTTGACCTCGCGACCGCGGGCCCCATGGACATAGCCGAAGCAGTGGACATCGACGTTTCGAAGGCCGTCGACCTGAACAACAAGGCGCGGAAGAAGCTCGTCGAAATGAATCGTCTCGAGCCTGATTTCATGAACGCGGCCGATCTGCTTGCGAAGCGCAAGGCCATAGACAGGATTTCGACGGGCTCGAAGAACCTAGACGACCTCCTAGGCGGGGGGATCGAGACCTGGGCCATGACAGAATTCTTCGGCGAATTCGGCTCGGGCAAGAGTCAGATCTGCCATACCCTCTGCGTCATGGTTCAGCAGCCGAAGGGAGAGGGGGGCCTCGATGCAGGAGCGATCTATATCGATACCGAGGGCACATTTCGGCCCGAAAGGATTGCAGAAATCGCAGAGGCGAGGGAGCTGGACTCGGAGAAAATCCTCTCACGCATAACCGTGGCAAGGGCCTACAACAGCGCCCACCAGGAGCTTATCGTGAAGGATCTAGGGAGGGTAATTGAGCCCAACAAAGTGAAGCTCGTTATTCTTGACAGCGCTGTTGCCCACTACAGGGCCGAGTTCCTGGGAAGAGGGACCCTGGCCGAGCGGCAACAGAGGCTCAACAAGTTCATGCACCAGCTGCTCCGGACAGCCGAGATCTACAACATCGCTGTGGTCGTGACCAACCAGGTGCAGGCCGCCCCCGACTCGTTCTTTGGCGATCCGACGAGGCCAACGGGAGGCCACGTCGTCGCCCACACGAGTACCTACCGAATCTACCTCCGGAAGGCCGCGAAGAATCGCATCGCGAGAATGGTGGACAGCCCCTATCATCCGGAGAGGGATACTGTTTTCGTGCTCAACGAGAGAGGTATAGACGACCCGCCGGAAGAGCCGACCAGAAAGAAGTGAGCGACTCACCTACGGTTCTGGACCTTTCTCATGGTACATGAATGTCGGTCGGCTCCCTTCCGCACTGAAGACTTCAACCTGCGATGCATAGTCGCACGGTCTCAAAGTGAACAGGGTAACAGCGCCATCTCAATTCTTCTAGAACTAGTTGGGCCTGCCTCTTACCGCGGTCAGGGACGGTAGGGTCGACCTGACCCGCACAGTTTACCGTGTTTTGCAAGGCCAGCCGACAGAGCCGAGCAGGCGAGCAAACTAGCCGACTGATCGGTTCGCAAAGCAGCGCTAGGCGGTGCTAGGTTTTAGCCAGATGCGAGTCAGCGATTTTGGCGGGGTTGGATGCTGATTGCTCGATTTCTCGACCTTGGTGACCGTCTCAGTCCATCTATGATGGCAATTGTGACACTCGAAAGTCACCTCGAATGTCTCTCTTTCAATCGGAACGTCTTCGAAAGTGACTCCGGCAGGTATTGCCGCATAGCCTTTTCCACCACGAGCTAGAACCACAACGTCGTGTGCAATATGCTCCGTGGACGCCTCAGTGTCGACGAGTTTCTTGCTCTGTAGCCTCACTACAAAGCGACGACCGCAAGCTGGGCACCTTCGCAGGAACTCTCTCAAACGAGTCGAGAGCCTTTTCCTCGCCAATAAGGTTGACTATCAGAGCGGGCTAGCGATTTTGGTGGGGTTTGACCTCACGTCAGGGTTCTGTTATTTGTGTCAAGTCGCGGCATAAACGTGGATGAGGCCACAACGGAGCATGAAGACCCAATCATTCGCATAGAAGGAGTGGTAACCGTAACTGATGCCGATATTCAACAACGCGCAACTCAGAGATTCGTATCCTGAAGCGTGACCCCATAATTGAAGGGGTTGTAGTAGACTAATGGAACGCAGAAAAAGAAGGCTGCTGCGACAAGGGCCACGATTCCCACTATTGCTTTGGTTCTACGTCTCACGGCCACGTCACCTGATAATCTCCATGAAATGAAGTTCCCCCATACCCGACCAGCCAGAAACTAACCGAACTGGTGAATGGGATGCAACCCCCCATACAGGCATGTCCGTCAGTTCGACAGGTCAATGGAAAGCAGGTCGGGTAGACCACAGGAACAAAGAAGGCAAAGACTAGGGCTGCTCCAAGCGCCAATCCCAAGAATACATACCTGCGTCTCATGACTCAATCATTCTCCTAGGGTGCGGTCGATACGAATGTCTTGGCAGAACCGAAGGGCAATGTCGTGCTATTCGAACGAGAAGCAGCACCGTAAGTGACAGTTACTGTAAGATTGCCGTTGCCTGAATCGAGTTTGTAAGCGGAGACCAGAACAGTCTGTTCTCCGTTGGAGTTCCACGGATTGAAGTAGATGTAGGCGGTGTTGCTTCCGGCATAGTCGCAGGTCGAGTGCAGGAATATCGGGGTCGTTTGAAAGGCCGAGTAGGTGGTAACGACGGCGCTCCATTGTCCTTGAAAGGAGACCGTGACAGAAAAGGCAGTTGTTTCTGCATTGCTTCCACCGGGGATAGAGAGGACATTCGGACTCGAATTAGGGCATGTTAGTGTGCTAGTCGTCGTGACGGTCTGCTGATTTGAAACCCCATCTAGGTATCCAACTCCCAGACCTGCAACCAGAACGGCCACGACAGCGAGCCCCAAGAATGCTCGTCTCATGTCTCAGAGGGTAGTCACATGGGGTGTAAAGTTCTAGTCATGAGAACGGCCCAGCACTTTTGGTGAGGTGGCACGCCTCACATGCCACGATTATGCTGCAGAAGCAATTTATAGTGAGAACCGGGCGCCCTCCCGCGCCTCGCTTGAAACGTTCTCAGTTGCTAGCTGTCGCCGTAGTTGCCCTAATGGTGCTCTCAGCAGTTCCGGCGCACGTGGCTTCGGCGAAGGGCGCGTATTCGGAGAGGTTGACGGTCTTCACTTCCGGTTCAATTGCCCTGTGGGAGATGACGTTCACAGGGATCAACGGGTCGAGCTACCTGTCTGGACTTGAGTCGGCGCCCGGACTCGCCTGGTACAACATCAGCGCCATCAGCACCACCGGCTGGACTTCGGACATGCAGATCTTCGGGCCGAGGGGTTATAACCTGCTACCCGTGCCCTTCTTGCCATCTCAGGGGCTGTTCCTCAAAGTTGGCTCCGACTCGTTCAGCGATGCTTCCGCCGCGGCCAGCGCTCTAGACTCGTACCTTCTTACTTCATTCGTGTCCTTTTCCAACGGGACCGGGACATACACCTTCTACAGTCCGATATCCTTCAACGATCTTATCCCGACGACTCTTTTCAAGTTCCTCCCCACGTCGGCGGGGGGTTTCGCCAACGCGGTCAGCAGCAGCTTTTTCGTGAGCTCTGACTCGCCCTTTATCGTCCTCGAAGGGCAGAAGGGATCGTCTGGATTCAACCACGAGCTAGTATTGGGCTCCATCTCGACTTCCGCTCTTAACGGGCAAGATCAGCCGAGCCTATCTGGCTACTTTTCCAGCACGATTACATCAATCGCGGCTTCGAACCGAAGTTCTTCTTCTGTCATTCAACTGAGGTTCCTCGACGGGATAGTGCAATCCAGAGACAAGGGGGCCACGGTGACGAGCAACACGTCTCCCTTCTCGGGGTGGTATACGCTCGACTTGGGGGCAGGCAAGAGAGTTACGGCAGTCAACGCTACGGTAGTCGAGCAGCCGGTTGCGCTCCTCGCTTCCAGGGCAGTGGACGTAGGAGTCCTAAGGACCAACGATAACCTGACAGTTACGCTGAGCCTGAGGAACATTTCGCCGTCGGGGACAATTAGCAGGGTCACATTCTCCGACACCTGGTGGAGCAAGACCGGGACCTTCAAGTTCCTGAGCGGGAACTACACGGCCCCCACTTCTCCCATCTTCGCGGGGGGAAGCGTTACTCCCGTCTATCGTCTACAGTACACGGGCACAGCCACGGGGAGCCAGCTGATCGCCGCTTCTGTGGTCCATTACGTTTACCAAGCAGGTGGGAATTCGTTCAACGGGACTGCGACCCTCAACCCCATCGTGCTGTCCCTGGGGACAGATGCCCCTGTGGTCTATACCACAGTAACCCCTGTAGGCACCTTCGGTCCCTCGGTGGGTAAGACCGAGAAGTTCAATGTCACGGCCACGAACGTCGGCACACTTCCTGCTTCATCCGTCGTGGTGGCCGGCCAGTCTGTAGCCGGGCTTGCAGCCAGGTCTGGGAGCTCACCGGGCGGATCGGCGACAGTGTCGGTCGTGCAGTCTGCGACTGGCCTGCTGAGTGTGAACTCCACACGCTCGTACACAGTTACCTATCAGAACCCAGGCGGCGTTACGTTGAATTCCACAAGCAATGTAGTATCGGAGACGTTCTCCCATTCTTCGATGACCATCGGGTTTCCCCATGTGAGCGTCAGCCTCCAGCTGTCGATGCTTCCCGATTCCCAGACTAACGTGACCCTTATCTTCACGACGGCCAACGCCGGCTCCGCTAACGTTACTTCCTTCCAAGCCGTTGGACAGCTGCCTGTCGGCCTCGGATGCGGCAAGACGAACGGGACCGGCATCTCCTGCTCCGGGGGACAGCTTTCGCTAAGCTATGCTGTCCTGCGTGGATCGGTAACCAAGACGACCACGATGAAGTACAACCTGACGTCTCCGACAAACTTCGTCATGGCCCCACTGAGGTTCCAGGGGCAAAGTTCAGGTTTTAACGAGACAGGTCAGTCGAACTCGGTGGCGATCCCTGCCGGACTCGAGCTTACGAAGCAGTTCTCCCCGGCGCAGCTCTTCAGTGGCATGTCCTCCACCGTCAGCGTGCTCGCGAGCAACGCCGGTCCCCAGCAGCTGTATAACGTGACAGTCGGTTCCACCGTCGACTCGTTCGACACGCTTTCCAGCAAGGCGACGCTGACGAAGACCACCGCGGCATTGGCAGCCGGCGGGAACAGCACCCTGTCCTACGGCATTACCGCAACTCAGACATTCGGGAACCTGACCGGGACCCCAGGCACCGCGAAGTTCTTCTTCGGAGGGACACTCTTTACAACGAGCGGGGTGAACCCGAAGGTCGAGATATACCAGCCGCTGACTGTCACCATAACCACCACACCAGCAACGCCCGAAGAAGGAAAGAATTTCACAATCAGCGTCAGAATCGCGAACCCCTCAGGCGTAGAGGTTTCAAACGTCCAGTTCATTCTCCCTGTTCCCTCCGGAGTCGGGCTCTCCAACCTAAAGGGCGCAACCTTCTCGTCTGGCTCCCTCACCGTAAGCCAAGGCAACCTGGCCGCCCACGGCTCAGCCACGGCGACTGCCACTGCCGTAGCGAGCTCAGGAATAACCGTCCCATTTGACAAGGCGAAGCTGACCTTCAGCTACTCTGGGACTTCGATCAGCGGAATTGTCCCCACGGGCTCAGGCATTGCCATTGGAGAGGACGTTACGACTCGGTATCTCATCCCCATAGCATTCGTCTTCCTGGTAATGCTCTTCACCGCCTTCTATGTGAGAAGCAGGGCGGCCCCTACCGTTCCCGCTTCCCCGAAGCAAACTCCTCGAACGCCGCCTTAGCAGCCGGGTAGGGCATCTGCACGGGCGGGTGCTTGAAGCAGAAAGCGGACAGACTCTCGAGCTGGCCGGACGTCCCTCTGTCTAATGCCAGCTTCGTCCCTCTGATGGCGTCCACCATGACTCCGCCGCTGTCGTAGGCGTCCACGACGTGGAGCTTCACATCCATCTTCACCGTCGTACCTCCGAAGTATCTTCCCTTTAGCCAAATGTAGCACACCTTGTCGTTTTCGAGGAAGGGCACGTAATCGCTTGGTCCAATCCTTGTAGGAACTTCGTAGGGGGACATCGCCCTTACTGCGCTCGTCTTGCTCTCTCTTTTGTCCTTCAACCTGCTCTCCTCAAGCATGTTGAGGAAATCAGTATCTCCGCCTATGTTGAGCTGGTATGTCTCGTCGACCTTCACTCCTCTGTCAACCGCCATCTTCACGAGGGTCTTGTGGAGCACCGTGGCACCGACTTGGCTCATCACGTCATCCCCCGCGATTGGGAGGGCCGCCCTGGAAAAGCGGTCAGCCCATGTCTTGTCTGACGCTATGAAGACAGGGATTGCGTTCACGAATGCAACCTCTGCGTCGAGTGCTGCCTCGGCGTAGGAATGCGAGGCAGCGGTGCTTCCGACCGGGAGGTAGTTGATCAGGATCTCAGCGCCGCTTTCCTTCAGCTCCGTGGCTACGTCCACCTCTGGCTGGTTCGAGACCTGCACCACGCCCTTCAGATACTTGCCTATTCCATCGAGGAGGGGCCCCCTCTTTACCTTGACCCCGACCGCTGGGACCTCAACAATCTTCAGAGTATTGTTTGGTGCCTGATAGATGGCCTGAGAAAGGTCCTTCCCAACCTTCTTTGAGTTCACGTCGAAGGCGGCAACGAACTCGATGTCCTTTGGAGTGTACCCTCCTACGTCCCAGTAGGTGAGGCCTTCGTCCGGGCCCTTTCTTGAGTAGTGGTGGAGCCCCTGAACGAGGGCTGAGGCGCAGTTCCCCACGCCTGCTATGGCAACCCTAACCTTCGACAAACCTGATTCTCACGGCCGAATTTGCCGCCGTTAAAACGGTTCCCTATTCTCAGAGAATGCTAATAATCAGTACAGGCGGCATCGTTGTCATGGAAGAGCGGTCCGCTGGGGCCGTCGTATACAGAAACGGTGATGAAGGGCGAATCTACCTCCTTCTCCAGAACGCGGGGCGATGGGACTTCCCGAAGGGAGGGGTGGAAAAAGGGGAGTCTGAAGTAGATACTGTGATGAGGGAAGTTGAAGAAGAGACAGGGCTGACAGACCTAGAGATCGTCCCCGGGTTCAGAAAGGTGATAGAGTACTTCTATAGACGGAACGGGAAGAACATCCACAAACAGGTGACTTATCTCCTGGGGGAGACAAAGGAAGAGAGGGTGAAGATTTCATTCGAGCACCAAGGGTTCGGCTGGTTCCCCTACGGGGAAGCTCTGGACCGTGCGTCCTACGACAACTCGAAGGTCACGCTGAAGGAAGCCGAACAGTTCCTACTCGGATCCGTTTAGAAGTCCACAAGCGGGTGGGGTTTCGTCAGCTTGACGACCTTGATGTAGTGGAACCCTGGCTCGTCAGTCCTCTTGACGTACGTCGTCTCCGTTATCTTGTCGTATGAGTATCTCAGGAACCCTGAAGGTTCCTCCTTGGCCCTGGCGTAGAAGAATATTGACGCCTCTTCGTAGTCGTCAATTCTTGCGAAGGTGCCCACTATCCATTCGCCGCCCTCTTTGAACGCGAAGAGGGGGAGGGGGGGCTCCTCAAAGAGAGTCTTGTAGGCGCCGACCTTCACGAGACTCGGAATGTTCTCCACTTCTATCGCCATGAACTTGTCGTGGAACGCGGTTTTCTCGTCCAGCACCGAAGGCATCTTCTGGACCCTGATCACAGGAGCGTAAAGGTAGGAAGGGTTGCTGGCGGAGCTCACAAGCTGGACTTCCTCGCCTTCTCCCGTTGTTCGGTAGGCTAGAAACTCGTCGACCTGACCGTTGTCGAAGTAGTAGAAGATTGGAGTCCCCATGAAGAGATCCGCCTGAGCTGCAATTCTGGTAGTCTTGCCGTGTTTGAAGGCGAACAGGGGGAATGGAGCTCGCTCAAGGGCACAGGAGAGCCTTCCAAGGTCGAGAATCGAGTCAAGGCCGACGTAGCAGGCACCTCCGATTTTCTGCTCGTCTCTCTTCGGCAACTGCCGGCGGCCGAAGCTATGCTGGTTATAAGTTTGCGAAGCTGGACGAGACAACTTTGGCTAAATCACAGGGTCGGGGTGTGCGCGGGGTGAGCGTCTGGAGGGAAGAGACTTCTGCTGATCTTTCCGACGCGGCGATGAGGATTGAATCGGTCCTTGGATCACTCAGTGGAGAGCCGTCGGCCGACCAGGTCCGCTCCGTCTGGTTCGCCTACGCGGAAGTCGAGAAGAGCGTTGCCTTCATAAAGTTCGACTTGGGCGAAGAGAATCCCGGGAAATTCATCAGGCTCAGGAGCTATGCCGTGCCGGACGAAAGACAGGCCCTGCAGTTCGCGCTCAAGAACCTGAGGAAGGGCGCCGACGCCTTCCGTCTGGGAGATTTTCACCAGTCGCTCAAGGACCTGCGCGAAGCGAGGAATTATCTGCGAGCACTGCTTCGAGAGAAGCGCCTCAGGCGTGCCAGGAACGCCCGCTCAGGCTAGCTCTCCTCCTCAGCTTTCTTCTTCTTGGGCCTCGGCTTCTTCGTAGCCGCCTTTTTCGGCTTTTCTTTGGCCGCCTCTTCCTTGGCTGGCTCTTCCGCAACGGCTTCAGGCTTTCCCGGCTTCGCCTCTTCAGCCGGGGCTTCCTCAGGCTTTTCTGGCGCCTTCTCCTCTTCCTCCTTTTCCTTCTCGCCCAGTTCTATCTCCTGAATCGTGAGTTCCTTCCCAGCGACGAAGACTCTGTACTTCTTCCTGACCCCGTTCATGTAGAGGAACCGCTTGATGTAAGTCTTCACGTGCCGAGGCTTCACACCCTCTTTCACCTCTTCGTCCTCTATCTCGATCTCTCCGCCGGAGAGCGACGGCTTGGTCCCAACCCTCGGTTCGAGGAACGCGACTAGATCGTCGCCCTTGTCCTTCAGGGTGCCTAGAGCTACCTTCAACTCGGTCTCCCCATCCTTCTATTGCGATATATCTGTTCTGCTATTTGCCGTGTCTCCGCCGGCGCTTCTGATAGGTCCGTATCGCCCTTAGCAGGTCGATGTACCTAAAGGCAGGCCAGAAGACGTCCACGAAGACAAGCTCTGAGTAGGCCCCCTGCCACAGGAGGAAACCGCTCATCCTCTCCTCTCCAGAGGTCCGGATGATAAGGTCCGGCTCTTGGTTTGGGAGGTAGGACGTGTAGAGCCTGTTCGAAACGGTCTCCTCGGTAATCGCATCAGGGCTAAGCCTGCCGCTCCTGACATCCTGGGCGATGGACCTAACGACGTCAGTTATCTCAGCCCTTCCTCCGTATGCTACAGCGATGTTGAGGTAGCTGTCGCTGAATTTGGCTGTCTTCTCCTCTATGGCCTTCAGCAGGTTGATAATCGAATCCGGGAGCAGGTCCATTCGACCTATGGCCCTGACGTTGACCCTGTATCGCATGATCCTCTCGTCGTTGAGCAGTCTCCCGAGCCTTGCCTCAATGAGCGAGTAGAGCTCCTTCAGCTCGTCCGTCGGCCTTTCCAGGTTCTCAGTTGATAGCACGTAAAGAGTGACTGTCTTAATCCCGAGGTCGTGGCACCAGTCCAGAAGCTCCTCGGCCCTGTTGGCGCCCTCCTCATGTCCGAGCCCCCTGAATACGCCCTGGTTCTGAGCCCACCGCCTGTTCCCGTCCAGGATTATCCCTATGTGACCTGGAACTCCGTCTTCCTTCACCTGGGCCTTTAGTCTACCCTCGTAGAACCTATAGGCACCAAGATACTTCAGCGCAGACTCTAGCATTGTTACTCGGTTTCTGCTGAGGGCCGCCTGACCCTCGGATAAATGGTGATGGTCAGAACGAAGACAGCCACCAGCCCGAGGAGAATGTACGAGATCAGGAAGAACGTAGCCTCCTCGGTCCCATTCACCAGGAAATCGGAGAACGTTCGCACAGGAAAGTAAAGCATGGCGAGCATTACAAGCACATAGCTGTCCCTGCGCCACCTGATACTATCCCTGGCAATGTGAGATAGCAGCGCCCCGGTGGCGTAAATGGCAATGCCTGCCCACACCAGGTTCAGGCTTCCCCCCAGAAAACTTCCTATCAGGTTGCCTCCGTAGACGAGGAACTGGGAAGGGTCTGTCAGCACTTTGATCCAGTTGGGATTGGAGGTCATGGCCACGTACCCCGCGTCAATCCCGGCTATCACAACAATGACAGCACCTATCATTGAGAAGAGCCTCATATACCCCGTAGGACCCCTTTGGAGGAGCCCCGCCACGGTCCTGTCGACGTCGAATCCTCTGACCAGAGCGGCACCCCCTATGATAAGCACAGTCGCCAGCGCCGCCTCGGCTCCGTGCCCGGCGACCGTTAGTATCCCCGCAAGGATGAGAATCAGGCCAGGTACTCCAAGAGCGTACCTCGAATAGTGAGGGTCGAAGATGAGCATCCTCAGGTATCGGCCCAGGATCTGGTATGTCTCCTCGACTGTCTGGCTGTGCTTGACAGCGACCCTCACCACAGACACGATTGGTTTGAGGCTCTGGATTATCGGAATCACTTGCTCGTCTTCTCCTCCATCGGAGACGAGCACCACGCCGGTGTAGTCTGAGCCCGCGAGCACGTTCGCTATTTGCTTCCCAAGGCGCCTGTCCGCCTCGAACCCCCTGTTCACCTTCCCGCATACCACTGCCACCTCGCAGGAGACATTTTCCCGCGCCAGCTCGTCATACTTCTTCACGGCGGCAAAAATCGCGTTAGAGTCTGCCTCCTCGGGATCTGCGAGCGCAAGCTTTGTCGCTGCGGCAACGGCCTGTTCCCTCCCTACCACAGGGGAGTCGACCTTTGCCTTTGCCCCCAGGTCGTCGTCCCTGTCCACACAGAGGACGAGATACTTCTCTTCTGCCTGGGCCATCTCGCTTCGATTCGAAACCTTTCCCGTTTATACTTACGCCCCCTCTCAAAGGGGTTCGAGTTAGGGGATACCCTTAAGGGAAGTCCGGGGTCCACCAACGGCGCTTGCAGCAGCTGGCGGATCGCCCCTGGCTGAAAGTCAAGCTGGATGGCAGGTACTCCATCCCCCCTCCGGAGAAGAAACCTCTCTATTCGCTTCTTACGGAATCGGCGAAGCACCACCCAGGGAAGACGTGCATCCATTACCAGGGGAGGAACCTCACCTATTCCGAGGTCGACGATATTTCCTCCCGTTTCGCATCGGCTCTGGCAACTCTAGGGGTGAAGAAGGGGGACAGGGTGGCGGTCTTCATGCCGAACGTCCCTCAGCTGGTCTTCTCGTTTTTCGGCATACTGAAGGCGGGGGGCGTCGTGGTCATGTGCAACCCCATCTACAAGGAGAGGGAGCTCGAGCACCAGCTCGCGGACTCCGGTGCCGAGATTGTCGTAGCAAGCAGAACGATCGCAAAAGGTATGGATCTTTTCCAGAGCCTGGAAGCGTGCAGGGGGAAGCTCTCCCTCAGACACGTCATAACGACGAGCCTCACCGACTATCTGCCGCCTCTGAAGAAGCGCCTAGCGGGGATGGCCGGGATCAAGGATGTTTCTAGGGAGAACACTCTTGATTTCGTGAGACTTGTTGAGTCGAACTCTCCTCTAGCGAATCCCGTGGCCGTCGACCCCACAGATGATATTGCGGTCCTACAGTACACGGGTGGGACGACGGGCGTGGCAAAAGGGGCCATGCTGACCCACTATAACCTCCTGTCTAACGCTATTTACGGCGCCCGACTCTTCCCACTTAGCGAGAATGATGTCTCACTTTGCGTCCTCCCGCTCTTCCACATTTACGGGCTGACGGTCACGATGAACATGCCCATATCGGTGGGAGGGACACTCGTCCTCCTCCCAAGCTTCCACGTCGACGAGGTCGCCAGGGCCATAGAGAAAACCAAGGTAACGACGTTCTCCGGTGCACCTGCGATGTACATCGCTATCAATAGCAAACCAAACGCCAAGGATTTCCATCTGCATTCGGTCAGGGCGTGCATGTCCGGTGGATCCGCTCTACCGCCTGCCGTAAGGAAGAAGTTCATGGAGCTAACGGGGGGGAATCTGGTCGAAGGATACGGCCTTTCGGAGACAAGCCCGGTAACCCACGTCAACCCGTTGGTCGGGGGCGTGGCGAAGGACGGCTCGATAGGCCCTCCGTTCTGCGAGACGGAGGCAAAGATCGTCGACACCGAGAACAGGTATAGGACGCTGGGTGAGGGGGAAGTCGGGGAGCTGGCGGTGAAGGGCCCTCAGGTCATGAAGGGCTATTGGAACCAGAAAGAAGAGACGGATGCGGTCTTGGAAGATGGTTGGTTCCTGACGGGGGACATTGCGAAGATGGACGATGAAGGCTACTTCTACATAGTTGACAGGAAGAAGGACATGATCAACGTGGGTGGATTCAAGGTCTATCCCAGAGAAGTCGAGGACGCACTATTCGAGCACCCAAACATCAAGGAGGCGGGGGTCATCGGAATACCGGACGAGTTCAGCGGTGAAGTCGTGAAAGCGTTCGTCGTGCTTAAGGATCCCTCAAGGAGCCTTTCCGAAAAGGAAGTCATCGACTTCTGCCAGAGTCGCCTGGCCAAATTCAAGGTTCCGAGAAAGGTGGAGTTCGTAGCCGAGTTGCCTAAGACACTGATTGGGAAGGTACTTCGCAGAAAGCTCCGTGAGCTCACGCCTCAACAATCATAGCTACAGCGTTCCCTCCGCCCAGGCAGAGGGTTGCGAACCCTGTTTTCTTGCCAGTCCTCTTCAGGCCGTAGATCAGTGTCGTCAACACGCGGGCTCCACTGCAACCAATTGGGTGGCCAAGGGCGACCGCCCCCCCGCTCGCGTTGAATCTTGACTCATCCACTCCTAGGGACCTCCTGACGGCTATGGACGCGGTGGAGTATGCTTCGTTGTGTTCAAAGAGATCTAAGTCGTCGACCTCCATCTTCGCCTTCTTCAGGAGTGCCTTTGTGGTGGGAATGGGGGCCTCCATTACGCGCGCGGGTTCCAGGCCGCCTGTACCGTAGGCGACAATCCTGGCGATTGGCTTTACCCCGAGCTTGTCTGCGACACGCTCAGATGTGACCACCACCGCCGACGCACCGTCGCTCAACTGCGAGGAGTTGCCCGCGGTGAGCACTCCCTCAGGCTTGAACGCAGGCTTCAGTTTCCCCAGCTTCTCAATGGTCGTGTCGGCGCGTATGCATTCGTCGTCCAGAAATTCGGTCACTTCTCCTCCTTCGTGCTCTATCTTGACCTTCACCTTCTCTGCGTCGAAGAACCCCGCCTTGGAAGCCCTTGATGCCTTCATGTGGCTGTCATAGGCGAACTCGTCCGCCTCCCTGCGAGTGATGTGGAACCTCTGGGCGATGCGTTCCCCAGTCAGCCCCATGTGGTAGTTGTGGTAGGCATCCCAGAGCCCGTCGGCTATCATGGAGTCTTGCAGGCGCGCATCGCCAAACTTCGTCCCCCACCTCATCCCTCTCGCGAGGTAGGGGGTATTGCTCATGCTCTCCATCCCCCCTGCCACGACGACGCGATTGTCACCTGCTTTGATGGTCGAAGCGGCCAGCATGACCGCCTTGAGCCCGGAGCCACAAACCTTGTTCACAGTGATGGACCCGGCACCATAGGGTACGCCGGCGTGGATGGCTGCCTGCCTTGTGGGGTTCTGGCCCAGCCCAGCCGAAACGACATTTCCCATCATGACCTCGTCGACATCGTCAGCTGAAATCCTTGCCCTCTTCAGAGCCTCTTCTATCACCAACGCCCCGAGAGAGGGTGCGGAGACCCCGACGAGGCTCTTGCCGAACTTCCCGATGGGGGTCCTGCAGGCGGAGATTATCACCGGCGTGTCCATGTTAACGTGGTTCGTCAATCCGCGATATTAAACGAGTCTGACCGAGGTTAAACGCTGTCCCTAAATACCGAGCGCTTTGGGCGGTGCTTGGGATGAAGTCCCAAAGCAAGATCTGGATGGACGGAAAGCTGGTCCCCTGGGACGATGCGAAGATTCACGTCCTCACCCACGGGCTACACTATGGCATGGCGATTTTTGAAGGGATCAGGGCTTTCACAACTCCCGAGGGGACGGCCATATTCAGGTTGGACGAGCACATCGAGCGCTTCCTTAACAGCGCCAAGATCTACAGGATGGACCTCGGGTATTCAGCCAGGGAGCTGGCGAAGGCATGCGTAGAAACGGTAAGGAATAATCCGGCCAAGGAGTGCTACATTAGGCCCCTTGCCTACACAGCATACGGGGAGATGGGCCTCAATCCGCTCACAAGCAAGATTTCGATCGCCATTGCGACTTGGGAGTGGCCCGCCTACCTCGGCGACGAGTCGACAAACAAAGGCGTAAGGGCGACAGTGTCGAGTTGGGCGAGGATAGATTCTAGGTCGATGCCTGTCCAGGCGAAGTGCGCTGCCAACTACGCCAACTCTGCCCTCGCCAAGATGGAGGCGCTGGGAGCCGGTTACGATGAAGCCATCCTTCTCAACACTCAGGGGGTGGTCGCTGAGGGTCCGGGGGAGAACATATTCAGGGTGAAGGACGAGATACTGAGCACGCCCCCCGCAAGCTCAGGAATCCTACG
>Ga0187780_10001252_pt1 | contig 19150 bp, 11 predicted proteins | sample 1015_Q2_SP10_20__FD_132429 | JGI IMG/M metagenome (GOLD analysis project Ga0187780, IMG submission 132429) | Tropical peat soil microbial communities from peatlands in Department of Meta, Colombia - 1015_Q2_SP10_20_MG | ecosystem: Environmental > Terrestrial > Soil > Wetlands > Peat | place...
TATCCAGTTGCCGCACATAAGCGATCCAGCGGCTGTCCGGCGACCACTCGGCGTCAAACCCAACGCTGTCGTAAGGGTTGGTATCCACGTGCACCGGTTTTCCGTCTTCAATGCTGAGGTACCAAAGGTTCAGCCGCTTATCGCTATAGGCAATTTTCTTGCTGTCGGGCGACCACGTCGGCGAGTAATAGAAGGATGGCGGAGTATCCAGCGTGAACTTCTTCACCTCGCCCATGCCATCCTGCTGGCGGAGGTGCAACGCGTATTCACCGGACTCGTCAGAGAAAAAGGCAATCCACTTTCCGTCGGGCGACCACGCGGGATCGCGCTCGGCAGCTCCGACCGAGTTGGTCAGGTTGCGGATGTCGCCGTGCTCGACCGGTACGGTCAGAATTTCGCCGTGGGCTTCAAAGACAGCTCTCGCCCCAGTAGGCGAAATGTTAGCGTTCTCTATCTTGTCGCCGACATTGACGTAATGCGGCCGCACGGCAGGAAAATCGCCGGTCACACGGATGTTCACGGCATTCTGCTTGCCCGTCGCGGGATCGAATAGGTGAATCGAGCCGAATTGCTCGTACACAATCGCGTCCGGCCCCGCCGAGGCGGACTTGATGTCCACGCCGTTGCTCTGGAGCGCCCCGCTGACCTGTTTGGACTTTGTGTCGTAGACATAGAGATTCACAGGCCCGTCGCGATCGGAGAGGAAGTACACCTTGTCGCCGATCCACATGGGCGTGGAATCGTTGGAGTCCTTGCGCGGCACTTTTTCAAAGCTGGAATCAGAGAGCTTGGCGATCCAGATGGGCGAAGCCGTGCCACCGCGGTAGTGCTTCAGGCCGCGGTGCCGCTGCCAGGACTCCGCAAAATTGGTGAAGGGCACGTAGGCAAGGTGCGAATTGTCGGGCGAGTACGAGCCTTCCGCCGCCATGGGCAAGGGAAGCACGTCCGGCAGCCCGCCCGAGACGCTCACCGTATACAACTGAGTGAAGCCCGAGTAGCTCTGCCGCCGCGAACGAAACAGAATTCTCTTGCCGTCACGGGTCCAGCCGACAACTTGGTCGGCGTCGGGATGTGAAGTCAACCGTTTGGGAATGCCGCCAGCCGCGGGAATAACGTAGACATCCTCGTTGCCGTCGTACTCACCGGTGAAGGCAATCATGGACCCATCGGGCGAGAATAGCGGGTCGATTTCAATGCCGACGTCGCTGGTAAGGCGTTTGGCCTCGCCGCCGTTGCGGTCGACGGTCCACAGGTCGCCCCCATAGCTGAACGCGATTTGCGTTTTGCTGACGGTAGGCTTGCGCAGCAGCGCGTACTGAGTGTTCGATTGGGCGGCCAACTCGGGGGCAACCAGAAGCAGCAGGAGTATGGCGAGCAAAACAGGAGCGAACGGGGTGAAAGCGGACGAGCGGAATTTGTATGGCATGGCAACCTCTCGAAGATTGGGACTTTGCATGATGGACGGCTGACCCTGCGCACAGGTTAGGCTCGGGCTGTGTCTCAGATGAGAGTGACGGCGGCTTGAGGCTCCGCTGCGCGCGACCCCGGGAAACGGAATCATCGGCGGAATAAGCGGAACTGTGCGCTTGTAAGACTTCTCCAGCCAGCAGGAGTCTACCACACGGCTTGCGTCGCGACTCAGCAAACGTAGATTGCGGACGCAGGGCGCCATGCAGGGGCAGTTTCATTTTCTTCATGGACACTCGTTCGCCATTGGGTTATCGTGCCGATTCCGGTGCATTACACCCCTGGCGCGAAGCGGATGTTCCCACCCTCTCGAGAAAACGCGCCGAAGGCAGGACCCATGAGCCGATTCGCTCTCGCGTCGGTGACTGCGGCGGCGGTGCTCTTCATGGCGCCCGCGAGCCGCGCGCAACTTCCCAGGGAAGAAGCTCCCAAAGTCGGGCAACGTTCGCTCGACACGCCCTGCAGCCTAATGCCAGGAGGGGACAGGTTGCGCTTCGTGTGTCCACTTCCAGCCGTAACTTTTGAAGAAGCGGAAGATTCTCTGTCGGCTTCGGAGGTGCCGATTGTCCTGAAGCTCCCCGAAGCCACGCCGCTGCGCATCACAATCGATGGGCAGACGCGCATTGCGCATGTGGGTGAGGCTATCCGAGGGCACGTTGTCGAGTCTGTCTTTGCGTTTGACGAGCCGGTAGTCCCCGCGGGCAGTATCGCGACGGGTCGCGTTACGGCGATCGCTCCTGTGCCGAAGTTGCGCCGGATTCGCGCCTATGCGAGCGGCAATTTCTCGCCATTCCACCAGTACGCCGTTACATTTGATGAACTGACGTTGCCCGACGGCACTCTTCTACCGATTAACACGACGGTCGCGCCGGGCGCGGCCGAAGTAGTTCATCTCGTTGCCGGACCAAAGGACGAGGGACAGATCGAACAGAGGGGCGTGGCTGCACGCGCCACGAGCGCCGCCAAACAGGAAGTGAAGGAGCGAGTGCACGAGGCCAGCGCCACAGCACACCAGGCCGCAGCTCAGATCCGTTCACCCGGCCGGATGCACCGCCTCAAACAATTCTTTGCACGGCAATCTCCATACAGACGGCAGTACGTGACCGAAGGGACGCGGTTCTCCGCCACACTGAACGAAGAGCTGGACTTTGGCGCGGGGACGCGCACCACAGAGCAGCTTGCCGCACTCGGGACCGTTCCGCCTCTGGATACCGTCCTGCACGCGCGCCTGGTCATGGAAGTGAGCTCGGCAACTGCGGAGCGGGGTAATCCCGTTTTTGCGCAACTGACCGAACCGCTCTACTCCCTGGACCACCGCTTGCTGCTCCCGGCAGACAGCCGCCTGATTGGCCGCGTGCTCGAGGCCAAGCCGGCGCGGCATCTTCACCGCAACGGGGAGCTGCGCATCATCTTCGAGCAAATCGAGTTGCCGGGAGGGGCCGTCGAGCCCGTGCAGGGCACGCTGGAAGGCATGGAAGTGAATCGCGCAGCGCACCTGAGGCTGGACGAAGAGGGCGGCGCGCATGCCACGGACAGCAAGACGCGCTACCTGTCAACAGGAGTGGCGTTGCTCTTGGCAGCAGTGGCTGCGCATCCGGACGTGGACCACGGAACGGTAGACCAAACCGGCGATCCCGCCGTGCGAGCGGGTGCGGGTGCTTCCGGCTTTGGCTTGGCAGGCACGCTTATCGGATTGTTGGCGAAATCGAGCGCGGTGTCGATTGTATTCTCGGCTTACGGCGCGACGGCCTCGGTGTATACGAATTTTCTGTCCCGAGGGCGGAATGTCGTGCTGCCCAAGAATGCGCCTCTGGAAATCGGGCTTGGGACGTCACACCCCAGCAGAGTCAAGCACTAGCACCAAAGCGAAACCATCGTAGCCCTTGCTGCCCACGGTTTGGATTTCCGTGGCGCTGACGCGAGGTTCGGCGGCAACACGCTCATTGAAGCGCCGGACACCTTGGATGTCCGGATCGTCGCTAGCTGCGTCAATCACGCCACCATGGCGAATCACGTTGTCCGAAATGATCACGCTGCCCGGCCGCGAAAGCTTCAACGCCCAATCGAAATACTCGGCCATGGCGGATTTGTCGGCGTCAATGAAAATCAAGTCGAACGGACCGAGATCTTCCTTGGCAATCTGGGGAAGCGAGTCGAGTGCGGGGCCAAGACGAAGCTCGATCAGGCCGGATAGACCCGCGCGCGCAAAATTTGCGCGTGCAACCTCAGCGTGTTTTGGATCAGCTTCGAGCGTGACTACTTGTCCGCCTGGGGGCAAGGCACGAACCAGCCAGATGGTGCTATAGCCACCGAGTGTGCCAATTTCTAGGATTCGGCGCGCGCCACATAAGCGGGCAAGCACATGCAGCAGTTTTCCTTGTGGAGGAGAGACCTGAATCGTTGGCAGGCCCGCTTCCACACTAGCTTTGAGCGCTGCATCCAGGACTGGATCGCTGGTGAGGAGCAGAGCCTTGATGTATTGATCGACGGCGGTCCACACTTCTTGATTCATTAGACTCTCCTGCGACAAACGAGACGGTCAGAAACGCCAGCCGTAACCGAGCACGAGCTGGATGCTGTGCTGCATTTTGCCGCCTGAGGCTGGTTCAATGCTGCCGTCCACGTTGACGTTGCGCGTGCCGAAGAATAGGTGCGTATCGCCGACTTCCACGCGAAGCGTATTGTGCTGCCTGGGATAAAACTCGACGATGCCGCCGAGATCCAGCACAAAATTGGAGGACCTGCCGTACGAAAAGACCGGCGCGGGTTGGCCAGATGTGGTTATGCCTGTGAGCGCCTGGGAGTAACTGTGGAAGCCCGGCCGGACCTTGCCAAAGATGCCGAGGGGGTTCCGGCGGATGCCACCTTTCAGACCAACGAGGCCCTGCAGGATTGTGCCACCATCGTGCGGGCCGGAAAAATCGGTGGGGCGGGGAAAATAGAGCAGGTCCGCGTCGAGATAGAACACGCCGTAGAACCGATAGGAGAAAAAAGCGCCAAACCCGGGCTCGGTGCGGACATTGTTGAGCAAGCCTTCGCGGGCAAGGGTCAGGGCACTAAAGAGGGGTCCAAACTCACAGTTGCCGGGGACCTTGGTTTCTCGTTCGCTCTCGACGAGAACGCCGAGACGGTAGGCCACGCCGAAATTGAGACGAACGGTATCGTTGATCTTCCCAGATAACGCGGCTGTGCTGCCTAACGAAGAGACCGTAAAGGCAGGGACGCGGTAAGGATTGCCTTCGATGTCAGCACGCAGGATCCATCTAGGGGAGGGATAAAACTCGATGCCGCCGCCGAGATTCAGCACGAAATAAGTGGCCGGTTGAGTGATATAGAGGGGATTGGCTTGGCTCGAGAGCACTTTTGTTTGCGTGAAGTGGAGAAGGCCGGGCCGGAGCAGGCCGAATACCGCGACAGATCGCGTTTGGATAGCTTTCGCACGAATGCCAAAGACCGCGTGCAGCGAATGTCCACCTTGGACGAGGAGAAGCGGCGCAGTATTCTCGGGGAAAAAATCGGCCTGGGATTCCAGTGCCAGGCGGCGTGTGAGGTTCCAATCGAGGCGCCCGCCGACGCCGGAGTAAGTTGTGCCCAGAAGATTCGAGTTTGTCCCTCGAAAGGTGGAGTACTCCGCGCCCAACTCAAAGCGGGAATATTCCTCCTGTGCGTGTGCCGGGAGTGCCAGCAAGAGCAATAGCGGCAGGATCTTCATCGAAGTGAAGAAGAGACTATGGCGAAACATGGGTCTGCGCGAGGCTCGTCCTTGGAGTTGGTGCGCGCGGCGCCTCATTTAAATCGAAATGGGGCATGGGGATCATACTGGATGAGTCTCGCGGTACTCATTGTAGGCGGCCAGGAAACGGTCGACGTCCTTTTTCAGCAAGTAATACGGGGTCGAGAGGCGCACTTTGGAAGGCAGGCCGCCGCGAATCCGGATTTTCTTCTGCTTCCACAGCCAGTTCTCGGGGTCCGGCATCTGGTAGGGAGCGATGGTCACGGTTGCAATGCCACAGCGCAGGTCAGGGTCGGGAGAAGTCCAGGATTTGGCGCCGCGGATTTCCATTTGATTGTGGATGTAGTCAGCCATCTTGCGATGCCGCCTTTCGATGCGATCCATGCCGATCTGATTGGCGAACTCGATGGAAGCCTTCAAGCCACAAAGAGCAGGAACGTTCGAGCTACCGATGCGCTGGAAGCGTTCGGCGCGAAGCTTGGTGTCGTCCCAGCCCTCAGTGGCGATGGTGTTCCAGAGCCGGTCGATAACTTCGTCGCGGACGTAGAGAAAACCGGTGCCTTTGGGTGATTGAAGCCATTTGTGCGGGCTCGCCGAATACATGTCGCAGCCGAGTTCGTGCACATTCAACTTCATCATGCCGGGAACATGCGCGCCATCAACGGCAGAAAGAATGCCCTTCGAGCGCGCCAGAGCGGCGAGCTCTTTCACGGGCAAAACTGTTCCGGTAACGGTCGTGATGTGGCTGAAGAAGAAGACGCGAGTGCGCGAGGTGATAGCATCGTTGAAGAGTTTCAGGACTGTGTCGGCATCCGGCACAGGCTTGGGTAGGGCGACTTTCTTGAGCACGACGCCGTAGCGTTTGGCGCGAAGGTTCCAAGGATGCTCGCCGCCGGGATGCTCCTGGTCAGTCATGACGACTTCGTCTCCGGCCTTGAGATCGATGCCGTTGGCGATGAAACTGTTGGCTTCGGTTGCGTTGCGCAAGAGCGCGAGCTCATCGCGCTTGCAACCAATGAACTCGGCAAGCGGATCGCGGAACAGATTCCAGGCCGCGTAACCCCAGATCGGGTAGTCCTCGGGATCAGCTTGGGCGAGCCGTTCGGAATCGCGATAGCCTTCGAACACGGCGCGCAAGACGGGGACGGGCGAAGAGCCTACGGTGCCATTGTTCAGATAGACTTCATCTTCCGGAATCAGAAAGAGTTTGCGGACCTGGGTCCAGTAGGTTTCTTCGTCAGCGACGTAGAGCGCGCGATCAGGCAGTTTGTCGGGAAACTGCGCGAGAATGTCCTGGCAGGCTTCAGGAAAAGAGGCTGTGCCAAGCGCGGCGAGACCCGCGAAGGAAGAGAGGAACGAGCGGCGATCGACCATGGAACCTCCTTGAGGACCACCGGCGGATTTTATCTCGAATCCGGAGCAAGAGGCAGGCAAAGTAGGCGGCGGGAGAACCAGAATGAAATCGCGACTCCCGCGAGAACTGGCGCTATACTTGCCCCCTTGGCATGAGGTTCAACTAGAGCCATGAAGAGTCCTGCAATCACAATCGGGGGGATCTGTTTCTTCCTACTCGTGTGTTTGCTCTTCCTGCCTTCAGGGTGGGCGCAAAACCCACAGGGAGCTCTGCGGGGAACCGTCGTGGACGCGAGCGGAGGCAGAGTGCCTTCGGCGATGGTCTCCGCCACGGGCACCGAAACTCCGTGGACCCGCAAAACTCAGACTGACGCGAGCGGGGAGTTTCGGATGGAAGCGTTACCTCCGGGTGCGTGCGAGCTGAGGGTAAGCGCGCCGGGATTTGGCGATATCCGCTCAGAGGTTGTCGTGGCGGTCAGTTCGGTAAGGGAAGTCAGTGTCGTCCTGCAACCTAAGGCGGCCACAGAAAGAGTCCTGGTGAATGCAGCCGCGGAATCGATTACTACGGAACCGCTGGACACCGCGAGCGCCGTTCACGAGGCGGTCGTTTACCGGCAGGATCTGCAGAACGTGCCGCTTGCGGCGCGGAGTTTCGCGAATATTGCGTATCTCGCGCCGGGAACCGAACCTGTCGAACCCTCCGATCCCACGAAAGCGCGCATCACGGCAGTAGCCACCGGCGGAAGCTCCGGCTTGAACAACGAAATATCGGTGGATGGTGGAGACAATTCGGACGACTATATAGGCGGCTTCTTGCAGAATTTCTCGCCAGATGCAGTTCAGGAATTTGCGTTTCGCACCGCACTGGCCGATGCGGATACGGGGCGAACCACGGCCGGGTCGGTAGTAATCACGACGCGCAGCGGTTCCAACGGCTGGCACGGAGAAGGTGCGTTTTATGAACGTGCGGCGGCGCTGAATGCGCGATTCCCTATCGACAATCCTGCCCCGGACCCGAAGCAGCCGTTTTCGCGGCAGAATTACGTCGGCACTCTGGGCGGACCGATCGCAAGGGACAAGCTGTGGTTCTTCACGTCCATCGAATACGTGCATGAAAATGCCAGCATCGCGTACAGCCCTGCCAGCACGGAGCAATTCAGCGCGCTTTCGCAATTAGCCGGGATGGAGTTAATTCCCGGAGTGAACTCCATTGATGTGCCACAGAATGTTCCGGTGCCGTTCCGCGATTATCTGGGGACGTTCCGTTTAGATTGGACGCAATCCGAAAGGTCGCGATGGTTTTTCCGCGGCGCGACGGACACGTACACTACGCGCAATGCGCTGGTGCAGCAGGGTGCGCTGCCATCCACGGGAGTGACCTCGCACAACAACTACTTCAGCTTTGTGCTGGGCCAGCAATTCACCTTTTCTCCGAGTTGGTTTGGGTCGCTGGTGCTGAACGCGAGCCTGCTGCACCTCACGCAAACGCGCAATGAAACGATGGGCTTCGCGCTGGCATTCCCCTTTACGACGACGTCGAGCACCATCACGGGATTCGAGACCTATGGCGACAATCAATTTGTTACCGGCATCGCAGCTTTTCCGGTGCTACGCAATCAAGAGAAATACCAGGTTCGCTATGACGTCACGCACATCTACGGGCGCCACGCTCCGCGGTTTGGCGCGAACTTCATCCACGAACCGGTGTTGAGCGGCGCGTTGACGGCGAACGCCGAGACGTTGGTGACATTTCCAGAAAATCCCGTGTACTACCTGGCGAACCCAGCGCAATTCACGAGCGATTACGCGAGAGGTTCCGTCTTCACACCCGCGACCGACGGCAGCTTTTCGCAGAACGTACAGCGGCTGGGCCTATATGCCGAAGACTCCTGGCGCGTAAGCTCGAGCCTGACCGTGAACTTCGGCCTGCGATACGACACCACGTTCGGATTGTTCATCGCGTCGGGGCGCGACCAGAGCGTCAATCCAGCGCTGAGTACGGGATTAGTCGCGGCCATCCCGCACGACTATCGCAGGGCATTTGCGCCGCGGTTGGGAGTTGCACGGATGATCGGCGGCTCGCAGAAGACGGTGATTCGCGCGGGCGTCGGCATGTACTTCAACGATCTGGCGCAGAATGGCTGGGTTACGGCGTTTCAATCCGTGAATGCCGGCAGCCTGCAGAACGGCCCGAGCGCCCCGTCGTTGATCGATCCGAATTACCACACGCCATACGCACTCCATGCAACTTCCGGCATACAGCATGCCTTCACCCAGAGTTGGATGGTCAGCGCGGACTATACGCGCGAAACCGGGATGCACGGCTACCGGAGCTACGCCTTCCCAGAAGCTTCCGTCTTCCGGTCGGATAATCGCTCCGCCTATGACGCGCTGTCGCTGCGCGTGCAGGGAAACGTGGCGCACTGGATGAACGTCACGGCTCACTACACGCTCTCGTCGGCGAAGACTTGGGGTTGTGTGTTGGGCGAGTTGTTTGACTACGTGAATGGCGTGTGTGACCCGAATAACGCGTTTGCACCCGGCGATTACGGTCCGTCGGGCGAGGATGTGCTCCACCGGTTCGTCGTGGCGGGAACTTTCCATGCGCCCGGCGGATTTCTCGTATCAATGCTGGGTCAAGCGGAGAGTGCCCGGCCGTTTACATTGACGACGCCGGTGGGCGATCGTGCGGTGATCAATGGCGTGAAGACCAGGCTTGATCAATTGCGCGGCGCGCCGTTTATTCAATTCGATCTGCGCGTCAGCCGACCGTTCCGTTTCGGCGAGCGTGGCACCGCCATGCCTTTCGCTGAATTCTTCAATGTGTTCAACCGGAATAATCCCGGCGCCAACTTCGTGACTGACATATCCGCACTGCCCACGCCGGTGAACGACCTTGCAAACGCCACCTCGCTTTGCCCAACGCCTGCCTGCGGCGTGCCCATTACCAACCTGAATCAATTGCGCGTTCCTGCTGGCGCGTTGGGCGATTTCTTTGGCCCCGGCACCACGGTCGGCATACCCTTCGCCGCGCAATTGGGCGTGAAGCTGACGTTCTAGCGAGTTCACCGCACAGAGGCGGGACCCCACAAAGCCGCAGGAATCCGCAGCTACCTGTACAATAGAGGAAGACTGAGCACGGCGATTTCGACATGTTTGAGAACCTGACAGAACGGCTGCAACGGACATTCAAAAACCTGCGTGGGCAGGGGAAGCTCAGCGAAGAGCACCTGGATGCGGCGCTCGGGGAGATTCGCGAAGCGCTGCTCGAAGGCGACGTCAACGTTGGCGTAGCGGATGAGCTGCTCGCGAACATCCGCGCGAAGGCCCTGGGCACGGAAGTGATGTTGCAGCTTTCGCCGGACCAGCAAGTCGTGAAGATTGTTCGGGATGAGTTACTGAATCTTCTCGGCAAACATGCCAAGCCATTGTTTGCATCGCGCCCGCCGTCAGTCTGGTTGATTGTGGGCCTGCAAGGTTCCGGCAAGACCACCACCACGGGCAAGTTGGCAAAGTGGCTGTCGCAGCATGGGCACCGGCCCATTGTGGTTTCCACCGACGTGTACCGTCCCGCGGCGCGCGAACAGTTGAGCCAGGTGGCGAAGGCGATTGGCGCCGCCTTATGGCCGGGAGCGGGCACTGACAAGCCGCTGGAAATTGTGCGCGGAGCGATCAAGGAAGCGAAACTCTCCGCGAGCGACGTGATCCTGGTGGATACGGCAGGCCGCTTGCACATTGACGATGAGCTAATGAATGAGCTCTCGATGCTGAAGAAGGAGCTGCAACCAAGTGAGATTCTGTTCATCGCCGACGCCATGATCGGGCAGGACGCGGTGCGGTCCGCGGGAGAGTTTCATAAGCGGCTGGGGCTGACCGGTGTAATCCTGACGAAGCTCGACGGCGATGCGCGAGGCGGCGCGGCGCTTTCGATCAGCAAGGTCTCCGGCGCACCGGTGAAATTCGTGGGCGTGGGCGAGAAATACGACGCGCTCGAAGGATTCTATCCAGAGCGCATTGTGTCGCGCGTGTTAGGCATGGGCGACATTCTTTCGCTGATCGAGCGGGCGGAATCGGCGTTTGATAAAAAGGCGGCGCTCGAGCTGGAGCGCAAGCTGCGCAAGGAAGAGTTCACGCTGGAGGATTTCCGCGACCAGTTGCGGCAGATCCGCAAGATGGGGCCGCTCGAACAAATCGTGGACATGCTGCCGAAAGTGGGGCCGCTGCAGAATCTGCCGAAGGACGCTTCGGTGGACGAGAAGAAGCTGAAACAGGTCGAAGCGATCATCAATTCGATGACGAACGAGGAGCGGCGCGACCACAACGTTATTGACGGCAAACGCCGGAAGCGCATCGCCAGGGGCAGCGGCACGACGGTGCAGGACGTGAATCAGGTGCTCAAGCAATACCTGCAGATGCGGCAAATGATGAAGCAGTACGGCTCCATGGCCGCGCGCGCCAAGATGAAGGGCCTCGGCAAACTTGCCGGACTCGGCTGATCCTCGGTCCTAGAAGCGCGCGAAGGCACGGAAGATGGCGATGGGCCCCAGAACTCCAACGGCAATTCCGTAACCCAAATCGGCCCAGATCACGCGGCCATAATTCAACACAACAAGTACGGCGCTGAGTGGCAGGCTCACGATCGCCAACAAGTTTCCTTTTTTCGCGAGGGCCGGAGCGGCTTTCCACAAGTGGGAGAGATCCGTTGTTGAGGGGAAGGCGTGCATGCCGATGGAAAGGCCGAGCCAATAGAAGAAATAAGCGAGCGGGTCAGTCACCTTGAGTTCCCAGACCGGGAGGAAAGCCGCGGTGCAGAAAATCACGCAAAGGACAGTGTTTACGACGAACGGGCCCATGCTGACGAAGAACTGCGCCGTGAAATTCTCGGAATTCTCGTGAATCACGTAGCCGGCAGGATTGCCGAAGCGGAAGAAGCACACGTTGAATACTCTCAGCCGAAACAACTTGCAGAAGAAGAGGTGAGCAGCTTCGTGAACAATCACGCCCGGAAACGTCAGCGCTGAAATGACTTGCCCAGGGATGAAGAACATTTCTAGCGCACCTCACTTCGCAGAGTTCTTTCCGCCGCGGAATCTTCGGTCATATTCCGTTTTATTGATGATCTCGCGGGACTCCAGACGGTAGTGGTTTCGTTCCTCGAATTCCGCCAGTCTGTCCAGACTTTCTTTATTCCCCTGGGACAGTTCCTTGGCCTTCGCCAGCATCTCCTCGGATCGCTGGCGATAGGACACAACCCCCGAGACGGCGTATTTGCAGGCAAGTGCGCTGGACAACATGGAGGCGGTGCCACCCGTTGGCCACAGTTTCCAGTCCTTCTCCGCGAGAGACAAATAGGTATCGTAGTCTTTGTTCACAAAGGCCACGCCTTCCTCGTATTCATCCACCACGATGTCAACGTGCAGCAGTTGCGGGTACAAGGCTGCGGCGCCGTGGGCAAGCTTTGCGGCCGCGACTTCGTTGCCATCCTGCTCTTCGAGTTTGGCGGCTTTACCCAACTGCTCCAGAGCGGAGTTTGCCTTCTTCCAAAGATCATCCACTTCCCGGAACTCCGGTTTGTCGGCGTTTTCGAATCTGCCACCTTCGTGGCCCATCAGGGCCTTGGCCGCGGTCTCCACATCGCCAATCAGTAGCGCGGTCTTCGCTGTCAACAACGCACCCTTGTCCGAGTTCGGTGCGATTTTCAGAGCCTCCCTCAGGTACGGAAGCGCCTTCTGGTACTCTCCCTGTTCGACCAATTGCTCGCCTCGATACAGATCCTTTCCCGCCTGGAAATAATTCCGGCCATGGAAAAGAGCGAACACGAGCAACAACAGCAGGCCAATGAGACTGAGTTTGAGCCATTGCGGGTAAGGCCAATTCTGCACCAACTCGGAACAAGGCAGACAAAGCCTGACGGGTCCTGCAACTACGCCGCCACCCTCGCCGATGTAGGTCTTGCAACGCGCACAGATGGACTTGTCAACGAAGCGCGTGACTTGAGCGGGCTGCCCCCCTGCCTTTGCTCGGTCCACTGCAGCTTTGGCGCAGGAACCGCATAGGACTTTCTCATTTAGCTCGTAGGCTTCCTTAGCAGACAGGTTGCGGGAACATTCCTGGCAAACAACCTGGTTCATGATGGCGAATTATCCATCGGAAGGCCTTCGGGCAAAAGCGAATTGTTAGTGCGTGTTTGAGGGATCAGCGGGCAGAGTCAGGTCCGCGATTTTTTCCGCAAGCGCTTTAGGATCGAGATCGGTGCGATTGGCCAGGATTATGACGGTCAGGGCGTGCAACGGGAATCGCTGGATTACGGTGCGAAAGCCCATGGTGCTGCCCGAATGCCACATCCGCGGGTGATTTTTGTACGGATCCAAAAACCAGCCGAAGCTGTAGGAGACGGGTTTGCCCGGGGCAAGATTATCGTCGTCGGGCTGCGCGGGCCAGTGTGGTTCAGAACCGTCAGCCAGTTTCACCGGTGTCAACGCAGGCGCTATATCGGCTTCGCTGAGCAACGAGTGTTTCTGCAGCGCTTCATCCCATTTCGCCAGGTCCTCAAGATTCGAATACACGCCGCCGTCGCCAAGCGTAGCCGATGTCGAACTCTGGTCGGTTTCGACGAACTGGACTTTTTCTTTGGAGTGGCCAAAGGCCCGATTGCTGATCTCGTTGATCCCTCTCTGGAAGATGATCGAATGCTTCATGCCGACGGGTACGAAGATGTGCTTTTGGAGAAAGTCACGGTACGGCATGCCAGAAACTTTGGCGACGGCAAGGCCGAGGACCACGTAGCCTGAATTGCTGTAAGCCCAACTCGTGCCGGGAGCGAATTTTCCGGACGATTGGTGTTCCAGTAGCGCAAGGACCTCAGAATCCTGGATCTGCTGTTCTTGCGACCAGATCGGCCCCTTGGCTTTTTCCTCCTGCTCCATCAAGACTTCATAGTCGGGGAGGCCGGAGGTATGTGTCAGGAGATGGCGGATAGTGATGGGTTTTCCGTAGATGGGAAACGTGGGGAAAATGTCGGTCAACCGATCTGTATAGTGCAGTCTGCCATCGTGGACCAGAAGCATTATGGCCATGGCGGTGAATTGTTTGGTGAAAGAGGCCAACCGAAAGTTGGTTTCGGGGTCATTCTCCGCAAACGAGCGAAGTTCACGTACACCGTAGCCCTTTTTGAAGAGTGTCTTTCCGTCCTTCTTCACCAGCACGGCAAGGCCAGGAGCACCAGGCTGGGTGACCCCGGAAAAGAGCGAATCGATTTGTTTTTCCAGGGCGTCCTTCTTCTGTGAGTAAGCGGTGGGAAAACTGGCCGCAAAGAACGAAAGAATGCCAATCGAACAAGCGAGAAGAACCCGCACCGTGCCTCCCGGAACTGAGCCAGCATACCACCGGCCCGGGGCGTTTACCTGCGCGTAACACGACTGAGCTATTCCTCGACACTCCCCTTGGACTTTCTATGACGCGCACAAAATTGGATAATCCGCGGCTTTATCTGAACCGCCACATGCAATGGCTGGCGTTCAATCAGCGTGTGCTCGAAGAGGCACGCGACCCCGGAAATCCTCTGCTCGAACGTGTCCGGTTCCTGGCGATCACGGCAAACAACCTGGACGAGTTCGTGGAGATCCGCGTCTCCAGCTTTCTGCAGAAGATCGAACATGGCTCGCAGTCCGTAAGCCCGGACGGGTTGACGCCCACAGAAGAGTTGGAACGCATTTCCCACTCGATGCACAGGTTCGTGCGAGATCAATACAAATGTTGGAATGACGAGCTCCTGCCGGCGCTGGCCAAGCATCAAATCCGCGTGCTTTCCGTGGATCAGCTCAACAGCAAGGCCGCCCAAGTGGCGAAGACATTCTATGACCGGCGGGCGTATCCGATGCTGACGCCCGTCACCGTCGATCCCTCGCACCCGTTTCCCCATGTGTTGAATAAGGCTCTGTGCATTGCGTTTCTGTTGCGCCGGCGCAAACGTCCCGGGGAGAAGCCCGTGTTTGGCGTCGTGACGGTGCCGCGCGCTCTGCCGCGCATCCTCCGGGTCCCTACCGGGAACGGCGGGCTTCATTTTGTGTTCTTGCAGGACATCGTCTCCCGGTACGCAGAAAAACTGTACCGCGGCTACGAGATTCTGGCTTCCGCCGCATTCCGCATCACGCGGAACAGCAATCTTTATCTGGAGGAAGAGGAGGCGCGGACGCTTCTGGACGCCGTGGACTCGCAAGTGGCGCAACGGCGCAAGGGCGAGGCCGTAAGACTGGAGATTGAAACGGGAGCACACCCGGAGATTGTTTCCCACCTCGTTTCGAAATTCGAACTGGATGATTCGTTGGTGTTTCGCGTTGCGGGCCCAGTGAATCTGCAGCGGTTGTTCAATTTGTACGAGGAGGCGTCGCGGCCGGACCTGAAGTACGAAAAGTTTGTCCCGAGGCAGGTGCACATCGGCCATGACGCGGATTCGCTGTTCGAAGCGCTGCGTCGGCAGGATGTTCTTCTCCATCACCCCTATGACTCGTACGACGCCGTGGTGAACTTTCTGCGAACCGCGGCGTATGACGCGCGGGTCCTTTCCATCAAGCAAACCCTTTATCGCACGAATTCGGATTCTCCCATCGCCCGGGCGCTGCTGGAAGCGGCAGACAAAAAGGAAGTAACAGTGGTGGTGGAATTGAAAGCGAGCTTCGACGAGGAGTCGAACATCCGGTGGGCGAGAAGCTTCGAAGAAGCGGGGGTACAGGTGTTCCACGGCTTGGTTGGACTGAAGACCCACGCGAAGTTGGCGGTGATCGTGAGGCAGGATCCAGACGGTAAGATCCGGCGCTACGCCCATCTGGGCACGGGGAATTACAATCCCTCGACGGCGCACTTCTATACGGATTTGAGCTTGTTTACGAGCGACGAGCGGATTACCTCTGCCGTCCACGACGTTTTCAATTTCCTGACGGCATACGCAGACAAGGCGCACTACAAGCCGCTGATGGTGGCCCCACGAGACATGGCGAAGACCTGCATCGGTCTGATCGACCGGGAAGCGCGCCACGCCCGGCGAAGGCGGCCGGCCCGCATCATCGCCAAATGCAATGCCATCGTGGATCCACCGTTGATTCGCGCACTGTACCGCGCATCTCAAGCAGGAGTGGAAATTGACCTGATTGTGCGAGGTCAGTGCGCGCTTGTGCCGGGTTTGCGCGGAATCAGCAGCCGGATCCGGGTGCGCAGCATCGTCGGAAGATTCCTGGAGCACAGCCGCATTTTCTATTTCGAAAATGGCGGAGACGCTGAAGTCTATTTAGGAAGCGCGGATTGGATGCCAAGAAACCTCTATCAACGCGTCGAGGTGCTGTTCCCCGTGAAGGATGCCACGTTGCGTGAGCGGATCTGCGCGGAGATACTGCCGTCTTACCTGGCGGACACGCGAAAAGGACGGGTGCTGGGACAGGATGGATTGTATACTCGCCTGCGCAAAGGGCGGGGCAGCAAGGGCTTTTCCGTCCAGGAGCATCTGATGAAGCTGGCGCATGCATCCACTAACGGATCGGGAATGTCCAGGGGGCTGCATCTGGCGATGAATCATGGCGGTCAGCATGAGGAAGGGCGCCATCCTGTAGAAGCCTCTCTGTCCGCCGAACTGGAAGTCCAGGATTCCGCAAATGCAACCGTATGAATTGGTCGTAATCGGCTCAGGCCCGGGCGGACAGAAGGCCGCCATCCAAGGCGCAAAGGTAGGGAAACGAGTCGCCGTCGTGGAAAAGCAGACCGTGGTAGGTGGCGTCTGCATTAACACCGGCACGATTCCGAGCAAGACAACGCGTGAAGCAGTGCTGCATCTTTCCGGGTTCTACGACCAGATGTTCTACGGTGCCAATTACCACGTCAAAGAAAACATCACCATGAGCGATCTCAATTTTCGCGTGAACCGCGTAATTGAGAACGAATCGGCGGTCCTGAAAGATCAACTAAAACGCAACGGAGTGGATCTGTATCACGGAATTGGCTCCTTCACGGACCCACATCACATCCGTGTCGAGAACACGACCGGCTACAACGAACTGGAAGCCGAATACGTGGTGATTGCCGTGGGAACAAAACCCACGGTCAATCCTAAGGTTCCCAACAACGGCCGGAACATCGTGAACAGCGATCAGATCCTGAACATGCCGACGATTCCCAAGACCCTGATCGTAGTCGGAGGCGGCGTGATTGGCGTCGAATACGCCTGTATGTTCGCCACGCTCGGTGTGCGCGTAATCATCGTGGAAAAACGGCCGCGGCTGCTGGAATTCGCCGACGCAGAGGTAGTGGAAGCGCTGAGTTACCACATGCGCGACCGGCGGGCCACGATGCGCTTGAACGAAGAGGTGGAAAGCGTCGAAGAGCTGCCGGATGGAAAAGTAGCGGCGAACCTGGTAAGCAAGAAGCGCATTGTAGGAGACGCGTTGCTCTACGCTGTGGGCCGGCAGGGAAACATCGACAGACTTAATTTGTCGGCTGCAGGAGTCGAAGCGGACGATCGAGGACGCATTAATGTGGACGCGGACTATCGCACTTCGCAGAAGCACATTTTTGCCGTGGGTGATGTGATCGGGTTTCCGAGCCTGGCGTCAGTTTCGATGGAACAGGGCAGAATTGCAGCCGCGAAGGCCTTTGGTCTGCCTGCAGAGTCAGACCCGGCTGGCTACCCGTATGGCATTTACACCATTCCGCAGATCTCTTTCATTGGCAAAACCGAGGAGCAGTTGACGGAAGAAGATGTGCCTTATGAGGTGGGCGTGGCGTACTACCGGGAGATTGCCCGCGGGCAGATCACGGGACACACAGATGGGCGCTTGAAGCTGTTGTTCCACCGGGAGACGCTGGAGTTGCTGGGCGTGCACATCTTCGGGGAAGACGCGGCGGAACTGCTGCACATCGGACAAGCCGTGCTTTTGCTTAAGGGCAAAATCACGTACTTCATTCACACGGTCTTCAACTATCCCACCCTTGCCGAATGTTACAAGGCTGCCGCGTTCAACGGGCTCAACCGCTTGGGCTGAAGCTATGTCGAGGAGTTTCGTTCACTTCACAGCTTATGGGTGTTCTGCACCTGTCGTCACATTCAGGCGGCTACTTGTGCGGTCGTGTCCGCCGGATTGGAGCGCATCGAGGCCGGCTGTTCAATACGGCGCTCTACCCATTGCGCCCCGTGCCAGTAAGCCGGCAGAATCGCCAGCCCCAAAACCACAGGCCCGCCGTGGGAATGCAGGTCTTCAAAACAGGTTGAGCGAGCGCGATGATCACGCAGATCAGCACCAGATTCAGCAGGCCCAGACCAAACCCCTTTCACGCTTTTCGTAAGATGCCCTCCGATGGTGAGTGTGCTCAAAGGTACGAAGCCGGCCCTGAATATGCTGCAGCGGTTTTCCCGTCGAAAGAATGCAGAACTCGCGTCACCCGCGAGCAGTAGCGCCGAGCCGAATCCCGACATATAATCGCGACGCTTTCCACTCGAACCACAGAGCGTTGCAGCTCGCAGTTGTACCATTTCTGGGAGACTTCATGACGAGTTCCAATTCTGTTCGAAGAATGACTCCTTTTGGCGCATCCCTTCTTGCTTTGTTGTTCACATGCCCCGCTCCGCTCCGCGCTCAAGAAGCACCGGCAAAGTATCCAGATTTTCCGAGCGAGACGCCGTCGAAGCTGGCGCCAGTGACGAGCAGCTTCGATTACGAAAATCGCGACGTGATGATCCCGATGCGCGACGGGGTGAGACTGCATACTGTGATTCTGGTGCCGAAAGGAGCGAAGAACGCGCCCATCCTTCTGACACGAACACCTTATAGCGCCAAAGTCCAAACGAGCCACGCAGCGAGCGCGCATCTTGGGTTGGTTCTCCAGGGGTATGACAACGCCGACGACGTGATTGTCCAAGACGGCTACATCCGCGTGGTTCAGGACATTCGTGGGAAATACCGGTCGGAAGGCGATTATGTGATGACGAGGCCGTTGCATGGCCCGCTGAATCCGACGCCGGTGGATCATTCCACGGACACGTACGACACCATCGAATGGCTTGTAAAGAACGTGCCGGAAAGCAACGGCCGGGTGGGTATTCTGGGGATTTCCTACGACGGATTCTTGCCGTTGATGGCGCTAGTCAATCCGCATCCCGCGCTCAAAGTGGCCGTGCCGATGAATCCGATGGTGGATGGGTGGAAGGGCGACGATTGGTTCCACAACGGGGCCTTCCGAGAGCAGAACATGCCTTACATCTACGAGCAGGAGGGAACGCGCGCCAACGACGTACTGTGGTGGACGGACAGCTTTGACGACTACGACCAGTATATGAAGGCGGGATCGGCGGGAGAGCTTGGGCGGCAGCACGGACTCGAACAGATGGGATTCTGGAGAAAGATCCTAGAGCATCCGAGCTATGACGCGTTCTGGCAGGAACAGGCGATGGATCGGATCCTCGCGGCGCAATCTCTGAAAGTACCAGTGATGTTGGTTAACGGGTTGTGGGATCAGGAAGACATCTACGGCGCAACCGCGGTCTACAAGGCGATTAAGCCGAAGGACACAGCCAACGATAAGGTGTTCCTCGTCATTGGACCGTGGTTTCACGGA
>Ga0187780_10001253_pt1 | contig 19139 bp, 18 predicted proteins | sample 1015_Q2_SP10_20__FD_132429 | JGI IMG/M metagenome (GOLD analysis project Ga0187780, IMG submission 132429) | Tropical peat soil microbial communities from peatlands in Department of Meta, Colombia - 1015_Q2_SP10_20_MG | ecosystem: Environmental > Terrestrial > Soil > Wetlands > Peat | place...
GACGGGATGTCCACCGCTAGCACAGGCGAACGTCGCGCATTCAGGAATCCGATAGCCTCCGCGTACAGCCCGCTTACCGGCGGTCGAAAACCGGTCCCTAATATCGCGTCAATCAAAAGGTCACTGTCAAAAACGGCTTGTGCCTGATCGACCGTTAGTTCCTGGCTGGAACTCGCAATCACCGGAGGAATGGGAAGACCGCTGAACATTTGCGCTGCGTCTCCACGCAATTCTGAGGGCTGTGCTAGTAACAGGACGCGCACTTCCTGTCCGGCTTGTTTCAATTTGCGCGCGGCTACAAATCCGTCGCCGCCGTTGTTGCCTTTGCCGCAAATCACTCCAAACCGCTTCGCCGATGGCCAATGAGATAAGGCGAAATCGGCGACGGCAGTTCCAGCATTCTCCATCAGTGTGAGAGAAGGAATACCGAACTGCTCGCTGGTTATGCGATCAATCTCGCGCATCTCTGCGGCAGTAATGATTTTCATGATCGTGCCGCTGCCATCTGTTCGAGTTGGCGCAGTTGAGAAGGCTCGCCCATAGCGATCAGGTAATCGCCGGCTTCGATGCGGTCTTCGGGCGCAGGATTGAAGTGCATGCCCCGCTCGCGCTTAATTGCCAGGATGATGACGCCGCGGTCCTGGCGAATCCGCGATGTTTCGACTGTCTTGCCGGAGAAGGCAGAGCCCTGCGGGACCTGAATCTCCCCAATCTCAAGATCGATTCCCAGGTGGGTCGTGGCGGCGTCCAGAAAGCTCACCACGTGAGGCCGCAAGAACGATTGGGCGATGCGCTGTCCCGCGAAGTGATAGGGCGAGACCACCGAGTCGGCGCCTGCAGTGAGCAAGTGCTTCTCGGCATCGTCTTCGCTGGCTCTGGCAATGATTGTCAGGCGCGGATTCAGTCCGCGGGCGGTGAGGACAATGTACAGATTGGTAGCGTCCGTTGTGGTGGCGGCAACCAGCCCCCGGGCACGTTCGATATGCACCTGGCGAAGCGTTTGCTCCTGCGTAGCATCTCCCACCACCGTGAGCCATTCGCCGGCATACCGGGCGGCCTTGGCTTCATTCTGCTCCACGATCACAAACTTTGCCGGCTTGCGTGCCAACTCCCGCGCCGCACTTCGGCCCACGCGTCCGGCGCCGCAGATAATGTAATGGTCCGTGAGTCGCTCGATCTCGCGCTCCATTCTGCGTTTCCCGAAGAAGTCTCGAAGCTCGAATTCTAGCAAAGCCTGCGTAAGCGAGCCGATCCCCAGAAAAACCAGCGACACACCAACTAATATCAGCGCCACGTTGAATATTCGCCCGGTGTGCGATAGCGGATGAATCTCCTGGTATCCGATCGTGGTGAAGGTTGTGAGGACCATGTAGAAGCCATCGAACCACGACCATCCTTCGATGAAATGGAACCCTGCCATCCCGATCACAGTCAGGAGCGCCAGTGCAATTCCGATCAGCCGCAAGTTATGAAAGGCTTTCATCTGAAGGTTTGGGCTTTCAAGACCTGAGTCTGAGCCATCAGCCCTTTGTATACAACCTCGTAGGGCAGAAGCACCCGTTTTGGACGGCGTACTTCGGAGAGTCGCTCTGGCTTTGTGGCCTCATACGGTTCGATTTCTCAGTTGGCTGTTGTCGCATGCACATTCTTGGGTCCGGGATTGGTGTCGCCCGACGTCGAAGTCCCGCGCTGATTTTTTCCGGAGCTATGAGAAAAGATAAGGCCGAACCATCCTAAGAATCGCAACGGGTTACGCAGTTCGCGGCTAGTCCAACCCGAGGCCCAGACGGTCAGCAACTGGGTGGTCTTAATCCGCCATCGACGGCGCCCGTTGGGGCGTTGCCGCTGCCTCGGAGAGTTGCACCCGGCTATGATGGCGCGCATAAGTGAAATAAATCACCAGACCGATCGCCAGCCAGATGATCAAACGAGCCCAGGTCTGCCATGCCAGGCTGAACATCATGAGCAACGAAACGACGATGCCCATGATCGGCGTGAAGGGGATCCAGGGTGCAACAAACGCTCGCGGAACCTCGGTTCTGCGTCGCCGCAAAATCCACACTCCGCTACAGACGATGACAAAGGCGAGCAAGGTACCGATGGAAACTAATTCGCCGAGCACGTTGATGGGTGTAAGTGCAGCCACCGTCGCAACACAAACGCCAACCAGAATCGTGCAGATATACGGTGTCCGAAATCGTGAATGCACCGTGCTGGCCCACCTGGGAAGCAACCCGTCTTTCGACATCGAGAAGAATACCCGCGTCTGCCCCAGCAACATCACGACCATCGTGCTACTGAGCCCGCAGATCGCTCCCAGTTTTACCAGTCGGCTACCCCAGGTCACGCCGGTCATATCTATGCCAATGGCAATTGGATCGGGTACATCGAGGCTGGTGTACTTGACCAGCCCGGTAAGAACGCCGGCGACGAGAATGTACAAAATTGTGCAGATCACCAGCGATCCCAATATGCCGATGGGCATGTCGCGTTTGGGGTTCTTGGCTTCCTGGGCCGCAGTCGAGACAGCATCAAACCCAATGTAGGCGAAAAAAATGATTCCACCCGCCGTTGCGATTCCGGACCAGCCAAAATCTCCATAGTGTCCGGTATTCGGTGGCAGGAACGGGGTCCAATTGCCCATCGCCTCGGCGTGGTGGCCCATGATGTAGTTGATCCCCAAGCCGATGAAGACCAGCAAGACGCAAACTTTCACGATCACGATAAAGGAGTTGAAGTTTGCCGATTCTTTGATCCCGATTACCAGCACCATAGTGACAAGAGCAATACCGATAAACCCGAAGAGATTGAATGAGGAATACGTGTGGGGCAGGCTGGCAGCCTCGATGTGATGCGAATCGAGCAGCTTCTGAAATTGGGCGGTTAAACGTTCCCAATGACCGTTATAAAACAGAAAAACCGTGCCCGGAGCGCCCGCCCACTTGGGCGAGAGGCGAATGCCGAAGTCTCCGAGAAAGCTCAGTACGTATCCGCTCCAGCCACTTGCCACAGTCGCCGCGCCCAACGCGTATTCCAGGATGAGATCCCAGCCGATAATCCAGGCAATAAACTCGCCGAGTGTGGCGTAGCCGTAGGTGTAGGCCGAACCCGCCACCGGAATCATCGAGGCAAATTCGGCGTAGCAGAGGCCGGCGAACACACAGGCTACGGCGGCCAGGGTAAAAGCGAGAATTATGGCGGGTCCAGCGTGATTGGCGGTGGCCGTTCCGGTGAGCACGAAAATGCCGGTTCCGATGATTGCTCCAATGCCCAGGGAGATCAGATTCGTCGGCCCGAGCGCCCGCTTCAGGCTATGCTCGCCGGTTTCGGCTGCTTCCGTCAGAATCGTGTTGAGTGGCTTTGTAGCCCAAAGATTAGGCATTCATTTCTCCTGCGTGGTTTCTGACGTTCATGGAAGTAGCTCCGCCTTGCCTGCGCCACAAATAGTACACCGGTATCCCCAGTAGAACGATAGTCAGTCCCGGCCAAGTGTACTGTGGCTTGTAGCGCAACAGCACCACATCGATAAAAACAGCGAACGCGATGTAGATAGCGGGCAGAACCGGATATCCAACCGCGCGATACGGCCGTTCGGCTTCGGCATGCGTCCGCCGCAGTACAAACAACCCAATAATCGTCAAAATATAAAATACGAGCACGGCAAAAATGATGTATTCGAGTAGCTGGTTGTATGTTCCCGAAACGCACAGGACACACGTCCAGACCATCTGTACCATCAGGGATACGGCCGGGGTCTTATAAGTAGGATGCAGCCTGGCGACGTCGCGAAAGAACAAGCCGTCCTTGGCCATAGCGTAATACACCCGCGCGCCGGCGAGTATCAATCCATTGGCGCATCCGAAGCCGGAAAGTATGATTGCGGCCGCCATGAGCAGGCCGCCGGCCGCCCCAAACATCTGCGTCATCACGGCAGTTGCGACCCTGTCCTCGGTGGCGTACTTGATGCCCCGCTGCAGAATCGTGGCTCCGCCCTGAACACCGTCCAACGGGAGTACGTTGAGATAAATGAAATTGCAGGCGACGTAAAGAATGATGACAACGCCGGTACCGAGCGCCAGCGACAGTGGCAGGTTGCGGCTGGGATTTTTCACTTCGCCGGCAGTGAAGGTGACGTTGTTCCAGGCATCGGAGGAGAAAAGCGAGCCAACCTGGGCTACCGCTAGCACAGTCAGAGTTCCTACCAGTACTCCGCCGCCGATGTCGTGCATTGCCCCGAGTCCCGCATTTCGCCAGAAGTTACCGTGGAAATTTGCCATCAGGGCGTGCGCGTTTCGCCCCAGCAAAAGGCCAAGGAGAATCAGTCCAAACAAGGCCGCAACCTTGGCAGCGGTAAAGATGTTTTGAATGGCCGCGCCGGTCTTGATCCCGAAGATGTTGATCAACGAGAGTGCCACAACGACCAGAATGGCGACCAGGTTCTGAGTATTCAGCCCCACATCCATATTTCCCAAAACCATGGGTCCGATCGGAATCGGAGGAACTTTCCAAAAATGCAAAATCCAGTGTGCGGAGGATATTGAGGGAGCGAATACGCCAAGGAACTTGCCGAATGCCACACCCACCGCGGCAATCGTGCCAGTTTGAATGACTAGGAATAACGTCCAGCCATAAAGAAATCCCCAAAGCGGGCCGAGCGCTTCTCGCAAATAGACATATTGACCGCCGGCGCGTGGCATCATGGCCGCCAGTTCGCCATAGCTCAGAGCGCCCACAATGGTCATGAATCCGGTGACGAGCCATGCACCGATCAGCAGGGCTGGTGAGTTGACTTCACGAGCGATTTCCGCGGAAACAATGAAAATACCTGAGCCGATCATGGAACCCATGACCAGCATGGTGGCGCTGGTGAGGCCAAGAGCCTTAACCAGCTCTCGATCCTGATGGCTGTGAATCTCCCAATCGCTAGCGGCTGCAGCAATCGGGCTTTTGGTATCGGTGCTCACAAATTCTGATCAAGCGCGGGTGCAATTGCCGCGAGAAACTAACCCCCGAATTGGCGGGGAACCGGGCCCAAGCCCGGCAAAAGTCTGCCGCGCCACTTTATCCTAAGATGCGTAAGAATTCCTCTGCTGATTTTCGCGGTTCCCGCACCAGATCAGATATTACCGCGACAGAGTCGGCGCCGGCGTCGATGACCGAACGACAGTTTGCCCGCGTGATCCCGCCAATTGCAACCAGCGGCTTGTGCGTCAGCTCCCTGGCGTTGCGCACACCTTCCAACCCGATCACAGGATCCGGGCGCGCCTTGCTCGTAGTGGCAAACACCGGCCCGATCGCGATGTAATCCGCCGAACTCTTGTGCGCTTGTTTTACCTGTTCCTGATTGTGCGTGGAAACTCCCAGCCAAAGGTTACCTCCGATGAGCTTCCGGCCACCCTCAGGCGAGAGGTCATCCTGACCGAGATGAACCCCGTCAAAACCTGCGGCCAGCGCCAGGTCCGCGCGATCGTTCATAATCAATCTGATCGATTTTCCGGCCGTGTGCCTGAGTGTTCGTGTTTGCTCCAACATTTCCCGCGCATTGCCGATCTTATTGCGATATTGCAACAGGGTAACTCCGGCCCGCACGAGTTCCTCGCCCGCCGAGAACAAGTCCTCGATTCCCGCGAAAGCGGTGGCGTCGAGAATCGCGTAAAGTCGAGGTAAATGCAACATTCAGCTTAAGCCGACCGGACTGGGCTCGGTACGTCGCTTGCCGAACCCCAGCGAGGCCTCAGTGGTACTCAGTGTTTTCCTTTTTCGTTCTTAACCAGGAATCTCTCGATAAAAGTGGTGTCAATTCTGCCGGCCCGAAAATCGGGGTCCGCCAATATCTTGCGGTGCAACGGAATCGTCGTGTAGATCCCCTCAACAATAAACATTTCGAGCGCACGGGACATGCGCGAACAGGCCTCATCCCGGTCTTTACCGCGCACAATCAGTTTTGCGATAAGGGAGTCATAGTAAGGAGGAATGACACCCTCTGCGTATGCGGCCGTATCAATGCGAACTCCTGTTCCGCCTGGCGGATGAAAAGCAGTGATCTTTCCTGCCGAGGGCGTGAACTTGTCCGGATGTTCCGCATTGATCCGGCATTCAATCGCATGGCCGCGGTGCACGATTGGGCCGTGGAGCACGGTTTCCATGCGTTCGCCGGCAGCCAGCAAGATCTGGCTTTTCACCAGGTCCACATCTGTCACCATTTCCGTGACTGGGTGCTCGACCTGGATTCGCGTGTTCATTTCGATGAAGTAAAGTCTCCTGTCCTCATCCATGAGGAACTCAATCGTTCCCGCATTCACGTACCCGATCTCGGACAAAGTTTTGGATAAGATCTGGCCGATCTGTTCGCGCAGTTGCGGGGTCATCTGCGTGGAAGGGGACTCCTCGAGAAGCTTCTGATGCCGCCGCTGGATGCTGCACTCGCGTTCACCGAGACTGGCTACGGTGCCGTACTGATCCGCCAGAATCTGGAATTCGATGTGCCGTGGGCGCTCGATGAACTTCTCCATGTAGAGGTCGCCGTTGCCGAAAGCTGCGGCCGCTTCCGACTGCGCGGCGCTGAAGAGAGCAGGCAGTTCGTCCTGGCTGCGTACCACCCGCATTCCGCGTCCGCCGCCGCCGGCCGAGGCCTTGATGATGACCGGATAACCCACTTGTCGCGCCCACTCCAGCGCCTCACCCTCGCTGGCCAGAATCCCCTCAGATCCCGGCAGGATAGGAACTCCAGCCCTTTTCATAGCGGCGCGAGCTTTCTCCTTTTCGCCCATCAGGCGGGTGATTTCGGGTGGTGGGCCGATGAATTTGATGTTGCTGGTTTCGGTCACCTCGGCAAAGTTGGCGTTCTCAGCTAACAAGCCATAGCCGGGATGAATCGCGTCCACATTGCTGATCTCCGCCGCGCTGATGACCGCCGGAATGTTGAGGTAGCTTTGCGACAGCTGAGGTGGACCGATGCAGATGGCTTCATCGGCGAAGCGTACCGGCAGGGAATTGCGGTCAGCCTCGCTGTAAATCGCCACTGCCCGGATGCCGAGCTCTTTGCACGCGCAAATGATGCGCAGGGCGATTTCCCCACGATTAGCAATGAGTATTTTTTTGAACATGAAAATGCGCCGCGCTATTGCCGGCAATTACCTGGAGGGCCTCCCGCGCTTCTCACGCTGTGTCAGGAAAATGAAGCCTTGTCACCGGATTGACTTCAACTTGGACGAACCGCAAACAGATCCTGTCCATATTCGACCGGCTGTCCATTATTTACCAATTTCTTGACGATCTCCCCGGCTATATCCGATTCGATCTCGTTCATCAGCTTCATAGCTTCCACAATGCACAAGACTTGCCCAGCCTCCACTTTGTCTCCCACTGCCACAAATGGGGGCGCCCCTGGTGATGGCGACTCATAGTACGTGCCGACCATAGGTGACCGCACGATGTGGAGTTTTTCATCGGCCAAAGCAGCAACCTCGGAAGCACTTGGCGGAACTGGGGCGCCTGAAATCGCGGGGGCACCCGCGGGTAGGGAAGCGGGAGACGCATGCAGGGCAATCGGCACGACTGAGGCTGCAGGGCCGTGTTCACCGCCCCGCCTGATGCGTACCTTGACGTCGCCGCGCTCCAGCTCAAACTCGGCAATGTCCTTCTCAATTAAGAACTCGATGAGTTCCTTCAGCTCTTTTTGATTCATGTATGTGGCGCGACTGCTGTTCCTCTGGAACGTCGCCAATCAGAGCGCAGTTAATCCTGAGAGCCCGAAGCTAGACTATCAACAATTCCTTGCTGGTTCGTGTGAGCACCTCGCAGCCGCTTTCAGTGACCAGCACCATGTCCTCTATGCGTACACCAGCAAAACCGGGTACATAAACACCCGGCTCGATGGTTATGACCATCCCCACCTGCAACGTGTCCTTCTGACGGGCTGCGATTCGGGGGGGCTCGTGAATCTCCAGGCCGACTCCATGTCCTGTCGAGTGCGTAAAATACCTGCCCAAACCTTTCCTGGCGAGTGCCGTCCGGGCAGCTCGATCAACTTTGCCAGCTGTAGCGCCCGGACTTACAGCCTCAATTGCTGCTTGTTGGGCTATTCGGACAGCGTCATACATCTCTTGCGCATCGGCCGAGATCCTGCCGACGTGCACGGTCCGGGTCATGTCTGAGCAATAGCCCGCGAGTATGATACCAAAGTCACAGACCACGAAGCCCTTAGCCGGAATTTCTGTGGTAGATGCTCGCCCATGCGGCAAGGCGGACCGGGGTCCTGATGCAATGATTGTTTCAAACGACATGGCTTCCGCGCCGGCACGACGCGCCGCGAACTCCATTTCCGCAGCTACTTCGGTTTCCGTTACCCCGGCGCGGATGGTCTTGATTGCGACATCGAACAAACGTTCGCCTAGCTCCAGGGCAGCGCGCAACAAGGCGATCTCGTCGGCATCTTTTACCATTCGTGCCTGCTCGACCAGAGGAGGCGATTTCCGCAAGCGTACGGTCGGCCGAAGCGCTTTCTCCAATTGACTATGCTCCGCCACGGTCAAGTGCTGGCCTTCGATTCCGAGCACCCGCACGCCCAGGTTTCTCGCATTTCGCTTGAGCCACTCAGCTGCCATCGTCACAGGCGATTTGCGGCCGGTAATTATGCGGGACACCCGAACTTCCGTGCTCGCCTGTTCTTTGTAACGGCCATCAGTGAAGAACGCGCTTCTGCTTTCTGTGACCAGAAGGGTGCCGGCGCTGCCAGTGAATCCGCAGAGATAGCGAATGTTAGGAAGATGGGTGATTAGCAGTGCATCCAATCCACTGCGACCCAGGTCACGCTGCAAATTAGCCTGCCTGCCCGCATAGTCCATTGAGACGCAGTTTATCAGCACCACCGAGCGCGCAATGCTAGCCGCCGAAACGACAAAACCGCCGGTGTCCTTCTCAGGTCACCGGCGGCTGTCTTTACTGCTAACCGTTTGCTATGTCTGAATGATTCGCGGAGTGATGAAGAAAATCAGCTCCTGGTTGTTGGTAGCGACCTGCGTGTGCTTGAACAGGTTGCCCAACCATGGAATGCTGCCCAGCAACGGAACTTGGTTGATGTTTACCGAGTTGTTGGTCTGGATCACACCGCCGATCACAACCGTTCCACCATCAGTCACGAGCACCTGCGTCGTTGCCTGTTGGGTAATTAGAGTGGGGTTGCCCTGGATCGCTTGCGCGAAGTCCGGCGTAGTGTTTTCCACGTCCACGTTGAGGAAGATCGTTCCTTCCGACGTGATCTGCGGAATCACTGTGAGCCGCAAGAAGGCGTCCACGTATGTGACGGTAGGCGGACCACCCAACTGCGCCTGGGTCACGATTGGCACTCGCACGCCCTGGCGAACCAACGCCTGAATGTTGTTCTGAGTCACGACGCGTGGACGTGAAAGTATCTTCACCAAGCCACGGGATTCAGCCATGGTCAGAATGGCGTCAAGCTGAATGTTCTTGCTGAAGTTCAGCAAGGTGACGCCGCTGGTTGGGCTGGTCGAGCCCAGGTTAGAAAACAGCGGAACCTGCGTAAGTGTGGAAGAGTTTGGCGCCGAAGTTCCGATGATCGGATAGAACGGGTTCAGGCCGAACACGCCAACCGGAGATGTGCCTACGCTGCTGGCACCACCGACACTGGTTGAGTGATTGCCCCAGCCGAAACCAAGTTGCGTGCCGATATCGCGGGCAAAGCTGCGAGTGGCGGCCACAACGCGGGCTTCAATTTCTACTTGCTGGGTCTTACGGTCCAGTTGCGTGAGCAACTTGTCGATCGCCGGGATGACGGAAGGCACATCGGTGACGATGATGGCGTTCGTGCGTTCATCGGCAATCACGTCGCCACGCTGCGAGATGAACTTCTTGCAGGTAACGACCAGGTCCTTCGCGTGAGCGTAGCTGAGGAACCGCGTGAAGGTGACTTTGTCCACAGCCAGCGCTTCCGCTTCGTGTTGAGCACGGCGCTGGTCAGCCTCACGCTTCAGCGTGTCCACTGTTGCGATGCGCAGGATGTTGCCATCGAGTTGACGAGCAAGATCATTGTTCTTGAGAACGATGTCCAGAGCCTGGTCCCACGGCACATCATCCAACACGATGGTCAGGGTTCCCTTTACGTTTGGATCCAGAACTACGTTCAATCCGCTGATCTCGTGAATCAGGCGGAAGAAGTCTTTCAAATCCACATCCTTCAGGTTCACCGAAATCGGCTCGCCGGTATATTTCGGCTCGGAGCCGGATGATGGCTGCTGCGTCATCTGGGCTCGCTGTTCAGCGGCCAGATTTACAGCCGGCTGAACTGCAGAGCCAGTTGATGGAGCTTGCGAGGTTTGCGCCGCGCTCGGCGTTGGCAATAGATTGCCCTCAGGCCGGTCTACGAACTTCGAGGCAGCTTCGGCCACTCTTGCAGGAGGAGCGACAGCGGGCTCGCTCTCGCCTGCGCCCTTGGCCTTATAGGAAGGCTCCAGGAACACAAAGTCCTTTGGAGTCGAGGCGGTTTGCTCTTGTTTGCTATCCGCCGGAACGGCCGCGGGCAATGCCGGTGTATCTAGACTCGCCACAGGGTTCGTGGAGACGGGCAGCAGCGCCGTGCGATGGATGGAAGCCGGTGTTTTCTCAGCTTGCGAGCTCGTCACGGCTTTGGCGGTGGAGTTGGCGGCTGGGTGCAACTTCAGCACGACCTTGTTGTCGCCGCCAGGAGCCAATTCATACGCGCAAGCAGTGAGCAGATCGATCACCACACTGGTGGTGGGGGGCACTTGGCCATTCATCCCGATCCGCACGCCCTTCACCCCATCCCGGTCTACACTCAGGTGATTCCGCGAGGTCGCGGTCACCGTGTTGGGTAGGCTTACCACTACCCGGGCGGGTGAATTCATGGTGCTGACCTTGGGCGTCATGGAACCGTGGGCCGTCATTTCGACGGTAATTCCATCATCCGCACGCAGGACCTCCACCCTTTGCAAGGTCGCGTGATCGGTCGCGGCTGCTGTTGTGTTCGCGGTCTCAGCACCCGCGATCATGACCAGCAGCGGTAGCAAAACAACCAGCAGTTGCTTTCGCATTTCCCTTCTCCCCACGGGCCAGCACCGTGCCAGCCTCGTGATCTCTCTCCCCGTACGTTCTTGCGAGCCGCGTCGAACGGGCCCGTTCCTACCCGCGTTACACTGCAGGAGTAGCAATCTTTTTCGTAACCTCGCGCGTGAACTGTTTACCCAGCTTGTCTTCCACCGTCTGGTTGAAGATGATCGAGTCCCCGGTGATCTTGACGACATACCCGTTAAACACCGGGTCGTTCTCGCGCAGGAAATAAGCCTTGTTCATGCTGTTGACGACCACTGCAATCATCCCGCTTTCGGACTTCACGATTCCGGTCAGGATGATTTGATCGACGGCCAGGCAGCGCTTTCCTGTGCTGCAACCCGAACCGGAGCTCATGTGGCTCACCACCGGGCTGATAAATGGATCGCGTCGTCCGGCCGCGCTATATTCGCGTGGCTCTTTCTTCTTCGAATCCTCTGGCACCTTCTTGTCTTCGACTGCGACTTCTTTCTTCGGCTCGGCCGGCTTGCTCACTTTAACCAGTGTTTTGGCTTGTTTCTTTGCCGCTGGCTTCCGGGTGGCCTTGCTGGCCACTTTTGCCGGGGCAGCGCTTGCGGGCTTGCTCGGAGCCGGATTAGCCGCTGCAGTTGACTGACTGGCAGGGGCCGGCTTGGAGGCTTGCCCAGCCACTGCGAGCGCAGCATTCTGGTCGATCGTCTGTTTCTGCTGAACGTTCTGGAGCGTGTTTCTGGTGTTCTGGATCACGTCCGGGTTCTGCGCCCAGGCGGTTCCCAATATCGTCCCCAAAGCCAGAATCCCGATTTGCAGCTTCATAGGCCCCCCTTGGCTTTGCCGGGCGCGCTAACTGCCGCCACGGTGTCATGCGAGAAGTACGTCGATGCCTGACATGTAGCCACAATGCTTTCGTTCGGGCCGTACTGATACGTATGTTTTGTCTTGGCGTCTCCCGGCTTCTTCGTGGTGGCGATCAGCAGGTCGGACACATTCACAATCCGTTCCAGCTTCGACACATGGTCAAAGAAGCTGAGGACGGAGTAGTACGGGCCATCGAGTTCCACTTCGAACGGGACTTCCGAGTAATATTCGCGGGTGCTCACCGGTTTCGCGGTGTAGCGGCGGATCTCGATCCCCGTCTTCAGAGCTTCCGCATCAAGCATCTTGATGAAGTTGTCCACTTCCTTTTCGTCCGGGACAATGCGGCGCTCAATCTCAAGTTGCTGCTTGAGATTAGCCACTTGCCGCTCCATGTCCTTGAGCTTCGGCCTGTAGGATTCCAGCTCGGCATTCTCCCGGAGCTTGACGTTGAGCTTCTGCTGAACCTGCGCGTTCGCCTCTTGCTTCGACTTGAAGACCGTGAAGTAGAGACCCACGGTGATGAGCGCGCCTGCGAGAATCAACGCTCCCCACTGCTTCAGACTCGGCATTTCGCTGAGATTTTCCATACTCTCCCGCCCTTACGACTTCGCCTTTGTGCAAGTCAAAGTAAACTGAAATGCCTGCATGTCCTTGACCTGCTCATCCTGAAACGTTTCCTTGATCTCAATGCTGCTGAAGCGGCCCGTTTTCTGCAGATTGTGGATCAGCGAAGCCACGGCATCGGTGCTAAGGGCCGTACCTTCGATATCCACACTGGCGCCCAAGTCCTTCATCGTGCTGAGCCACACCGCTTCCGTGCCGTTGATGGTGTCGCCCATGGTGTTCAGCAGTTCCACCGGGCCTGACTGATTCGCACGCAGCTGGTCGATGACGTCGACGCGGCGCTTGTAGTTATCGGCTTCGCGCTGGCGCTCCAGATATCGGGCCTTCACATCGGCTAATTCGCGATTTTTCTGTTCCGCCAATTGCACTTTCTTGGCCAGCCCCTGGCTCTCGCGATCCAGCCGGTACCAGTAAAGCCCGTTGAGAGCGCCGGCCAGGAGTAGCACGACAAGAATCTTGATCTTGGGCGAGCCCGGCTCGCCCATATCCAGCGTGACCGCCGGTACGGCGCTGCGCTTGTTCTTCGGTTTCGGTGCTCCAAGCAGGTTGATTCGGATCATAGGTTTTCAAAACTCCTTAACGCCAAACCCACCGCCACAGCCAGTTGTCCTGCATTCTTTTCGATCAGCTCGACTCCGGGTCCTTCGGCTGGCGGTGCGATCCTCTGAAACGGATTCAGAATCTCGACCGGCAACGAGAACTCCTGCCGCAGAGCTTCCACCAGGCCCGGGACCTTGGAGGATCCGCCGGCCAGGAAAATCTTCTCGATATGCTCCCCGGCGGCGCTGGCCCGGAAGAAATCGAAGGTCTTTTGAATCTCCAGCACGATGATCTCGGTGACCTGCTGCAGGATCGGCGTCTTGGCATCTTCGCTTACCGTGCCGACCTTTTCGCCGAGCTTCAGCTTCTCAGCGTCCTCGAAGTTGAGATCCAACTCCTTCTGCAGCGAGTCGGTGTACTGATGCCCACCCACGCTGACATCGCGCGGGAACAGTGGGGTCGTGCCCTTAACAATGTTGATGTTCATCACGCTAGCGCCCAGGTTCAACAGCGCCACCACCTGGCCAGGTGCCGGCTCGTAGTTGTACTCGTAGCAGTTCTGCAGCGCGAGCGCATCGATGTCCACGATAGCCGGAGTCTTACCCGCCATCGAGAGTACGTTGGTGTAGTTAAGAATCTTGTCCTTCTTGACCGCAACCAGAAGCACATCCATCTGCGGGCTCCCGGCGTCTTCAGAAAGAATCTGGTAATCGAGGTTCACGTCGGCCAGGTCAAAAGGGATGTGCTGGGCGGCTTCTTTTTCAATCGTCTCAGCCAGTTCCTGATCGCTCATGGACGGCAGAGAGATCTTCTTCACGATGACGGAGTGTCCGCTGACTGCTGTCGCGACGGCGCGGGTTTTGATCTGGTTTTCGCTGAACAGCTTTGCGATCGCACTGGACACGGTCCCGGAATCGACGATCATGGAGTCGACCACGATATCTGGAGCTAGCGCCTCAACTCCCAGATGTGCCACTTCCAGCCCTTCGCGTCCCTTTTTCAGTTCGACCGCTTTAATGCTGGAAGAGCCCACATCCAGACCAACAATCGACTTGGATCCGAATCCAAACATGTGCCCGCCTTATGAAGCCGGCGTCTACCGGCTGCTGTTTTCGCCTACGGCGATCCGGCAGCCGTGGCTGCCGCTTTTGATTTCTTCTTGCCTTTTGCCTCCATCTGGCTGGATTTTTCTTCCATCCACTGGTCGAGCCTGGATTTCTTGAAGCGCCAGCGGTTGCCCAGTTTGAAGGCGGGAATCTTTTGTTCCCCTACGTACTTGTAAAGCGTGTCCGGACTCACTCCCAGGTACTGCGAAGCCTGGCGAATGTTCATGACTTCACGCGAGTCGGCCATAGTTGTTCCCTTTCCACAGAAGTGATTTCCCCGCGCCTACCGGTCCGCAGGGCAAATTGGGAGAGAATTCCTCAGAAGAATTGCTTCCGAAAGAATTCGGGTGCCCCGAGCATATATCAACCCGGAAAGTCACGAGGTCAAGGCAAAATTCCGAGTTTTACAGGTTTTTATGCCTGTTTTCTGGAATCTCGGACGATGAGACTTGCAAACCAACCCCATATGTTGTGAGTCAATAGCTATGCGACCACAATATGTGGCAATGTTTACAGGGTGGATTCGGCACCGCAGCCGCAGGCATAACGAAAGTATTACAGACGGTACCAAGGTGCCAGAAGCGGAGAAAGGCCAACAAAAACCTGGCATTTTGGCCGATTTCGAGGAGCGAGCACCGCGTCTTTTGACTTCCGCGGCACTTCTGCCGGGTCACATAAGGTCGGTAGCTGGCTTCTCACTTCTGCCTTCGGCTTCGCTAGACTAACCTCAACACGGGGGTTTGTTTGCGCTTCCTGGATCGATTGCAACCGCTGGCACTTGTAGCCCTTCGTCTGATTGTGGGGGTCGTGATGGTGACTCACGGCTACGGAAAGGTATTTCACGGGGGACTGGCCCAGCACGTACATAGGGTTTCCAGTCTGGGGTTGCCCGGATGGCTCGCCTATCCTTCTGCCTTCGCTGAGTTTGTTGGCGGAATTTTGCTGAATGTTGGCCTCTTCACCCGCTTCGCCGCCCTGCTCGTACTGATTGATATGGCAGTGGCGATCTGGAAGGTGCATTGGCAGAACGGCATGTTTGGCAAAGGCGGCTATGAATTCCCGCTGACCCTCGCCACCATCGCCTTTGCTTTGATCCTCTTCGGAGCCGGCCCGATCTCCCTGGATGCGATCCTCGGAACTCGCAGAGTCAAGAGGAAAGGTTCGGCGTAGTCGTCCATTGTGACTCACGGCGGTTAGCGGATTCTGGTGGTGGTGCAGTTTGATTGTCATCCCGGGCAAGCCGCTTTTGTGCAGCGAGGGATCTGGGCGATCCGCACGAAGCGTCGCGTTCTTTAGGCTCAATAATCGCGCGCTTGGATCGCTTTCTTGTCGAACTGCGCCGCCACGGGGATTCTGCTTAGTTTGCGGAATTCACCACAATTGATTTTAATGGAAGTTGACGGAACCCACTATGCCCATATTCGAGTATGTCTGCAAGGATTGTGATCACGAGTTCGAAGCCCTGGTTTTCGGTAGAGACAAAGCGGAGTGCCCGAAGTGCCACAGCAGGAAGCTGGCGCCGCAGCTGTCGGTGTTTGCCGTAGCCGCCAAGGGTTCGTCGGGCGTGGCCTCGTCTTCACCCGGGCCATGCGGTTCCTGCGGCGATCCGCGCGGCCCGGGCGCTTGTTCGATGCCGGATCTAGATTAGGACTTCCAGTTCCGCTGGCTTCTGCATTTGCCCCGCAGTTCAGTATCTAATATTCTGCCCATTCACTGTGGGAGAACCGACTTGCGGGCCTTTGCCGTCTTATTCTTGCTTATCCTTCCTTGCTTTGCCCAGGCACCATCGACTTTGAAACTAATGCCGACGCCGAGCCACGTGAGTGTTGGAACTGGCCAATTGGTAATCGATACGTCGTTTTCAGTGGCCATCACAGGCCAGAAGGACCGGCTGACCGAAAACGCCGTCGAGCTCTTCATGTGGAATCTAAGACGGCAAACCGGAATGTCGCCCCTGGATATGAAGCTAACGGATTCTCCCCAGGCCGTTCTTGTGGTTCACGCCGATCATGCAAGCAAAGATGTGCCGGAACCTGGCGAAGATGAATCCTATTCTCTCGCGGTCGATTCGGCCCGAGCGACCCTCAATGCAGCAACACCGCTCGGAGTGATGCGCGGCTTACAAACTTTTCTGCAATTAGTCCACACAACGGAACAGGGATTTGCGGCTCCGGCTGTGACCATCCAGGACCAGCCTCGATTTGCCTGGCGAGGATTGATGATCGACGTAAGCCGCCATTTCATGCCCCCCGATGTACTTAAACGCAATCTCGACGGCATGGCAGCACTGAAATTGAACGTCTTTCATTGGCACCTCTCGGATAACCAGGGTTTCCGCGTGGAAAGCAAGAAGTTTCCCAAGTTGCACGAGATGGGATCGGATGGCCTGTATTACACGCAGGAGCAGGTACGCGATCTGATCGCCTACGCTCGCGAGCGGGGAATTCGTGTTGTGCCCGAATTCGACATGCCGGGACACAGCACAGCCTGGTTCGTGGGCTATCCCGAATTGGCAAGCGCTCCAGGGCCCTATGAGATCGAGCGAAAATGGGGCGTCTTCGATCCTGCCATGGATCCTACCGAAGAGCGGACCTACAAATTCCTGGACAAGTTCATTGGTGAGATGGCGAACCTTTTTCCCGATAAGTATTTCCACATCGGCGGCGACGAGGTAAATGGAAAACAATGGGACGCGAACCCGAAGATTCAGGCGTTCATGCGGGTTCATGCGATCAAGAGCAACCAGGACCTGCAAGCTGACTTCAATCGACGGATTGAGAAAATCGTCAGCAAGCACGGAAAAACCATGATTGGCTGGGATGAAGTTCTAAACCCCGATTTGCCGAAGGACATCGTTGTGCAGTCGTGGAGGGGTCAGGATTCGCTGGCGCAAGCAGCCAGGCAGGGGTATCGCGGCGTGCTGTCGTATGGGTATTACCTCGATTTGATGTGGCCGGCGTCACGCCACTATGCAATCGATCCGATGAGTGGCGATGCCGCAAAACTGAGTTCCGACGAGGCCCAGCGGATTCTTGGCGGCGAGGCATGCATGTGGTCGGAGTATGTATCACCGGAAAACATCGACTCGCGAATCTGGCCAAGAATGGCTGCTATCGCTGAGCGGCTATGGTCGCCGCCGCCGGTGACCGACGTGAACTCTATGTATGACCGGCTGGAGGCAACGAGCCGCTGGTTGGATTGGCTCGGACTCACGCATAACTCATATTACGAGCCGATGCTCAGAAGAGTTGCCGGTTCAGATGACGTTATGAGATTACGCACGCTGGCAGATGTTGTTGAGCCGGTAAAAGACTATACGCGTGAAGAGACCGCGCCGGTTGAGCCGACCAGTCTTGTGCCGTTGAACCGCTTGGTGGACGCGGTGCATCCCGAGAGCGCAAGGGCGCGCGATTTTGCTGAAATGATTCAGGCCGTCATCTCGCGTCAGGCGGATGTCGGCACCACAACACAAGTGAGGACCTTGCTGACTGGCTGGAGTGCGAATCAAGCGGACCTGCAAACGCTGGAAGATCGCTCGTTGTTGCTGAAAGAAGCGATTCCACTTTCGACTGCTTTGTCACAGGTTGGGAACGCCGGATTGCAAGCGCTGGATTACTTGAGTCGCGGTGAGCGGCCGCCCGATTCTTGGGTAGCGCAGCAAACTGCTTTCTTGCAAGAAGCGCAAAAACAACAAGCTCAGTTGCTGCTGATGATCGTGCTTTCGGTTCAGAAGCTGGTGCAGGCCGCCGCCACACAGGGCACCGGACAGGCGCAGAAGTAAGTCGCGTCAAATCACTTCCACAAGAACGACGTACCGACCAGCGCCAGAATCTCCAAAACCGCGAAGGAAATCCATAAGCGTTGCCGGAAGATCGAGCGCCGCAAGTCCCTCTTCAGGTCAGCTTCGACAGCATGAATAAACTGGATTTCCGCGGCATCCGGCTGGGGTTTGGTCGCCGCAGGTTTGGGCAGCGTGAGCACATAGTCCTGCTTCGGCCGATCGGGAAGGAAAACTTTCGGAGTGCTGATCACCGACGACCAGCGGGGAAGCAACATCGATTCGGAATCCCCGCCTGGATCCATAGGCTTTGAGGTCACCTCCAATGGCGGCAATCTCTCCGGTGCGACCTTGTCCGCCAGGTTGCGCAACAGGGAAGTCCACCACGGATGAGCCATCTGATCTGCAATCAGCTCACCGACATCGATTGGCCTCGATTCGAGTTCCAGTGGCGGCAAAGTTTCCGGCGAGATGACATCGCCCAAATTTGTGAATACGGTGCGATACCACGGCAAACTCAACCGGTCGCCTTCCAACATGCCGACGTCCACCGGGCGGGAGGTCAGCTGCAGGGGCGGCAGCTTTTCCGGAGAGATCCTATCCCTGACCTCCTCCACAAGGCGCTTCCATAAAGGAGTGCTCCAACTGTTTGAGAGCAGAAGCTCGATCTCGTGGTCATCGCTCTGTGGGCTGGTGTTGCCTGCTGAGGAGGTTGTCGAGTCAGAAAGCACGGTTATTTGATTGAATATCTCACAAAACGATGAATTTAAGAATGAAGAATCCTTCCAGCACGTATTTCGGAGCGAAACATATGCAGGAAAGCCCCGGACGACACGTTCCATTCGTAATCTGCCCATGATCTTCCGAGAAGTCCTACACTGAGATAATCCCCGAAATACAGTGCGCCGCTAAGTGACTGAAGAGTCATTCCTTCCAGCGGTAGGCGTCAGGCTGTGGCAGACCGATGTGGGCCAGAACGCGGTAAGCGAATTCGCGCGCCATCACATCCAAGCTCGAGGGCCGATTGTAGAAGGCAGGGATCAAAGGAAAGATCGTGGCGCCGGCGTCGGCCGCTCGGTACATGTTGCGGATATGGATTTTGTTGAGAGGTGTTTCGCGTATGCACAGCACCAATGGGCGCTTTTCTTTCAGGCAGACGTCGGCGGCGC
>Ga0187780_10001254_pt1 | contig 19134 bp, 19 predicted proteins | sample 1015_Q2_SP10_20__FD_132429 | JGI IMG/M metagenome (GOLD analysis project Ga0187780, IMG submission 132429) | Tropical peat soil microbial communities from peatlands in Department of Meta, Colombia - 1015_Q2_SP10_20_MG | ecosystem: Environmental > Terrestrial > Soil > Wetlands > Peat | place...
AGGGAACAGCCACGGCATCCACGTCCTTCATGGAAGCGGAGAAGCTCTGCATCAGGACTGGCCTGAGGTTCTGGGCGTTCACGTAGTCGACCGCTGAGACGTTTCTCCCCTGCTCGAGGGAGGCACGGACGTCCTCTCCGTAGAATTCTGGCACGGAATTGAGCCACTTGATGTGGAACGCCGTCGCCTCTGCCATTCTTATGGTCCGCCAACAGTCGTTCACCTTTTCCACGCCGTCAAGCTCAACCTCGCTGACTGTGTTCCCTGCCCTGGAGAGCTTTTCCAGAAACTTGGAGAAGACCTCCTCCACCCCCGAATCGATGTCCTCGTGGAAGTACTTTCGTGGGACCCCCACCTTCAGGCCCTCCTCTGAGCCCTCGAGGCCGGCGACGTAGTCGGGCACTCCGGCCGCCACCGTCGTCAGGTCCTCGGCATCATGCCCAGCCAGGACGCTCAGAAGGGCGGCGGCGTCCCACGACCGGGAGGTCAACGTCCCCACGGTGTCGAAGGAGGTTGCGAGGGGGACCACGCCCAGTCTGCTCACGCGGCCGTAGGTTGGCTTGAGGCCGATGACCCCGCAGAGCCCGGCCGGGGTTCTTACTGAGCCTCCAGTGTCGGTTCCGATGGCGCACGCCGCCAGAGCTGCGGAAACGGCGGCCGCCGACCCGCTGCTCGACCCGCCGGAAATCCTCTCCTCGTCCCACGGGTTTCTGACCGCCCCGAAGTGGGGGTTCTCCCCGGTTATTCCGGCTGCGAATTCATGCATGTTCGTGGTTCCGACCAAGACCGCGCCCGCCATCTTCAATCGGGCCGCCACAGGGGAATCGTATGAAGCGACGTTCTGGGAAAGAATCTTGGAGCCGGCGGTGCACCTGACCCCCTCGATGTAGATGAGGTCTTTGACGGCAATCGGAATCCCATCCAAGGGGCCGATCGGAGTTCCTTTCCGCAACCTCCTCTCGGATTCCTCCGCCTGCTTCGTCGCCGAGTCTCGGAGAACGGTGATGAAGCAGTCGTACTTCCGGCCGGGCCCCTCAATCCTGTCGAGGAGGTCGCGCGTCACCTGCACCGGCGACTTCGAGCCGTCCCTGAAGCAGGCTGCGAGGTCTTCGATTGAATACACTGTCTCTGCCGTTGAGATGCAGTAGAGGCGGTTTATCAGCGTGACCTAGGTCCACTTGTCGAACGCGGGATGTCCCTTCCTCACGGCGGCGTAGACGCCGCGCATTGCAGCTGTCTGTACTCCGTCGGCCTCTATTGACCCCTCGACAGTGACCTTGTCCCCCTCAATCTTCGAAGCCCGTGCCTTCAGGTGGAGGGTGGGTCCCAGCGGAGTCGGCTTCAGGAATCTGACCGTGAGTTCGGCCGTGACAGTGCCCGGAGGAGCGTCAAGGCCCCTCGCCTTCATCAGAGCGTAGGCCGCAGTGATGTTCCCGTTGCAGTCCAGCAGGACCGACATGATACCCCCGTTCGTGAACCCGGAGAACGCGGTGTGATGGGGCTCGGGGGTCCAGTCAGCAACGACGTAGTCCCCCTCCGGTCTGCTCTTGATCTGGAGCCCCCGAGGATTGCTCGGCCCGCAGCCGAAACAGACAGCGTTGGGAGAGTACCTGTCTTGTAGGCTTTCCATTTTTCTCGGCGAGTCCGCTCTGAAGCGAGCCTCATTCCTCCCGAACCCGATAAAAGGATTTGCCGGCCCTGGCGTGTGTCCGAGCAAGCGGGCCTTGCGGAAGCAGGTCCACGGGGGTTCAGTCCCGGCTGGAGGCCCGGGTGCCCCATTTGCGGTTTCTCACTACGCCTTGCAGGGCGACTGCATTGTTGCACATCCTTTCCTTTGAGGAGAACAGAAGGGTTACCGTCCCCTTCTCGTGTTCGATTCTCCTGACTTGGTCAAGCAGCTCCTCCTTGGAGGACAGCTCGCGAACGTATCGCTTCTGGAAGGCATGCCATTTCGCAGGGTCGTGAGAGTACCACTTCCGCAGATCGCTGCTCGGGCTGATGTCCCTAAGCCAGAGGTCGACCTTCGCGTCCTCCTTTGAGAGACCGCGAGGCCAGAGCCTGTCGACAAGCAACCTGAAGCCGTCATCTCCGCTCGGCGGGTCGTAGACGCGCTTGACCCTGATCATTGGAGCGATTGCGTGACTGCCGCCCAGGCACATATTCTTTCCTCCGGGTCCTGCCCCCTGGACTAGCTGGCGTGGAAAGGAAGGAGACAGCCTCCTCAGTTTGCTGAGCGCCGGGGGTAGGATTCGGACCCACGCGACCCGAAGGTCACGGGCTTCCTTGGTGGCTCTCAAGGCCCGCGCATTAACCACTCTGCCACCCCGGCGCTAAACGACCTTCGGTTCCTCGCCTCTTATCCTTTTGACTTCAAAGAATGGCCCGCTCGGGAAAGGTTTTCTTCAGGTGCCAAGGAGTCCCCCGCCCACTTGAAGGTTGAGGTGAGGATTGCTCGCCCCTCAGACAAGGGGCCCCTGATGGGCTTCATCAAGGACATCTGGGATGGCCATGATTACATCCCCAGAGTTTGGGATGAATGGCTTAGGGACAAGGAGGCGAAGATGTTCGTCGTCCTCGCGGACGGGAAGCAGGTCGGGATGAATCGGGTGCGTTTTCTCGAGGACGGGTCCGCCTGGTTCGAGGGCGCGAGGGTGCACCCGCGGTTCAGGGGGATGGGTCTCGCCACGGCTCTCGGGAAGAAATCGATGGCGGTCGCCAGGGAAAGGGGAGCAGGCGTCTTCAGGCTGACCAGCGGCACCTGGAACAAGGAGGCCCACAGGCAAATCGCAAGGATGGGTTTCAAGGAAGTCTCGAGGGTGAGTGTTTACACGCCGCCCGAGGGAATGAGGTTGAGTGCCCAGAACGGCGTTAGGAGGGCGAGGAACTCGGATCTCCCCAACGTCGTAAGAGCCATTCGGACATCTCGAGAGTTTGCGCTTGGGTCGGGCGTAATGTGGGACACCTTCGCCGCCAAGGCCCTGACACGGAAGGTCATTGCGCGGTTGGTGGGCGACGGGGACGTGTACCTGACGGCGGGCGGCCTGGCGGTAGCGGCAGAGGGAGGAGAGGGTCTGGAGAACTGGAGGCAGGTCGGGTTCCTGACTGGCGAGAGAAGTGGGACGGTCCGCCTCGTCCGCCATCTCTTCGGGGTGAAGGGGGGGCGCAAGGTGAAACGGTGGTTCGTCTATCTCCCTCAGGGATCGCGTGTGATAGGCGCACTCCGTGGGGCAGGATTGAAGAGAGACTTCTCATTAGTCCTCTTCGAACGCAAGGCAGTCAAGGGTTAAAACGACCGCGGCGCCGAGCAGTCCCATGGCAGAGAGGGTCAGCAAGATAGCGGTTCTGGGAGCAGGCCTTATGGGGCACGGCATAGCGCAGGTCGCGTCCCAGGTGGGCGGCTACGAGGTCTCGATGCTCGACATCAACCAGGAGCTAGTCGACAAGGGGATGAGGATGATCGACGGCAGCGTGTCCAAGTTTGTGGAGAAAGGGAAGCTGTCGAAGGCCCAGGCAGATGCCGTCATCTCCAGGATCCACCCTACTGTTGACCTGGCAAATGCCGTTTCCGGAGCCCAGCTTGTGATCGAAGCAGCCACTGAAGACCCGAAACTCAAGTTGGACCTCTACAGGGATGTCGCGAAGCTCGTCGGCGACGGGGCCATCGTCGCCTCCAACACCTCCTCGATCAGCATCACGCTGCTGGCCTCCGCGCTGAAGCACCCCGAGAACGTCTGCGGCATGCATTTCTTCAATCCTCCCCAGCTGATGTCACTGGTGGAAATCATCAAGGGCAACCGGACCTCCAGTGCGACCGTGGACTTCGTGAAGGATGTCGCAGTCAAGATGGGAAAGGAGACAGTTCTCTGCAAGAAGGACTCTCCGGGGTTCATAGTGAACAGAATTCTGGTCCCCGCGCTCAACGAAGCAATCTTCCTCATGCAGGAGGGGGTGGCAGACCCAGAGGACGTCGACAAGGCGGTGAAACTGGGCCTCAACTGGCCGATGGGACCGCTCCAGCTCCTCGACTACGTGGGGCTCGACACGACTCTGAACATAACCCAGGTCTTCATGCAGGAGTTCCAGGACTCGAAGTACCGGCCGAGCCCACTCCTGAAGGAGATGGTGAGAGCGGGGCAACTCGGCAGGAAGACGGGCAGGGGATTCTACGAGTGGGGCACCCCGGGCGCCACCAAGGCGAAACAGGAACGCTGAGCCGGGGCCGTCAGGATTCGGTCAGTATCTTCCGAACGTCGCCGGGGAACGGGACCGCCTTTCCCGAGCCGTCCACCAGGGCGTGGACGGTGTGGCCTACGCACAGAAGCGTCCTCTCTGGCAACCTGTAGATCTCGTTCTCGAAGCGGACGCTCCTCGAGGTAACGGTCCCCACCTTTGTCATCACGAGTATCTCTTCGTCAAAGCGTGCCGGGGCCTTGTAATCGGCATGGGCCTGGACCACAGGGATCTTCAGGCCCCTTCTGAGCCAGTCGGCGTAAACCCAGCCCACGTCGCGGAGGAGGTTTATCCTGCCGACCTCCATCCACACGAAGAACTTCGAGTAGTAGACTACGCCCATCGTATCGGTCTCCTCGAACCTTGCGCGGAGCTTCGACTCGTGCCAGCTGGGCATCTGACCCGGGGTCCCCTGAAGGTGATATAGCCACTTCGACCGCCGAGCGCAGTCGTCCCTCGGGCTCGGGTAGGTTTTTCTACGCTCTCCTCAACGTCCGTGACGTGAAGTATCAGACTCTTCTCGAATCGAAGGAAGGGCACGTTGGGGTGATAACCCTGAACAGGCCCGACGCCATGAACGCGCTGAACATGACGATGGTGCACGAGCTAATCCAGGCGCTGGACGGATTCGAGAAGGACGAGGAGGTCAGGTGCGTTGTGCTTGCCGGCAGCGAGCGGGCATTCTCAGCAGGGGCAGACATCAAGGAGATGTCGCAGATGACCGCCGTTCAGATGACGATGACCGAGCACTTCTTCCCGCTGTGGGACAGGGTGGGGCGCTACAGCAAGCCAATCGTGGCTGCGCTGAGCGGCTTCGTCCTCGGGGGCGGCCTCGAGCTCGCCATGAGCTGCGACATCATCGTGGCCTCAGAAACTACCCAGCTCGGTCAGCCCGAGATCGACATTGGAATCATGCCGGGAGGAGGGGGGACGCAAAGGCTTGCCCGCGCCGTCGGAAAGTACAAGGCCATGGAGATGATCCTCACCGGGAAGCGAATCGGTGTTGAGGAGGCCAAGACGCTGGGGCTGGTGTGCAGGGTGGTCCCAAAGGAGGCCTACCTCACGGAGGCGATGAAGGTCGCGAATGACGTGGCGTCGAAGTCCCCTGTGGCGGTCAAGCTCGCCAAGATGGCCGTGAACAAGGCATTCGAGATGGGCCTGGGCCCCGGACTCGACTTCGAGCGCGAGCTCTTCTACATGCTCTTCGCGTCAGAGGACCAAAAAGAGGGGATGGACGCGTTCACCCAGAAGCGGAAGCCGGTGTTCAAGGGGAAGTAGATGGGCTACCAGACCCTGGTCACCATTGTCGAAAACGGCGTCTCTTGGATAACCCTGAACAGGCCAGACAAGCTGAACGCTTTCAACGAGCAGATGGGCGCCGATCTCCTTGAGGCGCTGAAGGACGGCGAAAGGTCTGCTGAGGTCAGGTGCATCGTCCTGACGGGGCAGGGGAGGGCCTTCTCCGTGGGTGAGGACCTCAACGTAAACAAGGAAACCTATTCCAGCGGGAAGCAGGTTCTTCTCGGGGAGGTCCTCAAGAGGAAGTACAACCCGATCGTGCAGAGGATAAGGAAGATGGACAAACCAGTGGTGGCAGGGGTGAACGGCGTCACGGCTGGGGCGGGACTGGGGCTCGCCCTCGCCTGCGACCTCAGGACGGCCTCTTCGAAGGCGACGTTCCACGAGGCGTTCATCAAGGTGGGCCTTGCCCCGGACTCCGGAACCAGCTTCTGGCTAACCAGGATCGTCGGTCTGGCCAAGGCGATGGAGGTCGCCATGATGGGGGAGCCGATTGACTCCACCATGGCCCTGAACCTTGGCCTCGTGAATTGGGTCTTCCCAGACGACAAGTTCCTCGAAGAGACGAAGAGAATCGCGGAGCGTCTGGCCAAGGGGCCCACAAGGGCCCTCGCCCTCACGAAAAGGGCACTCAACCGGGCAATCGTGGTCGACATGGACTCCTCGCTCGAGTACGAGGCGTATCTCCAGGACATCGCCGGCAGGACGAGGGACCACATGGAGGGCGTCAACGCCTTCTTCGACAAGAGAGAAGCAAGCTTCACAGGCACATAGTACGAATCGTGCACATGACTGGTGGACTCGGCGGAGTCCACGTGGCTCAGGCGGACCCTGTACCCGCCGTTGCGTAGGGGGATTCGATCTCGGGCGATGTAGGTATCTCGCGTATTCCCCTGACCGGTGAGAAGAGAACCCACGGAATCGCCAGAGAACCCACGACCGCAGCGATTCCAATCGCGGAGCGGTATCCGAACGCCTGACCGAGAATCCCTCCCAGAAGGGAGCCGATTGGCAGCATCCCCCACACTATGGTCCTGTTGGTCGCGTTGACTCGTCCCTGTAGGTCGATGGAAACGAGCGCTTGCCTGAAACTCACCTGGGAGACATTGTAGACGACCGACGCGAAGCCGATGACGGCCATCACCGCCGCCAGGGTTGGAAAGGCATAGATCCCTGCCGCGAGATAAATCCCAATCGGCGTCAAGCTGAAGATGATAGAGCCAAGGATGATGGTAACCCCGACCCCGACTCTCCTCGGAATCCGCTGCGACACGACTGCCCCCAGGATTCCCCCAACTGCGGAGGCCGCCAGGACAAGGCCAACCTCAAACGCGCCGAAGCCGAAATCTTCTATCATGAAGGGGACGATGATCGCGAAATAGGCTTGCGAGAAGAGGTTCGCGGTCGCAGAGCAACCGACTATCGACCGAAGCCGCCCCTCTCTTGCCACGATTGCGAGCCCTTCCCGGATGTCTGCCCAAGCGGACCTCCCAGACCCTCGCGGCAAGCTCTCGACCTTCTTGATAGAAGAGAGGAACCCCACAGATGAGAAGTAGCCAATCACGTCACCAAAGATGGCGAGTGGAGCGGAGACAATCGAAATCACCGCGCCCGCGAGTGCCGGTCCTATCCCGCTCGCCGTCGCCTGGCTCGTCTGGAGCTTGCTGTTGGCGTCCACCAGCCGCGACCTTTCCACGAGAGTCGGGAGATAAGACTGGTAGTATATCTCGAAGAACACCATCAGGACTCCTGTTGCAAAGGCAACCACGTAGAACTCGGTCATCGAGAGGATCCCTCCAAGCCAGGCCAGCGGGACTGCGGCCAGGATAAGCGCCCGCCCGATGTTGACAGCGATCATCGTTCTCTTCTTCCTGTGCCTGTCGGCCCAGACACCGACCAGGAGACCGAAGATGAGGAAGGGAGAGGTCTGCATGGCCGCGAGAATCCCAAACTGAATCGGTTGGGCGTTCAGGATGGTCTTGGCTGCGAAATAGATTGCGATGGGCGAGAATTGAGCACCAAAGACAGAAATCGTCTGGCCGATCCAGAGCTTCATGAAGTCAGCGTCCTTGAAAAGCGAAGTGGCCAAACACACGAACCCGCTCGCCGAGGTATTTTAGTGGGTCTTGGACAGTCGCACCAGCAAAGAAGATAAGCGCGGAGACGGCCCGGCCCATGTGGACCATCAGGTCGTGATTGTCAGCGCCGTGCGGACTCCGATAGGGAAGTACGGCGGGATTCTCGCAGGGGTTCGGCCAGACGACCTCGGCGCGTTGGTCATGAAGGAGGCGCTCGGAAGGAGCCCCCTCGAACCTGGTGACGTAGACGACGTCTACTTCGGATGCTCAAACCAGGCCGGGGAAGACAACAGAAACGTTGCGAGGATGGCCACCCTTCTAGCCGGATTCCCGTACACGGTTCCGGCTGCGACAGTCAACAGGCTCTGCGGTTCAGGCCTGGAAGCCGTCAACAGCGCAGCAAGGGCGATCTGGGCCGGGGAGGGGAAGGCCGTCCTGGCAGGGGGGGTCGAGAGCATGACTAGGGCGCCCTTGGTAGCGTTGAAGCCCGAGTCCAAGTTCGGCAGAGGAGGCCTGAACCTAGTCGACTCGACCATCGGCTGGCGCTTCGTAAACCCGGCGTTCCCGCCTGACTACCCGCCGATCTCCATGGGCGAGACTGCCGAGAACCTGGCCGCGAAGTACAACATCGCGAGGACATCCCAAGATGAATTCGCACTGTCGAGCCACGAGAAGGCGGTCAGGGCGGCGTCTGAAGGGAGATTCAGGGCGGAGATCGTCGCGGTGAGGACTCCCGGAGTGCCCGAGCCCATATCCACAGACGAGGGGCCGAGGCGAGACACGTCCCTCGAGAAGCTTGCGTCGCTGAAGCCCGCCTTTAGAAGAGAAGGGACGGTCACGGCGGGGAACTCGTCCGGAATCAATGACGGCGCGGCGGCGTTGATGCTCATGGACGAGGAGGAGGCTGAGAGGAGAAAGGCGAGTCCGCTGGTAAGGGTGCTGGGTTCAGCAACTGCGGGGGTTCACCCGAGCTACATGGGGATTGGCCCCGTCTACTCAACCAAGAAGCTCCTAGACAGAATCGGGATGAGCCTAGACGAGTTCGGCATAATTGAGCTCAATGAAGCATTCGCAGCCCAAGTTCTGGCGTGCGTGGCAGAGATGCCCGAATTCGACCTGAGAAGGATGAACCCGAACGGAGGCGCGATCGCCCTAGGGCACCCGCTTGGGTGCAGTGGGGCCAGGCTCGTCGCAACCCTGGCGCATGAGATGAAAAGAACGGGGACGAGGCACGGGCTTGCGACGATGTGCATCGGTGTCGGCCAGGGGATCTCGACAGCCCTCGAGCTGGTCAAGTAAGAGTTATCTTCAAGCGGCCACGGCGTCGGCCGATTCATGCAAGCTGAAGCCGTCCCCCCGTACAAGATGTTCGTCGACGGGTCCTGGGTAGACTCGCATTCGGAAAAGGATTACCCGGTCTTCAACCCGGCGACGGGACAGGTGCTCGCTCGCGTCCCCAGCGGAGACATCGAAGACGTGAACAGCGCCGTCGACTCCGCAAAGGATGCATTCGAAGACCCGGGGTGGAGGCTCCTGGACCCGAGCAAGCGCGGAAGGGTGCTTTACAAGATCGCGTTGACCCTGAGGGACAGGCTGGGCGATTTCGCCAAGCTTGAGACCCTGAACAACGGCAAGCCCCTCGGCCAGGCTAAGGGGGACGTGGCGCAGTCGGCCAGGCACTTCGAGTACTTCGCAGGAATGGCAGATAAGATACAGGGGAGCACGATCCCAGTCCCTGGAAACAGGTTCGACTACACAGTAAAGGAGCCCCTGGGCGTGACCGCCCATGTTGTGCCCTGGAACTACCCGCTGGTGATGGCGGCCAGGAGCATCGCTCCTGCGCTGGCGGCAGGGAACACGGTGGTCGCAAAGCCCGCTTCGTTCACCCCGCTCACGCTGCTCAGGTTCGCCGAGCTCTGCAAGGAGGCAGGGCTCCCCGACGGGGTCTTCAATGTGATAACGGGCGGAGGCGGAGAGGTGGGGGGGGCCCTGGCCAGGCACAGGGATGTCAAGCTCGTGGTGCTGACCGGCTCCGTGGAGACGGGCGTGCAGGTGGCTCAGGGAGCAGCCTCGAGCCTAGCCAGGACGGTCCTGGAGTTGGGAGGGAAGAACCCCAACATAGTCTTCGCAGACTCCGACCTGGACAGAGCCGCGGAGGGGGTTTTGAACGGCATCTTCACCAACGCCGGACAGATGTGCTGGGCGGGGTCAAGGCTGCTCGTTGAGGCCAGCGTGAAGGAACCGCTGATGCAGAAGCTGGTGGCGGGGGCCGAGGCCATGAAACTGGGGAGCGGGCTCGAAGCAGACACGCGGATGGGGCCGTTGGTGGCAGAATCGCAGAGAAAGAAGGTGTCAGATTACGTCGAGATTGGCATCCGCGAAGGGGCCAGGCTCTCCACGGGGGGTTCCGCTCCGTCGGAGGGGGGGCTCAGTCCTGGTTACTTCTACAGGCCGACCATACTGGACGGGGTCGAGCAGGAAATGAGAGTAGCGAGGGAGGAGATCTTCGGCCCGGTCCTGACCGTTACCACCTTCAGCACCGAGGATGAAGCGGTCCGCAAGGCGAACGACACTGATTTCGGGCTCTGGGCCGGCGTGTGGACAAGGGACCTGAGTAGGGCCCATCGGATGGCGCAAAGGCTGGAGGCGGGCATAGTAACAGTGAACGAAGAGCCGGTGACCTTCCCTCAGACCCCGTTCGGAGGCTTCAAGTGGAGCGGCAACAGCTCAGAGCAGGGCATCGACGCCATATCGTCGTATGTCCGCGTAAAGAATGTGTCACTGAAGCTGGACTAGTCGCTCCCCTTCCAGGGATCCTCCTTCCTTCGCGCCTTCATGTTCGCCACCCTGGAGATGTTGAAGAGGTAGCTGGAGAGACGGTTGAAGAATGGTAGAAGCTCGCCGTTGACACTCTCCGCCTTCGAAGCCGCGACGACCCTTCTTTCGACGCGCCTGCACACCGCCCTCGCGAACTGAAGCTCGGAGGCGAGCTTCGACCCACCCGGCAGAATGAAATTCGTCAGTGGTGGAAGGGACTTCAGGGCCCTGTCAGTCATCTCCTCGACAGCAGCCGTATGATGGCGCGTGATCCTGGGAACCTTTGCTCTCGAATCTCCCTCCGTTGCCAAGTCAGCTCCGGCCACAAAGAGCATCCTCTGCACGGCCTTCAGCTCCAGTGCAATCTTGGGATCCCTGCAGCCAGAGATGACGACCCCCAGTAGACTGTTGAGCTCGTCGACGGCCCCATAGGCCTCGACCCGGCGCGAGTCCTTGGCCACTCTCTTGGGCCCGAAGAGAGAGGTCTCTCCATGGTCTCCTCTTCTGGTGTACATCGGGAAAAGCGACTCATCCGCCGATAATAAACGATAACGCCGCACATCCAACAGCCGCTTCGGGACATCGTGGCAGTGGAAATCGGGACCGAGCCGTGATCGACGGCCCGCTGGCAGATCTTCAAGCTCGAGCATCTTCCCGTCTGGTGCTCGATTGGAAATAAACAATATTACACGAAAAGGTCGCATGTCTTCCATTGCGAAGGCATTTATTCGAACCAGACGACATCCGAGAGGCGAGTAGCAAAACGTCGTTCGATTCCGAGGAGGAGAAGCATTACTTTACTCCGCAGGAAGCTTCGAAGCTCCTCCCGGACATCAAACTCCAAGTCAGGCAGCTCATCGAACGAAGGAAGGTCGTCACTCTTCTCGACACCGAGTTGCAGAGGTACAGCCTCATCGGCGTCAAGACGGTTTCGATGATGGAGAAGGTGGCACAGCTGGAAGCGCTCGCGGAGGACATGAAGAGGAGAATCGGCGAACTCGAGGACTTCGGCGTCATAGTCAAGGACTTGGACTACGGATTAGTCGACTTTCCGGCCGACAGGTACGGGGAGAAGGTCCTCCTCTGCTGGAGGTACGGAGAGCCCGAGGTCTCTTTCTGGCACAAACCCAACGAAGGCTACAACGGGAGAAAGCCACTGAGGGCGCAGCTCATCCAGCCCTAGGTCAGTAGGATTTTGTCCGCGTTCCTGAAGAGCAGCTTCTCGGCAACCTCCTGCTTTAGCTTCGGCCGCAGGTGCGCGTCGAAATCTTCCAGCCACTCCTTCTGCCTCAGCATTGGGTAGTCAGTCCCGAAGAGGAACCGGTCGCTCAGGGTGCCGTTGAGGTATGGCAGCAGGCCCTGAGGGAGGTATCTGGGCTTCCATCCGGACACGTCGATGAAGACGTTGGGGTTCCGAAGCGCCACGGCGATGGCGACATCAGTCCACGGCCACCCGAAGTGGGCCATCACCACCTTCAGGTCCGGGAACTTCTGGCAGACCTCGTCAAGGTATTCCGGTTTGCTGTACTTGACCTCGCAGTCGCCCAGGCCCGTCGTCCCCGTGTGGAACAGGATGGGGAGGCCTTCCTCCTCGCAGAAACCGTAGATGGGCTGCATTCTGGAGTCGGTCGGATAGACTGAATTTGCGCTGCTGTGGACTTTCAGGCCCCTGAGGCCCAGTGTCTTCACCGCGTGTTTCAGCTCCTTGAGCGCTTCACGGCCCGCATTAGGGTCCACTCCGGCGAAGGGAACGAGTCTGTCGCGTGACTTTGCTGAAATCCTGGCAATTTCGATGTTCCGCATTGTGTAGTTCTTGAAGCTGGGATTGGGGGTCGCATGCGTGTCCTGCCCGAGTATTACGGCTCTCGACACGCCGGCATCGTCCATTCCGGTCAGCAGGTCATCCACCGAGGCCGGCAACTTCGCGATGTCGAGCCTGAAGAACCTGCAGGCCTTCATTATCGGGGGGTTCCGCCTCATGAAGCTCCTCGTCCACGGGTGGACGTGGAAGTCGATGGACAATCGGGACGCCGACCCCGCCACGCTCATTAAGCGTTTCTCGCCTCAAAGTGATGAGCCGGGCAAGTTTTATTGGGGGCCGGGACGCGGCGCGCCCGAATGAGCCCACCGCGAGAGCTGAAGGAAGGGGACATGGCGCCCGACTTCGAGCTACCGTCGTCCGACGGCAAGCTAGTTCGGCTGGGCTCGAAGAGAGGAAGCCAGGTGGTGCTCTACTTCTATCCTGAAGACGACACACCCGGTTGCACCCGCGAAGCGTGTTCCTTCCGTGACAACATGCCCAAGCTGGGAGGACTCGGGGCGGTCGTCCTCGGCATAAGCAAGGACTCGACGGCTTCACACAGGAAGTTCATAGACAAGTACTCTCTGAACTTCACCCTGCTCAGCGACGAACGCCTCAAAGTGCACAGGCTGTACGACACCTGGAGGCTGAAGAACATGTACGGCAGGGAGTACTGGGGGACGGAGAGGTCGACATTCATCATCGATAGGGAAGGGAGGATAAGGAGAATCATGAGGAAGGTGAAGGTCGATGGCCATGAGCTGGAAGTCTTGAAAGCCCTCGGTGCCTAGGCGGGCGAAAATTGGGTTCGTTCTTCGCCGGGGTGAAGGCCGGCACACTTGCAGGGACCGGATATGTCGGGGGCCTCGCGGCGTTCAACGTCATTCTCCTCTATGCGCTCAAGCCAGATGTGCTCGCCGTGATCTCGCAATCGTATCCGTCTCTCTGCACTGCAACTGCCAGCTCGAACTCCACTGCAATCGGAGTCGAAGATTGTTTCTCCTCGGTGGTGGCCGTGTACGTCCCGTTCGTGGCCTTCCTCCAGTTCTTCGTCGCGCTGGCGGTCGCCGGGGTCTTCGGGAGCCTGTACGAGCACTTCCCTGGAAACGGCCCAATCCCGAAGGGGCTCACCATGGGGGTCGTCGTCGGAATCAGTCTGCTAGCCGTCAACCTTGCCGGAATAGACTTCGACTTCGCCGCCCGGATCGCAGTTACGACCTTCTTCGCGTTCTGGACCTTTGTCTACGGAGCCGCCATGGGGAGGCTTTACAGGCGGTACACCAGGCTCGTCCAGTTCGTCAGCAGGGACGGCCGAGCCCTGCGTGTGCTCGTGGACAACAGGGACTACACCGGGAAGTCGAGAACCTTCGCCCTGAGGTCGGTCCACGAGGTCAAGGCGAAGACGGATGAAGGGAGCTCCTTCAAGGAGTGGTCGGTCAGCGGGGGGGTCAGCGTCGAGGACCCGCGGTCCTACGAGACGACGATGGAGGTTGAAGGCGACGGGGTGCTCATCGGCCAGGCCGTGGCGAAGACTTAGGCAAACGACGAACCAGAGTTTTCAATCTGTCTACGGTTATATACCCAGACCGCAAGCGCGGTTCAAATGCGTATCCTAGCCGTCCCGGATGAGACGTACTGTCTCAAGTCGCACAAGCACCCCCGGGCATGTAGCGGAAGGAACCACGTCTGCTACCGTTGCGGTATGCTGTTCGGCGAGTGCGACTGCCCCAAGCTCGGGACCCTCCTGGACTACTGAGGCATCTGCGCGAAGGTCTCCGTCAGACGCCTGAACCCGCGCTTCGTGTAGAAGCTAACTCCGATCTCGTTGCGGACCGGGAGGTCTGCCACGATGATTTCCGCCCCTTTCTTCCTCAATTCTCTTGTCGTCGCCTGGAGAAGCTCATGGCCTAGCTGCATGCGCCTGTGTTCGGGGAGAATGTACATCTCCGTGATGCGTCCTTCCTTGCTGGGTCGGTAGAATAGCCGTTCCTGGACTTCTGCCCTGGCGACGCCGATCACCTTGCCTGCCGCCGTCGCCACCATCAACAAGCTCCTGCCCTTCTCGAATGAGGAGGACACGTACCTGTCCGCCCTCTGCTTGACGTCCGGTACGACTCCGAACAGCGGGTCGAATTCGTTGTTCAATTTCTTGAGCCTGACGATCAGTTCAGCGATGTCTTCGGAGTCGGCTCGTGTAGCCTTCCTGATGCTGGCCGTGCCCACAGGCACCGACCCGGCGGCGTTCGCTTTAGACTTATTTCGGCGGCTCAAGTATGACCCCTGACCTTCTGAGGGCGCCCATCGCCTTCCTCGAGTGTTTGATCATTTCCGTGGCCGCGTGCAGCAGCTCCGGCCTAGAAGCCTTCTTTCTGGCGTGCCCCTCCTTCGCCGCTTGCGTCCCCACGGTGGCCGCGACCTCGGGGTAGACCCTCCACTCGACCATCGTCGGAAGGATGTGGGTCTTGGACAGTCCCCGATCCTCTGCGTGTCTGGCCAGCTCCCTGGCGGCCGCTATGACCATCGTGTCGGTTATGGTCCTAGCTCTTACGTCGAGGGCTCCCCTGAAAATGGCTGGGAAGAGGAGGCTGTTGTTCACCTGGTTCGGGAAGTCCGACCTCCCTGTGGCCACGATCTCAGCCCCGGCCCTCAATGCGTCTTGGGGCATCATCTCGGGGACTGGGTTGGCGAGCAGGAATGCTATGGCACGCTTGTTCATGACAGCGATTTCGCTCTTCTTGATCAGGTTTGGCCCGACCCCAGCCGCAGCTATGAGGGCGTCGGCGCCCTTGAGCGCCTCCTTCAGGCCACCCTTCACCCTGTCGCCGTTCGTCCTGATTGCGAGGTCGTACTTCCACTTGTTCTTCACCATCAGCTGGTCGATGTCGTCTCTTTCGGGCTGAAGTATCCCTTTTGAATCCAGCATTATCAGGTCCTTCGGGTCTGCACCCGCGCCAATGAGCAGTCTTGCCGTCGCCAGATTGGCGGCGCCGCTTCCGAAGAGGACTATCCGCGAGCCCCGGAGCTTTCTCCCGGTCAGCTCGAGGGCGTTGAAGAGCCCCGCGATTGACACCCCTGCGGTCCCCTGCTGATCATCGTGCCAGACCGGAATCTTCAGCTCCTTGCGGAGACTGTCGAGAACTTCGAAGCACTTCGGAGATTCGATGTCCTCGAGGTTGATTCCGCCGAAGCTGGGTTCGAGCGCCTTTACCAAGTCTATGATCTGCTCTTCATCAGGCGCCCTTACAGGGAGCGGGAAGGCATCGACTCCCCCGAGGTACTTGTAAATCAGGGCCTTTCCTTCCATCACAGGGAGGGCGCCTTCTGGACCGATGTTCCCGAGCCCCAGCACCCTGCTCCCGTCCGTGATTATGGCTATGCTGTTCCACCTGCCGGTCAGCTCGAATGAAAGCTCCACGTCGGCTGCTATCGCTTCTGAGACTGCGGCGACACCGGGAGTGTACCAGATCCCGAAATCCTTGAGGGACCGGACGGGGACCTTCGGGGCAACCCCGACCTTGCCACCGTAGAATCTCGAGTACGAGAGGGCCTTCTTGGCGTCGGCCCTATCAGAGACCTCCCTCAATGATGCACGGACTTGGCAGGCCCTATATGAAGCTCTTGAAGAGCCGTGCGCGGCAGACGTGACTCAGGAGAGATGAGAGAGAAGAGAGAGGAGAGATTCGGCCAATGACGAATTGGCGTCGCATCTGACGCCTATCTCTAGGCGCCGGGACGAGGTCCCTACCTACCGACAGCTGGTGAAGCGATGTCGAGCTTCGTCCTGTTCAACAGAAGGGAATTGGTCACTACGCTGACGGAACTCAGCGCCATGGCTACCCCCGCGAGGATTGGGTTCAGATAGCCGGTCGCCGCTATCGGAATCAGAATCGTGTTGTACGCGAATGCCCAGAAGAGATTTTGCCGTATCTTGCCCATGGTCGCCTTGCTGAGACGGATCGCGGCCCCAACGTCCTGAAGGTCGCTCTTCATCAGGACGATTCCTGCCGTTTCGATTGCGACGTCGGTCCCGCTTCCAATCGCGATGCCCAGGTCTGCCGCGGCCAGGGCAGGGGCATCGTTGATTCCGTCCCCGACCATGGCCACGACGTGACCGGCGCTCTTGAGGTTCTTCACAGACGCCGACTTCTGGGAAGGGAGAACGTCGGCCACCACTTCGTCGATTCCCGCCTCTGATGCGATGGCCTTGGCGGTCTTCGCGTTGTCCCCCGTGAGCATCACCACGCGGAGCCCGGCTCCCTTCAGGAAACCGACGGCGTCCCTGGCACCGGGTTTCAGCGTGTCGGCCACTGCTATCACGCCAGCGGCCTGCTCGTCGACCGCCACGATCATCGACGTTCTTCCTTTCCCCTCGAGTTCAGACGCCGCCATCTCCGCCTGCCCTGCGCTCACCTTTTCTCTTTCCAACAGGCTCCTGTTCCCTACCAGGATCCTCCTCTTGCCGACAGTCGCCTTGACCCCCATCCCAGGGACGGCCTCGAACCCGGAGGGCCTCTCCACAAGGAGTTTCATTCCCCTCGCCGCCCTCACCATCGCCTGACCGACCGGGTGTTCGGAGCCCCCCTCTGCCGAGGCGGCAAGACCCAGCAACTCCTCCTCGGTCAGGGCTCCGACTGACACCACGTCCGTGACGGAGGGCTCACCAACGGTCACGGTGCCAGTCTTGTCAAGAACGACGACGTCTACTTTGCCAGCGGTCTCCAGGGCCTCCCCGCCCTTGATGAGAATCCCGTTGGTCGCCCCTTTGGAGGTGCCCACGACCATCGCGGCGGGGGTCGCGAGCCCGAGGGCGCAAGGGCACGCAACTATGAGGACCGCGATGAACGCGGTGAACCCGTGTAGGAAGCCGGCCCCAGCGAGATACGAGACCGTCAGCGAGCCGACTGCGAACAAGATCACCAGCGGCACGAAGTAGGATGCCACCCTGTCCGCCAGTCTCTGTATGGGCGCCTGGCCCGCCTGGGCGTCCTCCACCAGTTTGATTATCTGCGCCAGGGCCGTGTCGCTCCCTACCTTGGTCGCCCGGACCGTCAACAACCCGGTCCTGTTGATCGTGGCACCGAAGACCTCGTCCCCCTCCTTCTTGTCCACTGGAATACTCTCCCCTGTCAGCATCGTCTCGTCGACGGCCCCCTTTCCTTCGACAATCACGCCGTCGGTGGGCACCCTGTCCCCGGGTTTGACACGGACGAGGTCCCCGACTTGGACCTCCTCCAAAGGCACTTCCACTTCGGCCCCGCCACGAATCACACGGGCAGCACTGGGCCTCAGGTTCAACAGCGTCCTGACCGATTCGGACGCCCTCCTTCTCATCGCATGCTCCAAGACCTTGCCTAAGAGTATGAAACCGATTACCAAGGTCGAGACATCGAAGTACGTTCCTTCTGGGAACGCGCCAGGAACCAGCACGACCAGGCAACTGTAGAGCCAAGCCGCGGTCGTCCCGACCGCGACAAGGGAGTCCATGTTCGCAACCCTTGCCCGAAGAGCGTGCCACGCACCCCTGTAGAACCCCGAGCCTGCAATGAGTTGCACGGGGGTCGCTAGGACCAAGAGCACGATTCCCTGTGGAATAGGAGTCGGCAGTCTTGCGAACCAGGTCAGGGCGAGGGTGGGGATCCCGAGCACGAAGCTCAAGGCGGTCATCCGCTGCAGCCTCCTGAGCTCCTTCGCGGGGGCCACGAAGGTCTGAAGGCAGACCTCGCTGCAGAAGTAGAAGGTCGTCCCGCGCTGGGATGCCCGGAGGGAGTCCGGTCTCTCTTCGACGAACATGCCGCAAACGGGGTCCTTCGCCAATGCTCGCTTCTGCCTCGCGACGCCGCCTAGGGCGGGATAAAGGAATTTGGCCTGTAACAGAAATAATATAATCGGGACACGGGGAGAACTCGAAGATGGCCAAAGACCCCGTGTGCGGGATGATGGTCGATGAAAGGAAGGCTCCGTACAGGTCCGAGTACGGGGGCAAGACAATCTACTTCTGCTCCCAGGGGTGCAAGGCCGCCTTCGACAGGAGCCCGCAGCAGTACGTGCGTGCAATCTAGTGCGGGAGGAACACCCCTTTGCCTCGGTCCCGTTCAGGCTCAAGACTCAGGCCACGACGCCGCCCCTGAAGGGTCACCGGTCAGCGGCTCGGCTCCAAGGTTTAACTTGACGTGCACGGCTGCCGATGGAAGGGCAGTGTGGATTGGTCGAACCCAAGTTTGAGCGGTACGTAAAGGACAACCTGAACGGCTTTGCGAAGGAGGTGATGAGGCTCACTGCACAGCGAAGCGTCTCGGCGAGGAACGAGGGAATCGAGGAGTGCGCCGTGATTGTCGAGAAGATGCTCAAGGAGATAGGGGCGACAACGAGGGTTCTTAGAGTGGACGGGGCCGCTCCTCTGATCTACGGCGAGCTGAAGTCGTCACGCTCGGCCAAGACCGTCCTGTTCTACAACCACTACGACGTGCAGCCCGAAGAGCCCTTGGACCTGTGGAAATCACCACCCTTTAGGCCGGAGATCAGGGACGGGAGAATCTACGGGAGGGGTGTCTCCGACGACAAGGGGGAGCTCGTGTCCAGACTCAAGCTGGTGGAGTCCTACGTCAAGACAGCCGGCCAGCCCCCGTGCAATGTGAAGTTCTGCTTCGAGGGCGAGGAGGAGGTAGGAAGCGTTCATCTCGACCAGTACGTTTCCAAGCACGCCGACCTGTTCAAGGCAGACGCGGTAGTCTGGGAATTCGGAGAAGTCGACGCGGAAATCAGGCCAATCGTCAGCCTGGGGGTGAAGGGAATGATCTACCTTGAATTCGTGCTGAAGTCTCTCGCCGAGGACGCGCACAGCAGTTACGGGGCAGCCCTTCCCAGCGCCCCCTGGAGGCTGGTCAGGATGCTGAACCTCCTGAAGGACGA